>Ga0118677_10004560_pt1 | contig 25121 bp, 23 predicted proteins | sample AliMusrvi5mmetaG_FD_86154 | JGI IMG/M metagenome (GOLD analysis project Ga0118677, IMG submission 86154)
CCCTTTTATGCGCGTGCACACGCGCCGACACAGTCGCCCGCACACCACCCCCCTGTTCCGACGGCAGTTGCACTGCCGTCGCGTCCAACGGCATTATTGACGACTTCGAAGAGGCCAATACGTTGTGGCAGCCCGGCGTATCGCCGAGCTTTACTGACAGCAGCGCCACACACACCGCCAGTTCTACCCAGCACGCCACCCACGGCGCCCGCGCGTTGCAATTAGACTTTGATAAACGCGCGCAGCCCAAGGCCATCTTCATCCTCGATCGCGCGCTTGATTTGTCAACGGGTCAGAGCCTCGCGTTCGACCTGTTTAACCCGGATGGCGCGGCAGGAAGCGTTGGCATCGCCTTGCGCAGCGGAACCCACCTGCTCGGAGTACCGTTGGTATGGCAGGAAAGCGTCCCTTATAAACTAAAACCCGGCGCAAACGCCGTCAGCTTCGACCTGTCGGCTGCAACGTTCAAGACCGCGGAATCCGGTTGGCAATACACCGCAACGTTAAAAGGGTTGAACGCCATCGACCAACTCGCGATCATCGTTTACCCAGACATGACCGGGAGTATTTTTGTTGACAAGCTGCTCTTAATGAAAAAGCTGCTCGGAGTCCCTCCGGGAATGACTTCCACTGAGCCCGCAGTAGCTCCCGCAAGCACTACAAACTCGTCACACATCTCCATCAATCCGGCACTTCAAACCGTTTATCAATACGCCAAGCTGGAATTCGACATCGACACGAACAGCGTGGTCGATAACCCGTTCGACCCGGATCAGATCGCTGTTAATGTGCAGATGAAATCGCCATCCGGCGAGTTGTTCACCATTCCGGCATTCGTGTATCAGGATTACGCGGCTGACACACGAACACCTGTCGGGCCGCAACGATGGAAAGCGCGGTTCACCCCAACGCAAGAGGGGAACTGGACAGCCACTGCCGTGTTGATCAACGCCACATCGATCGTCACTGCTCCGAGTCCCGCTGGGACTGCCAACCTGGCGTCATTCACCGTGTTACCAGCAGTCACGCGCGGATTCGTGCGCACCAGCCAGACGAATCCGCAATACCTGGCTTTCGACAACGGAGAAGCCTACTTCCCCGTCGGGATCAACCTGGGCTGGGGCCATGATAAACCGCTGGATGATTATGCGCGCTGGTTCGACGCGCTTAAACAGAACGGCTCAAACGTGGCGCGCATCTGGATGGCGTCATGGTCGTTCGGCATCGAAACGAAGGACCTCGGTCTGGGGCGCTACCGCCTTGATCGCGCCTGGTTGCTCGATCAAGTGATGCAGATGGCTGAGGAGCGCGGCATCTACGTTATCCTCGTCTTGATCAACCACGGGGCATTTAACATTCGAGTCAATCCTGAATGGGTGGACAACCCCTACAACGTAGAACAGGGCGGCCCATGCAAAACGCCGGACGATTTCGCAACGGATCCCACCGCGCGCAAGCTGTTCGAGCAACGCCTGCGCTACATTGCAGCGCGTTGGGCCTATTCACCTAACCTGCTGGCATGGGAATGGTGGAACGAGGTAAATTTCACTCCTCTGGCCGACCCCAACCTGCTCAGGCCATGGCTGAAGGAAATGACCGCCTATCTGCGCAGTGTTGATCCATACCATCATCTCACCAGCATCAGTTACTCCGATGCGAACGACGCGCGTATCACTGCCCTGCCCGAAATCGACATCATGCAACGGCACCTGTACAGCCCGCTCGACCCTCGCGCGACGATGGCAAAGGCCTATTCCGAGTTAACCAGTTATGGCGCGCAAAAGGTGAATAAGCCGGTGCTCTTCACGGAGTACGGCTACTCAGGTGCGGGCGAGCAACCCACCCGCTTTGACGCCGAGGGGATCCAGTTTCACAACGGGCTGTGGGCGTCAACCTTCAATGGCTTTGCGTCCGCTGCTATGTACTGGTGGTGGGACAGCTATATTGAACCCAATAAGTACTGGTACCACCTGAAGGGATTAAGCGATTTCCTCGCCGACCAGGATGTATCGACCCTGAGCCCAATGCCACTGCTCGGAGTGGCGCAGGTCATGACAACCACGGTGCAGGCATCTGCCCTCGGGCGTGACGACCGCGCCTTGGTGTGGCTGCGCAGTTCATCTTATTCTGTCGAAGCGGCTGAATCACAGTTTCAGGCGGCGACGGTTTTTGGCAACATGAAAGAGGCGGACTGGCGCTTTGATCTGTCGCCTCGAAAAGATATCAGCTTGACCCTAAACGGCTTGCGGGCCGGGACTTATCAAGTAGCGTGGTATGACACGCGCACGGCGGAACTGATTGCGAGCACCGCACTCGCGACAAATGATGGGGCGCTGGTAATCACGGCGCCCACGTTCGATCGCGATATCGCAGCAAAAATCGTCCGCATATCGCCCTAAACCAATTTCGAGTTGCACTGCGAGCACTACTCACCCATATCCACAACCAGGCTGGTGTTCGTCGTGCTCACATTGACAATCTTCAGCCCGGTATCCTTCAATGCAACCGCCACCGCGCGATTTGTTTCATCTCCCATGATGCGCTCGATCTGGTCGATCTGCGCCTGAAACGGATCGAGCGGAATCTTCAATGTGCCGAGATCGACGCTTAAAATGCGCGTGCGGATGCGCCCTGCGTCAGCATACAGTTGCATCGTTATCACAGTGCTCGCCTTGAATATCGTGCCCTTGATATCCGCTTGCAGATCGGCGGCCACGATGACCGAGTTTGGCGTCTGCAATGTCAGTACGGGACGCACATTCCGGAATTGATCCTGACCGGACATAGCCGACGTGATCTTCTGATTAATATACGACTGATCGGCGCTGATATGAATCACCGCCTGCCCCGGCGCCGCTAGCGCCGCAGCCGGCCTGCTAGAGCCGCCCATGGCGCTGAACACCAGCACTGCCGCCACTCCAACGATCACGCCGAGGACCAATCCGATAGTAACCTTAACCATTTTTCTCCTCACACAGGCGCAATACCCACGGAGACTGAATCAACATCATCGTTTGTGCGTTCTGAATTACTCTGGCTTGATGACGCTGATTATTTTGACCGCGAAATAATTAGGGTGTTTAGTTCTAAATATCTGCGCCTTTGCGGATTATGCAGTGTTATGCTACTCTATTGCATCAGCAATATCGCGTAGCACATTTGTCCTGTATGAAATAGCGCCTGTGTGTACGCGTCGATGTCGACCTCGCACACGGTTTTATTCGCCGCAAGCACGTCGCGAACCCAATCATCGGGGAACGCCTCGATCCCGTGAGGCGCGCCAACCAGCGCCCCCACCATGCCTGCGGTGCGGTCGTTGTCGCGCAACTTGATCAGGTTACCCTGTGCGTCGATGTCGCGGTCGTTCGCCGCGATGATGCTGTTGCGGATCGGATCGCCATTGGTATAACTCAGCGCCGCACCCGGCACGCCCAGCACATCAACTGTGTCGAAGGGATTGCGCGCCGCGACCTCGCGCGCCAGCTGTTGCACTACAGCGTAATCGTCTGGTGCGCCATCCGTCGCCGCGATCAGCCGCTTGACCCATTGCGCCTTTTCCAACGTCGTTAATGTGGCGAGTGCCGTCAGTTGCTCGGCAGCCAGCTTCGCGGCAATCTGCGAACGAAGCTCTGCCACTGCGGTCTTGGCAGCGCACAGGCCATTCCCACAGAACGGTGTCAGCGAGTCCACCAGTGCTTTCACCGGCGCAAGCGCTTCAATCGGCTGTTCGGCGTAGTTGGCGGCTTCCACCCCGCGGAAGGTGATGATGTCGTCGTAGATCGCGCGTTGCTGGCCACGCATTAAGGCCTTGATTGGCGTCAGAACGTCGTCCTTGGCAGTGAGTAGGTCGTCCTCGAAGTCCTTCAGGCTGTTGGGGAATACCATTTTCATTTGACAGAGAGACAGGGGCGTGGTATTAGTTACCGAACGGAGAAAACTAACTATGTCACAAGCTACTGCTGAATGTCCTGAGTGTGGTGGATCCATCACTTTCAAGAGCGCCCCGGTCTTGCACGAACTCGTGCGCTGCCCCGATTGCGGGGGGGAACTGGAAGTCGTCGATCTGGCGAATCTCACCCTGGCGCTGGCGCCCACCGAAGAAGAAGACTGGGGAGAATAATGAAGGCTGTCATTATTTGCTCGCTAGTGCGCCCCGAAGAAAAAATGCTCATCGAGGCGTTCGCAAAGCGCAATGTGCCTTGCGAGGTAGTCGATGACCGCGGCATCAGGTTTGACCTGCACGCCCTCGATGCATGGAAGCAATATGACGTCGTCGTTGAGCGATGCGTTTCGCAGAGCCGCGCCCGCTACATTCTGCGCGCGCTCAATCTTGCCGGCGTTAAGACGGTCAACACGTACGACGTGGTCGAAAACTGCGGCGACAAGTTCATCACATCACAACTGCTGGCGCAGAATAACGTTCCCACGCCGCGCACGAAGCTTGCGTTCACCGTGGAATCTGCTCAGCAGGCTATCGAAGAAATGGGATACCCTTGCGTGCTCAAGCCAATTGTTGGCTCATGGGGCCGCATGGTCACCCGCATCAACGACCGTGATGCGGCGGAAGGCATGCTGGAATTGCGCGATGTGCTGGGCAATTACGAGCAGCATATTTACTATATCCAGGAATACATCAAGAAACCCAGCCGGGATATCCGCGCGTTTGTGGTGGACGGCAAAACCATCGCGGCGATCTATCGCACCTCAGAGCATTGGATCACCAACACTGCGCGTGGCGGCAAGGCAACGAACTGCCCAGTCACGCCCGAGCTGGATGCGCTGTGCTCAGCCGGCGCAAAGGCCGTTGGCGGCGGCATCGTGGCTGTGGACGTTCTGGAGGACACAGAGCGCGGGCTCCTGATCAACGAGATCAACCACACGATGGAATTCCGCAATAGCGTGTCGCCAACCGGCGTCGACATCCCAGGCGCGATTGTTGAATATGCAGTGAAGCTGGCGGGCGCATAATGGCGAAATTATCTTGCGCCATCGTTGGAGGCACGGGTTACACCGGCGGTGAGTTGCTGCGACTCCTTAACGCCCACCCGTATGCAGAGGTGACACAAATCACCTCGCGCTCGCGCATGGGCGAGTACGCGCATACCGCACATCCCAACTTACGCAACACAATCGCGGGCAACCTGCAATTCGCGCGCCCCGAGGATGTTACGAGCAGTGATGTGACTTTTCTGTGTCTGCCGCATGGCGAAGCGTCCTTACAGATTGACCGCTGGGCCGGACTATCCGGGACGATCATCGACCTAAGCGCCGACTTTCGACTGCGCGATCCAAAAGCCTACGCGCGCTGGTATGGCGGCGCGCATCCTGCCCCGCAGTGGATGAACAAGTTTGTCTACGGCTTGCCGGAGATGACGCGCAAACAACTTGCCGGCGCCCATTACGCCAGCGGAGTCGGCTGCAATGCCACTGCAACAAACCTGGCATTGATGCCATTGGTCAAAGCTGGCTTGCTTGATACCAGCAAGCCCATCATCAGCGACACCAAAGTCGGCAGCAGCGAGGCCGGCGCAGTTGCAAGCGATGCCTCGCACCACCCGGAGCGCAGTGGCGCCGTGCGGTCGTACGCGCCCGCTGGTCATCGTCACGCCGCAGAAGTCGAGCAAATGATCGCGACTGCTCGGAGTTCCTCTGGAACGGTCGACGCAAATGCGCCACAGGCCACGGTATACATGTCCGCCACCTCGATCGAGATGGTGCGCGGGGTGCTGGCGACGGTGCACTGCTTCACAAAGGAACCAGTTCAGGAAAAGACGTTGTGGAAAGCCTTCCGCGATTGCTACAAGGGTGAGCCATTTGTGCGCATCGTAAAAACAAACACCGGCATCTTCCGCGCGCCCGAACCAAAAATACTAGCGGGCAGCAACTGGGCTGATGTCGGGTTTGCAATCAGCGACGACGGGCGTAAGGTAACCCTGTTATGCGCCATCGATAACCTGATGAAGGGTGCCGCCGGTTCAGCCGTGCAGTGCCTGAACGTAATGCACGGATTCGACGAACGCGCCGGCCTGGAGTTCCCCGGCCTGCACCCGTAGGGGCCGCGCCGCACCGCGCGGTTACCCTCTGTTCTGTATGGTTACCCGCAAAAGGGTACCGCAGATGCATAACCGCGGATGCATAACCGCAGATGCATAACCGCAGATGGGTTACCGCAAGGCGCGGAGCGTACCCCTACAGGCAAACATCCGCATGGGTAACCGCAAGGCGCGGAGCGTGCCCCTACTGATAAACTCGAAAAAGGAGGAGATCATGATAGTCGTCAAAGTCGGCGGTTCTGCCGGTATCAATTACGATCTGGTTTGCGATGATGTCGCGGCGCTGGTCAAGGCCGGGACGCAGGTCATTCTTGTGCACGGGGGTTCCCACGAGACGGATGTCATCTCCACGAAACTCGGTAAGCCGCCGCGCACCCTGACATCGCCGCAAGGCTACACCTCGCGTTATACTGACACAGAGACCCTCGATATTTTTGCGATGGTCTATGCAGGCAAGATGAACACGCGCATCGTCGAACGGCTGCAAAAGCGCGGCGTAAACGCGGTGGGGCTCAGCGGGATCGATGGTCGCCTTCTGGAGGGGCCGCGCAAGACATCAGTGCGCGCCGTCGAGAACGGGCGTCAGATACTGGTGCGCGATGACTACACCGGCAAAGTCGAGAAGGTCAACACCGGTCTATTGACATTACTGCTTGGCGCAGGTTATACGCCAGTGATTGCCCCACCCGCCTGCAGCACCGAGGGCGAGGCCATCAACGTCGATGGCGACCGCGCCGCCGCCATGATCGCATCGGCGATCGGCGCAAAACAGTTGATAATCCTATCCAATGTGCCGGGTTTATTGCGCCAGTTCCCGGACGAGAGCACGTTGATTCCGCGCATCAAATATAGCGAGTTGGAACAGGCGCTCTCATTTGCCGAAGGACGCATGAAAAAGAAAGTCCTCGGCGCAACTGAAGCGATTGCGGGCGGCGTTGAGCAAGTGGTATTCGCCGATGCGCGACTGCCCAACCCAATCGCCAACGCACTCGCCGGCAAAGGCACCGTGATCAGCCGGTAGGGGCACGCTCCGCGCCTTGCGGTTGCCCTCTGTAATGGTAACCTTGGTTGTTACCCGGTAGGGGCAATCCCTTGCGGTTGCCCTCAATTGAGGAAAATAAAACATGACAATTCAGGAACTTGAACAAAAGCACACGCCCGGTATCTATCAGAAACGCGATCTCGTGATCGTGCGCGGCAAGGATGCGACATTGTGGGACGACGCGGGGCGCAGCTACATCGACTGCGCATCCAATCAGGGTGTGAACACACTCGGCTACAGCAATGACGCCGTTGTAAAAGCGATCTCGGAGCAGGCCGCCACGTTGATCAGTTGTTCGGAAATTTATTACAATGACAAGCGCGCCCAGTTCATGGACCTGCTTTACTCCATCCTGCCCTCGCAGTTGAACCGCACCTTCCTGTGCAATTCCGGCACTGAAGCCATTGAGGCCGCGATCAAGTTTGCGCGCCTGAGCACGGGTCGCACAAACGTCATTGCGGCAGTGCGCGGGTTTCACGGGCGCACGATGGGCGCGCTTTCAGCCACCTACGAACCCAAATACCGCGACCCGTTCAAGCCCCTTGTGCCCGGCTTCAGCCATGTTCCCTATAACAACCTCGAAGCCATGCGCGAGGCCGTGAACGACCAGACCGCAGCCATCCTGATTGAGCCAGTACAGGGTGAGGGCGGCGTGCATCCCGGCACTGTAGAGTACCTGCAAGGCGTGCGGGAACTGGCGACTGAGCGCGGCGCATTGCTGATCATGGACGAAGTGCAAACCGGCTTTGGCCGCACCGGTAAATGGTTTGCCAGCGAACACAGCGGCGTCGTGCCCGATTTGCTGGCAATGGGCAAGGCGATTGGCGGAGGGGTGCCAATGGGCGCCGTCGGCATCAGCGACACAATTAAGAATCTCGCCCCCGGCGTGCATGGCACCACGTTTGGCGGCAACCCCCTGGCGGCGGCCGCGGGCATCGCATCGCTCAGCGAGATGAAGCGCCTGGATATCCCCAAACTGGCAGCGGAGAAAGGTCAGTACTTCAAAGAGCGCCTGGAAGAGATCAACTCGCCAATCATCCGCGAGGTGCGCGGGCTCGGTCTTCTCCTCGGCGCCGAGTTAAAGACAAAGACCGCCCCCTACATTCGTGGTTTGCAGAGCGAAGGCGTGCTTGCCATCCCTGCTGGTCTGAACGTGTTGCGCTTCCTGCCGCCTGCGGTCATCACATACGAACAGATCGACGCGGTCATCGAGAAAGTCGCCAAAGTATTGGCAACCGCCGCCTGACCTATCTTTATGATTGAACTCCTTGAAGAGTGCGTTCGTATACGCAGCCTGAGCGGTCAGGAGGGCGACGTTGCCCATTTCCTGCGCGACCAGATGGCTGCGCGTGGCATGCGGTCGCACGTGGATGCTGCCGGCAACGCCATAGGCATCCTCGGCGATGGGCCGCGCCAACTGGTGCTGCTCGGCCACATGGATACTGTCGATGGCCTTGTGCCAGTGCGTTTCGAAAATGACGCGTTGTATGGGCGCGGAACGGTGGATGCGAAGGGGCCGTTATGCGCTTTTATCCTTGCCGTTGCGCAACTGGCGACATCTGGGGTAACCGCAAGGCGCGAAGCGACCCCTACAAGTCAACCCCTGAATGGCTGGCAGATCATCGTCGTGGGCGCGACGGAAGAGGAAGCCGCGACATCCAGGGGCGCGCGATACGCTGTTACGCAGTACAAACCTGAGATATGCATCATCGGCGAGCCCAGCGGGGTCGATGGCGTCACGCTCGGGTACAAAGGCCGTTTGCTGACCGAGGCTCACTTCGAGCAGCCCTCTCGTCACACCGCGACGCCCGGCCCAAGCGCAGCCGAGCAGGCGGTGCGATTGTGGAACTGGCTGGATGGCTACGCCCGCGAGTACAACACGGACAAGCCCAAAACCTTTGACCAGATCATGCCTATCCTGCGCGCGATCCACTCCGCAGACAACGGCATGCAGGAGTGGTGCGACATCACGATCGGGTTGCGGCTGCCCGAGGAAAAGGGCCCCTACGACATGCAGCACGCTTTCGAGGCGTGGGTTGCCACGACTCCCGCCGCCCCGCATCTGCAATTCACCGGTCATGAGGTGGCGTGGCGATCCTCCAGGGACACGCAGTTGGCGCGCGCGTTTATCGACGCCATCCGCGCTCAAGGCGCGCGACCGGCGCTGAAACTCAAGACCGGCACCGCCGACCTGAACGTTGTCGGGCCAATCTGGGGCTGTCCGATTGTCGCGTATGGCCCGGGAGACTCAGCACTCGACCACACGCCTGACGAGCATGTCAGCATCGCCGACTTCGAGCGCAGCGTAACGATCCTCGAAAACGTCATTCGTAAACTCATCACCGCTCCCTGAGCGTCCGTTTATTGCCTTGAATCCTTTAGGATTATTCACATTCACCTATCCGGCACACCTATCATGAGCGTATCCTTCTCCTTCAAATATTACAACCCGAGAAACCTTGAGATCATCGATACGACGCTGCGCGAAGGGTCGCAGTCGTCGCTACTCCATGATCACTATAAGTATTTCTTTAGCACAGCCGACAAGGTGGAGATCGTGCGCGCTCTGATCGTGTATGGAGTGAAGTTTATTGAGTTATTCGCCCCTAACGTCAGCCCGCAGGAAGCAACGGATTGGGTCGCCGTTAAGGATGCACGCGATGAACTCGTGGTGCAATGCGGCTACACCTTCCTGCTCGCTCACGTGCGCTGCCATCCTGCCGATGTTGAGGCTGCTATCAAAGCCGGGGCAGATGGGTTGAACATGTATATGGGCACCTCAGAAGTGTCCCGCAACTTCAACCACGGCCAGACCATCGGCGAGATTACGCGCAGGGCCGCCAGCCTCATCGAGCAGGTCCACAAGGACTACCCCGATCTGATCCTGCGCTTCAGCGGCGAGGATGCCTTCCGCACACGCGAGGACGATTTGTTCAACGTGTATGACGCCGTGGCGCCGTTCGTATCACGCTTCGGCACACCCGACACCGTCGGCGTGGCCACACCGACCGCGGTCGCGCGCCGCGTGCGCCTGTTACGTGAACGGTACCCGCATGTCGATCTGGAAGGCCATTTTCACGACGATCGCGGTTACGCGTTGATCAATTCGCTTGAGGCCGTCCGCGCCGGCACGCGCTATGTCAACACAACGCTGCTCGGCATCGGCGAGCGCTCCGGGATTACTTCGATGACCGGTCTGCTATTCAACCTGTTCGTCGACAAGGACTACCAGTATCTGGATGGCTATCACGTGCGCGGGTCTTACCCGATCAATGTGCTCATGGCCGACAAACTGCGCAAACTGGTCCCGTCCAAGGAGCCGGTCAGCTTGACAAATCGCACCCATGCGGCAGGCGTCCACCAGAAGGCGATGATTAACAGCGCCAGCACGTATGAAGCGAATCCACTCGATCAATTTGGCGTCACTGAATCTGAAATCCTGCTCGGCCCGCTGTGCGGCTGGAACGTCATCCATTACTTCCTGAAGGAAATCTGCGGGTTCGACATCGACGAATCCGGCGCAAAGAGCATCGCCACTTCGTTCAAGAAACAGGTGTACGGCATCCCGTTTGGCGCATCGCCGGCGGCATTGCTGATCGATATTGCCGAGAGGGAATACGGGTTAAAACCAATCAACGTCCCAGAGCAATTCCGCGGCACGATCGCGCAGAACCTGACCGATACAACACATACCGCCGAAGTGGGTGAAGTGACCCATGCCAGCGGCGTGATCCTGCGCTCAAAGCAATAAGGGAAATAAGGCTTGAACATCGTGCTGGGCATCCCAGGTCCGTGGGCTGATACCGTAGAGCTGGGACGGGCGATTGCGGCGTCTAACGACGGGTATCATCTCCACGAGGGGCAGCTTGTCGGGCCGGGAATTTCAGCCCAGCTAGAGTTGATCGAGAGTTGCACCTATCTCATCTGTCCCGGCGGATCGCTGGATGCCGGGCGCAACGCCATGGCTCTGGCCGCGGTGATCCTGCGCGCAGGCGGTTATGCCGTCAGGGTAGAGAGTGCCGGACTATCGCACAGCGCAAAAAACTGGCTGGCACAAGCTGAACGGAGCGAAACGCATGTTGGAGCGCTTTATATCGGCTACGTTGCCCTGATCAATCGGCAGGGACAGGTGTATTCATGTGGCATGCACAACCTCGGGTTTCCCGATGCAACGGTGGCATCCACAACGTCTGTGCGCGTCGCCGGGGAGTTGCTGCGTGGGTTTCTGATGTCAGTGATCCACGACCAGCCGCTACTGGTCAGTGCGAAGTCCACCCTGGACGATGGCGCAGGCACTTTCTATCTCCTCACACACGAGGCATGCGCACTGTGTGAACCCGATGACCCCTTCTTCAACCCATTCGGCGTGTGGCGATTAACTCCTGTGTCATTGTCTGATTCTTGACGCTACACAGCCCAACGCAATTTCGTTCCTACAGGCTGGCCTGCTGGAACTTGCGTTGGCGCGCAGCAGCCTGTCGCTTCCGCACTACGGCATAGAGAATCAACGACGCGACCGTCACCACATATGGAATCATCTGAACCAGTTGGCTGGGAATTTTCAGGTTCCCCAGTTGAATGGAGAGCGCGTCCGCAGCGCCGAAAACCACTGCGGCGATCAAAGTCCCGACCGGATGCTTCGCCCCCAGGTATACCGCAGCCAGGGCGATAAAGCCGCGCCCGGCAGTCATATCGCGTTGAAAGAACTTGACGTACCCCATGCTCAGGTGGATGCCTCCCAATGCCGCCAGAAACCCACTCATCAGCAACGCCAGATACCGCATCGCCGTGACGTTGATGCCGACCGACCGTGCTGCATCCGGATTCTCGCCCACCGCGCGCACATGAATGCCCGGCCGCGTGCGATACAGGAACAACCAGACCAGACCGGTAGCGATAAAGGCCACATAGGTCAGCAGATTCTGCCCGCTCAGGATTTCACCCAGGACAGGGATGTCTTTGATAAACGGTATGTCAACAGTTGGCATTTGCAGGCTGACCAGCTTGGAAGACGAGCCCTTATCCCCGGTTAACAGGTAAACAACGAAAATCGTAGCGCCCGATGCCAGAATGTTCAAGGCCAGCCCGACAAGGATGATGTCCGCTTTGAGGTTCAGATGAAAGAAACCGAGAATCAACGCCATGATCTCTGCCAGCAATACACCGGCCAGCAGCCCCAGCCACTCGCTCTGAGTATAGGCGCTGACCAGCACGCCAGCGCACGCGGCCGTGAGCATCATGCCTTCAAGGGCTATATTGGGCACACCGCCGAGTTCGGCAATCAGCCCGCCCAGCGCAGGCAGAATGAGCGGTGTGGATACCCGCAGAATGGTGGACACAAACACCGCGCTAAAGATAACTTGCAGAACACTTTCCATCGGATTCTCGCTTTATGCGGATGGGCCTGCCACCCCTAAGTTGGTTGTCATATATTCCTTCGACTTTGTTCCGACGGCACTGCCGTCGCGTCCGACGCCGCCGCAGTGCGACTGCTCGAAGTGCCACTGGTATTGCGACGCGCGCGCACAAACTCGATCACGAACTGAGCGGTGATCAGCAGGATGATGACCGCCTGGATGACCTGCACAATTTCTGCGCCAACCGAGGCGGTGCGCTCCATGATGTCGCCCCCGATGCGCAGATAGGAGTAGAACAAGCCGGTAATAGGCACCAGCAGCGGGTTATTGCGCGCCAGCATCGCCACCACAATCCCCTCAAAGCCCAAGCCGGCGGAGATGCCCAGGATCAGGCGATTGTGCACGCCAAGCGCCAGGTGCACGCCGCCAATCGCCGCGACCGCGCCGCCAATCGCAAACGACAGCATGATCACGCGCCTGGCGCTTATCCCGCCATACCGGGCGAACTTCTCGTTTGCGCCAATCATGCGCACCTCGTAACCAAACGATGTTCGCCGCATCAACACCCATACGGCAATGACCGCGATCAGGACAAGCACAATAGCCAGGTTCGCGCGTCCCAGGTTCGCATTGAAAATATCCGCTAGAAGTGGAAATGCCGAAGTCGCAGGGAGCAACGCCGACCGCCGCACGTTGTCACCCTCGGGCGTCAGAAAGTTGATCAGTAGATACTGATAAAGGTTCGCGATGATAGCGTTAATCATCAGGGTGGAAACAACCTCGTTGGCGTTGAGATACGCCTTCATCCATCCGGGTATCAACGCGACAAGGAATCCGGCGGTCATGGCGGCCAGCAACGGCACGACAATCCCAAGCACGGGCGGCAGCGGGACATATAACGCCACAACCGCAGCAGTCAACGCGCCAACCAGCAACGACCCTTCCGCACCGAGGTTAAACTGGCGCGCCTGGAAAGCGATGGAGACCGACAGACCGATCAGGATCAACGTCGTCGCATCCTGGATCCAGTTGCCAAGGCGGTTGACCTGGCTGAGCGGCCCCGTCAACAAGGCGGTATAGGCCTTGATCGGCTCTTTCCCGACGGCAAGTGTGACGATAAACCCGATCAATAGCGCAATCATGATCGTCCCAAGGGTCACAATCAAGTCGATCAGGGAGGACCGCACACGTTCTTTTCGAATGCGCGCGCGTTCTACAGCGCGATTCTCAGACAGTGTGATTGCGGATGTGTCTACCAATTCTTCTCAATCTCCGCTTGTGTTTGCAGTTGCACGCCCAGCATATATAAGCCCACTTCCTCTTCACTCAGACCGCGCGCATCGGGAAAGATTGCGACGATTTGCCCGTTATGCATGACGGCCAACCGATCCGACAGCGCCATGACCTCGGCAAGATCTGCCGAGATCAGCAAAACAGCAACACCGTTAGTGCGCTGCTGGATAAGTTGCTGATGCATGAACTCGGTTGCGCCGATATCGACGCCGCGCGTCGGCTGGGCGGCAATCAGCAGCTGCGGGTTCGCCGATAGCTCGCGAGCCACCACCACCTTCTGCATGTTGCCTCCCGATAACGAGCCAACCGGCAAGGCGCCGTCAGGCGCGCGGATGGCGTACTGTTCGATCATCGTTTCGCCGTTTTTGACCATCGCAGCCAGCGACGTGAACCCGGCGCGGGAGAACGGCGGTTTGCTATAGCGATCCACAATCAGGTTCTCCTCGATGCTGGCGGTCAGCGCCACGCCGTTATTCAGGCGATCTTCGGGAATGTGCGCCACACCCGCTTGTCGCACTTCCCGCGCGCTGCGACTTGTGATGTCGCTGTCGCCCAGTTTGATCGTGCCGCCCACTGCCACGCGCAAACCCGTGAGCACCTCAACCAGCTCTGTTTGACCATTGCCCTCCACCCCTGCGATGCCTAATATCTCGCCTGCGTATGCGTTGAACGACACGCCGCGCAATACCTGGCGCCCCGCCTCGTTGACATATTCCAGGTCGCGCGCCTGTAATACAGCAGCGCCGCGGTTCACGGGCGGCTTGTCATATTGCTGGAACACCTCGCGCCCAACCATCATGCGCGCCAGACTGGTCTCAGTGGCATCCTTTGTATCCACCGTGCCAACCATCTGGCCATCGCGCATGACGCTGACGCGATTGCTGATCTCCATCACCTCGCGCAGTTTGTGGGAGATGAAGATGACGGTTTTGCCTGTTTTCACCAGTTGGCGAATCGCAGCAAACAGTTCGCGCGTCTCCTGCGGGGTTAACACGGCAGTGGGTTCATCCAGTATGAGCACGTCCGCGCCGCGATAGAGCGCCTTAAGAATCTCCACCCGCTGCCGCATACCCACCGGCACGCTATCAACAATGGCAGATGGGTCAACAACCAGCCCATATTGCTTCGCTAACTCACTGGTCGCGTTGATGGCTGCGCGATTGTCTAGTAATGCCCCATGCACCGGCTCGTTCCCAAGGACGACGTTTTGTGCAATGGTGAACGACGGCACAAGCATAAAACTCTGAAACACCATCCCGATGCCCAACGCAATTGCCTCGTGCTCAGTGTTGATCCGCACCGGTTTGCCCTTCAGATAGATCTGCCCTGCGGAAGGCCGCTCCACACCGTACAAGATCTTCATCAGAGTGGATTTGCCCGCGCCATTTTCACCGACGAGTGCATGGATTTCTCCGGCTTTAATCTCAAAGCTTACTTCCCGATTCGCGCGCACGCCATTGGGGTAGACTTTGGTGATGTCGCGCATCTCGATCATTGCTTCGAATCCTATGGGACTGCTCTGAGTCCCTGATGTTAACGGGGTATCTTTGCTAGTGCTCTGAGCAGATGGGGTGCTGATTTTGTGTCTCCTGCGTCTAGGGCGGCGTCACACGGATTGCGCGAACTGTGCTGTGAGACAAATCACCGCCCCGGTTCAAAGGCTGCCAGGGCGGTAATAATAACGGGCGACTTTACTTCAGCGTGGTATCAACCTTGATCTTGCCATCCTTGATGTCTTGAGCGGCTTGCGTCACTTTTGCCTGGATATCGGCGGGGATCAACTTCGTGTAGTTCTCGTTGTTCGCCAGACCAACGGCGTCCTCAGCAACACCGAGGTATTCGGCAGTGCCGTACTTGAGCGTCCAGCAGCGTCCAGTTTGGCCGCGCGAGCAATCCCAGCGCCCACGTTCTTGAGCATCGACGTGATAATCGTCGCCTTCTGCTTCGGGTCTGCAACAGTGAAATACTGATCAGAATCGACGCCCAGCGCGTACGAGTTGGCCTCTACAGCGGCCTCGAACACGCCCATTCCAGAGCCGCCAGCCACGCCCCACACGACGCCAGCGCCTTGCTGATACATCGACTTGGCAATTTCCTTGCCCTTGGCCGGATTGCTCCACGGATTATCACCGCCAACGTACTGAATGATGATATCCGTATCCGGGTTAAGTCCGGCGTCCTTCAAACCTTGCTTGAAACCGACGAAGAAGTCATTGATGCCAGGGATGTCCATCCCGCCGACACCGCCGACTTTGGTCTTGTTCTCAATACCCTTCAAAGCCTTGGCCTTCAGCGCCAGCCCCGTGGCCAGACCGACCAGGTAGGAACCCTCGTTCTGCTTGAAATACATCGAGTAAAGGTTAGCGCATTTGTTCGAGCAGCTTCCGCCGCCCAGCTTGCCGGCAAAATCGACGTCTCCCTCAAAGAACCAGAACTTCTTGTTCGGGTACTTGGGCGCAATCTTGCTTATGTAGTCGCCCATATCAAGCGATCCCGCCACCAGTGCGTCATAGTCGTCGGACGCTGCGGCGTCTTCGAGACCCGGCTCCCACTTGTTGCGGTCATAACTCAATTCAACCAGCTTTGTCTCGTAAGCCAGGTCTTTCTTGATCATATCCAGACCTGAGTTGGCCGAGTCAAAAAACGACTTGTCACCCAGTGTGCCGTTAATCACCAGCTTGACGCGCAGTTTCTTCCCGGCAGCGGGCGCGGCAGTAGCAGCGGTTTTTGCTGCGGGCGCTGAAGTGGCCACGGGCGCAGACGTCGGCGTGCCAGCGCCACAGGCTGTCAAAATCAGGGATGCCGCCGCGGCAGCGGTCAACCAGACGCTCAATTTGATACTCATATAGGTTCTTCTCTCCTCTTTATTGGCACATTATTGCCACGCCGATTCTATCATCGCGAGCGCCTGCTCACAGTGGACATTGGACGATTACAATCCTTGCTGATGAAAACCCTCACTACCCGGCGCGTCGTCCGTATCGCGATTATTGCGGCGCTTTATGCGGTAATTACACTCCTGATTGCGCCAATTGCGTACAGCGCCCTGCAGTTCCGCATCAGCGAAGCGATTAAGGTATTTGTGCTCTTTGATCCCTGGCTGGCGGTCGGCATCGGCATTGGCACGTTTATCAGTAACCTTGCCAGCCCAAATGGCCCCCTGGACCTCACATTAATGCCGCTGACGGACATCCTGGGCGGTCTTCTTGTTTGGGCGGTCTACAAACTCGTCCTGCGCCGGAAAGCCCCTGCCCTGGCGATGGCGCTCTACGCGCTCACAACCTCGCTCGCCGTGTCTGCAATGCTCGCTATTCTGGGGGTTGACGCGTTTCTCGTGTTGTTTCCCCCCATTCTCTTCAGTGAGTTAGTGATCATGGCGCCGGCGACGCCGCTTATTTTCTGGATCAAGCGCCAATTGCAGGCTCGCGGCATCGAGTTGGAATAACATAAAACGCCGCCAGAGCTTGATGTCCTGGCAGTGTTTTTCATAAACCTGACGAGAAAATTGCTTCACAGATATGACGCGTAGTTCTCGAGGCAAGCAAAAATTACCCGATTAGCGTCATGGTAGTTTCTTGCGCCGCGATAAGCTGCGCGAACAAGATAGATGATATCGTCCCCATCAAATTGCCAATCCACATACTGAAAACCTGTAAGTCGCACCGAGTCTTCCTGAGTGAGTCCGCTATCATCCGTCATCAACGTTTTAGCGATTTCCCAGTGAACCAGGTCTGTCGAAACCGCTAGTGAAAGTATATTGCGCTGATTGGGCCATTTGCAATCGGTGACCTTGTTTACCAGCGACAGATACCGGTGCGATTCAGGATCGCGTCGAATCGTAAACTTTGATGCGCCGCCAGGGAAATCAATAAATCCGGTCGAAGGGTCGAAGCCTATAATCGCACCGTTATCGCGCACGTTCACGATGGCGGCCTTGCCGACAATGGGATGTGCATGGAACCGCAGGATATTCCACACTTCCCCATTGGGCGTTGCAACCAGATTCCCTTCCAGCCAGCCGGGTCGCTCCAGTGTGCCCCATTTGCTCGGCAGCCATGATGGATCAAAAGCCAATTTGTTGCTCATCGTCCAACTATTGGCGTCAAGCAGGTCAGCGTCGACAGCGGCAGAGATCACAGCAGCCTTGAATCCGGAACCCCAGATCAAGGGATCGCAGTCTTCAACGGCGCGATACAACCTGTTCTGATGCACAAGCACAGGCACAGGCGCACAATGGTAATTCGGGGATGCGTGACCTGCCCCACCCGAAAAAAGCAGTCCGGTCTTCTCGTCCGATGGATGCGTCCACGTGAAACCGCCATCGTCGCTTCGGCGGATCACAATGGAGCCCCATTGCTGGCTCGTTCCAAGCAGATAGATACTGCCGCGGTGCAGGTAAAGTGTGGACCAGAACGCATTGAGGACATGCGTTATATTCGCCCATGTATGACCATCATCTTCTGATCGGTAGATGCTCGTTAGCCCTTCCTCACCATCGCTTGTGCGGGGACACCCTGTGCCAAAATAGTCATGACAAGCGACCAGCGCGCCATCTGGCAACCGCACAATACTTGGGCTTCCCAGAAAAGTTTTCGTCTGCTCAGGTTGATACTTCACTTCATGCCAGGTCATGTTCAGCCTCATTGTCAGTGGGGTAAATAAAAAACACCAGCGGGTATAAAACTCCGCCGGTGTCTGGATTATGGACCTGAGGGGATTTGAACCCCTGACCTCCTCAGTGCGATTGAGGCGCGCTCCCAACTGCGCTACAGGCCCGGAAACAAAAAGGATGAAGGATTTATTCCCTCATCCTTCTCAAGCGGGCGACGGGATTCGAACCCGCGACCTTCTCCTTGGCAAGGAGATGCTCTACCACTGAGCCACACCCGCAAACCCACGACGAATCGTGAAATGCCGACGAACAGGCTCGGACTGTTGACCCCGCGATTTTCAGTCGCGTGCTCTACCAACTGAGCTACGTCGGCAATTCTCTGCCTGCGTTTGAGAAACAAGATTTTACCGAATACCGGTAGTTTGTCAAGCCACTCAGTCGCTGAAATCTACGCGCATTTCAGCGTAGTTAATATTACCACACATGATCGGGAGCAACAACCGTGACAACCGTGTCGTTGACCACAAGTCGTTGGCCTGCAGATGCAAACTGGCTGCGCGCGTAGCCCAGCGCCATGCGGCCATCGCTACTCACGCTCGTGACTTTCCCCGCTGCGGCTCCATCCACCTTAAGCTCCGCGCCGGCGGCGATGGCGCGTTCGGCCCGTAACCGGACCAGCCGCTTAGCCAACTGCCCGCGCGATTCCATCCGCGCGATGATCTCCTGGCCGATATAGCACCCTTTCGTAAAGCTCACGGCGCCCAGCAGACCGGCTTCCAACGGGATGTAGTCCTCGTTTATCTCATAAGGAAACATGGGATAGCCCGCGGCGATGCGTCGATCCTGGTACTCAGAGATCGAATCCATTGGGTGCGCCTGGGTCATATCCGGCGGCGGGTTAATCAAAAAATAACCTGATCCGTCTAAAGGAGGCGCCCTAACGATGACGCAATCGCCCGCATTCAAATGGCTGTGCAGGGCAAGCCGGGAAGCGCCGGCGGCCAACGTCTCCGCACTGCCGCTCGCTCCCTCGCCAAAGAGGCCCATGATTGGGTTGGCAGCCGACTTGTCCTCAAATTGAACATCATCGTTAAAGAACACATACTTGCGCAGCCATCGCACCAGTTTGCTCTGACCGTTGCCGCCGGCAATCATCAACAAGGAGTCCGGGAAAGCCAGGACGATCGCGTAGTCGACCATTCGCCCTATCGGGGTGGTAAACACCGTCGCGCGCCCCGTTCCAGGCTGTATCCCCAGCAAATTGCCAGTGGACATGCGGTGAAGGAAATCAATCCGGTTTGCCCCGCGCACACGAATCAGGGAGTAGACCCCAGTCAGATTAACCATTAACGTCTGATCTGCTTTTCATGATCCCGCGCATGATTCGCAATCTCGTTGCCGACAAACTCGCCCAGTGATTGGCCGCGCAGCCATGCAAAGCGCTGCGGGTCGAACAACTCGCTCTCTTGCCATCCACCCAGTCGTTTGATGAGCTGTCGATTGGCGCCGCGCCAGTCGCCCAGCACAAGATCGAGTGGCCGATCCTTCAGACCCGCATAGTCTTCCGCGTTGAGCGCATCCCAGTCGTCGAGCATACGATCAGCATCTTCCGGTTCCTGTTGATGTTCTGCATTGAACAGGATCGTGATACACCGGGCAGTCCATGCCGTCATATGCGCCAGCACGTCTTTAACCGACCATGCGCCGACCGCACCCGCTGCTGTGATCTGCTCAGGCGACAGCGGCGCGATAGCTTCTTCAAGCCCCGCCTGTGCCGACTCCAGAGTGATAATCAGTTCCTGTTTATTCATGCTGTTTATCCAAATCGTTGGCGGTCGCTATTTTTCGTTGTGGTCGCGCTCAAGCCATGCGAGCAAGTCGGCCATGTCTTGTGAACTGAGTGTCTTTGCGAATGTCGGCGTCATCAAACCGGACTGATAGCCCTCAACAACGAAGGCGTTTGGCGCAACGATGCTCTCGTAGATGTATTCCTTCGCGCCCATGTTTGGCTTGCGCGTTGCTGCGCGACTCCACAGGCCGTAGAACGACGGGCCAACCAGACGCTTGTCTTTTTCCTGGCTGTGGCAACCAATGCAGCCCTGCGACGTGAACAGCTTCTTTCCGCCATCCGGGTCACCCTTGGGAAGCTCGGACACGATCTTGGTGAAGTCGCCGCTGACGGGCAGGCTGACTGCCGCCTTTGCTGCGGGAGGCGCTGCGGTTTCGCTCTTGATCGATGTCGGTGTGATGAACATACTGGTCAGGATAAACACGACAATAAAGCCCACACCGGCGATGACAAATGGCTCAGCCTGGGGTGTAATGACCAGCGCCTTGCCAGGTTTAGCATTGGCTGCGGCCTGGGCAGTTTCAAATACTTTCATCGCTGCGTCAGACGGCACGTTTTTACCGAAGAAATTGGTCACGAGTCGCGCCACAAGAGCGCCAATGATGCCGAGCACAATAACCGCGCCCAAAAAGGACACGAAAATGACGGCAAAAAGGATAGTTGGGTTGTCTAGCATTTTGACGGTACCACCTTGGGAAAAAATGAATTGCGAATGTATTCCTCTGCGATTATTTTAATGCCATGCCGCCCTGTATGGCAAACCAAGAGCGGCGATCCTGCTTGGTGCGCCGACTATGCAACAGCACACGCATCGACGAATTCAACAAACAGATTGAGCATGTCCGCTCGCACTGCCGACATTTCTTCCGGGTGCCACTGCACACCAACAACAAAACGCTTGTCTGGCATCTCCATTCCCTCGATAATCCCATCGGGCGCGCGTGACGTGATGGTGAAACCTTCTGCCACCCGCTTGACGGCCTGATGATGGAAGCTGTTGACGCCCACATCCTGGTTTTGGACCATCTTCTCGATGCGCGATCCCGCTTCCACCGCGACATGGTGCAATACCTCGTCGCGCGTCGCATTCTCATAGCGACCATTGTGTTTTAACGTGGACTCCCACTCCGAGGGAATATCCTGCACCAGCGACCCACCCAGGGCAACGTTCATTGCCTGGATGCCGCGGCAAATGCCGAAAATGGGTTTATCATCTGCGACGGCCCAGCGTGTGAGCAGAAATTCAGCCCGGTCGCGGTCGCGGTCGACATAACCTGTCTTTTCGTGCGTCGTTTCGCCATATACCGCCGGATCGACATCGCCGCCGCCTGATAACAGCACGCCATCCACAAGCTCATACAACCCGCGCAATGCGTTCTCATCAATCGTCACTGGCGCCATCAGCGGGATGCCGCCGGCTGTGACCAGTGAATTAATGTATCCCTGTCCAGTGCTGAAGGATCTGGCTGTATTGAATTGGATGGGCGTCGGTATCAAAATTCTAGGCTTATTCATTCTGGTGGGGTATTGTATCAACTCCAGGGATATCGACACGATATACACACCATGCCCGATCTGTCTTCGCCCTCCGCGTTCAAGCGCATCGATCTGATCGATGGAAAAGGAGCGGGGTATCGCCAGTTATGCTGACACGGGGCGCGGCAGCCAGATCGCAATCATGATGCGCATCCAGCCGGCCACGACAATGGCCAACCCAACCGTGACGCCCCACGTCAGCGGCATCGAATAGAGCGCGCGCAGGAAAAGAATGACTGCAACAACAATGCTTTCGACAAAATCGGCCATGGCGCGCAGCAGCGCCAGACCCGCCTGAATATCTACTTGAGGCATGTCGGGTGAGACCAGTAGATACAATCCAATCAGTGCCAGGGTGATAACAAACAGCAAGGCGCTTGGGAACCCGATCAGAAACGCGATCTGCGGCGCCTTGAGCGCGGGTTGTGCGACATGCGCCTGGCGTATCACAGTCATCACGTGCTGTGTCATCGTTGCAGGCGCCACTGGCGCCGCCTCAGCCCGCATTGTGCGATCGAATTCCAGCATTTGATCGAACATGGCGCGCTCATCTGGATGACGGTCAAGGTGCGCGCGCAACACCCGGTAATCGCGCGGACTGAGCGTGCCATCCAACGCATCGATCATCAGTTGTTCGATATCCGCATTATCCGCATTCGGTTTTGTCATACCGACGCCTCCACGAGCCCACTCACTGTAAGCCTGCTATCCAAGAGCCCGCTCTCTGAGAGCCGCTTTGCGAGTGATGATGTGGCCAGTGCCTTGCGCGCTCGGAACAGGCGTGATTTCACCGCATTTACGGTTGAATGGGTGGCTATCGCGATCTCGTCGTAACTCATATCACCCCAGTAAAACATCACCACCATGCTGCGGTCTTCGGCGGGCAACTGCTGCAACATGGCGTGAATTGCGGCGCGTCGCTCGTTGCGCACCGCCACAACATCCGGCTGCAGTTCATTGCTGACAAACTCCACCTCCGCATCCTCAGCCTGATCGGAGAAAGACATCGGTTCGATCTTGCGCCGGCGCAGCCTGTCGATACACAGGTTCGAGGCGATTGACATGATCCACGTCTTAAACCGCCACTCGGAGCGATACGATTGAAGGTGGGTATAAGCCTTAACAAAAGCGTCCTGGGTCGCATCCTGCGCTTCTTCTTCATTGCCCAGCATGCGTAACCCCAGGCGATACACCCGCGACTGGTGCAATTCCACCAGTGTTTGGAACGCATTGCCATCGCCCGCCTTGACAGCATCTATGCAAGCCTGCTCCTGCTGCGCCTCGATAAGCGCAGATTGACTAACAGAGGCCTCTTGCGGGCTGGCGGTGCGGCTGTCCACCGCAAACGTGACCATCTGCTTAATCATCGGCTTACCAATAGTTAATGTCAACGCCACATTAGTAGTACGAACGTCTCCACCAAAAGTAGCACAACCCTAGCGCTTACAATATCGTATCGCGATTTGTCAGCGTCCCAGTGCATTGCGCCACACTAACGTGTAAGGAGACCTATGAGAATCGAAACCAGAGTCATAACGGCGTTGTGCAGTTGTCTGTTGCTTGTGGCTTGCCGGGTTGGCAATCCAGCGCCAGAAGAGGTCACGGCGACTATTTCGTCGCCTGAAAATAACACAGCCGTTCCCTACGGTAAGCCAGTCCCAGTTTCGGTTTCGGCAACCGCAACCGCCGGTGTTGCGCGCGTCGAGCTCAGCGTCAATGGCGCCTTGGTAGCCGTCAGCAACAACGCACAGGTTAACAGTCCATACCAGGCCATTATTTACTATACGCCCGTCGTCGAAGGGCCGCTCAACCTGATAGTGCGCGCTTATGATAAGAACAACACCGCCAGCCCGCCCGTAGGGCTCACGGTGATTTCTACCAGCCAGGCGCAACCCGGCGCCACTCCAAACGGAACGGTGATTGTTCCCAGCCCATCCCCTGGCAACACGAGCAATCCCCCTGTTGCCACCCCGACAGCCATGGAAGGTGTGCTAGGCCCAGGTGGTTGCACGCTCAATGCCCAGTTCATCGCGGATGTCACAGTCCCGGACGGCGCCGTCATCCCCTTACGCGGTTCTTTCGTCAAGACGTGGCGAGTGCGGAACACCGGCGCCTGTGCCTGGGACAATACCTACAGGCTGGTGTTTGCCTCTGGCAATCAGCTCAACGCGGCTGGCTCTGTTCCGTTGAGCACTGCGAAACCAAATGATGTAATCGACGTCAGCGTCCCGATGCAGGCGCCGTCGGATGGGTCGGGTGAGATCAGCGCAGAGTGGCGATTTGCTGCGCCAAACAACGCCATCTTCGGTAACGCACTGACGGTCATCATTTCATTACCCCCGCCACCCACGCCGACCACGCTCCCTCCCCCAACGGCCACGACAACGCCAACGCTCGAGTTCTACGCAGACAACACATCCATCCCGCGCGGTAGCTGCGTCACACTGCACTGGAACACCAGCAACGTTTCAGCGGTGTTTCTAAACGATACCGGCATGGCGTCGCCGTCGAGTAAGGATGTATGCCCCACCGACGTGACAACCTATACGCTTAAGGTCAACCTGAATGATGGCACAATCACGACGCGCGTCCTCGTGGTGAATGTCACTGCGGGCGCACTCATCTACAGCTTCACAGACAACGCCCCTTCGATACGCTGGTATAACGATCTCACGGACACGCTGGCGTTCGGCGGTCCCGACACTGACGCGCGCGGTTTCGCGATGAATCGTGACGGCCAGGCGCTAGAGGATGGCAGCTTACAACTCAAAGTAATCGAGACACATCCGCGTTGGGCCACTGGCGGCGCGATCTCAGGCGACTTTGACGTCCCGATCACCATAGAAAGCGGCGACCATTTCCGCGCCCGCATCGGCTTCCTGAATAGCGCCGCCAGTGGATCGGTCACATTGCGCCTACTATTCAAGGGCACAGTCGTTGCAGAGACGGCCAAAGCCTATGATGGGACTTTGAAAGACTGGAATATCAACCTGTCGGGGTACGTCGGCCAGAGCGGCAAATTCACGCTGCAAGCGAGTGGAACGCCGACAGCCACACAGGCGTGGATATGCTGGATCAACCCGCGAATTGAGAGATAGTTCTCAGCCGACCCGGATTGTGCGCACCAGCACGCTATTCACCCCGTTAGGTTGAGCCGGCGTATTGCCGTAATCTACCACGCGCAACCGCCCCTGGTCGTCGTACATCCCGATCTCAATACGGTAGTTCCCAGCGGGCAGATTGGCAGGCAGAGATATCTCATAGGTATCGTTCACCACTGTGCTATCCGTCCAGCCTGAAGTAGGAGCAGGCGCGCCATTATTCATCGGCGCGCGATCGCCATTCGTGCGCACACCGTCGGCAGCCGCGCCGCCCTGCT
>Ga0118677_10004561_pt1 | contig 25118 bp, 23 predicted proteins | sample AliMusrvi5mmetaG_FD_86154 | JGI IMG/M metagenome (GOLD analysis project Ga0118677, IMG submission 86154)
CACTGGAAATTTGCTTTGGGCAAAAAGTGCAGGTGGTCGGGGCGATGATCTGCTTGGCCGACGCCGCTTTGAGCATTTCAGCCTGGAGCGCCCTGGCATTACGTTCTGAGGTAGCGCGCTTCGTTTTGTACTGAGTTCTGCCGTTCTTCCTCCCAATGGGGATTTTTACGAGCCAGAATTTTCCTGTTTTGTCGTACGTGATTGATCCACGCCCTTTCTGGGTCATGACCATGCTCCCGGGTGCTGAGCGCGATGTGAGATAGCAGTCTTGCGCTTCTTTGAGATAAGGGCCCTTAGGTCCGCTAATTCCAAGCGAATGGCTCGGCCAAACTTGATTGGTGTTAGCTCACCTAGTTGAATCTCATTGCGAACTGTTTTGTTACAGACCCCCAGCATTTGAGCGGCTTCGTCAACGGTAACGAGTAGCTGATCTGGGTTGTTTTTTACTACGGTTAATTTCATTTCTTTTAAATTCCTTTGGTTGTTTTTAACTTGCCATGAGGTACAGACCTTGCACCTTCACTAACCAGCACACCACGAGATTTTGTAAAGTCAACTGTTTGAAAGTTGTTTCGCCGTTGGTCAATAAATGACGTACTTTTCTGTACCCTTGCCGTGCTGTAGCAACGTTGCGTGATTCCAGCGTGACGATCTGACAGAGTTGAAAATAGAATTGGGAGGCGTCCAGACCTGAGGTTGACCTGGAGTAATTCCTGCAGACCCAAAACACGACGCGTACTTGTATGAGTACTTTTTGGACCTTCACACAGAGGATCGATTTGGGAAGTTAGCGCTGTTGCCCTTAGGGGCAAAGGCTTTTGTCTCGTTCTTCGGTTAATCCTTCTTGCAACGGCCCTAAAACCCGAAGGTCGCAAGTTCAAATCTTGCCCCCGCCACCATCGAAAGAACAGAAAGTGACCGGCCTGAAAGGGCCGGTCACTCTTTCTTCACGGAAGCCATTTTTCTACTCCTTCGCCGCCAGCATCCACAGGATTCTTTGGGTTCCCTGACAGTATTTGAGGAATGGCGGATTCTGGCAACTGGCTAGGCAAGGAGTTACGTCATCTGAAAGACCCTATTGGGCCTGCGGAGGATATGGGCAAGAGAGAGCCCATTCGAATGGTGACGTTCTTTCTTGTGGTGACCGTAATCCAAATCATTGATTTCGCCATTCGCCACAGGCTGGGTTTTGCGATTTCTCAAAAGAGCATCTCCACAATTGTGACTGATGCGGTTGATTACGGAGCGTTACTGATGTTTGCTGTTCTGGGGATTTTGGCACTCATCACAATTTTTAACTCTGAACGTCAAACCCCCCGCTATGCAATGCCCGTGATGTTGGCGTATCTCATTCTCGCCTCCATTGGAGTTGCTCTGAATCTTGGAGTTCTTATTGGCTCAAGCAATCTCCATAATGAAAAAGTTGTTTCCCTGATTATTCTTGTCGCGCTTTTCTATCTCTCTACGACATTGATGTTTTCGCTCTGGTACCAATTGGCGAACTCCTACTTAAAAGGAGGGGCGATCGTGTTTCCCCCAAATGCCGCTCACCCGAACGATCCTCCTCGTTGGTTTGACTACTGCTTTTTGTCATTTAATTCCAACTCGACATTTGGGCCCACGGTAGAGGAGATCACAACTCGTCCGGCAAAAGCAATCATGATGGTGCAGGTTTCAATATCAATAACCATTTTAATTGTGGCTATTGCACGGATCAGCTCAGCCGCGCATTAGTTTTCAGTGGTACTCGTCACTACTGTGATTTCTTAAAATCCCGTCTCAGATACCCTCGGGTAGTGTTAGTCCGTGCCTAATGATCAAAGAAGAGCGGCGGCAAAAAAGCGAGCATCGTCTGATCGACGATCTCGAGTTTCCGCTCTTCAGGCCAGAGAGCAGCTGATCACAACAACGATCGACTTACTACGCGAACTCCCGTTCGATGAAGTTTCGGTCCGGGTGATTACTGATCGAGCAGATCTCAATCCATCGACCGTATTGAGGAATTTTGGAACTATTGATTCGTTGTTCGCTGCGGTGAGCCAAGAACTCTTGGCCCGATCAACAGGTCGATTAGAAGATGGGAAAGCTGAGACAGCACTCTTTGATCCGGACGTGATTCTTCGGACGAAACTCCTTGCATGGCTCCTTGGCCGGGGAGTTGAGTCGTCGCTTCTCGCCCCTGACCCCAATAATCAGATGGTCAAGGCTATGGCTGATCGAATTCAACGAGAGTCGAAGGTCCAGGCTCGAACAGCAATGGCGTTTAATGAGATCTTGGCCTATGCCGCTGAAGGATTCGTGTTGTTCAGCGAGATCCATATCGCTGATGAGAGCCTGCGCTCTGATGGTTTCCAACTGATCGTGCAACTCCAATCTATGTTGGCCCAAGCCGAAAGTGATCTTGGCTGGGCTGGAAAACGCTGAAGGGGAAAAGTAGGTATCTCATGGCACAGGGAATAGACGAGCAGTTCGTCGAGATTGTTGTTGCTGGGCTACTGGGTGGAATTGACGTTGAGGATGGGGCCACGTCTGAACAACTGAACTTGCTCTCTTCGTTGACGACGAACCTTTGGGGAAGGGACGATCTTGATCTTGGTCAAGTGTCGCCGCTGAGCCCATCGGCGCTGGCCGCAAAGCTTGAAGGTGAAGAGCGACGACGGAGATTTTGTGAACTTCTCATGGTTCTTGAGATGTGCCGGCACCCTCAGTCAGAAGGTCAAGTTTCTCGAGTCGAGGAGTACGTTGACGCACTTGACGTGCATGATTTAGAAGTTGAGGCACTTAGGACAGATTTAGAGCGTGGAGCAGATGCGGCTTCACGTGATCTTGAGCGCTACTACGACGTGATTCTCCCCGAGATATCAGAGATCTCGCTTCGTGATCACTACCTTCACCTCGAAACGCCTGATCATTCTTTATCAAAGAGACTCCAAGATCTTCATAATCTTGGCGAAGGGACACTCGGATACGAGTACATCGAGTTTTATCGCCGCAACAACATCGAGCTTCCTGGCGATGACGTGCATGTGCCAGCGCATTACGTCAATCACGATATGAACCACGTGATCACGGGCTATGAGCCAACCGCACCAGGTGAGATAGCTCGATCAGGGTTTCTCGCTGCGGCAAATGAAAGCCAACACAACTGGATCGAGTTCCTCCTGACGTTGTCGATCCATGAAACAGGAATCTTGAATCATGGAGCCATCAGAGCCAAAGTAGCCACGCTGGATCGTTCAGGCACCGCCGACCTCCTTGCTGAAGGTTTTGCTCGGGGAGCTCGATGCTCGGTCGACCTGAGCCAAGTGGATCACCTTGCCATTGCAGATCGTAATCTCGAAGAGATTCGAGCTGAATTTAATATCGTGCCCCTTACCAAACCAATGATCTAATGCAGCACTGCATTTCCCTAGATGGAGAAGTGACGTCTTTTGAACCGGTCTGCTCGACTCGCCAAGGATGGGCTCTTCGATGAGTAGTGGCTCTTGGCAAGAGATCACTCAGCGCAATGCTCGAAGCGTGCAGACGCTCATTGGGTGGATCTTCTGGGACCCTGGAGCTATCAGGCGCTACGAAGCTTTTGGTCTCGTAGGACCGTTGGGCTACATAGCGGCTCGTTGTGCGCCGCTCGCTCCTGCTGGACCAGAGGCCGTCTGCGCTGCCTTTGGCTCCATCAGTCCAATCGGCATCGCCATTGCCTTCGATATTTTAAAGACACCAGAGGCGTTTCAAGAAGTTTCGAAGGCCCGAGATGAGGCAGTTCGAGATGGGTTTGAAGAGTTCGCCGCAGAAGCGATTGAACCACTGACCTCACTTCGAACGCAGCTCTGGGATGTCGTCGACGCGCTTCCGATGGAGGGTCGGGTACTCTTTGCCACCCATCGAGCAGCGGAGCGATCTGACGACCCACTGATCAGTGCATGGCATGCGGTGAATTGTTTGAGGGAGTGGCGAGGTGACTCACACTGGGCAGTGGTGATTGCACATAGTCTGACTCATGGCGAAGCATCAATTCTCCATAACAGCTGGGTGAACTACGAGCCAGACTGGTTAGCCCGTTCACGTGGAACGAGCGATGAAGTAATCGATGCTGGGTGGGCTGATCTTGAACGCAAAGGTCTCGCCCAGAGCCGAACTATTACTCCCGAGGGTGTCGCGATCCGCCAGAACATTGAAGATGAAACGGATGCCATCACGACCTTGCCATGGGAGTTACTTGGCAAAGAGGCATCAGTCGCGTTCGCTGAAACGTTTGAACCGCCCTGTGAAAAGTTACTGGCCCGGGTCGATCTCACTGCAGGGCCGAACTACCAGCCAGCTTCTCGGCTTCGACATTAAAGCGATTTAATGGCGAGTATCTGCGTGGCGTTGGGTGCGAGCAACGATGATTCGTGAGGTAACCAAAAGGCTAATAACGATGACCAAAAGAATAAGAGCGCTGTCATAAGAAAGGTAGCGAAGTTGATCAGATGGCTGGTTGTAGTAAGCCCAGACGGGGTATGTCAGATAGGGAACAGCGTGGCCGGTCAGGGCCAGGCTTGGCATCGAATCAGTCCATCCAGCGGTAAAGAGAACGGGAGCAGTTTCGCCTCCTGCAATGGCCAGCGCCACCAGCAGCCCGGTCGTGATTCCAGGAAGTGCTGAGCGAATGACAACGTGTCTGAGTGCGTATCCCGTGGACATGCCCAAAGCGTCAGCGCCTTCCCGGTAGTTCGTTGGCACTTGCCGAAGCGAGTTCTCGGTTGATTTTGCCATGTAGGGGACGACCATCATCGACAAAATGATCAGTGCAGGAAGGAGTGAGTATCCCCAGTGAAGGGCGATGACAAGGGCAACGTAGCCAACAAATCCAAGCACGATCGAAGGAACGCCCGAGAGGACTTCAGTTGCTGTTCTTAAGACGCCATCCAACCTTCGTGCCCGACGAGATGAACCGCTCATCTCAGAGAGGTAAATACCTGCTCCAAGGCCAATAGTCCCTGCAATCAAGGCGACACCAAACATAAGAAGGAGCGACCCTGCAATTGCATTTTGCAAGCCTCCATGGGCGCTGGTATTCACGAGTACAGAAAAACTCCAATGGGGGAGCGCGCGAGAGACGATGCCGATCACAATCCAAACAGCGGGCACTAACACCAGGACGAGTGCCAACAGCGTGGCTCCTCGAAATATGAGTTGACTTAGTTGGCGGCGCCTTCTTGGAGCATGAGAAGTGGTGATCGTCATGTCTTACCCCCGACCAACCGGTGCACTGAGTTTTCCTCCACGATGCACAATGAGTCGAGCGATGAGGTTCACCCCAACGGAGATGATGGCAAGTACGAGCGCAGCTTCGGCCAAGGTTGCAGTTGCGAATCCTGTTGCATCAGTGAAGGATGAGTCAAGTTGCGAGACGATAGTTGCAGCGATTGTGGTCATTGGGCTGTAGATCGTCGCCGCAGTATGACCAAGGATTGCTCCAGAGATCATGGCAATTGCGATGGTCTCACCAAGTGCTCGGCCAAGTCCTAAGACCGAAGCACCGATAATGCCATTGCGAACCCAAGGGACGGTGACAGATCTGGTCACTTCTGCGTCGGTCATACCGAGCGCGCGCGCACCTTCTTGATTAAGCGGGGGGACTTGGCGGAAGAGTTCCACAGATGTCGCAGTGACAATGGGGATAATCATGACGGCTAAAACAATTCCTGAAGTGAGGAGGCCTTGCCCTTGCCCAGTGGGGGCTTTGAAGAATCGGAAAACTGGAAGATCGGGCATGAGGTTGGCAATTGGTGGATAGACATGCTGAGCGAGAAGAGGCCCGAGAGTGACAATTCCCCAGAGGCCAAAGAGCACACTGGGAATCCCTGCAAGAAGCTCAACGGCGAAACCAACAGGGCGAGAAACGATTCTTGGGAGGCGCTCGGTGAGTGCAAGAGCAGCGCCTAAAGAGATGGGGATCGCAAGGATCAACGCGATGGCAGATGACTCCACGGTGCCAAGAATGAGGGGCCACGCTCCGTAGGAAGCACCGACCGGGACGGCAACTCCGTGGACAGTCGTGGATGCGCCATAGGTTGACCCAGGATTCCAACTTGATCCAGTAAAGAAGCTGGTTCCGTTGACAAGGATGGCCGGCCACCCCTTGATTGCAATAACAATAATGGTGAAGAGGAGTCCAACGAAGGGAAGAACCGCTGCAATGAGCGTTCCTCGTCGCCAGAGGGTGGTCTCACTTTTGCGAAGCCTCTCACGAACGGCAGCAACTCCGCGGGGGGAGCCAGGTGTGGCGTGCGGTGTTGCTGCCGTTTCGAGAGTTGTCATCTCACTTAATCTGAGCGATCTGGTTCGCTGAGGCTTGCGCAGTCGCGCTTGGGAGTGGGATGAAGTTCACAGGCGCAAGATACGTCTGAGAATTTCCATGGCTGGGCGAAATAATCCAACTCAGAACCGAACGGACAGCTTGTGCGGTCGTCGCATTGGGCTGCTGGCTCAAGACGATGGCGTACTCATAGTTAATGATTGGGTAGCCGCCTGGTGCCGAAGTATTAATCATCGAGAGCGTGCCGGTCTTTGGCGTTGTTGATGCAAATGAATTTGCAGCCGCAGTCATCGTGGCTGGTGTCGGCAAGATGAATTTGCCACTTGAGTTTTTCAACGCCGCTTCACCAATGTGCGCTAACTCGGCTTTTGCGAGGTAGCTAATTCCGATGTACGCAATACAACCAGGAGTTGCTGCGCAACCGGAAACCATCCCTGAGTTACCAGTTTCGCCAAGTGCTCCAGTGGCATTTGGCCATGCCACGGTCGTCCCATATGGAACCGTTTTGGCCCACGTATTGGGGTTGGTGGCAGAAAGGAACTGGCTAAAGAGGAATGTATCCCCAGATCCGTCTGATCGATGCAGTGTCACGATAGGAAGATTGGGAAGTTTGACCCCAGGGTTCAGTGAGGTGATCGCTGAGTTATTCCAGTTCGTGATCTTGCCTTCGTAGATACTGGCAATCACTGAGCCGCTTAGCTTCAAGTGTGCAGTCACGCCGGGAATGTTGTAGCCGACGAACTGCGATGAGATAGCCAGAGGAATATTTCTGGCAGTTGGAGTTGCTTGAACCTGGGCTGGTGAGAGATACGCATCGGATGCGCCGAGATTGGCTGCACCTTTCAACGCGTCACTGATGCCAACTCCTGAGCCGGTCGACGCTGTGGACAGCGTGATGTTTGGATACGTCTGGGTATAAGCAGTTCCCCAGCTTCCAAAGAGTGGGAAGAGGAGCGAACTACCCGTTTCCGACAGGGCCACAGATGAAGTGGGAGGTGCCACGACTGCGAGGGACGCATTTGTTGAAGACCCAGAAGTTGTGGTGGTACTCGACGTACTGCTCGAGGATCCACACGCTGCGAGTCCTAGTGCAGCCGCCACGATGACAGCGGGTGCAGCAAATCGCAGAGTCCTTGGACTCTTAACTCTTGGTTGTTTCATTTGATAGGTACCTTTCGTTGTTGTGGATTTGGAATAAAGAGGAGAGCACTTAACCCATGCGCCCTGAAACGTACTGAGCAGTTGTTTCATGGACCGGAGATTCGAAAAGAACTTCCGTGGCGGCCTCTTCGATAAGGCGACCATTGAAAAAAAGAATCGTTCGATCTGAGAGACGGCGAGCCTGGCCCAGGTTGTGGGTCACCACCACCACGCTGAGAGCCGGAGTAAGAGCTGAAATGAGTTCCTCTACCCGCTCGGTTGTTCCAGGGTCAAGTGAAGAAGTTGGCTCATCGAGAAGCAAGACATCAGGTTCCACTGCGAGTGCTCGAGCGAGACATAAGAGTTGTTGTTGGCCACCCGAGAGTTCGAAAGGTGAGCGATTGAGACGATCTTTCACAGCGTCGAAAAGTCCAACTTGGGTAAGCCGTGCCTCAGCGATGGTGGTGAAGTGCTTCGACTTCGCCATCCGGTGGGCTTTGACGCCCGCAACAACATTGTCCCTGATGGACATCGGGAATGGATTAGGCCGCTGAAAGAGCATCCCAACTTTTCGCCGAAGCGCTAAGAGGTCTGTGCCGGAACCAAAAATTGACTGTCCATCCAGGCAAACATCTCCCGTGTGGTGAAATCCGGCGACACGGTCATTCATGCGATTCAGCGTTCGAAGGAACGTAGATTTTCCAGAACCCGTTGGCCCGATAAGCGAAGTGATGGCACCTCGCTGGATCTCGACTGAAATATTGTGGAGAATCTCTGCTTCCCCAAATCCAGTTGAGAGGTCGTTGGTGGCAATAACTGGTTGGAATGCGATCTCCTGAAGGTTCATGCCTTGAGGTGCAGATGAGACAGAAGGTTCAGCGAGGGAAGCTTCCCCAGGTGGGGTCATTTCGGGCTCGTTATCCATTGTCCACTTCGAGTTGTCACCATGACGCAAAACCTAAGTGACAGTTCTGAAATCAAAGTGTCAGAAAGATGAACGAAATGCGAAATGTTAGTGAAATCCTGGGGCTAGAGAGGAGAGATAGGCACAAACGGCGTTCTGGGAAAAGATGCGCGATGATCACATCCATGCTGAAGAACCGCGTCACCGAGTTATTAGGAGTTGAGATTCCGATCGTTCAAGCCCCCATGGGGTGGATCGCCCGCTCTCAGTTGGCCTCTGCCGTCTCAAACGCGGGGGCAATGGGGATCATTGAGACCTCCTCAGGAGAACTGGATAAAGTTCGCGACGAGATCGCCCGGATGAAAGACCTCACGGAGAAACCCTTTGGTGTCAACATCGCTCAAGCATTCGTCGCAGACCCAACAGCGATTGTCGACTTCGTCATCGCTCAAGGTGTCAAGTTTGTTACCACGTCAGCGGGAAGCCCCACCAAGTACACGTCACAATTAAAAGATGGTGGGTTGACCGTCTTCCATGTCGTTCCGACGTTGAAAGCTGCTGAAAAAGCGGTTGCCGCTGGAGTTGATGGTTTGATCGTTGAAGGCGGGGAAGGTGGAGGATTTAAAAGTCCCACGCCAGTCTCAACAATGGTGCTCCTCCCCGCGGTCACCGAGGCGTTCGACCTTCCAGTTATTGCTGCTGGGGGATTTCTCGACGGACGCACGATGGCAGCGGCGCTGGCGCTTGGGGCTGAAGGTGTTCAGTTGGGAACCGTGATGGTCTCTGCACAAGAGTCTCCCGTTCACCGGAACTGGAAAAACGCCATTGTGAATGCGGCTGAGACTGACACTGTCTTTTTGAATGCCCATACTTCCCCGGCCCTTCGGGCTCTTCGGACAGAACGAACGAGCGCTCTGGAATTTGATCATGAGCAAAATGCCATGAGTGCGATGAGCGGGATCCAAGATGTCTATTTCGGGGGTGACCTTGAGGCGGGAATAGCGCTTTCAGGTCAAGTTGCAGGTCGGATCAAAGCAAGTAGGCCAGTGTGCGACATCATCCAGGAATGTGCCCAAGACTGCGAAAAAACCCTCCTATCACTTCGTTCTCTCTACCCTTTGTCGTAGACATCCACCGAGACTTCGCCTATCGCTTGTAATTTCTAAAAGGGCGGAATATCGAAAGGGGCAGAAATGTCACAAACAAATATGAGGCCAACCACAGATGGCGGGATCTCTCCTGCAGTCTCGTGGCAGCTACAACTCCTCGCAGGGATTATCACGTTGGTGCTGGGAATTATTCTGAGCGTCCATCCAACGGGGACCCTCAACGTTGTCTGTGTGTTCATTGGAATCATGATCATCATCAGCGGTCTGTTTCACTTCATTCGAGCACTTGATCGAGATGAGCCTCACCGGATCTGGTTGACATGTGTTGGTATCTTGGAAGTTGTCATTGGTGTGGTGTTGATTCGTCATCTCCACTTCAGCCAAGCGCTTCTTGGGCTTCTCATCGGAATCGTCTGGATTGTCCAAGGGATCGTCGCACTTCTCTCTGGATTCATCGGATCACCTGGGAGATCCCGTGTCTGGCCAATCATTTTTGGGCTGATCAGTCTGGCAGCGGGTGTCATCGTTGTTTCATTACCAAATCAATCAATTAAGACCTTGGCGATCATCCTCGGCATCATCTTCTTGGTGATGGGGATTCTTGAAATCATGGCAGCGTTTTTCTTACGCTCGGATCTAAAAAAAATTAGTTAAAACTTTTATTTGGCGCGTAGTGCCGAGAAATTGATGAACAAGGCCCTGGCATGACGGGAATCTCTCCGTCAGCTGGGGCTTTGTTCGTTGCCAACACTCTCTAGATGTGTTGGAGCACTCGATCCGAGAGACGGGAAAGATTTCGTTTCCAAATCCAGCCAAAAATTGGACGCGCGACGGTGCTCCCAATTTTCCCTGCCATCCACCAGGGAAAGACAAGTACTTCACTCCAAGTGACCAGCGTCTCAGACGCAGAAATTTCCTTGAGTTCGAAAGTCCCCGAACCTGTCACTGCGCCCGAGTGGGTGACACCAACTGCAGTGCCTTCTCGCCATTGGTCGATAACCATTTCGTCAGTTGTGTAAAAGGGCCCAATCTTTGTTCGGCATGCAAATGAGGTCCCGATTCCGCTTCGCTGCTCACTGTGAAATTCCAAGGCGACGGCATCCGCCATCCATTCAACATGCGACTCAATATCTGAGAGCTCTGCCCAAACCTGCTGGCTTGGTGCGCCAATCATCTTCTCGACGGTGATTCTTGTCCCGCTCATGTGTTCGCGGAGGGACTCAACCTCTGCCAATCTTTTTCGGGGAGAGCGAAGGTGTCTGGTCCAAGAATTTGAAGACAGACATGATCTGCTCCCGCTTCAAAGTGTGCGGCAACTCGAGCTGCCACCGTGTCCTCATCTCCTTGGACAATCAGTGCATCCTGGAGCCTGGGGCTGCAGCCAGGAATAAAATCTTCATCTCCAAATCCGAGACGGCGCCAGTTGTTTTGATAGTTCGGCAAACCCGAATAAATCTCTAAATGCTGAGAGGCCCGTGTGCGGAAATCATTTTGGTCGTCAGTGAGTGCAACCGCTTGTTCAATAACCAAAAAGGCATCGTCGCCCATTGTCGTTCTGGCAAATTCAGTGTGCTCGGGAGTGACGAGATATGGCATGGCCCCATCCGCTTTGGTGGCGGCGAGTTCAAGCATCTTTGGTCCGAGAGCGGCGATGAGGCGCGGAGCGCGCGTCGATCCTTCCGGAGCAAACATTGGAGCGCTTTCAATGGCGTCAAGGTAATTCGACATCGCTGCAACTGGTTTGCTGTACTCGTGGCCCCGTGTCTCTTCGACGAGTGGTTTGTGAGAAACGCCAAGACCAAGAATGAATCGGTCGTCAAACGCAGCACTCAGACTTCGAGCGCCGTTAGCGGCGGCCATAGCGTCTCTTGCCCAGATTGAGGCAATGGACGAGCCAATGGTGAGGTCACTCGTCGAAGCCAAGAGGAGCGATGCACTGGTGAGGGCTTCTCTCCCAAAAGCCTCAGGAAACCAAAGGGCCGAATAGCCAAGCGATTCAACGAATGCGGCCACGTTCCCGGCTTCTCGGGGAGCAACAAACTCGTGGGCAAAAGTCCAGAGACCAAGAGTGTTTCGGAGTTTTTCTAACGCTGGGGGGGCTTCTTTCACGTCCCCAGTCTATTTGACGCAGAGAATCCTCCGCCCGTGAGAGGGTGGAGGGGTGAAGTTCGATGTCTCCATCATGGGAGCAGCCTTGGAAAATATCGGGGAGAAGGCCAAGGAACTCTCCGAAACCGGTGTGGACGGGATTTTTTCAGCAGAAGGACCACATGATGTCTTTGCCCCGCTCTATTTGGCAGCGGCAATCTGCCCAAATTTAAATTCCATGACAAATGCGGCCATCGGGTTTCCTCGGAATCCAATTCACCTGGCTCACAGTGCTTTTGACCTCCAACGACTCACAAAAGGAAATTTTCGCTTAGGTATCGCTCCGCAAGTCTCGGCGCATATTGAACGTCGTTTTGGACTTGAGTGGTCGAGCCCGGTCGAGCGCATGGGCGACCTTATTGAAGCACTCCATGCAATCTTCGCTACATGGCAGAACGGAGACGCGTTGAACCACGAGGGGCCGTATTACAAACACACCCTTATGACGCCCATGTTTTCTCCGGGTCCACTTTCGTCTGGTCCTCCACCCATCCTCCTCGGAGCTCTGGGCCCGGTGATGACCAAGTTGGCTGCGGAAAAGGCTGACGGGCTGTCGATTCTGCCCTTTTGCTCGGAAGCACTTCTTCGAGATTCAACCTGGCCGGCGCTCGCTGAAGGACTTGAGCGAGCGAAGAAGCAGAGAAACGATTTTGAAGTTGTCTGTGGGGCCATTGTGGGGCTCGTTGAGACAGAGGACGACCGCCAGCGAGTTTTCGATGGGGTGCGCGCATTGCTCGGCTTTTACGGTTCAACCCCAGGGTATCGACGTGTGCTCGCTTCAATTGGACAAGAAGACCTCGGCCCCCTTCTTTCGCAGAGAGTTCGAGAAGGGGATTTCGGATCGCTCGCATCACTTGTGAGTGATCAAATGGTCCAGGAACTTTCAGTGGTGGGAAATCCACGCGAGGTTGCGGACGAATTAAGCCGACGATTTGGATGGCTCGCGGATCGTGTCGCCATATTCTTCCCGGCTGAACCTTCTCGAGAGATTCTCGCGGAACTAATAGATGAACTTCGCCCCAAATGACAAGAACTGCTTTCGCCAAAGGAGCTCACCAGGGTTACGCTAGGGAGTCATGGCACTTGCCAACCTGATTTTCTCGGCACTCGTCCTGTTACTGGTCGGGGTGACCTACGTGCCAATCCGAAAAGATCCCTTGACTGGATCGTCCTTTGGCATTGGTTGGATTGTGGGGGAGCTTTGCGGTCAAATCACCGTAGTGTTCGTGATTGCTGTGCTCGTCCTTGCTCGTTTCGGGGGTTGGCACGGCACGCTTGGCCGCGTTGCTTTTATTCTCGATGCTTTCGTCGTGCTTGGCCTCCTTGTCTTACTGGGAGTGGGGTTTGCGTCTCGAGGCGTCGTTCGACGCTCCTTGCTCAAGACGCCGGATTTCCCTCTTGAGATTCCTGATTCGTTTCGGCGTCCTGTGTGGGGTCGGTGGTGGAGAGTCATGCGCTCGATCCCATTTCCCTCGAGAGATATCGAGATCATTAAAAATATTTCGTACGTTGACGATGGCGTCAAAGCTCATCGTCTCGACATCATCAAGTCAAGGTTTACGACGCGTGATGCTCCCGTCCTTCTCTACATCCATGGAGGTGCATGGGTGCTTGGAGATAAACGAGAACAGGGAAAACCCATGATGTTCGAATTTGCTTCTCGAGGCTGGATCTGCGTGACGGTGAACTACCAACTTTCTCCCAAGGCAACCTGGCCGGAACACATTATTGACGTGATGCAGTCAATCCGGTGGGTCAAAGAGCACATCGGAGAATATGGAGGTGACCCATCGTTTGTAGCAATTTCTGGCGGATCAGCCGGAGGCCATCTCGCAGCACTTGCTGCGTTGGCGGCTGGTGATCCGGAGTTTCAGCCAGGATTCGAAAAGAGCGACACGTCTGTTGTTGCGTGTGTCCCTTTCTATGGCGTCCTGGACATGACCGCACAGAAAGCAATCGGTGGACGATACGGCTCAGGCCTCAAAGTTCTCTTGGAGCGTCAAGTCATGAAGAAGGCAATGAGCGAGGACAGAGAACTTTTCGAACGCTCGTCACCCTTGCATCGAATTCACTCTGGGGCACCTCCGTTTCTTGTTCTTCATGGGACCCACGACACGCTGGTTCCCGTGGCGGTTCCTCGAGCGTTTGTCCCTGCACTTCGAGAAGTGTCGAGTTCACCAGTTGCGTACATAGAGCTTCCTCTCGCTCAGCACGCTTTTGACGTTTTGGCTTCTCCGCGCTGCTCGGCGACTACAGCAGGCGTGGTGGCGTTCCTAGAGGCGGTGAGGGCGACAAAGGGCCAAAATCCGGTTCAATCCTTGAAGAATAACGAGTAACAAAAAGGCCTTTCATCAGGACTGAAACGTGTTCTACACTCACACGACCGGAAAAATAAGCGGAAAACGGCTAGTTTTTCACCACGGACAAATAGTGCAAGGTTTCAAAAATCGAGGGGGAGATTGATGCGCAATCACACAACGGCACGAGTGGGCCAACGAGTTATCGCTCTGATGACGGCAACGGCGATGGCGGCAACGGGAGTGGTCATGGCCTCAGGTTCACTTGCTGGAGCAGCAACGAGCGCTTCAACCTGTGCTGCTCCGACGACGGCAACCTCAGCACAGTTGAATGCAACCACTGGCATCACCAAGAATTCAGTGACGGTTGGAAATATTTCGGTCATTTCTGGTCCGGTTCCAGGACTTTTCCAAGGGGCAACATATGGAGTTGAGGCATACTTCGACTACATCAACTCGCAGGGTGGAGTCAACGGCCGCAAGCTCTATGTGAAGTCGTTTGATGATGCATTCTCCGGGACGCAGAACCAAAGCGAGACTACGCAGGCAGTTTCTAGTCTCTTTGCAACAGTCGGAAGTTTTTCGCTCTTCGACAACTATGGATGCAATGTTCTCGCCCAGCACCCTGCCTTCCCTGACGTCTCAAACACCTTGGACCCAGGAACGAGCTCGCTGCCGAATGTCTTTAGTTCACAGCCACTCGCGCAAGGAGCGTCACAGGCTGGCTATTCATTCTTGAAGCAGAAGTATCCAAAAGCGATCAAGCATGTTGCCAACCTCGTTTCAAACGTTGACACCGCAGTTTCACAGTGGGAAGGCCAAAAGGTCGCTATGGAGAACTTGGGATACTCGTTCTCCTACGTGCGAGAAGTCTCACCCGTTGAAACAAATTTTACGACTGACGTCATCAACATGAAGAATGCAGGCGTTCAGATGGTCTTGATGACCGATGGCGACTGGCAGATCTACTCAGCATTAGACAAAGCGATGGCTCAGCAGAACTTCCATCCTCAAGTCGTGATGTCTGCTGGACCCGTCTACTCGTCACAGTTCATTCCTGCAGCTGGTGGCGCGGCAAATGCCAATGGAATCTGGATTATCCAAGGACAGTCGCTGTACTTAGGTCAAGACGCCAAAACCATCCCCGCTGTCGTCACCTTTAATAAGTGGATACAAAAGGTGCACCCCGGCTTCAAGCCAGACCTCTACACGCTCTATGGATGGACGAATGCCCAACTCTTTGTCCAAGCTCTCAAAAAGGCTGGGAAAAGCCCAACTCGAGGGAGTGTCCTGACGGCATTGAAGGGAATCACAAGTTTCACAGCATCGAACCTGATTGCTCCTTCGAACCCAGCGAAGAAAATTCCACCGAACTGCGTCCTCTTCGCTCAAATTAAGAATGGGAAGTTTGTACGAGTGGCACCAACTGCGTCAGGTGGATGGGACTGCAAGTCTGTGTACTACTCCATCAATGGCCCTCTTCCAAAGGTGAATCCTTAATACTTTTCAAGGGATGAGGGGAGCGTGGTCGGAGCATTCGTAGTGGTGCGATTCTTATGACGACGTTTCTTACCTTCACGATTATTGGGGTTGTTTCCGGGGCGATCTATGCCATAACGGCAATGGGGCTCGTGGTGACGTACACGACGACCGGGGTCTTCAACTTTTCTCACGGAGCCGTTGCCATGTTCTGTGCGTTCAGTTACTGGCAACTCAATCAGGCATGGGGATGGCCGTCGTGGATCTCATTACTCGTGGTTCTCTTCATTGAGGCACCGTTGATCGCAATTTTCGTTGAAGAGGCGTTCATGAAGCGACTCTTCGGCGCCAGTGTTGTCAGAAGTCTTATGGTGACATTGGGGCTCCTCCTGATTCTTGTGGGACTTGCACAAGCAATCTGGGCACCGGAGATTCGATCGCTGCCCGAGTATTTCTCTGGAAGTTCACTCCAACTCTTTGACGTCAACGTGACCTATCACCAACTCGTCGTTGTCGCCGTCGCCATTGCCGTCGCTGTACTCCTCCGTCTTTATTTTCAGAATTTCAGGAGTGGTATTGCGATGAGGGCCGTGGTGGATGACCCGGAACTCCTCTCGCTTGCGGGCGTGTCACCCAGAAGGATGTCCCGCCTGGGTTGGATCATTGGCTTCTTTCTTGCCGCCTTGGCAGGAATATTGATTAGCCCAGAGCTTTCGGTGTCGGGTCTTGACGTGAACCTGCTGACGTTATTGGTCGTCAACGGATACGCGGCAGCGATTCTGGGTCGACTACGCAATCTTCCGTGGACATTCGCCGGTGGAATTATCCTGGGACTCGCCGAGAGTTATGCGATTGGTTATCTCCCTGGGCACATCCCAACAAATCTTGTCAGTCAGATCGGTCTCTTGACTCCTGTTGTGTTCTTATTTGTTGCGCTGCTTCTTTTGCCCTCGGCTCGTTTACGCGCCATCGGTCGTCTGACGGTGTCGACTCCACCAAAAGTGGCCTCACTGGCCCAGTCGCTTCGAGGAGGTGTGGCTTTTGTCATCGTGGCGTGGCTCGCAACACTGGTTTTGAGCGCATCACTTATTGGTTCAGTGACCCAAGGGATTGCGTTGGGAATCGTTGGACTTTCATTAGTTCTCTTGACCGGCTACACCGGGCAGGTCTCACTCTGCCAACTCACCTTTATGGGGATTGGCGCCTACACGATGTCGCAAGTTGCGAACGGGGGTGCGTCGTGGTGGGGATTGATCATCGGGATCATTATCTGTGCCGGGGTTGGCGCACTGATCGCCCTTCCCGCACTTCGGCTTCAAGGTCTTTATCTCGCCTTGGCGACCTTGGCATTTGCCCAAGCCGCCTACTACGGCTTCTTCAGTAACATCAGTTTTATTCCTCAAGGTGGAGCAATCAAAGTGGGACGTCTCGGCATCCCCTGGGTGTCTATGAGCGGCGATAAGGCGTACCTGGTCTTTACTGCAGTGGCATTTGCTCTCGCAGCAATTGGAGTGCTGGCAGTTCGACGAAGCAAGTGGGGGCGACGATTAGTGGCGCTGAATGATTCGCCGGCAGCATTTGCGACCCTTGGGATGAACCCCACTGTTTCAAAGATGATGGTCTTTGCTGCGTCAGCGGCACTCGCAGGAGTGGGTGGAATTCTCTTTGCGGGTCAATCACTGGCCCTGAGTGCAATAGATGTGCAGATGTTTGCCAGTTTGGAAATTGTCCTGTTCGTCACAATCTTTGGTATCCGAACGACGCAAGGAGCGCTCCTCGGAGGACTTGCAGCGGCCTTGCTTCCTCTCGCGTCGTCACACCTTCCCTGGTGGGGAGTTGGGGCAACAGGAATTGTTGCGGGCGTGGGAATCGCATTAATGGCAAATGTTCCTGATGGGATCGTGCCGATCCCTTGGATTAATCGAAATATTCGAATCCCCTATCTCTCCACACCACGTTCAACGATGAACCTTGATGCAAAGGATCTCAATGTCGTTGGCTGAAAGCACGCTTGAAACAGTCTTGAGTATTAGTGATGTCTCCGTCACGTTTGGTGGAGTTGCCGCACTCAATAGCGTCGCCCTTGACGTGTGTCGCGGCGAAGTGACGGGTTTGATCGGTCCAAATGGTGCTGGAAAGACCACGCTCTTCAATGTAATTAGCGGTCTCCAAGAGCCAGACAGAGGAAGAGTCTTGTTGAAATCAACTGACGTGACGAAGTTGGGCCCACATCGCCGAGCCCGCCTCGGCCTTGCGCGAACGTTCCAGCGACTTGAACTCTTCGGTTCAATGTCCGCTCGAGAAAACGTGCAAGTGGGAATTGATGCTCGTCGAGAAATTGGCGATCTCACCGCTCAGGGACTTTTGCATCGTGTTGGAATTACGAGTGATGCTGATCGCCAGGTCTCGACGCTGCCCACTGGTGAAGCACGTCTTGTCGAGCTTGCTCGTGCCTTGGCGATCGATCCTGCGCTTCTTCTCCTCGATGAACCATGCAGTGGACTTGACGACAACGAAACGCAGCTCTTGGGAGAACTCCTTCGTGAACTAGCAAATGAACAACGCGGAGTTCTTTTAGTTGAGCATGACATGGAACTCGTTCTGCGGATCTGTGATCGGATTTTTGTCTTGGACTTTGGTGAAATTATTGCCGTGGGGACCCCTCAAGAGATTCGCGAGAACCCAGTCGTTCAGGCAGCGTACTTAGGAACCATCGCCGAACCAGAGGACGACGCATGAGCACTCAGCTCTTGACGCAGGCTCCTTCCATCACCATGACGGGAGTCAAGGCGGCCTATGGACGCATCGAAGTACTCCATGGTGTTGACCTCTCGGTTCCTGCTGGAAGCGTGCTGGCACTGCTTGGCCCGAATGGGGCTGGAAAGTCAACACTCCTGAAAGTGCTTAGTGGTCGGCTCGAAGCGACTGCGGGGGAGATAGCTATTGGTGAGCTGACCTTCAAACATCGGACTGCTGAAGCACTCGCTCGTGCGGGCGTGTGCTCAATTCCAGAGGGACGAGGAATCTTCCCGAACCTCAGTGTCCATGACAACTTGGTCATGTGGAGCTATCGAGGAGAGTCGATCGCTCGAGTCCAAGAGGTCGCGTATCAGCGATTTCCGAAGCTGAAAGAGCGACGTCGCCAACTTGCCGGCACGCTCTCGGGTGGCGAACAACAGATGCTGGCTATTTCGAGAGCACTCATTGGCGATCCGAAAGTCCTCTTCCTCGATGAAATTTCAATGGGTCTCGCACCCTTGGTTGTGGCCGAGCTCTATGAACTCGTCCAGCAGATCGCCAGCGGGGGAGTGACGGTTTTATTGGCAGAACAGTTCGTCAGCACGGCTATCTCAGTCGCCACTGATGCCGCAATCATGATTCACGGAAAGATCATTGCGAGTGGTTCCCCTGAAGAGATGGGCGAAACAGCAAAGAGGGTGTATCTCGACGGTGGTGAATAGTCGATCGGATCGCCGGCCATCGGCGGAGATTGTCGACGAGTGGAGGAAGACCATCGTTCGGGTCCTGGTGGACGGCGTGGACGTTCCACCACGGACACTCGCAACGTCCCTGAATTCGGTTCTCCATATCGTTTCAGCGTGGAATCCATATGCGCGTGCAGTCTCTCAACATGAGAATGATCGAGCATCAACGGCTCTCCTCAAAGAGATTCGATCTCGTGGTGTTCACTTCTTCCCAGCCTACGGACGTGGCTATTCATCACAATATGAAGAGCATGGGTGGTGTGTCGTTGGCATGGAGCGAGCTGAGGCTCAAGCATTGGGTCAAGAGTTCGCCCAGATTGCAATCTACGAAGCAAGCAGTGAAGGTCTACTCATTGTCTGGTGCGATGACGAGACAATAGAGATCTCGCTCGAGCATTAAGTCGACGTAGGTTCCTCAGTGGCGAGTGTGACGCTCACGGAGGGAGTTCCCTCGACGAGGTCGATGGTTTCCGCCCCACCCGCATCACAGATGTCGCTTGTTGCAGCTCGAAGACATGCGAGGATCTCAGCTGAGTTTGTGACAACAACGACGTCGACAGGAGTTCGTATTGACCTCTTCGCCGTGGTTTTTTCACGGCGAATAGAACCTAAAACCTCAGAAGCTGCGTCAAAGACTCCAGATATCTTGGGAGGGTCCGCAGGAAATTCAGACTGCTGAGGCCATGGTGAACGGTGGAGTGATCCCTCTTGCCACCAACTCCAGACCTCTTCGGTGACAAATGGCAAGAAGGGAGCGAAGAGGCGAAGAAGGGCGCTTAGCGAAAGTGCCAACGTTGCTTGGGCTGAGGCGGTCGCTGGACTAGAAGGGTCACCGTAGGCCCTTGTTTTGACCAGCTCCACGTAGTCATCACAGAAGCGCCAGAAGAATGACTCAGTTTTTTCGAGGGCTCGTGCGTAGTCGAAGTCATCAAAAGCTTTTGTTGCCTCTTCGACAAGTTGAGAAAGTTGTGCAATCAGATCAAGATCAAGTGGCTCAGAAATTGACGATGAGGGAGGGACGGGGTTCTCGCCGAGACGACCGAGTGCAAAGCGAGACGCATTCAAGATTTTGATGGCAAGCCGTCGCCCAACTTTCATTTGTCCTGCGTCAACTGCGGTGTCGGTTCCAGGACGTCCGTTAGCAGCCCAGTACCGAACCGCATCAGCTCCATGTTCTTCCAGGAGAGGCAGTGGAGTCACCACGTTGCCTTTTGATTTCGACATTTTCTTGCGATCAGGGTCCAAGACCCAGCCAGAAATAGTGGCGTTACTCCAGGGCAATACGCCAAATTCAAGTTCAGACCGCACGATCGTTGAGAAAAGCCACGTTCGGATAATTTCGTGGGCCTGGGGACGGACGTCCATTGGGAAAACCTTCGCAAAAAACTCAGGATCATCTTCCCATCGCCCTGCAATTTGTGGCGTGAGTGAACTCGTCGCCCACGTGTCCATCACGTCTGGGTCCCCAATGAAACCACCCGGGGCGCCTCGTTGTGATTCTTCGTATCCATCTGGGGCATCGGTTGACGGATCGATGGGAAGGCGATCTTCGTTGGGCGAGAGCGGAAGTGAATAGTTCACTGATCCGTCATCGTTGAGTGGGTACCACAGAGGTAGCGGGACTCCAAAAAACCGCTGGCGTGAAATATTCCAGTCGGCGTTGAGTCCTTCAATCCAGGTCCTCAATCGATGCGACATGAAATCGGGATGCCAGTGGAGTTGCTCGCTGGCGTTGAGCAAGGTGCCACGCATCTCTTGTGTGGCTACGAACCACTGTCGGGAGGTAACAATTTCTAACGGTCGATCACCTTTTTCATAAAACTTGACGGGGTGTGTAATGGGGCGAGGTTCCCCGATTAAGTCACCTGATTCTGCCAGCATTTCTACGATTCTTGCCTGGGCTTGTTTGACTGTCTTGCCTTCAAGTTCTGCATAGGCGCGCTGTGCCGCTTCAACGTTATTGCATTCCCAACCTTGTTCACCAAAAGGAGCATGTTCTAAACGACCTTCTCGGGAGATAAGAGTTCGCGTGGGGAGAGAGAGTTCACGCCACCACACCACGTCAGTGGTGTCACCAAAGGTGCAGATCATGGCAATTCCAGAACCCTTTTCCGGATCAGCGAGCTCATGGGCCAGCACAGGAACATTGACACCGAAAAGTGGGGTTGAAACATTCGTTGAAAAGAGCGGTTGGTAGCGAGGGTCGTCTGGATGTGCGACAAGTGCAACACATGAAGCTAAGAGTTCAGGCCGAGTAGTTTCAATTTCAACGGAACCTGATCCATCGCTTCTGGCAAACGATAAACGGTGGTAGGCGCCAGGTCGTTCCCGATCTTCAAGTTCAGCTTGACTGACGGCCGTGCGAAAATCAACGTCCCACAGGGTTGGAGCCTCAGCTTGGTAAGCCTCCCCACGAGCAAGTTGGCGCAAAAATGCTCGTTGTGATGCACGTTGTGCGGTCTCACCAATTGTTGCGTACTCGAGTGACCAATCAACGCTCAGCCCGAGCGTCCTCCACAGTTCCTTGAAGACTTCCTCGTCTTGCTGCGTGAGCTTCAAGCAGAGTTCTACAAAGTTTGGACGCGAGACAGAAATCCGTGTTTTCTCGTCTGGAGTTTCGGGGGGTTGAAACGCTGGGTCGTAGGCGAGCGATGGATCGCAACGGACGCCAAAGTAATTTTCTACTCTCCGTTCTGTTGGGAGTCCATTGTCATCCCAACCCATGGGATAGAAGACAGACTTTCCGCGCATTCGCTGATATCGAGCGATGGCGTCGGTATGGGTATAACTAAAGACGTGGCCAATATGGAGTGATCCCGACACTGTCGGAGGTGGGGTATCAATGGAAAAGACGTCTTCTCGATCTTTGGAAGCATCGAATAAATAGGTTTCGTCCTGGGCCCACTTTGTGGACCATCGCGCTTCAAGGCCTTCGAGAGAAGGCTTCTCTGGGGTCATTCGGAGTTCAGGATCAAGGTGCTTCAGTTGATGGTCCATGTCCGCAATAGCCTATGTGAATGCTCCGCCTCCACGACACCGCTTCTCGAGAGGTCCAGCCATTGACGCTTCGAGACGAAGGAAAGGTCTCGATGTACGTCTGTGGCCCAACGGTCTATGACTTGCCACATCTGGGACATGGTCGCTTTACATTGGTGTTTGATGTCCTTCGTCGATACCTCATCTTCTCTGGCTTTGAGGTGACCTATGTCTCGAATATCACTGACATCGATGACAACATCATCCGGCGAGCAGAACGAGAAGGTCGGAGTGAAGCAGACGTAGCCAAAGAATTTGAAGGTCAGTGGTGGGATGCCATGGATGCGCTGGGCGTGTTGCGCCCAGATCACACACCGCATGCCACTGAATTTGTTGGCTCAATGATTACGACGATTTCACAGCTCCTTGAACGTGGTGTCGCGTATACGACGAGCGATGGTGTCTACCTCGATACAGCAAAAGTGAAGGGCTACGGGCTCCTCGCGGGGCAACCTCTCGACTCGTTACGAGCAGGGGCACGTGTCGAAGAAAACGATGAAAAACGATCCCCACTTGATTTCGCATTGTGGAAGGCAGCCAAAGCTGGAGAACCACGTTGGGATGCACCTTTTGGTGGCGGGCGCCCAGGCTGGCATACCGAATGTGTGGTGATGTCGTTGGAACTCCTAGGAGAAGGGTTTGATCTCCACGGTGGTGGTCTCGATTTAAAATTCCCCCATCATGAAAATGAACGAGCACAAGCCGTCGCGCTTGGCAAGGACTTTGCTCATCACTGGACGCACAACGGATGGGTTATGGTTGAAGGCGAAAAAATGTCAAAGTCCCTCGGGAATTTCACATCGCTGACGGATCTTCTGGCGAGCGCGGATCCTCGCTCCTATCGACTTCTTGTGCTTCGCTCTCACTATCGAGCCCCTATTGAAGTCACCTCTGAAACCATCGCCGATGCTGAACGAGGACTCGCTCGCTTAGATTCACTCGCTCGGCGACTTCAGTTAACCTCGCCTCCGGCTCCCCTCCGGCGAAGTGACCTCACTGGCGATACGGCGGCAATCGAATCATTCTGCGCATTGATGGATGATGATCTCCAAAGCCCGCAGGCACTCGCGCTCATTTTTGATCTCGTAAGCTCCGCCAATACCGCCCTTGATGAGGGAGATCAAGAGAGAGCGACACTGCTCGGCGAAACCGTAGTTGGGCTTTGTGCGGCACTGGGTTTAAGCGTCAAAGCAGCTCACTTAGAGATTGACGCCGACACACTCGCCTTGGCGGCAGCCCGTGACAAGGCTCGCGCAGAGAAGGATTTTGCTACCGCAGATGCGCTTCGAGACCAGCTCACGGCGCTCGGATGGGTGGTTGAAGACACGCCGGATGGCACGGGACTTCGGCGCGAAGAGTAAGCGTCCCGCCGGGGCACGATTAGGTTGTTACTATTCGGTAATAAGTGGCGCCTAAGGTGGGCTGCGAAACACAATAGAAATTGGTGCCCGCGTCAGGCGAGGCGTTCTCTATGGAGGTTCAAATGTCAGATTTTTCGATGGAACTCAACGAGGATCAGCTCACGATTCAAAAGTGGGTGCACGATTTCGCTGAGGGCGTCATGCGACCAGCTGCCCATGAGTGGGACGAGCGTGAAGAGACGCCGTGGCCGATCATCGAAGAAGCCGCGCAGATTGGTCTCTATGGACTTGACTTCATGGCCGATGCATTTAGCGACCCAACTGGTCTCAAAATGGTGTTGGCACTTGAAGAGTTGGCGTGGGGAGACGCAGGGCTCTGCATGGCAATTATTGGGTCGACCTTGGCCGTTGCTGGATTGATGGCCAACGGCACGCCTGAACAACAGATGGAATGGATCCCCCAGTGTTTTGGAACACCAGGAGATCTCAAGCTTGGCGCATTCGGCGTCTCTGAACCTGACGCAGGTTCAGATGTTTCCTCATTAAAGACCCGAGCCGTCTATGACGAAGCGACTGATGAGTGGGTATTGAATGGAACAAAGACTTGGATCACAAATGGTGGGATTGCCCAGACGCACGTCATCGTGGCCTCCGTTGAACCCGAACTTCGAGGTCGAGGCCAAGCAAGTTTCGTGATCGGTGAAGGGACGAAGGGTATCTCGATGGGACAAAAGTTCCAGAAAATGGGCATCCGCGCCTCGCACACCGCCGAAGTGGTCCTCGAGGACTGTCGAATCCCTGGGGCCAACTTGCTTGGCGGGAAAGACAAGCTCGACGAGCGACTTGCTCGGGCTCGAGAAGGGAAGAAGTCCGGTGGCCAAGCCGCGATGAAGACATTTGAAGCAACTCGTCCTTCCGTTGGAGCCCAAGCACTCGGTATCGCACGTGCTGCCTACGAGTACTCGCTTGACTACGCCAAAGAACGCCAGCAGTTTGGACGAGCCATCATTGAAAACCAATCGATTGCTTTCAAATTGGCTGACATGAAGATGTCCATCGACGCGTCGCGACTCTTGGTGTGGCGAGCAGCTTGGATGGGTGCAACTGGGAAGCCATTCTTAAATGGTGAAGGTTCGATGTCAAAGCTCATGGCAGGGGAAACAGCCGTGAAGGTGACGGAAGAAGCAATTCAGATTCTCGGTGGCTATGGCTATGTGCGTGAGTATCCGGTCGAGCGTTGGCACCGTGACTCGAAGATCTACACGATTTTCGAAGGTACGAGTGAGATTCAGCGATTAATCATTGCTCGAGCAATCTCAGGCATCCACCTCCAATAGGTCCATACACTCCTCAAGAGTGCGTAGCATTGAGTCACCCATGGAGACTCAACAGCCAGAACAACCAAAGGTTGGCGACAAGGCATCACGATCGTTCTCATCGATCTTCCTTTCGGCGAATGGAAAGAACGTTCGCCGAAGGAGGGGAACTGACGTTTCACGGGTGGTGGTATCGCTACTCGTCTTGTTGTATCTCGGTCTCTTAGTCTCCTCGAACGGCGCTGCTCAGAAAGCTATTTCCGACGTCTTCTATCCTCCGAATCTAGGTTTCACATGGCTTGTCACCTTGCTATGGCTACTTTGCTCGTACGGGACCGTCATCTTGCTGGTTGCGGTTGCACTCTTTGGTCGACGGCGAGAGATTCTCCGGGACCTCTTTGCTGCGGCAGGGATTGCGCTCTTCCTTAGTTTTGGCTTTCAAGAAATCTTTGGTGTGGAGGCCCGCTTGCCCCAAAGTACCGCCCAAACACTCCACGGAGTAGATCTTGGTTTTCCAGTTCCAATTCTTTCCGCTTCAGTGG
>Ga0118677_10004562_pt1 | contig 25118 bp, 24 predicted proteins | sample AliMusrvi5mmetaG_FD_86154 | JGI IMG/M metagenome (GOLD analysis project Ga0118677, IMG submission 86154)
GGCAGCAAGAGCCAGAAGCTGGCACGCTTCAAGGTGGATCATCTCGCGGGCTATGGCATGTACCGGGATTTGCCGGAAGCAGAGGTGCTGGCGCGGATCGACCAGTTGGTCCGCGATGGGATGGCAGCAAGTGACGCAACGTCGGACGCCGACCGACTTTCACTGCCGCCAGAAGGCCAAACCATCGAGGGTTGGTGCCTCTATGAAAACGACCGATGGGATGGTCCCTGCCCGCAGGAACGTGATGATCACGGCTGGGTTGTTTATCGAGACAAGCAAGCCGCCTTCGTTGGCCTTGCGCGGGAGATGCAGTACCGCTGCGAGGTATTTGCCGCCGGGCAGTGGAGCGGGGAAAACCTGCGCTGCAACTGGTATCCCGCGCGGGTCACGCTCTTTTCAGATGGCAGGATTTGCGATGAAACCAACAGCGAGCACTAAGCGGAGAATCATGTCTTGAGGGGAAGCGCAAGCTAGGGAGTTGCCGTAGCTGGACAGACAATCATTCAACAGCCAGTTCCCCGATCGGCTTTGGATCGACTTTTGCGGGAGGACTCGTGGGCGAGACGCCCACCCTCCGTGCGTTGATGAAACCATGAAACCAACCAGTGAAAGTCTGAGTCCGTCAGGGACGTGGAACCGACGGGTAGGCCGCGTGGCGACGGCAACTGCGTTCCCCGATGCGAGTTTTCGCGAGATGAGGAGCCCTGAAAACCGGATTTGACAGGTTTCCTGCGCGCACATATCCTGTGGACATGGCGAATCTCACTCTCTCCATCGACAAAGAACTCCTCAGGCGGGGTCGCAGTTACGCCCAGGCGCGCGGCACCAGTCTCAACGCGCTGGTCCGCAAGCTTTTGAGCGACACCATTTCCAGTCCTGACGCCGCGGTCGATGCGATGATCGAGCGTCTCAGGCAATCGGCGGGCGACTCCAAAGGCATCAGGATTTCGCGGGAAGATCTTCACCGTTACTGAGCCATGGCCAAACGCAGTTTTCTTGATACGAACGTGCTCATCTACTCGGTTGACCGCGCTGAACCCGCCAAACAAGCCGTCGCCCTTGGACTTGTCGCCCGGCATGCCAAGGAGAGAACCGGCGTCATCTCGACCCAAGTGCTCCAGGAATTCTATTCGGCAGCCACCCGCAAACTCGGGATCGAACCCATCCAAGCCCGCCAGCAGCTTCGGGACTTCCGTGTTTTCGACATTGTTCAGGTTACTCCGGGGATCATCGAGGAAGGGGTCGATTGCTCCATTCTCAACACCCTCTCGTTCTGGGATGGACTCATCATCGCCAGCGCTTCCGCCGCCAAGTGCGCCGAACTCCTATCTGAAGATTTCGCCGACAGCCAGATCATCCAAGGAGTCGCCGTCAGGAACCCGTTTTGCTGACAGCTTTAACGTGCACACGAGCCTGCTCAAGGCGGACGCCTGGGAGCGCCTCGCCCGTTGTTGGCGCCTCACCCATGATCCTGAAATCGTTCCCCTTGCCATCAAGACTGCCACCGACCGCCGCGCGGGGTTCCCGGAGCGCAACGCCGCCGACGCATTGCTATCCCAAACCGGCAGTGAGGATGGTGCGACCCCCGAAGTCGAAGCAGCCCTCGAATCGCTTGTCGCTGACCCGCCCGACCGTGACACTCTCGTCAGCGCATTGCAGGCGCAAATCGAACTGGGTCTCGACGGCGAATTGGGTGCCCTCTTCGCTGTAGAGCATTGGGAGGACGTCCACGGGGACCTATGACAGGAATCGTTTGATTTGACCATCGCAGCAGGTATGATACCAATGTCTGCTGCAATGCTCGTTTGCCAATGGAGAAGAATTTGGTTGACATCCACTCAAAATAATGTTCATATGAACCCATGATCCCGTTACCCATCGCCACCATTGAACCTCGTTGGGACAAGCAGTTGACCGCCAAGGTCAGAAAGGACAAGGGAGCGCACTACACCCCTGACGCGTTGGCAGCCTTCGTCGCAGAACAGATTGTGGCCAACCTGCCACCAAATTCCCGCAAACTCCGCATCCTTGACCCGGCATGCGGGGATGGGGGACTCGTCCACGCGCTTGCGAGCACGCTCGGAGGCGGCAATCACCACTATGAGGGTTACGATGTTGACGAGACGGCAATCCAGCAGGCGAGGGCGGCTCTTAGTGCTGACTTTTCGTCTGGCGCCTTCTCGCTCCATCACTCAGATTTCCTCGCTCAATTTGAAGGGGTATCCGACGATCTTTTTCAAACCCAGTCCTCACCGCAATTTGACGCTGCGATCAGCAATCCGCCCTACGTAAGAACGCAGGTTTTGGGTGCCTCGTCGGCCCGACGTCTTGCCTCGGTATTCAATCATTCCGGGCGTATCGACCTATACTTTGCCTTCCTCGCGGGCATCTCCCTTTCGCTCAAACCCGGAGGGATCGCCGGTATCATTGTCTCCAATCGCTTCATGACCACCAAGGCCGGAGCCGATGTGCGCGCCGGACTGTTGCGTGATTTTGATGTCCTTCACATCTGGGATTTCGGCGACACCAAATTATTCGAAGCCGCGGTGCTTCCAGTGGTTCTGGTCCTTCGCAAGAAGCTTAATCCTAGCGGCACGCCAGGAGCTTCGCGATTCACCACGATTTACACCACAAGCCTCCCAGCGGCGGCACAGGTGAAGAATCTTTTCGATGCACTCAAACTGGCAGGACCAGTGGCGGTCAATGGCACGACCTATCAGGTGACTCACGGAACCTTGGAAACACGTCAGGCCTGCGACGTGTGGCGACTCACCACACTGGAGAAGGACACATGGTTGGAAACCGTGAAACGGAACACTTACCGGACCTTCGGCGAAATCGGCAAGATTCGTGTCGGGGTGAAGACCACCGCAGACAACGTGTTCATTCGCGACTGGACCCAGTTGCCTGAGGCAGAGCGGCCGGAGCTTCTCCGCCCACTCATCACTCACCATGTTGCGGAGCGCTTTCATGCCGACTTCGCGAAAAGTCCCCGCCAAATCCTCTACACTCATGAGATCCGTGACGGAAAGCGACGGACCGTCGTGATGGGTGATTATCCTGTCGCCCGGCGTTATCTCGAATCCCACCGTGAGCAACTTGAAGGGCGCCGCTACGTCATCGATGCGAAGCGCGAGTGGTTTGAAATCTGGGTGCCTCAAAACCCAGCCTCGTGGCAGCACCCCAAACTCATCTTCACCGATATTTCCGAGAAGCCCACTTGCTGGATCGACATCAGTGGCGCCATTGTCAATGGCGACTGCTACTGGATGATTCCAACCCGTCCGGAAGACTCCGACCTGTTGTGGCTGGCACTCGCCGTTGGGAATTCCTCGTTCATCGAGTCGTTCTACGATCACAGGTTCAACAACAAACTCTATGCCGGACGCCGGCGCTTCATGACCCAATATGTCGAACAGTTCCCGATTCCGGACCCAACGACCCAAACGGGGAAAATGTTGATCTCATTGGCGAAGGAGATCCACCGCCGCAAGCCCACTGAAAATACCGCCGCCCTTGAAGCCAAGTGTGAACGCCTAGTCGAACAAGCCTTCGGTGTTTTTGTCGAAGAAGTCGTTGGGTAGGTGCATCTGATACTTGTTGTTGACGACCAGTCCGCCAAACTGCTCAAACACACTGAAGAAGTCCAGCCCGGTCACCAAGATCAGGCCGCTGATTGTTACTTGAGCCCCAGACACTGAGCCACAGAAAACCGCGTAACGGACGTCCTGATGGCGGATGTGAACCCCTTGTAGCGATGGGAAGTCTAACGATTCTTCGCTATCCGGAGAAATCGCGCCGAGGTCAATCGTCGGAGATGTCTGAAGCTTCACCTCCAGAACCTGATGCCGGATATCGGGAAATTTTCCGTTGTCCGCATGTTTGCAATAACCCAGAGCGGCCGCTACCATGCCGTGCAGTCGTCCACCTCGGTTTCGCTCCTGAAGAACACCGGGATCGACAAAACTTCGACCAATCAATGGCTTCAAGAGGTCAAACAATTGCCGGATCGGCAACAATGACGCCACATCGGGATAATCAATCGGCGACATTTTCCTCGATGCCACCTTGGCACGGGTAATTGCACGAATCAGATTCGGGGTGTCGGTTCTCGACGCGAGGCCTACCATCGCTAGATTCGCAACCCTTGCCTGATACTTTCGGGTCAGCTTTCCCGTGGTATCCAGTGGGGCGAGGTCGGCACCACTGACGACGCGAACGCGTTGAACCACTCCTTCGGAATCCGGGCGAATCAGGACGTAACGCCGCGTCGGAGACAACTCCTCATTCCAAATTTGGAGGTTGTTTGCGCCTTGAACGTAGGTGTCGAAATTCTGACCAGGGAACCTCGCGCGGGGACGAGTTTTTTTGAAGGATTTTGGAATCGGATAGCCTAATGCTCGGCAAACTTTCTCCTTGGCAAGTTTTGAGCGGGTTCTTAGCGCCGCTGATTCGAAGCGGTGACCAACCAGCTCGGATTGGAGCAGGAGTTCCAGCAAATCCGAGGGAATCCAAAGCTCACCTCCAATTTCGATCTCATCATAGATTGACAACCCGCTCTCTGCAATCCGGGTCGCATGAGCCCGCGCAATCTTTAGGTGGTTCATCGGTCGTCTCCCTTCTTGGACCGCGGCGTAAGAAGTTCCGCCGCGGAAACACCCATGGCACCCGCAAACTGATCGAGCGTGTCGAGCGTCACGTTCCGCTCCTTTCGCTCTACTGATCCCACGTACGTTCGGTGAAGTCCGCAGCGCGCCGCAAACTCCTCTTGGGAAATCCTCTCCTCCTTCCGAAAGGCACGAATGTTTGCGGAGATGACCTCCCTCAGGTTAAGCTTGTCCACCGGCGCAGCGTAAACGATTAGATGCCTCTAAGGCGACAGACGATGAGTAGCATTTTCAGGGCTTGGGAATTTCTTGGCGACGCTTGGCGCGTGGGCGATGGCGGGAAGTATAGATCTCTTGGCACTCGCCCGCCGAACAGGTCGTGCACACCAATCCGGAACTGCTCTGCAAGTTCACCAGCGAAACGGGCAAGATCCTGCCGCGTCGGGTGACCGAAGTGTCCTCCAAGCTGCATCGCCGCATCACCCGGGCGATCAAGCAAAGCCGCTCCATCAGCCTGCTGCCCTAAGCTGCGGCCAGCCCTCTCCTTCCGCTAGGAGCCAGTCCGCACCTACGGACCGGCTCCTTTCGCTTTGCCGTCTCATGCAGGAACTCACCGATACCCAGAACGAATGCGATGACCGCTGCCTGCCGATCGACCGGGTCGGCGTCAAGGGCTTGCGCTTTCCGGTGGAGGTGCGCGACAAGGGCGGCAGCGTCCAGCGCACGGTGGCCACCGTCTCGCTGGCGGTGGATTTGCCCGCGCATTTCAAGGGCACTCACATGAGCCGCTTTGTCGAGGCGCTCCACTCGCATGGCGGGTGCCTTGATGTTCACTCGATCCTGTCGCTGCCGCGGGAACTGCTCAAACGGTTGGACGCGCGCAAGGCCCACTTCGAGATCCAGTTCCCGTTTTTCCTGTCAAAACCGGCGCCGGTTTCGGGGATCGTCGGTTTGTTAGATTATGAGGTCCGTTTTGAAGTGGAAGCCTCGGCCGAGGGCACCACGGATTTTGTGGTCACGGTGATGGTGCCGGTGACCACGCTGTGTCCGTGTTCCAAGGCGATCAGTTCGCGCGGCGCGCACAACCAGCGCGGGTTGGTCACTTACGCGGTGCGTTCCAGCAAACCGATTTGGATAGAGGATCTCATCGCCCTGGTCGAGCGCTCGGCCAGTTGCGAGTTGTTCAGCATCCTCAAGCGCACCGATGAAAAGGCCGTCACCGAGCGCGCCTATGACAACCCGGTGTTTGTCGAGGACCTGGTGCGCAATGTCGCGTCGCGTTCCAACGCCCACGCCACCATCACCTGGTATCGCGTCGAGGCCGAAAACCACGAGTCCATCCACAATCACAACGCCTACGCGGTGATCGAAAAACCGCGCTAGCTGCGGTGGCTGCGGCGTCCCCGCCCAATACTGTTCGTATAGGCGGAGCCGGAGTGGAAAGGAAGAATGGCGGCGGGCAGGATGCCCGCGCCACCGTGGTCCGGGCATCCTGCCCGGAGCCATCAATTGCCAATCAATCTGCTAACCGAACTGTATCGGGCGTCCCCGCCGCGAGTCTATGTCTTAGAGGATGGCTGACAGGCGGATCGGCGAGGCCCGTCTTGACTTGCCGGAGCATCTGCCCCCAGAGGCGCCCGCCGCCGCGCCGGACCACAAGTCTAGGGTGCCTGTGGGGTGAATACCCCATTTGCAGACGGCCGGACCACGGCTTAGTCTCCGACCGGAAAGAGGCTTCAAGGTGCTCATTCCAGCTTGGTGGTTGATTTGATATTCAACCATCGGACTTACAAACTGTCATGACAACAAGCGGTGTCCGCGAACCCTTCGCAGTCCCGTTTGCAACGAATTCCAAACCAATGAAAGGAGTCCTACATGCCCATTCAACTCACTGAGGAAAACGACGGGAAGTTGCTTGTCGTCCATGTCAGCGGAAAGCTGGAAAAGGCGGATTACGAGCACTTCGTGCCTGAGTTCGAGCGACTCGTCGGGCTGCATGGGAAAATACGCGTGCTGTTCGACATGACGGGTTTTCATGGCTGGACGTTCGGGGCGGTGTGGGAAGACACCAAGTTTGCAATGCATCATTTCCGGGACATCGAGCGCCTGGCGGTGGTCGGCGAGAAGCAATGGCAAAAAGGCATGGCGACATTCTGCAAACCGTTCACGAAAGCGACGATCCAATACTACGATCACACCAAAGCGACCAAGGCACGGCAGTGGCTGGGGCAAGCCTAGCAACATCGGCCGCCACTCCCAGTCATGAGCATGCCATGTCGAAATCCCCCGCCCTCGTCGCCCGACGCACAACCCGCAGCGGCAAATGTCGGCACGGTGGTCGCGGTGCGTGGCAGTGTCGTGGATGTCCGCTTCGATGGGCATTTGCCGCCGATTTATTCGGTGCTGCGCGCCGGTGATGACGGGCGGATCGTCATTGAAGTGCTGGCGCAGCGTGAGGCCCGGCAGGTGCGCGGGATTGCCTTGACGCCAACCCAGGGTCTGGCTCGCGGGATGGCGGTGACGGATAGCGGCGGGCCCTTGATGGCACCGGTGGGCAAAGGGATTCTCTCGCGGATGTTCGATGTGTTTGGCAACACCATCGACCGTGAGGCGGCATTGTCCGATGTCCGATGGCGTTCGGTGCATCGGGCACCACCACCGCTGGCTCGCCGTTCCACCAAGTCGGAGATTTTTGAAACCGGCATCAAGGCCATTGATGTGCTCGTGCCGCTGGAGCGAGGCGGCAAGGCGGGACTGTTCGGCGGCGCTGGCGTGGGCAAGACGGTGTTGCTAACCGAAATGATCCACAATATGATCGGCCACCACGAGGGCGTGAGCATTTTTTGCGGCATCGGCGAACGCTGTCGCGAGGGCGAGGAACTCTACCGCGACATGAAGGCGGCCGGTGTGTTACCCAACATGGTGATGCTCTTCGGGCAGATGAATGAACCGCCGGGCAGCCGGTTCCGTGTCGGCCACGCCGCGCTGACGATGGCCGAGTATTTCCGCGACGACGAGCACCGCGACGTGCTGCTGCTGATAGATAACATTTTCCGCTTCATTCAGGCCGGCATGGAAGTGTCCGGCTTGATGGGGCAGATGCCGTCGCGGCTGGGCTATCAGCCGACGATGGGCACCGAGTTAGCGGGTTTGGAAGAGCGCATCGCCAATACCGATACCGGTGCCATCACGTCGATCCAGGCGGTGTACGTGCCGGCCGACGACTTCACCGATCCGGCGGCGGTGCATACGTTCTCCCATCTGTCAGCCTCGATCGTGCTCTCGCGCAAGCGGGCGAGCGAAGGGCTGTTCCCGGCGATCGACCCGCTGCAATCCAGTTCCAAGATGGCCACGCCGGGCATCGTCGGAGAACGGCATTACGCCCTGGCACAGGAAATCCGGCGCACGCTCGCGCAATATGCGGAACTCAAGGATATCATTGCCATGCTCGGCCTCGAACAGCTTTCGCCGGAAGACCGCAACGTGGTCGCCCGTGCCCGCCGCTTGGAACGGTTTCTCACGCAGCCGTTTTTCACGACCGAACAATTCACCGGCCTCACCGGAAAGCTCGTCAGTCTCAACGACGCGCTGGACGGCTGTGAACGCATCCTGCGTGATGAATTCAAAGACGCGCCGGAAAGCGCGCTGTATATGATCGGGGTGATCGACGAAGCGAAGAAGAAGAATCCCCCCGAAACGCCAGAAACAACTTAACCGCAGAGAGTCTTTTCAAACATCAGGACCGCGGGCCATCACATGACAGACCACGCCCGCATACTCGAATCTCAAGGCCCTCGCCGTGCCAGAAACCTGCCCAGCAAACCCGACCAGTGCAAGCATAATGTTACCATGCGGGGACTGGTACCATTCCCAATTGAGAGAACTTCTGAAGCCTTCACCGCTTCGCCGGACGGATGACCAACCAAAGCCCGCAGACGTTGCCGGTGAACTGGTGCGGGAATGACGCCCGGGTGGAGCGCGGAACTGCCACCTCTCCCCGGTGCCTATCGGGCGGGTTCCACTGACGTTCCAGCCAGCGCGGAAATGTGCGGTTCATGAAGTCCGTGACTTCCTAGTTGTCACCGCCGAAATCAAGTCCATATATTTTACCAGTGTTGCGGGCGAATGTTATCGGATTGCCCTTACACCAGCAAGTAATTTTCCCCATCCGCCGCCAAAACATGAGACATCAACAAACAAGACAGAATCAGACGTTGAAAAATCCGTTTCATGATGCCTGGGGTTCCCTATTCACCCCCAATTACATCATCCTCCATTTCGCGTAATTGATACTTCTCCCGCGCGGCGGGTGGCATTTTCTCCAACGCCAAGGTCTCGCGGTATTCGCTGGCTTCCGCCGTCATCGTGAACGTCACGTCGAGCTTGTTTTGCACTGCGAATTCGCGGACTCGTTCCAACGGAATGCGGAAAAACTCCTTCCTGTAGTTCACCTTATTAACCCGGAGGTCATCGAAATGCTTGTGCAGGAGTTGCTCAAGTGCCGGAGCGTCGTCGTTGTATATCATCGCGTGAACATCAAAAGTGAATGGAACCGAGGCACCTCCCAACTCTGCAACCCGATCAAGCGGTTCAAGCCTGCGCGTGAGTCCGATCTTGAATACTTCCTCTCCAAATGCGCCGATGTTGGAAATCACATAAACGTGTCCTGCGCGTGTTTGCTGGGCCATCGAAAGGGCACGCTGATTCTTGGCCTCCGCCTCGGTAAGTCGCTGGGCGAGTTCCGCAAGTTGAACCTCCAACTTTTCCCGCTCCTGCGCGGTGGCATGCTCCGCTTCGGCACGGGCCTTTTCCATCGCCTGCCTGATTGTGGCCTCTTCCCGCGCGGCTTCCTGCATGGCTCGCGCATAGTCCCGGCGGGCTTTCTCCTCTTCGCGAATTTGCTCCTGAATCGCACGCTGCTCTTCACGCTCTTTGAGCTTTAATTCCTGCGCGACTACGGCCCACTTCAATTCCGCCAACCTCGCGTCAAGATAAGTGGGCAGAATGCGCGCGTTCCTGAATGCCTGACCGTTTAGATTCACCAAGCTGAAAGCATCGCGGATTTGTTGTTCGAGTGTGCCGCAATTGTTGTGCCTCACGGTGGAAAGAATCGCGTCCACACGTCCATTGAACGCGTCAATCGCGAAGCGGATCGCGGTTTCACGGCGGCTCGTCTCCACATAGTCGCACGCTGCCGCTTCACCTTGTCCCGCCATCCGCCGCGATTGCTCCCGCGCAGACCTGAGAGATTCGCCTGCGGCAGTGTGGCCGAAATCCACGGCAAGATCATCAAGCAAACTATGGGTGGGAATGATGTATCTGTCGCCATAGCCTTCGATCACGTTTCGAATGGCTTGCGCTGCGCGTTCAAGAAGTTCCTTGTCCCGCAAAGCCGCATAAGCGTCACCGCCGATTTCCGTGGCCCTCCGCTCCGCGGCGCTGACGATATGCCCGGCATCTCGCGCAGCTTGGATGAGACGGGCCTCCGCTTGATTGTGAATCTCACGGGCGCGTTGCTGTGCCTGCCGTCGCTCGTCCTCGGCAGAGTTCCGCGCCTGTTCCACTAACGTCTGAGCCTCCTGCCGAAGCGCCGTGGCCTCTTCCAGCGCTTCAGCGAGGGTCATCCTGACTTCCGCCTCTGCGTCCTTCAGCGATGCATACCCCCGCAATTGCTCCAATTCGGCGAGTGTCTGGCTCAGCCGCACGGTGACTTCATCCACTGTCTTTCGTGCTTCTCCTTCGTAGTGCGCTCGAACGCTTTCCCCAAATGAATCCAGTTCCGCTTGTTTTCGCTCGAAAGCCGCTTGGACATTGACCATTGCCTCATGCGCTTCGTTGCGTGCCGCCTCTGCCTTCCGTTTCTCTTCGTGGCAGGCAGCCTCAGCCTTTCGTTTTGCTTCGACCAGCGCCTTTTCGGCACGTTGTTTCAGGAAGTTCATCACGGCCAGCGCACAGCCGAGAAGCAAGGATAGATAAAAGAAAAAGTGATTCATAGGAGTGAAGCATTTGCTTCGGGTGGTTGGTCGATTCCGGGCGTTACGGGCTTGAGCTTTGTGCCTAACTCGGCACGAAATTGCCTAACTCGGGCATCAAGCGCGGAAAAACCTATTTTTTCTGAACGGGCTTGTGCGAGGTCGGCCGGAGTTAGCGGCACAATCTGCACAAATTCCCCCGATTTCCGCGATGCCATAACGTCTCCCCGATGTTGGAAATTTTCCAGCGAATCCGAGGGATCGAGGTGTTCGAAGTCGAGACGGTCGTTGGTGGCGCGGGGGATGGCCACGGAGAGCACCGGCCTTTCCGTGAGGAGCCCGGTGCGAGAATCAAGCACTTCAACGGTTGCGGTAGCCAAGATTGTCTCGACCGGCAGCAACGCGAACACCTCCCGCGCGAGGCGCAACACGCAGCCGCACACATAGTCCTGATATATCTCATGTGCCCGCGCCTTCGGCATTGCTTTGACAGAGACCTTTCCTGCCGCCGTCAACGACTTGATCTCGGGCGGGACTTTGTAACGTCCGCCGACTTTCAGCGTGCATTCGATCAGACCGGGTTCGCGAATCGTCACCGAGATGGAAGAGCCAAGATTCGCGATCTCGGAAAGCGCGGATAATTCCGAAAGTGCCTCAGAGTAGGCATTCGCATCGCCCGCAAGCACCCTCCGGGCTAACGAACGCATCCTGTCCCATTGCGTCACGTCCTTTTCGTAATCCGTTCGCGAGACTTGGTGCTCTCGCTCGTCAAGCAGCCTCGCTTGCTCAACCGTAGGCTTTCCGGCTTCGACGGATGGCACGGCGCGAGAAACGGCCCGACGAAGCAACGCCGCAAATTCATGGCGTGCCAGTTTCGGAGGCTCGTGCGGCGGGAGCGCCGATGCAAAGCTGCCCCAATCAAACGGCGCACTCTGCTCCTTGTGAATGGAAAGCAAGACATCCAGCGCGTTTTCGTGCGCGTCCACTTCAAGGCGGGCCTGTTCGAGCGCCGTGAGTTTCCCCTGTTCCTTGATGCGGCGTTCCAACTCCTTCTGGCGCTTCAATGCTTCGCGTTGCTGGCGCTTTCCCGCCGCAGCCATTTTTCGGGTGGTCACATCCCATGTGCTCATGAAAACAAGCTCATGCCGTTTGGATTGGATTCGGGAGATTCAGGAAGTGGAAGGACAAAGTGCATGGAAGAACGGCCTTTTAGTCATTGTGGAATCCTTGGATTTTCTGACAAGTCGAATTTCTCCCGAAACATCTGAAATCGTGGTCAGGAGAATTAGGGAACGGGAAGCCGTTGCGAAACCCGAGTGGCCAATTGGGCCCGGCACCACAGCCGTGCCGCCTGTCAGCCGGTTCAATCATTTTGGGAATCCTAACCAAGATACTGGGTTCTCTAATCGATGGGGTCAGTCTCAAATAACAGACATTTGGGGATTTTTCGGCCTGTCGAGTCCCCTTCCCGAATGCATGAACACGCATGCGCTGAGAGGGGCGCATGGTAAATGCTGGTCCGGCATCGTCTTTGGGAGATGCCGGGAAACGCCCATATCTCCGCTTTGCAACGGTTCGCTGTCCTTCTGGCGGGTGCTGGGTGGGTTGAGTTCAAGGGGGCGGATATATTCCGGACGGATGGAATCTGACAGAAACGGCGGATTTGGGAAGGGCGAAATTGGTTGGGAGGAGGTTCTTCGGAGTCACGACATTCCTGTTGTGAGCCAATGGGAGGAGGAAGGAAGGGCGCGTTAGGCGCGGTTCTTTCACGATTCATTGGCTGGTGGGCGAGGACGCCCACCCTCCCTGAGGCGCGACTTGCGAACGTGGCTGGGTGGGGTGAGTTCAAGGCGGGGGATTTCGTCCGAACGGCTGGAATCTGGCAGAATCGGTTAGTGGGAGAAGGAAAAGATGCGGAGTGGGCGGATTTCCGCGGGATAGCGAAGTCCGCATCCGGGAGCTTGAGGAAGTGGAGTTTCACCCGGAATGGCACGGACTTTGGGGCGGACTGCGCGGGCTGCTGGGTGGCCTTGCACAAGCGATCGGAAATCGACCCATGGTGGGTTTTCACCCCATTGCGGAAGCGTCCGCGTCAGAGCATCCTTAGGCATGGCCGGCGCAAAACACGGCACACGGCACTTTCGGCAGCAAACCATCAATAAGTAGAGCAGAAAACACGATTATGTTAGACAAAGCCAAACCCTTGGAGGGTTTCAAGGAAACATGCCGCTGACACTCATGCATCTTAAAATATTGCTGCCGTTTCAGGTCTTCGCCGAGAAGACCGGCGTGTCGCGCATCGTCGCGGAGACGCTCGCGGGAGCATTCGGGCTCCTGCCGCGCCGGCTCGATTGCGTGGCCGCCCTGGTACCGGGCATTCTGATTTACGAAACCGCATCGGAAGGCGAGGTTTTCGTGGCCGTGGACGAAGGCGTGCTGGTCAAGACCGGCGCGGATGTCCTGGTGTCGGTGCGCCGCGCGCAGGGCGGAGCGGCCCTCGGCCACTTGCACGAGTTGGTTGAGCGGGAGTATCTAACCACTGACGAACACGCGCAAAGCGTCCGCGCGGTCATGGCCAAACTGGAAAGCGGGTTTCTGCATCGTTTTGCGATTTTCCAACATGAGTGACGAACCAACAAGGAAGCCCAGGCCCGAGTCATCCTTCGCCGGACAAGTCGGCGCGAAGGCGGCGCGCAAGATCAAGGCGCGCAAATCCACCCAGGGCGTCTGGTTCGGCTTGGGAATGATGGGGCTCATCGGTTGGTCGGTGGCGATTCCGACGCTGCTCGGTGCCGCGCTTGGTCTGTGGTTGGACAAGCACCATCCGGGCACCCATTCCTGGACCCTGGCGCTGTTGGTTGCGGGGCTTATGCTCGGCTGCTGGAATGCCTGGCATTGGGTGTCCAAGGAGGAAAAAGCCATGCGCAAAGACCAGGAGGACGACGATGCATGACAATCTAACATTTCTGCTGGCCTTGGCCGCAGGCGGCATGCTCGGGGTGATCTTCTTCGGTGGTCTGTGGTGGACGCTGCGCAAGGGGCTTGGGTCGCGCCGCCCGGCGCTGTGGTTTTTCGGCAGCTTGCTGCTGCGGATGAGCATTGCAATGGCTGGATTTTACTTTGTCGGGCAGGGCCATGCCATGCGCCTGATTGCATGTCTGCTCGGATTTGTCATCGCCCGCCTGGCGGTGACCTGGCTGACACGCCCTTCGTTAGGACCTCAAAATCGCACGACTCAGGAGGCCCGCCATGCGCCTTAGTCCCGATGAGATGATTTTCTGGCAACACGGGTTTCTCAAACTCAACGCCACGATTGTGTTCACCTGGGGACTGATGCTGGTGTTAGCCGTCGGTTCCAAACTCATCACCCGCAAGCTCACCACGGAACACACCCGTTCGCGGTGGCAGAACCTGCTGGAGATGGTCGTCACGGGCATTGCGAAGCAAATCGGGGAAGTCGGCCTGCGGCATCCGGAGAAATACCTCGGCTTTCTGGGCACGCTGTTCCTGTTTGTTGCCGCCGCGAGCCTCTGCACCGTCATTCCCGGGTACGAACCACCGACGGGATCGCTGTCCACCACTGCCGCACTCGCACTGTGTGTGTTGGTGGCCGTGCCGATGTTCGGTATCGAGGATCAGGGCGTGGCAGGTTACCTCAAGTCTTATGTCGAGCCGACGGTCATCATGCTGCCCTTCAATGTCATCAGCGAGGTCTCCCGCACGTTGGCCCTGGCAGTGCGGTTGTTCGGAAACATGATGAGCGGGGCGATGATCATCGGCATTCTGCTCACTATCACGCCGTTCATTTTCCCGATTGTCATGACGGCCCTCGGGCTCCTAACCGGGATGGTGCAGGCCTATATCTTCAGCATTCTCGCCGCGGTTTACATCGCGGCCGCAACCAACACGCGCAAGCCCAAGCCGGTGCCCGCGACATCCAACAACACGCAAACTACAACCCCATAACATACCATGGATAACATGACAATCATCGCGGTGGCGTCCATCGTTACCGCCGGTTTCACGACCAGCATCGGATGCATGATGCCGGCGCTGGGTGAAGGGCGCTCGGTCGCTTCCGCCCTCACTTCGCTGGCGCAGCAACCGGACGCCTCCGCCACCATCACGCGCACCCTGTTTGTCGGTCTGGCAATGATCGAGTCCACGGCCATCTATTGTTTTGTCGTTTCGATGATCCTGATCTTCGCCAATCCGTTCTGGAACCATGTCATCTCCCAAGCGGCGGGAAAGTAAGCCATGCTTATCGATTGGTTCACCGTCGGCGCGCAAACACTCAACTTCCTCATCCTGGTGGGGTTGATGAAGCGTTTTCTATACAAGCCCATCCTCCACGCCATCGATGAGCGGGAGAAGAGGATTGCCGCGCAACTTGCCGATGCCGATGCGAAAACGGCCGCGGCCAAGCAGGAGCGCGACGAGTTCCAGCACAAGAACGAGGAGTTCGACCAACAGCGCGCCGCACTCCTGGCCAAGGCGACGGACGAGGCGAAAGCCGAGCGTCAGCGGCTGCTTGACGAAGCGCGCAAGGCCGCCGATGCATTAGGCGCCAAGCGCCGGGAGACGCTGCAAAGCGACGCGCATAACTTGAGTCAGGCCATCATTCGCCGGACTCAGGACGAAGTGTTTGCCATCGCACGCAAGGCGCTGCTAGACCTGGCCACGACGAGTCTGGAAGAGCGGATGGGAGAGGTGTTCACCCGCCGCTTGCGCGAGATGGATGGCACGGCGAAAAGCGGCCTCGGGGATGCCCTCAAAACCGCGTCCGAACCCGCGCTGGTGCGCAGCGCGTTCGACTTGCCGGCAGACCAGCAAGCGGCAATCCAAAATGCGCTCAACGAAACCTTCGCGGCGGATATTCACCTTCGCTTCGTGACCGCTCCAGAGTTGGTCAGCGGGATCGAACTCACCACCAATGGACACAAGGTGGCCTGGAGCATCGCGGACTACCTCGCATCGCTGGAAAAGGGAGTTGCCGAACTCTTGAATGAGAATGACCAACGAGACGCCAAGGCCGGGCCCGAGGCCGAACAACCCAAGCCCGAAGAACCCAAGCCCGAGGCCAAGCGCCAATGACCGCCGTGCCCGCAAGCTTGCAGAGTGTTTTCGATCGTGCGTTTACGAATTTGAGCCAAACGCGGGAAGCCTTCACACCGCAGCTCGTGATGCGTGAAATTGGCACGATCACGACGGTCTCCACCGGCATCGCGGATGTATCGGGTCTGCCCAACGTCGGCTTCGAGGAGTTGCTCGGGTTTCCCGGCGGGGGATTCGGCATCGCCTTCAACGTGGACGAGGACTCCATCGGTGTCGTGTTGCTCGGCGACTATGCGCATCTGCACGCTGGCGATGAGGTCGAGCGCACGGGCCGCGTCATGGACGTGGCCGTGGGTGACGGATTGCTGGGCCGCGTCATCGACCCCCTCGGCCGCCCGCTCGATGGCAACGGTCTGTTAGTCACCAACCAGCGCCTGCCCATCGAACGCCCCGCGGCACCGATCATGGACCGTGCGCCAGTCACTGTGCCGCTCCAAACAGGCCTTAAAGTCATCGACGCGCTGATCCCGATCGGCCGCGGCCAACGCGAATTGATCCTTGGGGACCGGCAGACGGGCAAGACCGCCATCGCCGTGGATACCATTCTCAATCAGCGCGGCAAGGATGTCCTCTGCGTCTATTGCGCCATTGGTCAGCGCGCATCTGCAGTGGCCAAGACCGTGGCCATGTTGCGGGAACAGGGCGCAATGGACTACACGGTCGTGGTGGTGACCGAGGGCAACGACCCGCCAGGTCTCGCTTACATCGCGCCTTATGCCGCGACCAGTATCGCGGAGCATTTCATGGAAGCGGGCCGCGACGTGCTCATCGTTTATGACGACCTCACCCATCACGCCCGCGCCTATCGCGAGCTTTCCCTGCTGCTCCGCCGGCCGCCCGGTCGCGAAGCGTTTCCAGGCGACATCTTCTATATTCATTCACGACTGTTAGAGCGAGCGACGCATCTGGGCAAGGACCGTGGTGGAGGCTCGCTCACCGCCCTGCCGATCATCGAGACCGAAGCCCAAAACATTTCCGCATACATTCCGACCAACCTGATTTCCATCACGGACGGGCAGATCTATCTTTCGCCGTCGCTCTTCGAGTTGGGCGTGTTGCCTGCGGTGGACGTGGGCAAATCCGTTTCGCGCGTCGGTGGCAAGGCGCAACTCGCGGTTTACCGCGCGGTGGCGGGCGATCTCAAGCTGGCCTACGCCCAGTTCGAGGAACTCGAGACGTTTGCCCGCTTCGGTGCCCGCCTCGATGATAACACCCGCAAGAGCATCGAGCACGGCCGGCGCATCCGTGCCTGCCTCAAGCAACCGGAGGGCGCCCCGGTGCCGGTGCCAGCCCAGATCGCCGTGCTGCTGGCCCTGATCGCCGAACTCTTCGACCCGGTGCCACTTGAGCAGATGCAGGACGCCGAGCACGCCGTGCATGAGGCCGCGGCCCATATCCCGGCAGAGGTGTGCGCGCGATTCGCAAGCGCTGACAAGTTGAGCGATGACGACCGCAAAGCGGTCATCGAAATCGCGCGCCAAGCGCTTGCCCCTTTCCTGCCCAAGCCGGAAGCCGAACCCAAGTCCGAGCCGCAGTCCGAGCCGCAGCCCACGCCGCAAGGCAAGACCAAGGAAAAGCCATGAGCGACACCACCGCGAGCCTGCGCCGCAAGATCAAGAGTGCCGGCGATCTTCAAGCCGTCGTCCGCACGATGAAAGCCCTTGCCGCGTCGAGCATCGGCCAATACGAAAGATCGGTACGCGCGCTTGCTGACTACAATCGAACCGTGGAGTTGGGGTTGCGCGTGTGCTTGCGCGACCGCGGGCCGGCGGTGCCGTTGATCGAACGGAATGGAGCCCGCGATGCGGCTGAGATCGGCGCAGTGGTGTTCGGGTCGGATCAGGGATTGGTGGGCCAATTCAATGATGTAGTAGCCGAGTATGCAATCAAGGCTCTCGCCGCGGTGCCCGGCACTCCCCAGATTTGGGCCGTCGGCGAGCGCGTTCAGGCGCGGCTGTTGGACGCAGAGTTGCCGTTGCTGGGAGTCTTTGCCGTACCCGATTCCGTCCAGGCCATCACTGCGCTCGTCGGGCAAATTCAGGTTGCAAGCGAAGCCAAGCGCAGTGCAGGCGAGTATGCGCAACTTTACGTTTTCCACAATCGTCCGCAGTCCGGGGCGCTCTACGCGCCGGCCGGCCAACGCTTGTTGCCACTCGACGCGGGATGGGCACAGGGCCTGGCCAACATCCCCTGGCCCACCGCAAACCTACCTGAGGTTATGAGTGACAGCACCGACACGCTTCGCGCACTCATCCGCGAATACCTATTCATCTCACTGTTCCGGGCCTGCGCCGAATCCCTCGCCAGCGAAAACGCCAGCCGCCTCGCCGCGATGCAGCGCGCCGACAAGAATATCGACGACTTGCTGGAAACCCTTCACGGCACCTTCCACCGCTTGCGCCAGAGTGGCATCGACGAGGAACTCTTCGACGTGATTTCCGGCTTCGAGGCACTGGCGAAAAGCAAAGCGCATCCCAGCACAGCGGATTGATGCTGCCACGAGACCAGTGACCCCTTGAAAGCAAAGGTCATCAAGAAGATTGTTGGTGCTGGTTGGCAACAATCTCAGACATCCTGACCCCAGGGGAAAATGTATGAGACTGCCAGGAGCTTGGCAGCGGGCAAGGATGCCCGCGCCACCGTGGTCCGGGCATCCTGCCCGGATCCAGTTGGGTTGTTGGGTTCATTCAGTTTCCCAAAATGCAATTATTTTCCCGCACGGCTCAGGATGTCTGAATCTGGCGGGCGAGGCGTTCGAGGGCACGGTTCATGGCGGTGACGCGAGCGGCCATGGAATGCGGGGTGGAGGCGATCGGGACTTCGATGCGGAAGAAGTGGGAGTGGGTTTCCTTGCCATCAACCGGCTGGAGTTTCCAGGTCCCTTGGAGGATCAGCGTGTTGGCCGCGTCCGGTTCGAATTGGGTGAGATTGAGTTCCAGCAGAGTGGTGTAGTCGAGGGTGGTGAAATTTTCCACGGGCCGGATGTTCATCGAGCCGGTTAGGCGGCTGAGATTGCTGGCAGTGACGCGTGAAACAGCGACGTCCAACGACTCGGCCCACAGGTCCAGTTCACTCAGCACGAGTTCATCTCCCTTGCGGGTGACGAGTTGCTGGCGGTCGAGATACTCGGGGAGCGAAGGGCGTTTGATCGCGATGGCCGGCGCGGAGGATGTTAGAGGCCGCTCGGCAACGAGGGGATCGAGCAGGTGGCGAACGGCGAGGTCCTTCACGGGCTGGAGGACGCCGCAACCGCTGAGGAGCAGCAGCCATGGCAAGATGCGATGGAGTTTCACGGCTGGTGGTTTTTCCCGCTGACGAGGGCGTTTGGGTTGCGTTTGAGATCGTTGGCGAGGTCCTTGAGGGCCCGCGTGGCACGTTCGGTTTCATCCATCACGTTCTGCATGCGCAACAGCACGGGCGAACGGGGGTTTGCCAGCTTTGAAACGTCCGCCGCCGCCACGTCGATTTTGGCCAGGCCCGCATTGGCCTGTTGCATGACTTTTTCCAGATCCTGCAATAGGGGATCCATGCCTTGGTTGGCCCTTTTTGCCAGCTTGTCGATCTGAGTGATGGCATCGTCCAGACTGTCGATGGATTTGGCTAGTTTTTCGTTTCCGGTTAGGCTGCGCACGTCCGCGGTGATGCCCACGAGGTTGTCATTGATCTCCTTCATATTCAGGGCTGCGATCTGCGTCTTGGCGCCGGCCAGCACGTCGCGCAGTTCATTCATCGCGCTGGCGATATCGAGGCTGTTGAACTTCTTGAGTCCAGACGCGATGCCGGATACGAGTTCATCGATTTCCGTGCCGACGGTGGGCACCGTGGGGTAGGGTGGTTTGACGTCAGGTTGATAGGTGAAGCTTTCAAGCTCGGGCACGATGTCGAATTCGATGTAAAGTTGGCCGGTGAGCAGGCTTTGCTGTTTCATGCGGGCGCGCAGGCCCTCGCTGACGGCTTGTTTCACCCCGGCCTCGGAGGCAAAGTCGATGCCGGCGCAGGAGGTCGAGCCGACGGCGGCCAAGTCCTTTTCGGAGAGTTGCACCACGACGGGGATGATCTTGCGGTTGCGCTTGCGATCAATGAGCACCTTGATGGAAGTGACGCGGCCGATGCGGACGCCGCCGAAGCGGACGTCCGAGCCGACGAGCAGGCCGTTGGCGCTCGAGTCAAAATAGAGCAGGATGTTGCTGGACTTCTCGAAGAACTTGCCGGCACCAAACAGCAAGAGCCCCCCGCCGGCGAGAAGAAGCCCGACAAGGGTGAAGATTCCAATGAGGGTGGGGCTGGCTTTTTTGCTCATGGTGGTGACGAGGGTGGAGTTCCGCGGTTCAAGAAGAGGCGTACGGCGGGGTTGTCCGAGTGGTCGCGGAGGTCGCAGGGATTGCCCAAGGCGCCTTGGGTGTGGCTGGCGGTATCGAGAAAGAGCGCCCTGTTGGAGATGTTGAAAATGCTGGCCAGTTCGTGGGTGACGATGACGATGGTGGTGCCTTGGCTGTCGCGCAGGCGGAGGATCAGATCATCGAGACGACGGGAACTGAGTGGGTCGAGTCCGGCACCGGGTTCATCCAGAAAGAGCAGGTCCGGGTCCCGCGCCATGGCGCGGGCGATGCCGGCACGCTTCTTCATGCCACCGCTGATCTGAGCCGGGTAATGGTCCTCATAGCCGGCAAGCCCGACCAGCGCCAGCTTGTAGGCCACAAGGTCGCGCAACGTTTTGGCCGGGATTTTACCGGATTCCTCCAACGGCACGGAGATGTTTTCACCCAAGGTGAGAGATGACCATAACGCGCCGGATTGATACATGACGCCAAAGCGCCGGATGATGGCGGTTCGCTCGGCAGGATCGGTGGCAGTGAAGTTCTCTCCGTCATAGAAGATGGCGCCTTGCGCCGGCTCCAACAGGCCGATGAGGTGGCGCAGCAGCGTGCTTTTGCCACAACCGCTGGTGCCCATGATCACGAAGATGTCCTTGTCAAGGATCTCGAAGTCAAGGTCATGCATCACCACCTGGGTGCCGTAGGTCATGGTCAGACCCCGGACGGTGACTTTGGCTATTGTAGGTTCCGGTGTGGCACTCATGGTTAGATATCAAGCAGGGTGAAAATGACGGCGAAGGCGGAGTCGAGCACGATGACAGCGGTAATTGCGGCGACCACCGCGCGGGTGGTCGCCTGGCCGACCGCGGCGGTGGAATTGCCGGCCAGCAGGCCCTGCATGCAACCGCAGATGGCGATGGCGGCGCCGAAGAAGACGCTCTTGATGACTCCGAGGGACAAGGTTGTCAGACTAACAGCAGCTAGGGTTTCAGTCCAGTAAAGCACCGGCGGAATGCCGACGAAGTTTCCCACAAGCATGCCACCGAGGATGCCGACGATGTTCGCGTAGATGGTCAGCAGCGGCATCATCACCACGAGTGACAGCAGGCGTGGCAGGACGAGGAAATCGAAAGGGTTGAAGCCGAAGGTGCGCAGGGCGTCGATTTCCTCATTGGCTTTCATACTGCCGAGGTTGGCGGCGAAGGCGGCCCCGGTGCGGCCACTCATGATGATGGCTGTCATCACCCCGCTCATTTCGCGCACCATGGCGATGCCCACGAGATCGGCCACAAACAGGTTGGCTCCGAAGTTGGCGAGCTGCACATTCCCCACGAAGGCCAGAATCACGCCGATTAAGAAACTGATCAATGAAACGATCGGCAGTGCTTCCACCCCGCATTCCTGCAGCGTCAACCAAAAATCCCGCCCACGGAAACTCGCCCCACCGGTCACAAGGCGGCCCAGCGAGAGCATTGCCTCTCCGATGAAATCAACGAGGGATCTGACACCGGTCCAGATTTCGAGGGAAAGATTGCCCAGCTTGTGGATTTCCGAGGATGAGTCCGGTGTGGTCCGGGTCTCGCTTTCCTCCGACACGGCCAGCGCCAGTTCCAACAGGGCGCGCAAATCGACAGGCAAGCCATCGAAGGTGGGGACGCTTGCCTTGTCCAGGGCGACGTCGGTGACGGCGCGGATATGAGCGAGGAGGAAGGCCGGCAGGGTGGAGTCATAGGTGGCCAGAGCGTCAATGTGATAATGGGCGGGGTATCGATCCGGCGTCGTTCCGGTGACTTCCAAGGCGGGGCCGTCGCGGCGCCAGTTCCCGGAAACCTCGAGCATCCAATCGTCCCCATTCTGGTGCCATACGGCGCGTGGCGGCGAAGGATCAACGGCGGCCGTCATGCGGCAGAATTGCACGCGGGCACGGGTGCCGCTATGGGGTATTCACCCCATGCGGAGTTAGACGAATGCTCGGACGAAGATACCCAGGGAATGTTCACGCTGCATGGGAATGCTTCAACAATGGTCGAGCCAGTTTCCAACCGCGTGGAGAAATTCGGGACCGAAGGTGAATTGATAGGCGAGATAGCACTGGAAGTCCGTTGGCCCGTCAAGCGAACGGCCGGCTGAAAACAGCAGATGTTGATGTTCCGTGCAATTGATGACCGTTGCGATGTTGAACGCCGTGTGGTCACGCCCGCCAGTGTCCATCGTGGTGCGGTGGTGAATTTCAGCAGCGAGCAAAATACTCTTGGTGAGCTGCCGTTGTACCACCACCCCGCCGAAGCCCCAATTCTCATTGCCTGCGCCCGGATTGATGCCGTAACCGGCGCCGCCGTCGATCGTCCAGTCACCAAAACCCTTTTGCAACCACAACGGCAGGAACGCTTGCACATGACCGCTGCCAGGGTCGGGCCAACTTGGCGAAATTGTCAGAGGTCGTTGCTTCCACCCAAACTCGTCTCTCGTTGCCCGACCTCGAGCAACGGCTACGGGCGATTGTTGCCATGTTGCGGAGCACGGACGAACTAACTGTATTGGTTGGCCTGCAAGCCAGTGGAATCCTTTCGTCACCTTGAAGCTGCTCTCGCCTACTTCCGGGCGGTCAAGAAACGATTTCCTGATTGGAAGGGCAATCCCTTTTACCTGGCCGAATTGGCGCTGGCATATCGTCGTCTTGGGAGCACCCCGGAGTATCTGACCACGCTCGAACAGATCCTTGCCTTGGCCGTGAAAGACTAATCAACTCGGCATGAGCCCGCCCAGCCTGCTAATGATGTCCGTCGGTGGCGAGGTTGGGTTCGACACGCTCCACTACGAAACGGTCGGTGGCGCATGATTTCCATGTGTTGAGAAGATTGGTGATTTTTTCGTCGGTCGGAATTTCTCCTGTCGAGGTGGCCTTCGGTGCAACGCAGTCGGTTGCATGAATGAGGAGGAGGTGTTCTGCTAGATCCACCTGCGTCCATTGAAGTCGGTCGATTTCACCCCGTCGCAGTCCAGCACACAGAGCCAGGACAAGCACCTTGCCTGCGCGGTTGCCCGCACTCGAACGACACCAGGCGGCCCGCGGCGCGTCCTCAGCTTGCGGCTGCCCCCTGCCGAACTGCGGGCAGTGCCTGCGCCTGCCGGATCGGATTGAGCAGGTCGCCGGGCGTGAAATTGAGCGCGCTTGCCAGGACGATGGGTGCCTACCTGGGATGTCGCGGGCTGCTTGCAGGCGGATCCGGTGCAGAATGACGTTGCACACTGGCGAAATCGAGCGACAATGCGGCGCCCATGAGTCCAGATTTCATCCGCGAAGCCCTCCGCCACGTCCGCTACCCCGGGTTTTCCCGGGATATTGTCTCCTTCGGCCTGGTCAAAGACATCACCTGCGAGCCGGGACTAACCACGGTGCAAATCGAGGTCCAAACCGCCGACCCGCAAATTGCCGAGCAGATTTTCCGCGAGTGCCACGCCATTCTCGATCCCGTCCCGGACATCGGCCACGCCAAGGTGGTCGTCGATGTGAAGCCACCGCCCGCAGCGGCCGGCGGGCTCGGCAGCACGGTCGGCAAGTCGTCCATTCCCGGCGTCAAGCGCGTCATCGCCATCGCCTCCGGCAAGGGCGGGGTCGGCAAATCCACGGTCGCTGCCAATCTCGCCGTCGCCCTCGCCGCCACCGGCGCGCGGGTGGGCCTGTGTGACTGCGATTTGTACGGCCCCTCAATGGCTCAGATGTTCGGCACCACCGAGCGGCCACTAGCTAACGAACAGGACGAGATCATCCCGATTCGTGCCCACGGCATCCAGTTAATGTCGATGGCTTTTTTGTTGGATGGGGCATCGCCGGTGATTGTGCGCGGGCCGATGGCAACCCGTTACACCCAACAATTCCTTCGCCAGGTGGCCTGGGACCACCTCGACTACCTCATTCTCGACCTGCCGCCGGGCACCGGCGACATCCAGCTGACCATCGTCCAAACGGTGAGCGTCGATGGTGCCATCATCGTCACCACTCCGCAGGAAGTGGCTCTGATCGACGCGCGCAAGGCCATCGCCATGTTTGGCAAGGTCAATGTGCCGATCCTCGGCCTGATAGAAAACATGTCATGGTTTGAGTGCGATGCCGGCAAACGCTACTATCTGTTTGGCGATGGCGGCGGCGTGCGCGAGGCCGAACTGCACGGGGTGACGCTGTTTGGGCAGATCCCGCTTGATGTGGCCACCCGTGAACGCGGTGATTCGGGCGCGCCCATCGCATTGCTGCCGGCTGGCGAAAACCGCGTGGCCGCGGCCTTCCATCAGACCGCGGCCACGTTGCGCGCCCAAGTGCCGGTGTGATTCCATCCAGCTGTGCGCCATGCAAGATCCCGTCACCACCCTCATCGCACTCGCTTTGGCCGAAGATATCGGCACCGGCGATGTGACGAGCCGCTACTTCATCCCGGAGGAGCGCCGCGCCCGCGCGTTTGCCGTCGCGCGGCACGACGGGGTCATCTCCGGCGCGGAGGTCGCCGCCCGGGTGTTCCTTACCGTCGATCCTGCCCTCGACGTGGAAATTTTCATCCCCGATGGCAGCCAGGTGGTGGCTGGCGCGTTGCTCATGCGCGTCGAAGGGTCTGCCCGCGCGATTCTAACTGCTGAGCGGACCGCCTTGAACTTCCTTCAGCGCCTCAGCGGGGTCGCCACCCTCACTTCTGCCTTCGTGGCGCTCGTCAAGGATACCTCGACCCATATCCTCGACACCCGCAAGACCACCCCCGGCTACCGCATGTTGGAGAAACAGGCCGTGGTCCATGGCGGCGGCACCAATCATCGCCTCGGCCTCTACGACCGCGCCATGGTCAAGGACAACCACTTGGTCGCCGACGGCGGGCTGCCCGCGCTGCAAGCCGCCATCCTGCGTCTCAAGGCCGACCACCCCGAGGTGGAAGTTGAACTCGAGGCCGATAGCCTGGCGCAGGTTCGCGCCTTTCTGGCCATGGCTGGGGTCGATCACCTGTTGCTCGACAACATGCCGCTCGAGCAGCTGCGCGCGGCGGTTGCCGCGCGCGGCGAACACCCCACCCCCCAACTCGAAGCCAGCGGCGGCGTCACCCTTGAGACCGTGCGCAACATCGCCC
>Ga0118677_10004565_pt1 | contig 25110 bp, 3 predicted proteins | sample AliMusrvi5mmetaG_FD_86154 | JGI IMG/M metagenome (GOLD analysis project Ga0118677, IMG submission 86154)
CGATGGAGGTGAGGTGAAGGCGCAAGGCGGCGAGGGTGGAGAGTTTTTCCTCAGGGCTGTGGGCGGCACCGACGATGTTGTGAAGAACTGGGTCGGTGTCTTTGAGGCCGAGCTCACCGATGAGTTTGAAGGCGAGCGCGGGATCTTGGATCGCAGTGCCAAAGAGCATGCCGCGCTTGGCGTCATCGGTGATAACGTCGGGATGCTCGTCCGAATTCTTCCGCAACCACGCCAGCGCGGCCTGTGGGTCGTCCTTGGCCCAACGAGCAAGTGACGAGGAAACAACGTAGCCGCCGCTGGGGTCGTCCTTGGCAAAATCAGATCCAGTGACCAGCGCCAGTACGGCCTGCGGGTGGTCATTGGCCAACGCAAGCACCGACACGTCCACGAGGCGCTGGCGAGTTTCTTTGCTTAGATCCTGACTGGCGCGAACGGCAGCTATCAAAATCTTCATTTGTGCGGGATCCATCGCCATCATGCGCTCCCTGAAGTCCGTCATGCGCATGCTCATTTGCTTTTGCATGGCTGGATCGGCTTGGCCGCCCCCAGATTTTTCCCAGGCTTCCCGTTCCTTGCCGAAGGCGATGAATCCAGCCGCGAGGCGTGCAGCGCCTGCCTCCATGTCCTCGCGTTCGTGTTTGATGATGCGGAGGCCAGCGGACGGATGGGTTGGATCCGGGAGCATGCCATGGCGGGCTGCTTCGGTGATGAGTTGGTCGCGGTCCTGGCGAATGACCGCGAGTTGTTGGATATCATTCCAGCCAAGGCAGGCACCAACTGCCAGGATGAGAGCGGCGGCGGCGTAAGAGATTTTCATAACTCGGCGTTCGGCTTATTGGAGGCTCTTCAGAATGGCCGAGCGGCGGCTTTCATCGACAATATTGCCAATAAATGCCATTGCCAGATCCTTGTGATTTCGAGCCGTCCAACTCTCTAAAAATGTTCCTAACACATCGTCGGAGCCGCTGGCCTGGCTGTAATGAAGCGCGAGTGCGGCGGCGTCATTGAAATCGAGCATGGGCATGATCTGGGTGGCAGTGGCGAGGATGTTGCCGGTGAAGCGGTTAGTCGAGTCCGGGGCTTGGGTATCGATCCAAGTACGCAGGGCATCGATGTTCTCTCGGGTGACTGGCGCGGTGCTCGTCGAGAGACCGGCCACGGCGACTTGCAGGGCGCAAGCGCTGCGTTCGGCCGGGGTGGCGTCGATTCGATCGAGATATTCGCTGGCTTTAGCATAGCCACCTTGTTCGAGCCATTTGCCTGCCTGATTGGCGACCTGTTGGGCAAAGATATCAGTTTGCTCGTTGGCGGGCACTTGGTCACGAACCAGTTGGGTAAAGGTTGCCTGGGTTTCCTCTTTGACCGAGCCGAGCAAGCGCTTCATGACTTCACCGCGCTGGTCTTGCGGCATCGCACTCAGGCGGCGGCCAGCGGTGGCTGGATCGGCGGGAAACAGGATGCCAAGCATGACCTCCTCAAACTGCACCCGGAAGGGGTTTTTGCCATCCAGCGATTTGCTATCAAATATGCCGGCGGCGATTTGTTCATCCAGCCACGCTCCCGCCTTGGCCGGTTCCTGCTTTGCCCATTCCCGCATCGCGTTGGGCAGATGCCATTTGAGCCCGCTGGCCTCATCCTGCAGAGAATCCATGAAATGCGTTAGTACATACTCGGGATCTATCTCAATGAGTGGCCCAATCAGCGTTTGCTCAAGCATCGAGCGGGAATTGGCCGACAATTCGAGCGCCGGGATGGCATCCAATCCTGCGATAAGTTCCTCGCGGGTCATGGCTTGCAATCGCTGTTGGAAGCGCAGCATCACCCGCATGTCTGCGGTGGCACCGGCCTGCTGCATTTCATCGAGTTGTTTGGCGAGGGTTTGCCAATTGATGGGCGCGCCGGCCTTGGCCTTATGATCAGAACTGGCGGACTTGGCAGGTTGGGCCGTGGCAACCCCGGCGGCGAGTTGCTTGCGCAGCATCACACAATCCTGTTGCGCCATGGAAATTGCGCGGCGTTGCACTCCGAGCCACGTTCCCACGACTAGCAACGCGGCGACAGGCGGCAGCATGCGGTTAGGTCTCAACGGACGCAGGGTTGCGGAACACCCATCACTTGTCAAGGAACTCTTTGAATTGGGCAGAACTACGGTTTCTCAGACTGTCCCATCACCTTCAAGCGCAGGAACATTTTGCCATTGGCGGCGGCCGGCACGCTGAAGATATGTTGTCCGCCTATTCCACGGTCCGGCACATCCACCCAACTTTCCGGCAACAGCGTCGAACTCCACTCGGCACCGTAAGTGATGCCAGTGACACCCGCAGGCTGGGCGAACTCAATGACATAGTTTCCGGCAAGAATCCGGCCCTGCGGCAGCTGGCCGCCCCCACCATCGGGACCAGCACGCAAGCCGAATGCATAACCGATGAGATCCACATCGGAGAGCACGGCATTCGGTGCGAAGCCAACCATTGGCAGGCCAACCACCGCGACGCTGTGCATCGCCGCCGAGCCGCTGGCTACCTCCATCCAACGCCCGCCGACGGCCAAGCCGCTCGGATCCACCGATACCGGCACTGCGCTGGGCGTCATCGTGTTATTGCCTAACTGGCCATAGGCATTGTCGCCCCAGGCAGCCAAGGTGCCGTCCGCTAACCATGCCAAGCTGTCGCTGCCGCCGATGGCGATTTGGTTTGCGCCGGCGGCCAGATCGACGGCGACTGGCACGGTGCTTTGGAACACGCCTGCCAGCCCCAATTGACCGTTGTTATTCCAACCCCAGGCGGTGAGCGATCCGTCGGCGCACAGTGCCAGGCTATGTGCGCCGCTGGCGCGGACTGAGATCACCGTTTTGTCGGCCAGCGCGCCGGATGCGCTGATAGCCACCGGGGACAGGCTGGAAAGTGTGCTGGCATTGCCAAGTTGGCCGCGGTTGTTGTATCCCCAAGCGAACAAACTGCCGTCAGTGCATAGAGCCAGCGTGTGGTATTGGCCAGCGGCGAGTGAGGCGACGAGCTCGCCCGGCGGAATGGCAACTGCCACTGGCAGCGGACTGGTGGTGGTGGTGCCGTCGCCCAACTCGCCTTCGTCGTTGTATCCCCATGCCGCCAGGCTGCCGTCGTCGCACAAAGCAAAACTGCTGTAGGCTGCGGCAGCCACTGCCACCACATTTTTGCCAGCCAGCGCGCCTATCGGATTGACCACTACTGGCACCCGGTTGGTCACGGTGTCGCCGGTAGCCAGTTGTCCGTAGTTGTTGTATCCCCAGGCCACGACGGTTCCATCGGAGCACAGAGCCACGTTGTGGAATGGTCCGGCGGATATGCCTATCACTGACTTTCCGGCCAGAGCTCCGGAGCGATCCACTGCCACCGGAACATTGCTGGCCACAGCGGAGTTATTGCCTAACTGGCCATAGACATTGTGGCCCCAGGCAGCCAGCGTGCCATCCGAACACAGCGCCAGACTGTGCAGATAGCCCTCAGCCACCGCAATGATTGTTTTATTAGCCAAAACACCCGTGGCATCGACTTCGGTCGGACTCAGGCGGCGGGTGGTGGAACCATCGCCTAACTGGCCAGCGCTGTTAGATCCCCATGCCACCACTTGGGTGTTGGCCCACTGCAACACCAGGTCATTGCCACTGGCTCCGTAATAGTTTGCCACAAACATATATGTCTTTCCGTCGAACGCCAGACTGACCCGTTGGCCCTGGGCGAGGTTGCCGAAGCGGCCGTGAATGAACCCGGGTGCTGTGTTTTTCACCATCGTTAGAATAGTTCCAGGTGTGGGCGAATAGTTGAGTACGATGTCCACCGGAATGGCTCCCGCGGAGAATCCGTCGGCACTTACGGGCACATCGCTGGCGGAGTTGAAGGTGAAGTTGAAGGGCAGGCGGGTGACAGTGATGGTATAGGTCTTGGTGGTGATGCCGTCCTCGGCGGTGACGAAGACGGTGAGGGTGGTGTTGCCCACCGGCAGGGCGATCCGTCCGCTGGCCGTGCCGCTGGAGACGGGCACGCTCTCGACTTGAATCGAGGCTCCCGGATGGTCCTTGGTGGGCGTCACTGTTGCGCCATTGGTGGCAAACGGAACGGTGGCGACATAACTTGTGGTAAGCTTGTCAAATGTCGGTGCCAGTAGCCCGGTGCTCAAGTCCAGCGCTGCTAGTTTAGCATTGTCACTGAGGGTGGTGAACGACATGTCAGCACTTCTAATCACTCCGCCGGAACAGGCTGCGAGCACCCGGAAATGATAGGTGGTGCCGGGCTTCAAGTTGCTGAGGTCCGCAGTGAGCGCGGCAGCCGTGCCATTAGCGAGGGTGGCCGGAGTGGCAGTTTCGGTGGTGCCATAGGCGGTGTCCAAGCCATACTCGAACGATACGGTTGTGGCATTCCAGTTGGCGTTGACGGTGCCATGGAGGGTGGCGGATACGCCTGTGATGGAAGTCGCTGCGAGGGATGTGGCGGTGGGCAGCGGCAAGTCGGAAATGGCGAGGTTATGGTATGAGCCGGCGTCGATGCGGACCCATGGCTCGCCGGCGATCATTGAGGATCCGTCGATCAGGGCCGGGACAGAGCTGTTGAGAAAAGAGGAGCCTGATCTCTGATTGGTGCCTAACTGGCCGTAGCTATTGTAGCCCCATGCGGCGACTGTGCCGTCCGCGAAGCAGGCGACGCTGTGGCCGTAGCCGGTGCTGATACCGGTCACAAGTTTGCCAGCCAAAACCCCGGTGCGGGTCACTAATACCGGGGTCCAGCGTTCGGTGTTGGTCCCGTCGCCCAGTTGGCCGTAGGAGTTGTAGCCCCAAGCGGCCAAGGAACCGTCGGAACACCCGACAAGGCTGTGAGCGGACCCTGCGGAAATCGTGATGACGGTTTTGCCGAGCAGGACGCCGGTTTGATCCACCGCCACCGGGGTGGATTTGTAGTTGTTGCTTTCACCGTTGCCCAGCCGTCCGTTATAGTTATAGCCCCATCCAGCCAGCGTGCCATCGGTGCACAGAACGAGGTTATGCTGGGAACCAGCGGAGATGGCGACAACGGTCTTGCCGCCGAGCACGGTGCCAGGCATGACTCTAACCGGTGAATTGCGGCTGTTGCTGGTGCCGTCACCCAACTGGAGATAATCGTTAGACCCCCACGTGACTAGGCTGCCGTCTGCGCAGAGGGCGAGGCTATGATCGCTGCCGGCGGCGATGGCGACCACGGTCATGCCTGCCAACGCTGAAGTTTGACTCACCAACGTGGGCACACTGCTGTTGGTCGAGGTGTTGTTGCCTAACTGCCCAGATGCATTGTAGCCCCAGGCTGCGAGCGTGCCGTCCGAGCGCAAGGCGAGATTGTGGTTGCCGCCCGCAGCGATCTTGACGACGCGCTTGCCGGCGAGCACGCCGCTGGTGTCCACCAGGACTGGCAGCAGGCTGGTGGTGGTGGTGCCATTGCCTAACTGGCCGTAGGAATTGGAGCCCCATGTGGCGAGGGAGCCGTCGGCGGTTAGGGCGAGGGAGTGGCTTTGGCCGGCCGCGATGGCGACGACGGATTTGTCGGCGAGGACGCCAGTCATATCCACAGGGACCGGGGCGGGTTGGTCGGTGGAGGTGCCGATGCCGAGCAATCCCGGGTTGTTGCTGCCCCAGGCCAGCAGGCGGCGGTTGGCCCATTCCAGGACCAGGTCGTTGCCGGTGCCACCGAAGTAGTTAGCGATGAATTGATAGGTATTGCCGCCGAAGTTGATTGCCACGGGCTGGCCTTGGGCGAGGTTGGAGAATGTGCCATGGATGGGAGCGGTGCCGGTGTTATTGAGAAGGGTTAGGCTAACTCCGGGCTGGGGTGGGAAGCCGAGTGAGATCGGCGGGGCGTCGCCGCTCAGGGTGAAACCGCTGGCCTGGGCCGGCACGGTGGTCGGGGTGTCGAAGACGAGGGATTGCGGCAGGCGGGTGACGGTCACCGAGTAGTGGCGTGTGTTGAGGCCATCCGCCGAGCGCACATCCAGCGGGATCGTATTTCCGCCAACGGCCAGTGTGACGGCGGTGGAGGGCGTGCCAGAAGGGGAGGGGAGTCCGTTGACGGTGACGGACGAGGTGGCATGAGCGAGGACCGGTGTGAGTGTGATTTCGCTGACGCCAAAGGGCACGGTGGCCAGATAGTCGCCGAGGATGCTGGAAAATGTCGGGGACAGTATCCCATGGTTCGGAACGAGGTCGGTTAGTGTGCCGAAGGTGGTGGTGGTGAAGGTGCTGTCCTGGCCCAGGGTCTCGCCTGTCGGGGAACTAACGACACTTCGGAAATGATAGGTGAAGCCGGGCTGCAAGCCGCTGATGGTGGCACTGACGGTGGCTGGGTTTCCATCCGTTAGCGTTGCAGGCGTGGCGGTCACGGTGGAGCCGTAGTCGGTGGTCAAGCCGTATTCGAAAGGGATGGTGACGCTGGAATTTCCGTTAGGATCTGCTGAGCCATTGAGAGTTGCGCCGGTATCGAGGATATTGGTGGCGGCAAGGGTGTCGGTGATTGGCGGTGGGGGTGCTGCGGCCAGGGCGAGGTTATGATTGGAACCGCTGGTGACGGCCATGAGGCGGTCTCCGGTGTTCATTTCACCACGGATGATAGGCACCGGAGTGGTGGACGCGACGGTGGAGGCTAACTGCCCGGAGCTGCCCTCGCCCCAGCCCGCCATGAAACCGTCATCACACAAGACGAGCGAGTGGGCCGTGCCTGCATAGATGTTGGTGACGGATCGTCCAGCCAATGTGTCACTTTGGTTCACCAAGACGGGCACCCGGCTCAAGGTGGTGGTGCCATTGCCCAATTGTCCGGAGGCGTTAGCTCCCCAAGTGGCCACGGTGCCATCGCTGCAGAGGACGAGGCTGTGGCTGCCGCCGCCGGCGATGGCGATGATGGTTTTTCCGGCGAGCGGGCCGATTCTCGGGCGCACTGGCACATTGCGGGAGGTGGTGGTGTTGTCGCCTAACTGGCCGCTGGTGTTGTTGCCCCAAGTGGCGACGGTGCCATCGTCGCACAAGGCGAGGCCATGGATGTTGCCGCAGGCGATGGCGATGATATTCTTGCCTGCCAGCACGCCGGAGCGGTCAACCCTCACCGGTGTGCTGCGGTTGATGTTGGTGGTATCACCTAACTGGCCATCGCTGTTGTATCCCCAAGCGGCGAGCGTGCCGTCGGCGCAGAGTGCCAGACTGCAATTGCCACCGGCGGCGATGGCGATGATCGTTTTTCCGGCCAACACGCCGGACTGATCCACCAGCACGGGTAACAGGGGTGTGGTGACTTTGCCGTTGCCGAGTTGGCCATAGTTGTTATAGCCCCAAGCGACGAGCGTGCCATCGGTGCACAGCACGAGGTTGTGGTTGCCACCGGCGGCAATGGCGGTGATTGTTTTACCGGACAATACGCCGGAACGGTCCACCGCAACGGGGAATGCCCGTACGGTGGAGGTTGATTCACCGTTGCCTAATTGTTCGTACTGATTGCTGCCCCAAGTGGCCAAGGTGCCATCGGCACAGCACGCCAGGCTGTGGGCGGAACCGGCGGCGGTGGCGACGACTGTTTTGCCGCGGAGCACTCCGGTGGCGAGCACAGCCACGGGGAGGGTTTTCGACACCGTGTTGCCGTTGCCGAGTTGGCCGCTGGCACCGGATCCCCATGCCAGCATGCGGGTGTTGGCCCACTCGAGCACCAAGTCGTTTCCACTACCGCCGTAGTAGTTTGCAACAAACGGATAGGTTACTCCATCATGGACCAGCCTCACAATCTGGCCCTGTGCCAGATTGTGGAATCTGCCGTTGATCGGGTCGTCGCTGGTGTTATTGACCATTGTCAGGGCCGTTCCGGGAGACGGCGCGAAATTCAGTGCGAAGGCGGCGTTGAAATCCGTTGGCGCAAGACCGCCGAGCGATAGCGGAACGTCTGAGGCCGATCCGAAGGTGAAGAATTCCGGCAGGCGGGTGACCGTGATGGTATAGGTTGTGGTGGTGCCCGACGAGCTCACGTCCACGGTGATCGGATTGGCTCCAACGGCCAGCGGAATGTTTTGACTGATATTTCCCGACAATACGGGGATGTTGTTCACAAGAATGTTGGTGCCGGGGTGCAGTGTTGTCGGCTTGAGAGTGATGGATTCCCTGCTGAACGGTACGGTTGCTAGATAAGTGATTTTCGACGCGGAAAACGCCGGGCTCAGGGTGGTGTCGGTTATGATCAGCCCCTCCAGCGAATCTATATCTGTGGTGGTGAAGGACAAATCCTCACCCTTTGCCACGCCGCCGGTTCCGACTGCCAGCACCCGGTAATGATAGGTGTTGCCAGCTAGCAACCCGGTCAACGTGGCGCTCAGCGGAATGGCAGTGGCCCCGCTGATTGTGGCTGGTGAGGCGGCCACGGTGCTGCCGTAATCGGTGCTTAGGCCATATTCGAACGATACCGTGACGGGGGTGCCGCTGGCATTCACCGTGCCGTTGAGGGTGACCGCAGTATCGGTCACACCGCTGGCGGCGAGGGTCACGGGCAGCGCTGGCGCCGACATGGCGACAAGGGCGAGGGTGTGGGATTGGCCGGCGGACATGGCGGCAAACCGCTCCCCGGCACGCAGAGCGCTGGCGACCACCGCCACCGGCGTGTTGCGGTCGGTCGTGGTTCCATCCCCGAGTTGACCATAGAAGTTGGAGCCCCAGGCAACAAGTGAGCCGTCGTCAGCCAGCGCAAAGTTATGGAAACCTCCGGCTTCAAATGATCTAACGGTTTTCCCTAGCAGGGCGGTATTGGACTGGACGAGGACGGGGCTTGTTGCGGCGACGGTAGTGATTTCACCGTTGCCGAGTTGCCCGCTTGCATTGTTGCCCCACGCGGCAAGGGAGCCGTCTGTGGATTGGGCCAAATTATGGGTATTGCCGGAAGAGATGCGAACGAGGGTGTTAGACATCAAGAAATCAGAGTGGCTGACCCACACCGGGGTGCGGCGATTGGTGGTGGTGGAGTCGCCTAACTGGCCGTTTGAGTTGCTACCCCAAGCCGCCACGTTGCCGTCCGAACAAAGCGCCAGGCTGTGTTGGTCGCCAGCGGCGATGGCGGTGATCGTCTTGCCGGCCAGCACGCCATTCCGACCGATAGAGACCGGCCGCAAGCCAAGTGAGAGCGTCCCATCGCCAAGTTGGCCGGTGTAATTGTATCCCCAGGCCGCCAGCGTGCCATCCGCACAGAGCGCCAAGTTATGCGCCGTTCCTGTGGCAATTGCGGTGATTGTTCTGCCTGCCAATACGCCGCTGCGGTCCACCAGCACTGGCTTGCTGCGGACGGTGGTGGTGCCATCCCCCAACTGGCCATACACGTTGTCACCCCAGGCCACCAGCGTGCCGTCGGCACACTGGACCAAGCAGTGGTTCGATCCTACTGCGATCGCGATGATTTGTTTCCCGGCGAGAACGCCCGAGGAATCGACCAAAGCCGGCGTGGTGCGGTTGGTGGTGGATCCATCGCCTAACTGACCGCTGGCATTATTTCCCCAGGCCACCAGTGTGCCATCGGCGCACAGAGCCAAGTTGTGGCTGGCACCGGAAGCGGTCCGCACAATCGTCTTGCCTGCCAGAATGTTGGGGGTCACCGCAACGGGCAGGGAGCGGTTGACAAGTGAATCATCCACCTGGCCGACGTCGTTTTTGCCCCATGCCAGCAACCGGTTGTTTGCCCATTCCAAGACGAGGTCGTTGCCGTCGCCGCCGAAGTAGTTGACGACAAACGGGTATTGGACGCCGCCAAACGTCAGGTTCACGGTCTGCCACTGGGCGAGATTGGTGAAGCGGCCCGCGATGGGCGTTGTGCCGGTGTTGTTCAGCAGGGTCAGCGCGGTGCCTGAAACTGGAGCGAAGTTGAGCGAGATCGAGGCTGTTAGGCCGGCGATGGAAAATGCTGACGCGGTGGCGGGCACGGAGCTGGCACTTGTGAAGGAGAACGATTGCGGGAGTCGGGTGACGACGAGTTGATAGGTCCGGCTGGCCCCGGTGGATCCTGTCACGATGATGGGCACGGTGGTGTTGCCCGGTGCCAGTGAGATGGGGGCGCTGGCGGTGGCGGAGGCGAGTGGCGAACCATTGACGGTTAGCGTGGCGTCCGGTTGGGTGGTCACCGGGGTCAGGGTGATGGAACTTGTGGCATAACCCACGGTGGAGTTATAGCTTAGAATGTTAGGATCGAGGGTTGGCTGGAGGGTGCCGTCGCTCAACGTCAGCGAGGCCAGTGTTGCCAGCGCGGTGGTGGTGAACGTCATATCGGGGCCGGTGGTGGTGCCGCCGGGGCCTGTGGCATTCACGCGGTAATGATAGGTGATGCCGGAAAGCAAGCCGCTGAGTGGGGCTGCCACCGGGGTATCGAGATTGCCGATGAGGGTTGCTGGCGTGGCGGTTAGGGTGTTGCCATAGGCGGAGGTCAGGCCGAATTCGAAGGCGACGGTGGCTGGGGAACCGGCTGCGCTGACGCGGCCATTGAGGGTGGCGGAGGTATCGGCGACGTCGCTGGAGGTCAGGGTTTCCGCCCTTGGCATGGGCGGCGAGGCGACCAAGGCGATGTTGTGATACAGGCCCACGGCGACGGCGCTGAAGCACTCTCCGGCACGGAGAGCGGTGGTGGACACCAGGACCGGAGAGTATCTGCCGGACGATTGACCGTCACCCAACTGGCCGCTTCCGCCATTGCCCCACGCGGCAAGGACCCCATCGGAACATCCGGCGAAACCGCGGTCAGCACCGGCCTCGATCAGGGTGATGGTTTTGCCGTACAAGACGCCGGTGCGGATCACCAGCACCGGAACGAGGCTACTCGTACTCGTGCCAATACCCAACTCACCGTAGGAATTGGAGCCCCATGCCGCCAGGCTGCCGTCCGTGCAGAGGGCAAAGCTTTGAGCGCCACCCGCAACCAAGGTGGTGATCGTTTTGCCCGCCAGCACGCCGGAGCGGTCCGTGAGAACCGGCACGCTGCTGTTGACTGCGGAGTTAACGCCTAACTGGCCGCTATCGCCTTTGCCCCAACTGGCGATGGAGCCGTCCGAACAGAGGACGGCGCTGTGAGCCCCGCCGCCGGAGATGGCGACGATGGTCTTGCCCGCCAGCACTCCGGTTTGATTGACCAAGACCGGGCTGGTGCGACCCGTGGTGGAACCATCACCCAATTGGCCATAAGTGTTAGATCCCCAAGCAACCAGAGTGCCATCCGAGCAGAGTGCCAGATTGTGGGCGCCGCCGCAGGAAATAGCGGTGACGGTTTTCCCGGCGAGCACGCCCGTCTGATCGACCAAGGCTGGCACCTTGCCGAAGCTGCTGCCCCATCCGGCCAGTGTGCCGTCGCTGCACAAGACGAGACTTTTCGATTCGCCGGATTCCAGCTTGATGATGGTCTTCCCTGCGAGAGCGCCGGTGATGTTTACTGGATTGGGGAGGCTCCAGTTGGTGGTGGTGTTATCGCCCAATTGGCCATTGTCGTTGAGCCCCCAGGCAGCCAGCGTGCCGTCGGTGGCCAAGGCCACGCTGAATCGAGTGCCGGCGCTGGTCCGAACCACGGTCTTGCCGGCCAATGCCCCGCCCATCACCGGGACGGGGAGGAGGATGGTATCTAACGTGGTTCCGTTGCCCAATTCTCCATAGTAATTGTAGCCCCATGCCAGCATGCGGCGGTTGGCCCATTCCAGAACCAGGTCATTGCCGGTGCCGCCGGCATAATTTGCGACGAATGCATAGGTGGTGCCGCCGAAGGAAAGGTTGACTGTTTGCCACTGGGCCAGGTTGGCAAAGTGGCCAAGGATCGGGTTGGTGCCGGTGTTTTCCAACACCGTGAGCTGGGTGCCCGGAGTCGGCGCAAAGTTCAAGTTGAAATTGGCATTCAGCCCGTCCACCGCAAAGTCGGCCGCTGAAATCGGCACCGTGGTGGCCGCAGCGAAATCAAATGAGGCGGGCAACCGGGTGACGACCACTTGATACGCCCGGGATTCGCCGCTCGCTCCAGTCACACTGAGCGAGATGGACGTGCTGCCCTCGGCCAGCGAAATCGCTTGGGTGGCGCTGCCGGAATCAACGGCTGTGCCGTTGACCGTCACCGCTGCCGCCGCGTCGGCAGTGACCGGGGTGAGGGTGATGCGAGTGGTGGCGTTGGGCACGGTGGCGATGTAGCGCGCCAGATTGGCATCAAAGGCGGGTCGCAACGAGCCTCCATCCATCGTTAGGCTGGCAAGCGTCCCCGTCGAAGTGGTGGTGAATTGTTGATCCGCACCCACGAAGCCGCCGGCCGGACCGGCCTGGATCAGCCGGAAATGATAGGTCGTGCCGGACAGCAGGCCGCTGAGGTCGCCGCTAACTGCCGCAGGGGTGGTGCCGGTGATTGTGTCGGGAGTGGCGGCGACGATCATGCCATAAGCGGTTGTCCGCCCGTATTCAAACGTCACGCTGGTTGCGGTGCCGTTGGCCATCACCTGGCCATTGAGCGTGGCTGAAATATCCGCCACCTCGGTGGCTGGCTGGGTCGTCACGGTGGGTGGCAGCGGAGAGGCTACCCATGCCATGCTGTGGAAGCTGCCGGCGCACACGGCGGTGACTCGCTCGCCGGTCCGCAACGCGCTGATCGTTACCCATATGGGAGTGCTGCGGTTGGTTGTGGAGTTATCTCCTAACTGGCCAGCGGAGTTATAGCCCCAGGCAACCAAGCTGCCGTCACCGCAGCCCACCAGCTGGTGGTTCGACCCGCTCGCAATGAACTGCGGCGTCTTGCCTGTTAGGACGCCGCTGGCGGTGACCAACACCGGCGTGGTCTGCGCGTAGGTCGTTTGTCCGTTGCCCAATTGCGAATTGCTGCCATAACCCCAGGTGGCGAGCGTGCCATCGGAGCAGCGGACGAGGCTGGTATCGCCGCCCGTGCTAAGCGCGGTGACGGTTTTGCCTGCCAAGACGCCGGAGTTGACCACGGCCACTGGCACGAAGCGACCGGTGGTGGTGCCGTCCCCGAGGTTTCCGAGCACATTGTAGCCCCATGTGACAAGCGAGCCATCCGAGCACAAAATCGCACTGTGATTGTTGCCTGCGGTGACAGAGGTGATAGTTTTGCCGGCCAAAACGCCCGACTGATTCACCAGCACAGGCGTCGGGCGGGAGACGCTCGTGCCATCGCCCAATTGCCCGAATCCATTGAATCCCCAAGCGACGAGCGTGCCATCCGAGCACAGCGCCAGGCAGTGTTGGGAATCCTGAGAGACCGTGCTGCCGGCCACTGCGATGATCCGCTTGCCGGCCAGTACCCCGGAACGATCCACCAGCACCGGCTTCATGCGTTGAGCGGTGCTGCCGTCTCCGAGCTGGCCCTTATCATTTCCTCCCCAAGCGGCCACCGTGCCATCCTCACACACCGCGACACTGAACTTTCCGCAGGCCGTCAGCCCGATGATCGTTTTGCCGGCCAATACCCCGGAAATATCCACCGCCACTGGCTCTGTGCGGGTCGTGTTGGAATTGTCACCCAGTTGCCCGTATGTGTTGTCTCCCCAAGCGGCCAGCGTGCCATCCGAGGCCAGCGCCAGGTTGTGATTGCCGCCCGAAGCCACCCGCACAACCGTCTTGCCAGCCAATATGCCAAGCCGCACCGGCGCGGGCACCGATCGGTCGGCGGTCGTTCCGTCACCGAGGTTGCCGTAGGAGTTGTACCCCCACGCCAGCAGCCTGCGCTTGGCCCACTCCAATACCAGATCGTTGCCAGTGCCGCCGTAGTAGTTGACGACGAATGGATAATCGATGCCGCCATAGGACAAGGTGATCGTTTGCCACTGCGCCAAATTGGTAAAACGCCCCTGGATTGGCAGCCCGCCGGTGTTTTTCATCAGCATGAGCGATGTGCCCGGCAGCGGGGTGAAGCCTAGCGAAATTGTTGCATCGCCCATTGCTGCCAGGACTCCCGCCGTCACCGGCACTGTGGTGGCGGCGTCGAAATTGTATCCAGCGGGCAGTCGGGTGACTGTTAGCTGATAGGTCAGGGTTCCGCCATCCTCGCCGGTCACGACGACGTTGATGGAATTGCCACCCAACGTGAGCGGCAGCAATTCGCTGGCGGCACCGGCGGCCACCGCTTGACCGTTGACCCGCACAGTGGCGGTTGAACGGGTGGTGGTGGGCGTGAACGCGATGGCCGCCGTGGCATTCGGCACGGTCACCTGATAGAACATTTGGCTGGCGAGAAAACTTGGGCTCAGTTGACCGCTGGTCACTGTCAGGTTGGCAAGAGTCGCGGCATCACGGGTGGTGAACGAGCTATCCGCGCCATAGAACAAGGTACCCGAACGGGTCACTATCACGCGGTAGTGATAGGTGGTGCCCGGCAGCAAGCCGCTGAGCGGGGCGCTCACGCTGGTTGGCGCGGTGCCGCTGACGGTGGCTGGCACCGCGGCCACAGTGCTGCCATAGGCGGAGGTTAGGCCATAATCGAAAGCCACTGTGACGGTGTTGCCGCTGGGGCTCACGCGGCCCGCCACGCTGGCGGATGTTCCCGTGATTGCGCTGGCGGCCAGGGTCTCGGGCACTGGCGGTGGCAACATCCCCACCAGCGCCATCGACCGCGATCCCCATGTCTGTGCCAACGAAATTCGCTCGGATGATCCCAGCCCGCCAGTGTTGACTAACACCGGCACATTGCGGTTGGTCGTGCTGTTATCGCCCAACTGACCGCTGTAATTGGCGCCCCACGTAGCCACGCTGCCGTCCGCGCAAAATGCCAATGCGTACCCTTGACCGGCGTCCACCCCCGTCACCACCTTGCCCGCTAGCACCCCGGTCTGGCTCACCAAAACGGGCACGTTGCTGGTGGTCGCGCTGGCGTTGCCCAATTGGCCGTACGAGTTGGCTCCCCATGCCGCCAGGGTCCCGTCCGCACACAACGCAACACTGAATGTTTCCCCTGCGGAAACTGCTGTGACCGTCTTGCCGGCCAGCACCCCGGTCCGGTTCGCCAGCACCGGCACCGAACTGGCGACCGTGTTGGCATTGCCCAATTGGCCCCACGTATTGTTGCCCCAAGCTGCCACCGTCCCATCCGAACACGTTGCCAGACTGAAGTCGTAGCCAGCGGCAATGGTGGTCACCGTTTTGCCTGCCAGAACGCCTGTTAGATCCACCGCCACCGGCACGGGACTCGATACCGTCCCGCCGTTACCCAAGGCTCCGGAGCCGTTGGCACCCCATGCCGCCAATGTCCCATCCGTGCAAAGCAGCAACGTGTGGTTCGAGCCGCAACTGATGGCGTTGACCGTCTTGCCTGCCAGCACGCCGTCCATTTTCACGAGCACCGGCACGCTCCGGTTGGTGCTGCTGCCGTCGCCCAACTGGCCCGAACTGTTGTATCCCCACCCCGCCAGGCTCCCATCGCTGCACAGTGCCACTGTGTGAACTTGGCCTGCCGCAACCATCGCAATTGACTTGCCAACCAGCACGCCGCTGCGGTCCACCAGCACGGGCAACAGCCGCTGTGTGTTACTGCCATCGCCCAGTTGACCGTACGTATTTCCGCCCCAAGCGGCCAGCGTCCCATCCGCGCACAAGGCAAATCCATGACTGCCACCCGCCACCATGCGGGTCACGACCTTGCCAGCCAGCACCCCGTCGAGCATCGCGGTGGGCACCCAGCGGTTGGTCGTGGTCCCGTCACCAATCTCACCGTCCGAGTTGTATCCCCAGCCGACCAAGCGGTTGATGCCCCACTCCAATACCAGATCGTTGCCATCGCCACCGCGGTAATTTGCCACCATTGGATACTCGATCCCATTGAAGGTAAGGCGCAGCACCTGCCCTTGGGCGAGGTTGGAAAACCGCCCTTGAATCGGCAGGTTGCCGGTGTTCTTGAGAACCGTCAGCGCGGTCCCGGCCGTCGGCGCAAACCCCAAACTGAAATCCACGCTCAGACCATCGACCGAGAACCCCGCCGCCGTCGCCAGTACGGTGGTGGCTGACGCGAATGCCATCATCGCCGGCAAGCGGGTGACAATAACTTGATAGGTCTGGGTGTTGCCGCCGGCACCGCTAACCACCACGGTGATTGGGTTAGGCCCAGGAATGAGGGCGATGACGGGGCTGGCCGCGCCGGACGCCACAGCCGTGCCATTGACCTTTACTGTTGCGTTCGCCGCCACCGTCACGGGGGTTAGGGAAATCTCAGCGGCTGCCAGTGTGACGTCGTATGGGGTGGTTGCGGCTGCGAATCCCGGCGACAAGACGCCCGCACTCGGCGTTAGACTTGCCAGGCTGGCGAGAGTGGTGGTGGTGAACGTTTGATCGCTGCCATAGACCACCCGCCCGGCGGCCGTGCCGATGCAGCGGAAGTGATAGACCGTGCCCGGGCGCAATCCGCTCACTGCGGCACTCACGGCTGTGGCGGTGGTGCCGCTCACGCTGGCCGGGCTTGCTGTGGCGGTGTTGCCATAGCCGGTGGTTAGGCCATACTCAAAGGAAGCCGTCGTGGCCGACCCATTGCCATTCATCCGGCCGTTGAGAGTGGCAGCGCTGTCCATCAGGTTAGTGGCTGTCAGGGTTTCCGCCACCGGTGGGACCGGCTGCGCGACGGCTGCCAGCGAGTGGGCATTGCCGCCTCCGGCAAACGCAATCCGCTCCCCAGCACGCAGCGCGGTGGTCGTTACCAGCATGGGCACGCCGCTGGACGATGTGGAATTGTTGCCCAGCTCCCCGTTGCTGGCATTCCCCCAGGCCGTGAGCGTGCCATCCGAGCAAAGCGCCAGACTGTGAATATTGCCGCCCGCGATGGCCACCACCGTCTTGCCGGTGAGCACCCCGGTTTGGGTCACGAGCACCGGTGCCCACTTGCCGGTGTAGTCGCCAGTGATGCTATTGCCCAATTGCCCGGCACTGTTGTATCCCCAGGACGCCAGCGTGTTGTCCGAGCACATCGCCAAACTGTGCGACCCGCCACAGGCAATCCCCGTGATCGTCTTGCCAGCCAGCACCCCGCTTCGGTCCACCAACACCGGCGTGGTGGCACCTACCGCCGTGCCATTGCCCAACTGGCCATTCGAATTGGCACCCCAGGCGGCGAGGCTGCCATCCGCGCATAAGGCGAGATTGGAATTGCCACCACTGGCAATGGCCACAACGGCTCTGCCTCCCAGCACCCCTGCCTGATTGACCTTCACCGGCGACGTCCGGTTGATCAACGTGCCGTCTCCCAATTGACCGCTGGAATTGTCGCCCCAAGCGACCAGCGTGCCGTCACTGCACCAGGCGAGATTGTGATTGCTGCCGCAGGCAATGGCCACCACGGACTTTCCTGCCAGCGCACCCGTTTGCACCACTTGAATGGGTACCGACCGGTTGGTAGTTGTCCCATCACCGAGTTGTCCCATCACCGAGTTGTCCCTTGTCGTTGAGTCCCCAGGCGGCGAGCGTGCCGTCGCTGCACAGGACGAGGCTGTGGGCGTAGGCGGCCGCCACGGCCGTCGCGGTTTTTCCTGCTAGAATACCGGTCAGATCCACCCGGTTGGGCGGGTAGCGGTCGATGGTATCGCCGGTGCCCAATTGGCCACTCGAGTTGAGGCCCCAGGCGGCGAGGGTGCCGTCCGCCGCGAGTGCCAGATTGTGGTAGCCACCGGCTGTGCTGCGCACAATCGATTTGCCAGCCAGCGCCCCATCCACCACCGATGTCGGAAGCAATTGGCTCACGGTCGTGCCGTCACCCAGCGTGCCATAGGTATTGAAGCCCCACGCCAGCAAGCGCCGACCCGCCCATTCCAAAACCAGGTCGTTGCCCGTGCCGCCGAAATAATTGGCCACAAACGGGTATTGGATATTGTTGTAGGACAAATTGACCAACTGCCACTGGGCGAGGTTGGCGAACGTCCCCTGAATCAGCCCGGCCCCGGTATTTTTGAGCACCATCAACTGGGTGCCCGCCGGTGGCGCAAATCCGAGGCTGACCTGCACCGGCAATCCGCCCACCGAAAATCCCGCCGCGCTGGCTGGCACGGCCGTCGCCGATGCAAATGCCATCACCGCCGGCAAGCGCGTGACGACCACCCCATAGTTCCGCATTTGACCGCCAACCGTCACGGCCACCGTGATCGTGTTAGCACCTGCAGCCAGAGCCAGCGGAGCACTGGTGAAACCGGTCGCAACCAAGCTGCCGTTGACCCGCACACTGGCTTGGTCCCCTGCCGCTAGCAGGGTCACCGTCACACTTGAGGTCGCATTGGCCACCGTCGTATCATAGTGCAGAACGCCGGAACTGAAGGCCGGTGACAACGCCGCCGCCCCATCAACCGTTAGAGCAACCAACCTTGCCATGTCCGTGGTTGTTAGGGTTTGGTCCGTGCCTTTCACCACGCCGCCCGGTCCAGAGGCAAGCACCCGATAATGATAAGTGGTGCCCGGGGTTAGATTCGCCAGCGTGGCGCTGACCGCGCTGTCAGTGGTGCCGGTCACCGTGGCGGGCAGGGCGGCGGCGCTGTTCCCGTAAGCGGCACTCAAGCCATATTCGAAGCTGACGGCCGTGCTGGATCCTGCTCCATTGATCTTGGCGTTGAGGGTGGCTGCGGCATCCCCGATGGCGGTGGCCGCCAGAGTCGTCGCGATTGGCGGCGGCGGAGAGGCCACCACCACAATCGCGTGGGCCGCCGTCGGTCCAGGGGTCAGCCTGGTCGGGTACTCTCCAACCCGCAAATCACCGTTGAGGACCCGCACTGGAGCATTCTGCGGGTTCGTCGTGCCATCCCCCACCTGGCCAAGGCTGTTGAACCCCCAAGCCGCCAAGGAACCATCCGTGCAGAGAGCGAGGCTATACGAGCCACTGGCCACGATATCGGTCACGGTTTTGCCGGCCAGCACACCGGAAACGCTCACCGCTTTCGGCAGCAGCGCGTTGGTGGTGGTGCCGTCGCCCAGTTGCCGGTAATAGTTGTCGCCCCAGCACGCCAGCGTGCCGTCGGTGCACAGGGCGAGGCTGTGGGTTGACCCGGCGGCAAGCGTTTTGATCGTCTTGCCGGCCAAGATCCCGGCGCGGGAAACCACCGCCGGAGCCAAGTAATAGCCGAACGGGTCCAAGGTCGTCTCGCTCGTGCCTAACTGGCCGTCCGAGTTATCCCCCCACGCGGCGATGGTGCCGTCCGCACACAGCGCCAAGGAATGCGAATTGCCCGCCGAGATGGCGATGACGTCTTTGCCAGCCAGCGCACCTATCCGGCTCACCAATACCGGGGTGCTGCTGGTCGTCCGGGTGCCATCGCCTAACTGAGCAGAGCTATTGCTTCCCCACGCCGCCAACGTGCCGTCCGTGCAAAGGGCTAACCGGTGAGACGCCCCCACCGCCAGCGCGGCGATCGACTTGCCGGCCAGGGCCCCGTCCTGAGCCATCCTCGTCGGCAGCAAGCCATAATTTCCACCCCAACCGTACAACGAACCGTCCTCACACAGGGCGTAACTGGCGCTCCCATCCACGGCAATCGTCAGGATCGTCTTGCCGAGCATCTCACCGGCGGTATCCACCGCCACCGGCACACTCGACGCCACCTTGTCGCCAGTTCCTAACTGACCATTCGTATTATCCCCCCAAGCGAACAGCACGCCATCCGAGCGCAGCGCCATGCTATGGACCGACCCGATCGCCGTCGCCACCACCGTCTGCCCGCTTCCCAGCACGAGGCCCACCGCAGTCGGTGTGAGCCGGTTCGTCGTCGTGCCGTCACCCAGTTGGCCCGTGCTGTTATATCCCCACGCTAACAATCGCTGGTAGCCCCAGCGCAGGACCAAATCGTTGCCGCTGCCGCCGAAATAGTCCGCCACGAATTGATAGGTCACCCCGCCATACTTTAGACTGACCGTTTGCCACTGCCGCAGGTTGGTAAAACGCCCGCGGATCGGGTTGCTGCCGGTGTTGGCCACCACGGTCAGTGCCGTGCCAACCAGCGGCGTGTAAGCCAGTGAAAATGCCGCCGAGCCCACCGCCTGAAAATCCCCGGCTGTCACCGGCACCGGGTTCGCCGCGGTAAACGAAAAGCTCGCCGGCAGCCGGGTCACGCTGATTTGATAGGTCAGCACCTGCCCGCTCGCCCCGGTCACCGCAACACTCACCAGTGAGTTGCCCACTGCCAGCGGTTGGTCCTGGCTGGCCGCGCCCGATGCCACCACCACGCCGTTGACCCGCAGTGTGGCATCCGCATGCGCCGCCACCGGCGTGAATGCCAATCCGGCCGTGGCATAGGGCACCGTCATTCCGTAGGTTAGGCGCTTGGGATCAAATCCAGGCAGCAGCGTGCCTGTGGCGGGCACCAAGCTTGATAGTGTCGCCAGATCGGTGGTGGTGAATACCATATCCGCGCCTTTCACCGTGCCATTGGCGCTTTGCCCGATCACCCGATAGTGATAGGTCGTACCTGCCAGCAGATTGGCGATGGCCGCTGTCACTGTTGTTGGAGTGGTGCCGCTGAGTGTGGCGGGCACGGTCGTTACCGTTGTGCCGTAATTGGGGGTCGTGCCGTATTCGATGGATACCGTGGTTGTCACTCCGTTAGAGTTAGCCAAACCCCTCAGTGTGGCGGAGTTATCAGTGACGTTGCTTGCAAACAGGGATTGAATGATCGGAGGTGGAGGCAACGCGGTGATGGCCAGCGCATGCGTGTATCCGGATGCCACCGCTATCATCCGCTCCCCGGGCTTGAGGGAACTGGTGGCAACCAATACCGGGGCCGTAACCGCACTGCCCGCATAGGGGCTCCAGGTGATCACGGAGCCGTCGGAGCACAGCACCAAATCGGCGAAGTTTCCCACCGCAATCGCCGTAACCGTCTTGCCGGCAAGTGCTCCGCTTCGAGGCACTAACACGGGAGTCCCGCCGTTCGATTCCGCCAATGTCCCGTCAGCACACAGCATCATTCCATAGTTCGCACTTGCGGCAATCGCCGTGATCGTCTTGCCAGCCAAGACACCGGTGTTGTTGATCGAACTCGGGGTGAAATAGCTCGGGTTCCCTCCAGTCCCGACGTTCATTGAGGCGGCGTTTCCCCATCTCGCCAACGTGCCATCCGAACATAGCGCCATGCTGTAGAAGGCACCCGCTGCAATCGCTGTGATCGTCTTGCCCGCAAGTGCGCCGGTGGTTCCCGTGACTCTCGGATAGGTGGTTGTGCTGCTGGAGTCGTTTCTGAATCCGAGCTGTCCTTCATCATTTGCGCCCCATGCCGCCATGCTGCCATCCGTGAATAGCACCAATGTGTGATAGGCCCCGCAGGCAATCGACTTGATCGTTTTTCCGGCGAACACACCACTTAGGTTGACCCGCACCGGAACTGTTGCTTCTGCAGTGCTGCCAGTCCCTAGTTGCCCACTGCTGTTGTATCCCCAGCCCACCAGCACCCCATCAGCACACCATACCATGCTATGATACCAACCGTCAGCCACGCCAATGATAGTTCTGTTAGCAAGCAACCCGCTCCGGACAACGCTGGCCGGGGTCAAGTGCTTGCCCGTGAGCCCATCCCCGATGTTGCCGTAGGACCTGCCCCCCCACACCGCCAGCGTGTTATCTGCGCACAACACCATGCTGTCACGATCTCCGGCAGCCACTCGCTGCATGACCTTGCCGGCTAGCAATGGATCCGCCACCGGGGTTGGCAGGGTGCTATCGGTTGTGCTCCCGTTCCCCAGTTGGCCGATCGTGTTGCTCCCCCACGCCATCAATCTCCTGTTCGCCCACTCCAACACCACGTCATTGCCATCGCCTCCATGATAGTTAATCATAAATGGATAACTCACACCGCCATAGACCATGCCGATCGCTTGCCACTGCGGCAAATTGGCAAATTGCCCCACGACCGGATCACTTCCTGTGGCTTGCAGCAACGTGAGCGTCGTGCCGGCCTGAGGCGAAAAGCCAAGCGATAACTCGGGACAATTTTCGTCCAGCCCAAATCCAGCCGCCACCACGCCCGTCATGCCCGCCGCCGAAAAGACGACCTTGGATGGCAGATGCGTCACCACGATTTGATAGGTCTGTGAATTTCCCCCGTCGCCACTCACCGCCACGGTGACGGTGGTATCGCCATCTCCGAGAGGAATTGATATACTGGCAGTGCCTGGGGAGGTATCGCTTCCGTTCACCTTCACTGTGGCACCGGAGTGGAGGGTTTGTGGTGTTAGGCGGATCGCATTGGTGCCGCTGTGGACTGTGAGACTGTAACTTGCCTTCCTCATATCAAACGACGGCACCAGAAAGCCCGCGTCGGGAGTCAGTCCAGTTAGAGATGCGGCATCGCTGGTGGTGAACGTCTGGTCTTCACTCTTCACCGTCCCGCTTGGGCCGCTTGTAACCACCCGGTAATGGTAGATGGTTGCGGGAATCAACCCGCTGATCGCTGTGCTCACCGGCGTCGGCAATTGGCCCGTGACCGGCGTGGGGCTTGCCGAACTAACACTGCCATAGCCGCTCGTCGGGCCGTATTCAAATGCCGCAACCGTGGCGCTGCCGTTGCCATTCACCGCAGCATTGAGAGTGGCGCTTGTGTCAGCGATGGCGCTTGCCGGGGCGGTTGTCACGATGGGAGGCGGAGCAATGGCCACCAGCGCAAAGCTACCGTAGATTCCCGCCATCACCTTGAGCAGATGATCTCCGGGCGCCAGCGCACTCGTGTTCACCAACACTGGAAGATTGCTGTTTAGAGTCGAGTTATTGCCCAACCTGCCTGAGGTATTGCTCCCCCAAGCCGCAAGTGTGCCATCCGAGCACAGTGCCAAGCTGAAGTCGTATCCTGCTGAGATAGAGGTGATGGTTTTGCCGGCCAGAACGCCACTTCGGTTGACCAGCACCGGATTGAGTTGGGAGACGCTTGTGCCGTTGCCCATTTCGCCGTCGGTCCCATATCCCCACGCCGCCACAGATCCGTCGGTGCAAAGTGCTAGAGCATAACTGCCACCAGCGGAAATGGCGGAAATCGTCTTGCCCGATAGAACTCCTCCACGGTTCACCAGTACCGGCACCGAGCGACTCGTGCTCGTGCCATCTCCGAGTTCACCGTCATAATTCGGACCCCATCCGGCAAACGTCCCATCCGTACACAAGGCGAAACTGAAGTCACCATACGCCGATCTCCCCATCGCAATGGATAAGATGGATTTTCCGGCTAGAACCCCACTTCGATCCACCAACACCGGCAAATGGCTGCTGTTTCCACTCCCTCCCCATGTCGCTAGGGTACCGTCCGAGCACAGCGCCATACTGCTGGAATATCCCACGGCAATCGTCGTAACCGTCTTCCCTGCAAGCACTCCGCTGCGATCCACAATCACAGGGGCTAGCCGCGTGGTCGTCGTCCCATCCCCCAACTCTCCCCACGGATTCCCTCCCCATGCAGCAAGCGTCCCGTCAGCGCATAGGGCCACCGTGAAGTAGTTTCCGACGCCCATCGAAATCACCCGCTTCCCGCTAAGCGCTCCTGCTGGATAGATGGCAATCGGCTTGAGGCTGTCTGCGGTGTTACCCGATCCCAGTTGCCCGTATTCGTTGCGGCCCCATGCAATCAGCGATCCCCCAGACCCAATCCCCATATTGAACTCGCCTGCCGAGATGCCGATGAGCAAATTTCCGCCCAGCGCGTCAGCCGTATCGACGGTTATCGGTACCGGGCTCGTGTCCAGTTTCCTGCCGTCTCCCAAACTACCGTATAAGTTGTTTCCCCAGGCTAACAACCGCGTGCTCCCCCATGCCAGTACCAAATCATTGCCGGTGCCTCCGAAATAGTTAGCCACAAACGGATAGATGATGCCACCAAATGCTAGATTCACCCGCTGCCCCTGTGCCAAATTGTCGAACGTCCCCTGAATCGGACCCAACCCGGTGTTGTTTACAATCGTTAGATTAGTCCCTGCCTGAGGCGCAAAGTTCAGACTCAGATCCACCGTGTTGCCCGTCGCCGTGTAACTCGCGGCAGTCACCGGCACCGTGGTGGCCGCGGTGAAGTTGGCCGTAACCACTACCGCCGGAAGGGCTGATGCTAACAAAATCAAGCCACTCAAAATCAAGGAGGCTACTCGCGTGGGTATCAGGTTCATAATCGGTCTGAGGATGGACGGAAGTTGCGCAGGAAATGAATCGTTACCTGCCACGATCCAAGAGTCACATCTAAAACCACCACGAACAATCAAAATCCCACCAACCATCCCTATCAAATCTGCCATAGCAAGATAGGCCGAATGAATGACAGGATATGCGCGACGGTGCCCACTGGACACACCAATCGTCGGTCTTCATCCATCATCTGGAACAATTCCGTCGGGTGCGTGAGATTGGCATTGACCGGTGAGAGATGGATGGATTATGCATGAGCCATCCGTGCCTAACTGGCGGAGTTAGAATCCCGTTTACCGTCCCATGAAAGCTCGATCCGGTCACCGTCTGCTATCACTGTTGGTCATCACTGCCAGCATATCCACCGTCATTGTTCCCGGCATCACAGGTGCCGCCACCACTGAGTACTGGAACCCCGGCGGCAGCGGCGGCTCCGGGATTTGGGGCACCAGCCCGGGCGATAAAAATTGGAATCTAGTCGCCGGTGCCGCCTCTGGCAACACGGTGTGGCCGGACACCGGCAACGAGGTGGCGGTTTTTCAAGATTCCATCGGCGGCACCATCACGGTGTTCACGCCAGTGCAAGTGGCCGGTATCTATCAACAAGCGGCGAATTACGCCATCGACGCCCAAACAATCACGTTGGTGCCGGACTCCTCTGCCAGTCGGCCCTTTATCCAAGTCCAAACCGGTACCCTCTCTATCGACTCAGTCCTCGACGGCAGCAACGGCCTGCTCAAATCTGGCAGCGGCAACCTGCTGCTCTCCAGTGCCGAAACCTATGCCGGAACCACCTCGGTGGCCAGTGGCACGCTCACCCTCAGCGGCAGCCTCGCAAGCACCCCGGTGACCATCGCAACCGGCGCGGCTTTAGTGGATGCTAACGGCGGCTTGGCGGCGGCAGCGGCGCTGGTCAATGCCGGCACTCTAACGATCAACTCGGCGGAATCCGTTAGCTCGTCCACCCAGAACCCAGGCGGCCAGCTGGCGGGAAGCGCGGCCCTAACCGTCACCGGCA
>Ga0118677_10004566_pt1 | contig 25104 bp, 22 predicted proteins | sample AliMusrvi5mmetaG_FD_86154 | JGI IMG/M metagenome (GOLD analysis project Ga0118677, IMG submission 86154)
GTGTGGCCGTATCCGCGCTCGAAAGGTTCGGCGGTGAATTGGGCGTAGGTATCGGTGGCGGTGTCCTCGTTGCGGAGGAGGCGACTGGGCAGCTCGAAACGAGCGAGTTTGACGGGTGTTGACATGTGGACTGGGTGAGGCCGGGTTGCCCTCCAGCGAGCGGACCGTCCCGGGCGGGGCGGCTTGGAGGACCGACGGCGATTTAGGATTGCTCGCGGGACGGGGACTTAACGGCGGATCGGGGCAGCTTGCCAAGCAAATTTTCGCGCGATTTTCCCGCAATTCGCGGTGGCGGGTTTTTTTTCGGCGAAAATCGCGAAAATAACACTTGAATAGCCGCTAGAGATGTGCTTTGTTGTGGTTCCGAGAAGTTCAACTCACAACCCCAGTAAACCATGAAATCAATCAAAAATCTGACCCGCTTCACCTATGAAACCGCCGCTTTCCAAGGCTGGCGTCTTTCCATCAGCCGCTCCGGGACGGTGTTCACGAAGTATTTTTCCGACAAGAAATACGGCGGTGACAAGAAATCGTTCGTTGCTGCCGAAGCTGCCTTGGAAGCACTGAAAGCCGTCCTTGAAGGCGCGAAGAAGGTGAACGGCAAGCACACCACCGCCACGATCCGCAAGGCGGAAAAGGTGCTGGAGCAGTCGTAAGCCTGCGATCTGTCAGGATCCAAAAAGGCTCGGGGACAAGGCTTGATCGCCTTTGTTGGCGGTGGCTTGTGGCGTTTTCCGGCGCGACCGCCGCCGCGCGAGTGAGGAAAGGGTTGCCATGTTCGGCAGCCGAAGTCTAGGGTTCTGCCGATGTTGAATCGGTTTTACAGCGACTTTGATCTGGAGCGGCGATCGGAGCCAGGCGCGGCCGGAGACTATCGGACGCCGTTTCAGGTGGATCGCGACCGGGTGTTGCACACCCCCACGTTTCGGCGCCTGCAAAACAAGACGCAGGTTTTCTGGAGCGGGGAGTATGATTTTTACCGGACCCGGCTGACCCATTCCCTGGAGGTGGCGCAGATTGGCAAATCCATCTGCTACTGGCTCAAAACCCGGCCGGACGGGCCGCTGGACGCGGGCTTTTTCATCGATCCGGATCTGATCGAGGCGGTTTGTCTATCGCATGACCTGGGGCATCCGCCGTTCGGGCATGCCGGCGAGCGCACGCTCAATCACTTGTTGCGGGAGCACGGCGGGTTTGAAGGCAATGCGCAAACCCTGCGGATTCTAACGGAACGAATCTTCTCCGCGCGGCGAACCGGCATGGATCCCACCCGCGCGTTTCTCGATGGCGTGCTGAAATACAAATCGCTGTGGAGCGGGCTGCAAGCCATCGCCGGTGCCGCACCGGAGCATCATTTTCTGTATGACGAGCAGCGCGAGCAACTCGAGTGGGCGCTGGGCGACCTGATGCACGCGGTCCGCCAGCACCGGGTGGACCCCTTTGTGGGGAAGCGCATCGGCAGATACATCCAGGCGGTGACGCTGCAACCGGACGTGAATTTCCTGAGTGATCTGACAAATCGTTATGGTTTTCGCCTGATGGTGGATGAGACGACGCGGGCCGAGTCCGCCTTGTTCAAACGGCTGGCCTTCGAGGTGGTTTTTCTATCACCCGAGTTGAAGCAGCTTGAGCACAAGGGCAGCCGGATGCTGCGCCAGTTGTGGGAGGTGCTGGCCACGCGCTACGTCGCCCAAGGGCTCATTGATGGCCAGGATTTCCAACTGCTGCCCGCGGATACCGCCGCGGAAATCGCCGCCGCTCCACACGAGGCGGCGCGGGCGCGCTTGGTCTGCGATTTTCTGGCGGGCATGACCGATGGCTACGCCGCGCGCACCTACAAGCGCTTGTTTTCGCCGGACTTCGGCTCCATTGGCGATTTGGTGGGCTGAGAACCGGAGTTGACATGGGCGGTGTAAGCGATGTTCATTTGTGCAAGCCATGACCGATGCCGCATCCACCCCCGTTCCCGCCACCAAGCCGCTGGTGATGACGCCGCACGAGGCGCTCAAGCGGCATTTCGGGTTTGCGGGATTTTTGGACGGACAGGAGGAGGTCATCGCGCGGATTGTGGCCGGGCGGGACGGCCTGGTGGTGATGCCCACGGGCGGGGGCAAATCGTTGTGCTTTCAAATCCCGGCGCTGTGTTTCGGCGGGGTGACCCTGGTGATTTCGCCGTTGATCGCGCTGATGAAGGATCAGGTGGATGCGCTGCTGGCCCGCGGGATTGACGCGACCCTGATCAATTCCACGCTGTCCTGGCCCGAGCAGAAGGAGCGCCTGGATGGCATGCGCAACGGCAGTTACAAGCTGGTCTATGTGGCTCCGGAGCGGTTTCGCGCCGAGAGTTTTCTCAAGGCGCTGGCCGGGGTGGAAATCTCGCTGTTTGCGGTGGACGAGGCGCATTGCCTGAGCCAGTGGGGACATGACTTCCGGCCGGATTATTTGCGCCTGGGCAAGGCCTTGGAAAAGCTCGGCCACCCGCAGTGCGTGGCGATGACGGCCACGGCCACTCCGATTGTTAGGCAGGACATCACCAACGTGCTGGGCTTGCGCGAGCCCTTCGAGCAGGTCAGCGGATTTTCGCGGCCGAACCTGTCACTCACCATCGCCGCGGTGGATAACGCGACACAGAAGAACGAGCGGCTGAAAGCGGTGGTCGCCGCCCATCGCACCGGCATCGTGTATTGTGCCACCCGCAAGAAAGTCGAGGCGGTGTCTGAAACGCTCGCCAGTTGGGGATACAAGTGTGTGGCCTATCATGGTGGCATGAGCGATGCCGAGCGCGAGCGCGCCCAGGAGGTTTTCATTGCACGCAAGGCGGATGTGGCGGTGGCCACCAACGCGTTCGGCATGGGCATCGATCGTGCCGACGTGCGCTTTGTGATTCACTACGAGGTGCCGGGCAGCGTGGAGGCATACTATCAGGAGGCCGGACGCGCCGGGCGCGATGGCGAGAGCGCGGTGTGCGAATTGCTGTTCAATTATGCGGACACCCGCACGCAGGAGTTCTTCATCGAGGGTGCCAACCCGACGGCGGCGGTGATCCGTTCGATCTATCACTATTTGCTCAGCGAGGCCGACAAGGACTACGAGGTGCACCGGACCTTGGAGGACATCGCGGAGCAGGCCGATGTGAAGAACTCGATGGCGGCGGGCAGCGCCTTGACGGTGCTGGCGCGGACCGGTTACATCGAGCGCTTCGACGTGCCGGGACGGCGGATGCGCGGCACGCGCCTGCTCAAGCCGGAGGTGCTGGCACGCCAAGTCAAGTTGGATGAGGCGGCGATCGAGGAAAAGGACCGGCGGGACCGGGAAAAGCTCAAGGCGATGGTGGAAATGTGTTATTCCAGAACCTGCCGCCAGCGTTGGATCTTGAGTTATTTCGGCGAGGAAGGCGAGGGGGATTGCGGCTGTTGTGACATGTGCCGCGAACATGGTTCCGGCGAGACCCGTGCCCCCAGCACGCAAGAGCAAACCATCGTGCGCAAGGCACTCAGCGGAGTGGCGCGCATGTCCCGCCGCGGCGCGGATGGCTGCTGGGAAGGCCGCTACGGTCGCGGCCGCATTGTCCAAATGCTCTCCGGCAGCCGCTCCCGGGAAATTCTCGATGTCGGTTTGGATCGATTGAGCACCTACGGCATACTCAAGGACCAAGGTGTCGGCTTTCTCAACGCCTTGATGCGTTCACTCACCGATGCCGGGTTGGTACAGACCGTAAGCGGCGAGTATCCGCTGCTGACTCTAACACCCCTGGGCGACAGCGTGATGCGTGGCGATGCGAAATACACCCTGGTGTGGCCGGAAGCCGGCGGCCGCACGCGGGAGGTCACCTTGCAGGATCATGGCTTCGATGCGGAACTCTACTCGCTGCTGCGGGATCTCCGGGCCAGGATTGCCAAGCGCGAGAACCTGCCCCCATACGTGGTTTTCAATAACAAGACCCTTGAAGCGCTCGCCCGCTACCGGCCGGCCACCGCCGACGATGCGCTGCGGGTACCCGGCGTGGGCGCGGCCAAAGTCCAACGCTTCATCGCCCCGTTTCTGAAGACCATCGAGGAATGGCGGCAAAGTCGCAGGCGCTAGATTCTTGAACCGCCTATTTTGTGTCCGGGTTGGGTTCCGCACTGCCGGTGGCGAGGCCGAGTGCCCACTTGATGCCACCGAGGAGGTGCGCCTGATATTGCTTGCTGATTGCCTCGGAGTTTTTGCGTTCCCCGGCGGCGGAGGTGTCGTCCCACAGGTCTTCGCGGTGCCCGAGCGAGGTGTAGAACACACGGCCCTTGCCCGCCATGCGGCACCATGAGACGGCGTGGTAGCCGAGCTTCGCCTTGTCGCTGGGATCATGGCGCATGAACCACAGCGCCCGGATCTTGGCGCGGTCCTGATTTTTGATGAGATACATTTCCTCTTGCGAGAGATCCCAGGTCGCGCCAATGCCGCCGTTGGCCGGGTGGGCCGTGTCGCCGGCGATCAGATCGGCCGGCACCTGGGCACCGTGGCCGGCGAATTCCCCTTGCAGCATTTCGTTATAACCGGGAAATCCATGGAAGGTGTCGCTGCCACTGTGCATCGCGCAGAACGCGTGGCCGTCATTGATCCACTTGATGAAGCCTTCGCGGTCCGGCAGCGGGAGATCGCCGGTGGTGTTGGCAAAAATAACCGCGTCGATCTTTTGCGCGGCGAGGTTGGCGGGGCTGAGCTTGTCCATTTCCTCCTTCGCCGGATTTCGTACCCAGTCCACGACGGTATAGGCCTTGGACTCCTCGCCGAGGCGCTGCAGGGTTTTTTCCGCGAGCGGAATCGAGGAGTGGCGAAAACCGCAGGTGACGGTGCAAACGATGACGCGCTTGGCGTCCGCCGCAGGGGCGGACAACGAGGGCGCGAGCGCGAGCGCGAGGACAAGCAGGGGGCGAATGATTTGTTTCATGTTGATTATTGGGCTGAGCGAGCGGAGTCGTCGAACATACGAGTCGTTTTGGCGGAAGTTGCAATTTCTTTTCGGATCCTCCGAGGGGGATTCATTTTGCGTCGCCGCACATTCGGGCGTACGATCAGGCGTGCCAAACCAATTTACGATCATCCCCGTGTTTCCATGCCTGGTTTTTTTCAGTGCGGTCCTCCTCATGCAAACAGGCGCCGCCGCTCCGCTGCCACCGGCGGCTGGTTCCGCCGCGGTGGATCAGCCGGGCGCGTCCGGCCAAGCGACTTCAAAGCCCGCCGCCACGGCGCCCGCCGGGAAACCTGCCAATGTGGCGATCGATCAATCCGCGCAGACCCTCATTTTCTGTTACCACCGATTTGTGGATAGCGTCCGCTTCCCGGGGACCGAGATCCGGCCGGCTGACTTCGAGGCCCAAATGAAAATGCTCAAGGACCGGGGCATCACGGTCATCGGGATGCAGGATTTCCTGGCTTGGAAACGCGGTGAGAAAAACATCCCTCCGCGCTGCGCCGTCATCACGTTTGATGACGGTTGGGAAACGCAATACAAGGTGGCCTGGCCGATCCTGAAAAAATTCGGTTACCCTCTCACCCTGTTCATTTACACCGAAGGGGTGCGCGGCGGGACGCTCGCTGGCGGTGGGGCGATCACCTGGGAACAACTCGCCGAGATGCGCGACGAGGGCGTCGATATTCAGGCGCACTCCGCCACCCACCAGGACCTGCGTGAGAACCATGCCATCATGGTGGCGGAACCCGGAGCGAAACGAATCAGGAAAAAACTGACCGGGCCGGATTATGAACGATGGCTGCACAATGAGGTGATTGGTTGCAAGGAATTGCTAGAGGAAAAGCTCGCCATCAAGGTGAATTGCTATGCCGTGCCATTCGGCCATTACAACGAGCACGTCAAGGAACTCGCGCGCGGTGCCGGTTACGAAGCCCTCTTCACGGTTTTCGGCCAGCCTATCAACCGTGATTCGCCCTCCGATGCGCTCGGCCGCTACGCAATTGAGGCGAACAAACCGAAAGTATTCGCCGATGCCGTGAAGATGATTGCCTATTCCGGCGGGGGAACCGGCCCTCCGGCGGTGGTCGCTCCGACCACGCTTGCCACACAGCCGGCTGAAGGCGAAACCATTCACACCTCTCTCCCGCTGATCAAGGCTGACCTGAAAGGGCTCGGCGAGGTGGATCCAGACACCGTGCAAATGCGGGTGAGCGGCTTGGGCGTGGTTTCGCTCACCTACGATCCAAAGACGGATTCCGTTTCCTATCAAGTCACACAGAAACTGAGTGATGGCAATTGCACGGTGATCTTGAGCGCGAAAGCGGGCGAACGAAAAGTGGAAGCGCACTGGACCTTCCGGATCGAAAAAGGTGGCGCACCCGGCGCTTCCCCTGCACCCGGCAAACGGCGCTCGTCCGCCCCCGGCCCGGGCGGGTCGCCGCCCCCACCTTGAACTGGTGTCCTTGAAGAGCCAAAGATGCTGTCGTTAGGTCAAATTTTCTTGTCTTGTGTCTTCAAGTCTTGCGTCTTGGGTCTGAGGCGGAGCCTCGCTAGTGTTTGGTGGGATTTGGCACTTGGAATGTGAGGCGTGCCGTGGCAGGCTCCTGCCATGGAACCTTTTGATGCGGGGATTGTCGGACAACGGTTGGTGATCGAGGAAACCGGCGTACCCGTGGACAAACTCCGGGTGCAAGCCTTCAGTCTGCCGCCACCCGGCAGCGACCAGGTTCTTGTCAGGATGCTTGCCGCGCCGGTCAATCCGGCGGATCTGAATTTCATCGAAGGCACGTATGGCGTGAAGCCGGAGTTGCCGGCGACGCCGGGAGTCGAGGGCTGCGGCGTGGTGGAGGCCAGTGGGGCGGCGGATTACCAGCCGGGGGATCGGGTGATTTTCCTGCGTCGTGCCGCCACCTGGGCCAGCCACACGCTGATGGCGGCGCACGGTTTGTTCAAGTTGCCCGCCGGCATCGAGCCGTTGCAGGCGGCGATGCTCAAGGTCAATCCGGCCACGGCCTGGCGCCTGTTGCACGGCTTCGGCAAGCCGGAGCAGAGCGGCTGGATTGTGCAGAATGCCGGTAACTCGGCGGTCGGACGCTGCGTGATCCAACTCGCCCGCGACCTGGGGATTCGCACGCTGTCGTTGGTGCGGCGGCCGGAATTGTTGGATCAACTCAAACAGCTCGGTGGCGATGCCGTCGTGTTGGATGACGAGGCCGGCCTGGCGGCGGCCAAGGCGGCGCTCGGCGGCGCCACCGCCGCGCTCGCCTTCAATGCGGTGGGTGGCGATAGCGCCTTGCGCCTGATGAATTTGCTGCGTGAAGGCGGCACCCATATCACGTATGGAGCAATGGCCCGGCGGCCTCTAACTGTTCCCAACGGCCTGCTCATTTTCCGCGACATCCAAGTGCGCGGCTTGTGGGTGACGCGCTGGATCGAGCATGCCCCGGATGCGGAAGTGCGTGCCGTGTATGCCGATTTGGCCGCGCGGGTGGCGGCCGGCACGCTGCTGCAACCGGTGGATTCCACGTTCCCGCTCGCCGAATTCCCTGCGGCCCTCGCCCGCCTCACCGCCGCGGACCGCGCCGGCAAGGTGCTATTTGTGCCCTGATCGTAAGTCATACCGCCTCGCGGGCGCGTTGGTCACAACCCGGACTTGTCGGACGCGTCGCGGCAGGCGAGGATGGCGCGCGATGAAATTGCTGTCATGGAATGTGAACGGACTGCGGGCGGTGTTAGGCAAGGGCTTTGACGCGTTCATGGCCGCCGAGCGACCCGATGTGCTGTGTTTGCAGGAAACCAAGGCGCGGCCCGAGCAGGTGCCGCTGCCCTTGGAATTGGCCGGCTACCACGCTTATTGGAATTCCGCCACCAAGCCGGGCTACTCGGGGGTGGCGGTGTTCACCCGGCAAGAGCCGTTAGGATCGGCCTCGGGCATGGGCATCGACGAGCATGACAGCGAAGGGCGGGTGCTGACCTTGGAGTATCCGGATTTCACGCTGGTGAATGTCTACACTCCCAACGCGCAGGACGAACTGCGGCGCCTGCCATATCGACTCGCCTGGGATGAGGCCTTCCGCCTGCACCTGTGCCAGTTGGCGGCACGCAAACCGGTGGTGTTTTGTGGCGACCTCAACGTCGCTCACCGGGAAATCGACATCGCCCGACCCCGCGAGAACCGCTTCAGCCCCGGGTTTTCCGCCGAGGAACGCGCCAGCTTCGGGGAATTGCTAGACTCGGGGTTTGTGGACACTTTCCGGCATTTCCATCCGGACACGGAAGGGGCGTATTCGTGGTGGTCGTATCGAGCCGGCGCGCGGCCGCGCAACATCGGTTGGAGAATCGATTACGTCGGGGTTTCCTCCGCGTTGCTCCCGCGGGTGCTGTCCGCGGAGATCCTGCCGCAGGTGCAGGGCTCGGATCATTGCCCCGTTGGTATCGTCCTGCGCCAGGGTCTTTGAAAACCGAAAGGCATGGTTGATAGGTCAAGGCTTTGAGCCGGCTCGCGCTCCGCAACGGTTGGCGATTGACGAAATTCTCCTTTGCAGGCGGCGGGGACGCTGGCAGGCTGGTCGGCATGTCCGGGACGGAAATCTCAACGTTGCTCGTGTTGCTCGCGGTGTGCGCGGGTTGCTTGGGGGTCTTGCTGGTGGTGGCTCTGTTGGGCACGCGGCGCTTGCGGCGCATCGAGCTATTGTTAGAGGAGCGGGGTGCCCGGGCGGCTCCGAAAGCGTCTGCGGCGGGTGCCGGGGTCTCCGCGCCGCGGGGCGAGTTCGAGGCGTTTCTAACGGAAGATCCGGCTCGGCAGATGCTTCCCAAGGGTGAGCAATTCAAAGCCTATCGGCGCTGGCGGCAGGAAAAGGGCCTGAACTGGTCGAAGCCCTGAGCAAGGCTGCTCGGGGCAAATGGCAGGTTTCTCTCCGCCTCAGTGAGGAATCCCATGAGCTAGCAGCAACTGGTCAATATGACCGTCCTTCGCCAGTGTGTCACCAACGGGTCGATACCCGGAAGGGCGGGTGGCCGGATGTCTTCGGACGCTTGGAATGGGATGGGTTGTGCCCCACGATCACGGGCGGTTTTGACAGTTTCACCCGGGGGCGCCACGGCCATCCGCTCAAGGATCGGCCACTCACCCCCCGCGACGCGGCCCGAATCCGGGGACGCGGCCCCGACCCTGATGGAAAAAGGCGTTTTTTTGGGTTGCAAGGTTGGAATGTGGTTGCATCTTTGCGGCCTCGATCGGCGACGTTCGGGGTGCTTTTGAATTTGTCTGCGACCCATTCCGTTGTTTCCATCCCATTTCCCGAAGCCCTCCCATGGCAAACATTTTCCCTCGCTGGTCAAACCTGCTGCCCCTGAAAATCGCTTTCTGCGTGCTTTCAGTGGCTGCCGGGGTGATGCTCGCGTTCACCTATTACGCGACCCCCAAGGCGCTCGTGGTGGGCTATCAACCGTCCCAACCGATCCCGTTTTCGCACAAGATCCACATCGATCAGGTCGGCATGGATTGCCGTTACTGCCACTCGTTTGTCGATGTGGCGGGTCATTCCAACGTGCCGACGGGCAACACCTGCTGGAATTGCCACCAGCATGTGCTGCGCGACAGCCCGAAGCTGGCGCCGCTGCGCAAGTCGATGGATCCGTCGTTTGCCGGCTACGATGGCAAGCCCATCGAGTGGGTGCGCATCCACAAGGCCCCGGATTTCGTCAAGTTCCAACACTCGCCCCACGTCAACCGCGGCATTTCCTGCGTGAGTTGCCACGGGCGGGTCGATCAGATGGAGGTGGTCTTCCAGGATCAGAACCAGTCGATGGGCTGGTGTCTGGACTGCCACCGCGCGCCGGAACTCAACCTCCGCCCGCTCGAAGAGGTCTACAACATGAAATACGACGCGGCACAATACCTCAAGGACCACCCGCAGCCCGGCGTCACCACGCCCGCCGAATTCGGCATCTTCCTCAAGGACCAATTCAAGGTGGCGCCCAAAACGACCTGTGCCACCTGCCACCATTGATCCGCCCCCATGCGTTCCCCGAAGCCATTCATTTCCAGCAGTCCAACCTAACATGAGCAAGCGCACCTGGCACCACCCCGCAGTTCCCGCCGACGAATCCACCGTCGCCTGGCGCAGTGCGGGGCAGCTCGAAGATTCCGCCGAATTCCGCCACTGGCTGGAGCGCGAGTTCCCCCAGGGGTCCGCCGAGATGGCCGACGCGGGCGACGCGGAAGTCTCCCGCCGTTCGTTCCTCAAGCTCATGGGTGCCTCCACCGCGCTGGCCGGCCTGGGCATGGCCGCCTGCCGCCGCCCGGAAAGCTACATCGTCCCGTTCACCAAGGCGCCGGAGTGGGTGATCCCGGGCAAGGCGATATACTATGCTTCTAGTATGCCGCGCGCCCATGGCGCCACGCCGCTGGTGGTCACGTCCTTCGAAGGCCGGCCGACCAAAGTCGCGCCCAACCACCACCATCCGGATGCCGAGGGCACCGACGCCTTTGCCCAGGCCTCCGTGCTGGACCTTTACTCACCGTCGCGCTCCCGCGGGTTTCTCAAAGCCGGGGTCAAGGCCGGGCGCGCCGAGTTCGAGGCGGTCCTCGCGGCGCTCGCCGCGGACAAGGCGGCCAAAGTCGGGTTCTTGTTCGGCGCGGATGACAGTCCGACCCGTGCCCGCCTGCGCAAGGAACTCGCGGCAAAGTTTGCCGGCGCCAGGTTCTATCAATATGAGGCGCTCACCGGCGAGGCCGCCGCCGCCCTCGGCGACGGGGTGAAATGGGTGGCGGATTTTGCCAGGGCGGAGCGGATACTGTCGCTCGACTGCGATTTCGCCGGCAACGATCCGCAGGGGCCGGTAACGCCGTTTTTCGAGCGCCGCAAACCGGAAGGCGCAGGCTATTCCGCCCAGCCCGACAAGGATAAGATGAACCGGCTGTATGCCGTGGAGGCGGCCTACAGCCTGACCGGAGGGATGGCCGATCACCGCCTGCGGGTGGCGCCGAGCCAGGTCCTAACCGTCGCCGCCGAGATCGCCCGCGGCATTGTTAGCAACACCGAGCTGGTCAGCCAGGTCGGGCCGCTCTCGGATGCCAAGCAAATCGCCTGGGTGCAGGGCGTTATCGCCGATCTCAAACAGCACGCCGGCAAATCCCTGGTGCTGGCCGGCTCCCGCCAGCCCGCCGCGGTGCATCACCTCGCCCTTGCCATCAATCTGGTGCTGGGCAACCTCGGTGCCGATAAGCCCCTGGCCGCCCTGCTAACCGAAACAGCGGGCCTCGGCACCCTGGCCACCCTCAAGGCCGATATCGATGCCGGCGAGGTCGAATCGCTGGTGCTGCTCACGCCGTCCAATCCGATCTATGACGCGCTGCCCGATCTCATGTTCGGCGACGCCTTTGCCAAGCTCAAGACCAGCATTCACTTCGGCATGCGTGCCGATGCCACCGCGCACGCCGCCACCTGGCACGTTCCAGCCGCCCATTATCTGGAGTCGTGGGCGGACGCCCGCAGCAGCCGCGGCACCCACACGGTGGTCCAACCGATGATTCTGCCGCTCTATCCGGACTGCGTTTCCGAGCTTGAGTTGTTGCTCGCCCTGCTGTCCGACGATGGCAAACTGCTCACCGGGGAAGGCCCGAAAGGCGAGCCATCCCCCGCCTACTCCGCCGTCCGCGCCACCTTCGCCGCGCTGGCCGGGGCGGGGGACGAGGCATGGAAAAGGTTTCTGCGCGAGGGGTTCCAACAGGGCACGACCTATCCATTGGTCCAGCCGAAGATCGCCGCTGGCGCTGCTGCCGAGATCGCCGCCGCCGCGCTCACCCCGCCCACGCCGGAGTCGCTGGAAATCCTCTTCGCCACCGACTCCTCGGTGTTTGACGGGCGTTGGATTGACAACGGTTGGCTCCAGGAGGCGCCCGATCCGATTTCCAAACTCACCTGGGACAATGCCGCACTCATCGCTCCGCTCACCGCCAAAAACCTGGGCATTTATGATCTGATCATCAGTCCGGAGCCGGTTTCAAAGGTGCTTGGCGTGGAGAGCGCTTATGGCAAGTCCTATCCGGATGGCGAGGGCGGCAACCGCAGGTCGCCGATGATCCGCGTCATGGTCAACGGCACTGCGTTGGACGTCCCGGTGCTCATTTCCTTCGGCCAGGCCGAAAACACCCTGGTGATCCCGTTAGGTTATGGCCAGGGCTGCGATGACGATGATGAACTCAGGCGCGGCACGGCCAATGCCGCGCACGTCGGCCGCGTCGGTGTCAATCGCGGTTTCAACGCCTATCCGCTGCGCAACGCCAAGACGCCGTATTTCGCCACCGGCGCCACCGCCAAGAAGACCGGCGGAGTCTACTCCATCGCCGTCACCCAGGAGCACAGCGCGATGTATGGCCGCGCCCTGGCCCGCGAAATCTCGACCTTGGCCGACCCCGAGAAAGGCTCGTTCGACAGCCAGCTCGCCAACGTCAAGAAACAGGGCAACGACGCCCACGCCGAGCCTAACATTTCATTATACGTCCAAAAGGGTTCCGCCACCTGGCATCCCACCAAGGACGGCAAGGCGCCGGATTTTCTAACCGACACGCTCCACCAATGGGGCATGGCCGTCGACCTGTCCGCATGCATGGGCTGCAACGCCTGCCTCGTCGCCTGCCAGGCGGAAAACAACATCCCCATCGTCGGCAAGGAACAGGTGGCCAAGGGTCGCGAAATGCACTGGATCCGCATGGATCGGTACTTCGCCACGCAGAAGGACAACGAGTTCGATGCGGACAACCCCGCGCTCGTCCCGCAGCCGGTCGCCTGCCTGCAATGCGAACTCGCTCCCTGCGAAACCGTCTGCCCCGTCAATGCCACCGTGCACACCGAGGATGGTCTCAACGCGATGGCCTATAACCGCTGTGTCGGCACCCGCTATTGCGCTAACAACTGCCCCTACAAGGTCCGGCGCTTCAATTTCTTCGATTACAACAAGCGCAACCCGCTCATCGCCCACAACCTCTACAAGGGCCCGCTCGGCGAAAAACAGGTGGGCGAGGCGCCCCACCTCCAGCGCAACCCGAACGTCACCGTCCGCATGCGCGGGGTGATGGAGAAATGCACCTACTGCGTGCAGCGGCTCAAGGATGCGGTGATCCGCCAAAAGCGCGGCCAGAAGCAGGAGGCGCTCGCCGCCGGCAAGCCGTCCACTGAGATGGAGGTGAGCGCCGCGACGTTGCGCATCCCGGTCGATTCGGTTAGAACCGCCTGCCAGGACGCCTGCCCGGCCACGGCGATCACCTTTGGCAATCTGCTCGATGAGGAGCATTCCGCGCTGGGCCGCACCAAGCGGCTGGAGCGCGGTTATGATCTGCTCAACTATATCGGCACGCGTCCGCGCACCAGCTATCTGGCACGCGTCAAGAACCCGAATCCGGAGATGCCGGATGCCCCGTTCATTGGCAAGGCCACCATCAACATGGCTTGATTCAGCCGCGCCACTCCCCTTCAATCCAGCATTCTAACGACACATGGCTTCCACCACCCAGCACGCCTCGGAGGTTCCACACCAGGGACCGAAACTTCCGGTGCTTGAGCGCGAGGCGCTCATTCTCAGCGGTCGCTCGTATCATTGGATCACCGCGCGCGTTTGTGGTGTTCTTGAAAACCAGCAACCGTTGCTGTGGTGGTTGTTGTTCGTTCCCTGCGCCTTGATCGCCGCCATCGGCGTGGGCGGCGGCCTGTTCTATCTGGTGTCCACCGGCGTCGGCGTCTGGGGCAACACCAACCGGGTGATGTGGGGCTGGCCGATCGTCAACTTCGTGTTCTGGATCGGCATTGGTCACGCCGGCACCCTCATCTCGGCGATCCTTTTTCTAACAAGACAGAACTGGCGCACCTCGATCAACCGCGCCGCGGAGGCGATGACGATTTTCGCGGTGATGTGCGCGGGGATCTTCCCGGCCTTCCACGTCGGGCGGGTGTGGATGGCGTGGTTCCTCGCCCCGGTGCCCAATGCCAATGCCATCTGGCAGAACTTCAAGTCGCCGTTGCTGTGGGACGTCTTCGCAGTCTCCACTTACTTCACCGTTTCGCTCATTTTCTGGTTCCTCGGCATGGTGCCGGACCTGGCGACGATCCGCGACCGCTGCCGGCCCGGCATCCGCAAGATCATCTACGGCATCCTTTCGCTGGGTTGGCGCGGCGGCAACCGTCAGTGGAGCCATTATGAAATGGCCTATCTGCTGTTAGCCGCGCTGTCCACGCCGCTGGTGCTTTCGGTTCACTCGGTGGTGTCGTTTGACTTCGCCACCTCGGTGGTGCCCGGCTGGCACACCACCATTTTCCCGCCCTACTTCGTGGCCGGCGCCATCTTCGGCGGCTTCGCCATGGTGCTCACCATCATGGTGCCGGCCCGCTTCGTGTACGGCTTGCAGGATTTGATCACCATGAAGCACATCGACAACATGGCCAAGATCATCCTGCTCACCGGCACCATCGTCGGCTATGCCTATCTAATGGAACTGTTCGTCGCCTTCTACTCGGGTGCCATCTATGAAATGGACGCCTTCAAGTTCCGCATCGCGGGTCCCTATTGGTGGGCCTATGTCTGCATGATGACCTGCAACGTCATCGCCCCCCAGGTGTTCTGGTCCCGCGCCTGCCGCGAAAACCTCTGGGTCGTCATGATCGTCGCCATGTTTGTCAACGTCGGCATGTGGTTCGAGCGCTTCGTCATCATCGTCACCACACTGGCCCGCTCGTGGCTGCCGGGCGATTGGAAAACCTATTCGCCCACCGCCGCCGACCAGATCCTGTTCATCGGCACCATTGGCTTTTTCCTGTCGTTGTTCCTGTTGTTCCTGCGTTTCCTGCCGTGCATCAACATCGCCGAGGTGAAGTGGGCCAAACGCGAGTCCGATCCCCACCACGAGGCCCATCTCGCGCATCCCGATCCGGGCGTCGTCAAGGAGGCCGCCTATCAACACGAACTGGTCCAAACCTAACATCTCAAACTTCAAGTTTCAAATCTCAAATTTCCAGTGAGCACCTCCCGCAAACGCGTTTACGGCTATCTCGCCGAGTTCAACAGCGCCGCCGCCCTCTACAAGGCCGCGGAAAAAGTCCGCGACGCCGGTTTCAGGCAATGGGATTGTTACTCGCCCTATCCGATCCACGGGCTCGATGATGCAATGGGCATCAAGCGCTCGATTCTGCCGTGGTTTGTGTTTTTCGGCGGGATGACCGGCACCGCCACCGCATTTTCACTCGCCTACGTCACGCAGGTGGTGATCTTCCCGACCGTGGTGCAGGGCAAGCCGGCCAACATTTTCACCATTCCGGCGTTTTTCCCCATCATGTTCGAGCTGACGATTCTGTTCTCCGGCTTTACCGTGCTCTTCGGGTTGCTGTCGCTGATCCGCCTGCCGCGGCTCAATCACCCCTTGTTTGCCAGCGACCAGTTCCAGCGTGCCACCGACGACGGCTTCTTCATCGCCATCGAGGCCCGCGATGGCAACTTCAGCCCCACCGCCACCCGCGAGCTGTTGGCGGAAATCGGCGGATCTAACATAGAACTCGTCGCCGAGGAGGACTCCTGAACTTCAAGTCTCAAATTTCAAATCTCAAATTCCCTCTGCCTCATGCGCTATTTCTTCCTGGTATATGCGATCATCGCGGTGCTGGTGGTCGGTATCTTCGGATTCCGCGGCCAGAAGTTTGCCAAGCCGCCGATCCGGATTTTCCCGGACATGCGCGAGCAGGACGTGCTGCGGGCTCAGAAGCCGGACGCGTTCTTCGCCAACGGCCAGGGCGGCCGCCCGCCGGTGGCGCAAACGCAGCCGCGCGGCTTCAATGAGGACGGTTCGCGCGAACTCGGCGGTATTCCCGAGTATGAATTCGGCGGCGCCACCGGTTACTACTATACCGGTCAGATCGGCGACTATTTCGGCAACGGAATGCCGGAGGAACTCAACCTAACCGCGGAGAACGCCACCGCGCTGATCAAGCGTGGCCGGGAGGTGTTCACCATCAATTGCGCCCTCTGCCACGGCCCCTCGGGCGATGGCGTGGGCATCACCACCACCTACGGCGTGCCGGTGGCCGTCACCCCCAACGCCAACGGCAGGCTCAATCTCCACACCCAGGATGCGAATCCGCCCGAAGGCCGCATCTTCTATCCGGACGGCCGCGTCTTCGACACCATCACCAAAGGCAAGGGCAACATGGGTGCCTACGGCCCGAACATTCCCATCAGGGACCGCTGGGCCGTGATCGCATATCTCCACACCCTGCAAGACGCCAAGGCCTGCCAGCCCAAGCCCCGATAACCTTTTCCGACCCCGTTCGCAATGGCCCACCACCACGTCACCTCCGCCGACATCGCCATCAATGGCGATCACCTCGATGCCTCCAAGGTGTCGAAGGTCAAGTCGATTGCCCTCGGTCTAACCGTCATCTGCACGCTTGCCAGCATGTATCTGCTGTTTTTCGCGCCGGTGAGGATCCGCGCGCCGTTTGCCTATTCCTGGCTCTTCGCGTTTTATTTCTATCTCACGTTGTCCATGGGTGGTTGCTTCTGGACGCTGCTGCACAACGTCTCCAACTCGAGTTGGGGAACCTCGGTGCGCCGCACTTTCGAAAACCTCGGCTCCACCTATCCGTGGATGTTCCTGTTCGGCTTGCCGCTGCTTTGCCCCGAGGTCCAGCAATACCTCTACGAGTGGATGAACATCCATCGCGGCGCCACCGGCTATGTGAAGGATTACCTCAACCATGAGGCCAGCCTGCTCTACCACAAGTATTGGTACATGAACATCCCGTTCTGGTATGCGCGGGTCATCTTCTGGGGCGTCGGCCTCAGCCTGGTGATCTACGGCCTGCGCAAGCTTTCCACCGATCAGGACACCGATCCGAACCCCGGCACCGCCCGCCTTTTCAGGGCGCGCTTCCACTCCACCTACACGCTCATCATTTTCGCGCTGACCATCACCTTCACCGGTTTTGATTTCATGATGGGTTTGGATTACAAATGGTTCTCCACCATGTGGGGCGTCTATCTGTTTGCCGGTTCCGCGCTCAACTCGCTGGCGGTGATCATTCTGGTGTGCGCCTGGCTCCAGAGTCACGGCCACCTCAAGCACGTCACCGGGCCGGAACATTACCACCTGATGGGCAAACTGATGTTGTCGTTCACCATATTCTGGGCCTACGTCAGCTTCTCGCAGTTTTTCCTCATCTGGTATTCCAACCAGACCGAGGAGACCTCCTACTTCCTCATCCGCAACACCGGTGATTGGAACATCGCCATGCTCACGCTGGTCTTCGGCCATTTCGTGATCCCCTTTGTCGTCCTGCTCCAGGCCTGGCTGAAGAGAAACCCCAGGGTGCTCTCGATCGTCGCCGTGTACTCCCTCTGCATGCACGCCCTCGATCACTATCTCATCACCATTCCCGAGCGCGGCATCTCGCTGGGTGGCGAGCACATGAGCCAGGGTCCCGCCTTCGCCGGCCTCGGCCCGATCCAGGTGTCCATCCCCGGTGCCTTCTGGGGCGACATTTTCGCCTTCATCACCCTCGGTGCCGCCTTCCTCTTCTTCCTGATCCGCGCCCTCGGCCAGCACTCGCTCTATCCGAACCGCGACCCCCGCATCCTCGAATCCGCCAATGTATCGAACTGATCCATCTTCCATCTGCAATCCATTATCCGCCATCCACTCCCGATAGTGGATAGCGGATAATGGATAATGGATCGAAGATAACAGATTACTCACTTCCCCCACACCTCATGGACCCCACCCGCGACAACCCGATTCTGCGCTTCAACACCTTCTGGTGGGCGCTGTGGTCATTTCTCATCTTTGGCGTGCTGCTCGCCGCGGTCCTGCTCTTCAACCGCAGGCCGCCGACCAATCTGGAGGATGCCGCCGCCGTGGCGCGCTACGCCACCAGGGATCGGATCATCAAGGCGCAGGCAGCCGCCCTGTCCAGCGCGGAAATCGCAGCCGCCATGCCCAAGGTCGCGGCCGAACTCGCTTCTAGCAAACCTGCCGCCGTCGAGAAGCCCGAGCAGGTGGTGCCCGGTTCGCCCACCGCCCAAAAACTCGCCGCCGAACCCGCCACTCCGCCCGCTCCAACCGGAGCGCCGGCTTCAGCCGGCGAGTCTCCCCCGGCGGCCAAACCGCCAGTGGAAGCCGTCCCACCGCCCGCGTCCCCGGCCAAACCCTGACGCGGCCATTCCTTATCTAACAAACCAATGTCTTCCGTCACTTCCGCCGCCGCCATCTCCGACGTCACGCTCCGGGCCGGGATCGACCGCTCGCTGCGGCACCCGGTGATGTTCTTCCTGACCAGTGGTGCCGCATGGCTCGCGGTGTCGATTCTGCTGGCGATCATCGCGTCGATCAAGGTGCACGATCCTGAGTTCATGGATGGTTGCCCGTACCTCAGCTATGGGCGGGTGTTTCCCGCGCACGTCAACACCTTGGTGTATGGCTGGGGATTTCAGGCAGCTTTCGGGGTTCTCATCTGGCTGATGGCACGCATGTCCGGCCAGCAATGCCGCTCCGCCGGCACCATCCTCACGGCAGGCCATGTCTGGAATCTAGCTGTTCTGTTAGGAACTGTGGGCATTCTCGGCGGGGCGGGCAGCGGCATGCCGTGGATGGAATTTCCCGCCTTCGCGTGGCCGGGGCTGTTGTTGAGTTATGTTGCGATTGTCGTCTGGTCGTTCATCCAATTCCGGGTGTGTGACGGCGGGCGGACCTATGTCTCCCAATGGTATATCCTTGCCGCGATGATCTGGTTTCCGTGGGTTTTCGTAACCGCCAACGGCCTGCTGCACTGTGCGACCGGGCATCCGGTGATGGCTGCCGCGATCAATGTCTGGTTCAAGTCGGCGCTGATCTTCTTGTTCTTCATTCCGATCGCGTTGGGCACCGCCTACTACCTGGCACCCAAACTCACCGGACGGCCGGTTCCCAGCCACACCCTTGCCATGTTGGGCTTTTGGTCGCTTGCCGTGGTTGCGCCGTGGGCCGGGATGCAGAAACTGGCGGGGGCGCCGCTGCCGGTGTTTCTACCCTATCTGGGGGCGGCCGCCACCGCGTTGCTGGCAGTCCCGCTGGCCACCGCCGCCATCAACATCCTGCGCACCATTTTCTCCTCGGAGGAGAAGCTTCCCAAGAGCCCGGCGTTGCACTTCACCCTGGCGGGGTTGATGGGCGTGTTGCTGCTCGCGGTGGCCTGCATCGCGCTGAACCTGCCGGGCTCGTCGCTCAAGCTCACCCAGTTTTCCATTGCCGGCTATGGCTTTGAGATTCTGGCCATTTACGGTTGCTTCAGTTTCATGATGTTTGGGGCGGTGTACTTCATTGTGCCCCGCATCACCTGCCGCGAGTGGATTTCCAGCCGCTTCATCAGCATGCACTTCTTCTTCTCGGCCTACGGCATTGTTGCCATCGCCTTTGGCGCCTTGTTCGGCGGCTTCATCCAGGGCAGCGCCCAGGAGGCCTGGCTGCAGCCATGGGAGATGGTCACCGATGTCGTGCGGCCCTATGCGGCGGTATCCACCTTCGCCTGGTGTGTCATCCTCTTTTCCAATGTGTTTTTCTTCGTTCATCTCGCCATGATGTGGCTGCGCCTCGGCCGCCGTGGTCCCAATCCGACGCTGTTGGATTCTGCCGCCGAGATTCCCGCCCTCGGACCCCAACCCAGCCACTGAAATCGTCGATCCGCTATCTTCTATCTTCGATCTGCCATTCCCGATTTTCCATCTTCCATCCGCGATCCCCCATGTCTCTCCGCAATTTCATTCTCGGTCTAGGCGCCAGCTTCGGTCTCGCCTGGCTGTTAGTCGTTGTCGTGCCCTTCATCAAGATGCGCAACCTCCAACCCATCACTCTTTCCAAGGAGGTTGATGGCGTCGCCGGGGTTTTCTATCCGAAGCGAGCCGGTCGGATCGTCAATGGTGCGAGGGTGTATGGCGAAAACGGCTGCTATCTCTGCCACACCCAGTTGGTGCGTCCCACCTATGCCGGCAACGATCTGTACCGGCCGGATTGGGGAGGCTTGGCCAAAGATCCGGAGCGCGGGGACACCCGCCGCGAAACCAACGCCTACGACTTCGAGGGCGAGTCGTTCGCGCAGCTTGGCAGCACCCGCATGGGCCCGGACTTGTCCAACCTCGCACGGCGGCTGGAGGCGGCCGTCGCGGCCAAGGGCGGCGGCGATCCCGCCGCGCTGCTCTACGCGCATCTTTATGACCCGCGACGCAGCCCGGAGCTGCGCAAGTCCACCTGCCCGTCGCATCGCTATCTATTCACCCGGCGCGAGATCAAGGGCCAACCGTCTAACGACGCCCTGCCGTTTGGCGCGGACGCGAGCACGGAACTGGTGCCGAGCGCCGATGCCAAGGCGCTGGTTTCCTATCTGCTAGCCATGAAGAAGGACCAACCCGTTCCCGCCGCATTGGATTTCGCCCCGCGCGACGCGAAGGCCGCGGCCCGTTGAGTGTTTTCCCGAGTTCAAATCACAGCTTATCATGTCCGCACCTAATGAAACGATAGATGAGGCCGCCACCGATGGGGCGGATGGGACCTATGGGATGGATGGGACATCTGACGTAGCGGCGGCGGCGCGGGAACTGCGGATTCCGGAAGATGGCAGCCAGCCCATTTCGATACCGACCACAATGATTTGCGGTGCGGTCTTGCTGCTGGCGGGCTTCATCGTTGGCTATGGTGGTCCCCGGCTTTCCTACGGCGCGTTGTTTCGCGACGGTTACCAGCGTGGCACGGCGCCGGGCAGCGTCGCCACTCCGCTGCCTCCCAAGACCGCGATGGACGCCTACTCGGCACGGGGCAAGAAGGTGTTCGAAGCCAAGTGCATCACCTGTCATGGCCCGGAGGCCAAGGGCAACGGCACCACCTATCCGTCACTGGTGGGTTCCGCCTGGGCCAATGGTGAAACCGAGCGCTTCTCCATGATCGTGCTCAACGGCCTGCAAGGTCCGACCAGCAACGGGAAAGTCTATGGTGTCATGACTCCGCAAGGCATTGGCATGACTCCCGAGGAACTCGCCGGCATCATGACCTATGTTCGCAACCACTTCGGCAACACCAAGGGAGATGTCATCACCACCGAGATGGCCAAAGCCGCCATGACAATCTCCGCCGCCCGCAAGAACGCCCCCCAGGCTGTCACCGCCGATGAACTCACCGCCGATCACGTCAAGGCGCTGCCCGGCAAGGCAATCACGCCCACCACCCTGGTCGATCCGCTCACCTTGGAGCCGGTTCCCGGCGTCGTGGCCGCGGCAGTCGTGGCTCCCGCACCGGGTGCCGCACCCGCTCCCAAAGCCCCATAGCAGTCGGGTGCACAGCCGTCTGCGGCTGGGTGTCCAACGTGGGGCGCTTGGCGGGCCGGGAGAGGGATAAGTTGTTGTCAGTCAGACAAGGGCATCAAACTCTGGTTCTCGAATGCAACCGCACCAGAAACGCGACCATCCCGCAGCCCCTATCTAACAAACCAATCAACTGTCCCGGTGCCATGAGCCTCAGACATCCTGAACTCAGCCGGATATTGGCATTCAGCCGGGAAACCATGTGAGACCATTTGACTCCGGGCAGGATGCCCGGACCACGGTGGCGCGGGCATCCTGCCCGCCGCCCTTCTTCACAAGGTCTCATCCATTTTCCCCCGAGTTCAGGATGTCTGAGGCTACTGGCTCTATCCGATGGTCAGGCCCTTGACTCACGAGTCGGATGGTGCGACGTGGCGCACGACCTCAAGCAGCGCCAGGGCTTCGAGTTTGTCCCCCGGGATGTTCCCGATGACGAGCTTCACGCTGGTGGCCTTGGCGAGGACCTTGAAGCCGAGCGCCGTGAGTTTCGCAATCGCTTCGTCCGAGAAATCGCGCATGGTGACGCGGACCTCCAGCGGCTTCTCGCCGCCGGTGGCGGCCAGCGCGAGAAGACTCTTTTCAAGCTTCAGCGGGAGGAGCTTCTCATGCCTTTCCTTTTCCGTTAGATCCCCCTTCTCAAGCCTGCGCTCAAAATCGCCAATCCGCATCTCAGCGTCTGCCTCCCTCGACGCGGCGGCATCCTTATCGGCTCCCGTGGCCATTCCAAATCCGGTGCCGTTGCCAAAGCCGCCACCACCGCCACCGCCTAACGAATATGCCTGACTGGACGGAATGGCACCGGACAGCTTTCCCTTTCCACTTGTCGCGCCCTCCCTGGGGCCAAACACCCCGGCATAACTGACTCCCTCCGGCATCTCGACCGGAACCCGGATGGTGCGGGCGTGGCCGCCCTCGGTGACCCGCAGTTCCTCGACCGCCACGAAACTCGTGAATTGGGTCAACAGGTTGTACGCCAGTCCCAGACCGATGATTTCCTTCTTGAGTCCTTCGGCCGGCCGCCCCTGCTGCATGCCGCTCATGTCGCGCATCATCAGGTCGTCGACCTTGGCCCGCGCCCACTGCGGGGCGAGCACGCCGTTGTCGGGGTTTTCGGCCGGCAGTGTGAGCGCGAGATCCCGCTGGAAGGTCCCGGCAGCGTTGACGCCCTTGAGCTTGATCACCGCCTGGCCGGCCTTTGCATAGCGACCCTTCACCACCACCGGCTTGGCCGCGAAGAGGTCCCCGATGCGTTGCGGATAGACATCCTGGACATCAAGCCCGCCGAAGTCGAGTTGGATGTCTGTGAGAACCGGAGCGTCTATCCGTTCGTAGAACTTGTCGGCCGCCTTTTTCGCCTGCTCCTGGGTCATGACGTAGTGGGCCTCGCCGCGGCCGGCCCGGGCCATCGAATCCAACAGGAACCGGTTCACCGAGTTGCCGATGCCAAAGCTGAAGACCCGCGTGGTCTTGGCATGCTCCCTGACGGCGCCCACGATGGCCATGTCGTTGCCGACGAACCCGTCGGTTAGAAAGCACACGATGCGGACTTTCGCGGGATCATGCGGGCCGCCGAGCGCGGAGTCGATGGCCTTCATCATCTCGGTACCCCCGGAGCCCCGCAGCGTGTCGAGGAAACCGAGCGCCTTGTGGCGGTTTTCGGCGGTGTTGGCGACGGGTTGGGCGAAAAGGACGGCGGTGTTGCCGGAAAAGGTGACGAGGTTGAAGCAATCCGCCGGGCGCAGGTTCTCGATCGCCCGCCGCATCATGGCTTTCGACGTCTCTATCGGAAACCCGCTCATCGACCCGCTGGTATCGAGGACGAAGACCAACTCCCGCGGCACGATTTCCTCCTGTTTCACCCGCGCCGGCGGCTGCAGAATCAGGGTGAAAAACTTTCCGCGCTCATAGGTATGCGTGAGCACGGAATCGGTGATTTCAGGGCCCGTGGTGCGGTAACCCAGCGTGAAATCGCGGTTCGGGATGACCGCCTTGTCCGCCAATCGGACCACCGCCCGAGATGCTTCGCCATCCGGGTGCTCGACCTTCACCTCGTGCAACCCGGAGGTCAGGTCCTCGATCGGCCGACCTGCGTTGATCCGGACCGTGATGGATAGGTCGTGGCCGGCCCGGTATCCTTCTTCAATCACCGGCGGGGTGATGCGGTCGGCATCGGGCACTTGATCGGTCGGCAGGACCGGCGTGGGATTCACCACCGGCGGCTCGCCCGCGGGACCCGGCCTGGGACTTTGCTCGCGAAACAGCGACGGCATCGGGACCTCGCCGCGAGGAGGGTCCGCCACATTGTTGGAATTCCCCGGGATATACCGGGGTCCGACCACGGTCGGAAAATCGAACCCGAAGCGTCCGTCCTCCCACGGCACCGTCTGGGAGTAGCGGATCGTGATCGTGACCTGCTGGCCGGGTTCGATGTTGGCAATGGATTGGGTGAAAATGTTGGGCCGTTCCTGATCGAGGAGCGACGCGACATTGCCGCGGGCTTTGGCCTGTTCGTAAATGCGCTTGGCCTCCCCGCGCTCCTTGATCAACCCCGTCACCACACGCTCGCCCACCGTCATGGTCATGTCATCGACCGCCGCATCCTGGTGCAACGGGAAAACATAGATCGCCTCGATCTTGTCCTTGAAGGGATTGTGGAACTGTTGGGTCACGCTCACCCGCGCGACCGCGCCGCTGATTTCGGCATCCACTTCGGTGTGTTTCAAGGGACAGGGCCCGAGCGTTTTACCGTCGGCGCCGACTGCATCAAGGCGTCCTTCGGTGATTTTTCCCGGCTCTTGGGCGAGGGTGAATGTGCTGACAAAGAGTGCGAACACTCCGGCAGACAGGGCGTGGTGGCTTTTCATGGTCGGTGGTGGGGGTTGTTTTGTTGACGATCACAAGGAGGCCGGGGTTCCCGGCAAGACCGGCGAACCGGCATTGTCCCTCCACAGGCAAGACACCCGGGGAGGGGATTTCTTGGAAAATGCTGCAATAGGGGTGAGAGACGACGAAGGAGAACGTCCGTGAAACGGGCGGAAAGAGCGGCGGGCTGGGGGAGGGTGATGTATTGAAGCGGCCTGGCATCAAGGCATCCAAAATGTCATGCCAGTCGGATGATGCGCCCGGCAAAATACTGAAAGAAGTCGCGGCCCTCCAAGTAGAATGAATCAACCATGAATACCGCCAAGAACTGTATCTTCGCTGGCATCGCCTGTGCGGTGTCCCTCGTTTCAATTCTATCTGCCGCTGACAATCCCTTCGTCGGGCGTTGGGCGCTGACCATTCCCGGTGGCGGTGCGGGTTGGCTGGGGGTTGAGGAAAAAGGCGGCATGCTCAGTGGGAGCGTGCTGTGGGGCGGTGGCAGTGTGGTGCCGGTAGCTAGCACCAAGGTCGTGGGCGACAAGCTCATCGTGACTCGTGAATTCCATGATTCTCAACGGTAAGACCATCATTGACAACCAGCCTGTGCTCGGTTGCACCGGCGGGGCTCTGACCAGCGATGAGTTCAAGCCTGGCCCCCTCTATCTTCAGGGCGACCACTCCAACATTGACTATCGCAACATCGTGTTGCGGCCGGTGGTGAGGTGAGTTCAGCAAAGACACCATGAACCTGAAGGACGGCTACGACGAGTGGGTGAGCGCCAGGACCGCCGTGGTCGGGATCACGCTTTCGGACGCCGTCCGGTTCTACCAAGCCAACCGCACGGACCTGTTCGCCAGGTAATCTTTCATGGTCTTGTAGGAACCCGCGATGATGCAGGCAGGTCCGTCGCATATAACAT
>Ga0118677_10004569_pt1 | contig 25097 bp, 19 predicted proteins | sample AliMusrvi5mmetaG_FD_86154 | JGI IMG/M metagenome (GOLD analysis project Ga0118677, IMG submission 86154)
AAGTTGAGTCCAGAAAGTTTGTTGCTCTTGTTTTTATACTCCTGTTTTTTATGCGCAATTTTAATTGTATTCCTGAATTTTTATTTGCTTTTTCTGTAAATGTATTTCAGGACTACACACCTTCGATTTCTCTAATTATTAACCCCACCTCACCTCACTTTGTATAAGAAGTGAGGTGGGGTGGGGTGATTAAAACGGTATATCATCTACTTCCTCTTCGAATTTAAGTCTGTAGTTAGCATTGCTGTCCTTAGTCAATATATCTGCCTCTAATCATTTTTTAATTCGATTTTCGGCAGCCGTGTCCTTAATGATCAAACGTCTTTTCACTTCGTCTTTAAGCTTTGAATAAGTCATCTTTTCAACCGAAAAGAAAATTGCTTCATACAAAATCCTATTGTTGTCGTCTGGTGTTGGTGTATATTCACAATATACCGGTAAACCACCATTGTCAATACGGAAACTGAACTTTTTGAATTCCAGGTTTCTGCAAAATTGTGGTGACACAGTCGTAATCTCATCCGACTTGGTAACAAGTAACACACATTCTGCCTTTCGTTGCAATTCACTTCCAACGTGTCCGCGCATTTTCTCACTATTAGGATTGGTATGTACCACCGAGCAAATATGACAATTGTATTCAGAACTAATACGCATCAAGTCAGCAACACGTTCAGTACTTTCTTCCAGGGAGTTAGTGTCTCGAAGTAAATCAGCAAATCCGTCAAGAATTACTAATTTCGGACTGAATTCCTTAATTGCCTGTTCCATTGTTTTTAATCGTTCAATAGCTGACAATTCACGTAAAGAAAGTACATGTAACTCACTGTCGTGGTTGTCATCATAATTCCAGTGAAGAATTCTAAAAATACGCCTGACAACTGTCAGAACATGTGGTTTACTTTGTTCAGTGTCTATCACTAAAATGCCACCGTTGTTTGAACTTGACAATCCCATGTATCCGTTTTCAGATAAATAGGCACCAATAAGTCCGCTCACCAAAAAGGTCTTTCTGCTTTTTGGTTGTCCGGTAATTACACTAATGTCGCCAATAGAAAACATACGTGTTTCGCCTTGACAAATAACCGCTTCATTCATAGGTATAATATCGTTTGCATGAACAAAAAATTTAGACAAATCACTTTGTTTGGGTTGAAAATTATAAGTCTCTTCCATCACATTAAATCATTAATGATTAGATTTATTGGCTCAACTTTAGCTCCCATTCCGTCCATATTATCAATAAAGATATCCATCGCTCCGAATGTTCCGAAAGTCTGGTTAGCTCTTTTGTTGACAATTCCGATTATAGGTCGATCGGTATAATTTTCCTCCAGAGGCTGATACATTAATAATCCGTTGCAACGATACTTTAAAGCAGTATCATAGGCAAGTATCGCATAGTTGCAAAACTCAGAATGAATGATGTTTGTATTCCTCAATACTATTGGCAAAATTTCATTTTGAAGGAAAAGGATTTCTTTTTGAATTTGTTGGTATGCAAATTCAGTCTTAACAGAAAGCAGAAACTTTTTCTTGTTCTCAATCAACTTGCGCAATGCAAGGACTTCGTGGCTGTCGTGGTACATCATAAGGCTAGAAGTATTAGAAGTGACTGAAACAATCCTTTGAATAAGTAGGAGGTAGGTGGATTTATCGTTTTCATGTTACTTTCTCCATCTATCATTTAGTTCGCAATCTTTTTCTTCGATATACTCTTCAGTAGTCTTCACTCTATTAGATAAAAGCCAGTTTAGAATTTCATCTCGTTTAAAAATAACTTTTGCATTTTTTTTATAGAATGGTATTTTCCTTTCGCAAATCATTTTATTGATAGTATTTACCGCATATCCTGTCAGTTCACTGCAGATGATTTTCCCAAAAGTATCTGGAAAGTCATCTTTTGTTGGTGTAAGTTGAATAGGCAAAGGCTTAATCATTAAATTTAATAGTTCTTTGAATTGGCCAATCGATAATGCAGCTAAAGGTGTTTCGTTAGTTGGTTGAAATTTTGTTTCCATGATTTGAATTGTATTTTTCGTATTTTGAACTCACAGTAGCCGGCCGGAATACTGTTTGTTTCATGCTGCAAAATTGGGCATAAAAAAACCCCAACTTGGTGTAAGTCGGGGTAAGTCGGTGTAAGTCGGGGGAAAAGAATAATAATTTTCTAATATTTACATGTATTTTTGAAGTTCTCTGAGGTCCTTCTCAGCTTCTGTCGAATCGATGTTGTTTGACTTTAAGTATTTTATTACTTCAACAAAGGTTTTCTGCCTAGCAAGTTCTGTTCTATTTGAGTTTTCTGTTTCGGATCCTTTACCATGAATTCTATAATCGCGAATTAGATTCAGATTATATTTCTCAATAAGTTTTCTAGGATGTCCAACACCCCTGAATTTAGCTAATACAGACTTTCCATTTTTGCTGTTAATACCGATACCTTGATAAAAACAAATAAGTGAAATGAATGAATGTGAAAGAGTGGTTTCTGTTATATCGATTTCATTTTTTTTAATATCAAAATCCTCTAATACAAGTTTTACGACAACAAAATATTCTAATTACTGAGATTAAAATCCGCTATAGGTTTTCCCGTTAAATTTTACGACTGAATATCCTGAGGCCCCGGGAATCCTCAATTCAAAACAGGCACTGATCGCTAAATCACAATCGGCACCCGCGGGCCTAATCTCTGAGCTATTGATCAGAATTGAATCGCTCTTTTCGGTAATCACGGCAATTTGTCTTCCACACCCAAATTCAATTACTTTCCCGTAGATCCTTAATGTATCACCAAAATATTGGAAGAAACAGGTGTCAACATTAAATGGAATATTACAGCTATAATGTATTTGGTCTAACGAAATAGTATCCTTGGGAAGGGTGATATCCGAATTTACCGTGATATCGCCATTTGCAGTATCAGCCGTCTCCGAAGCGTTGGAAACAATAATCCTGGTGTCCGTAGCTAAGGCAGCATCACCAAGACATTCGGTCAGATTTATTGAAAGAACCTGACTGGCAGCACTCCCCAACGTGCCACAATTACTCGCGGTCCTTCTCAAAATTAATACAATTGTTTCAGGATAAGTTTGCAGGGCAAGTCCGCTCCAGATCACATCAAAGTTACTTACAGCACAGCCATGCAAAAAGGTTACCGTTACCTTGAGAGAATCGTTGCTCCTTTCAACTTTTGAAATTTCAAAGGGTGCAGAAAACGCAGCAGAACGATTTTGCTCTGCCTGAATAAATAACTGCGCACTTTTTAAAAAGCTGTAGTTCCCTTTTACGATTACCTGGGGATTACCCGTAGCGCTATTATCGGATAAGATTTTTGAACAGGATGTGCCTATTAAAACAAATACTGAAATTGCCAGTGAAAGAATGATATTTTTCATCTGTTTATAATTTGATTTTTATTTGCCAGATGGAACTCGCCATCGAGAATCATCCTCGTGTGCGATAAAATAGTGCTCATGGCTCGTTTCATTTTGCTTGTTTCTGTGCTATTGTTTCTTTTCTGTCAATACGCATGTCATTTCATAAACGCTACAAAGACAATTGATTTTCTTATTTTAGTTCCTCATTCCTGGTCTGCCGAAAAGAAGCAATGGTGCGCCAATAGATTTATGATTCGCACCAAATGTCTAAAAACTTTATTAATAAAGAAGACTACAAAATAAGGATGCTAAAGTTTGTGTTAAAATTAAACGGATAATGAATAAAATACCACATGTTTGGTCCTACATTCTATTGTATTATTGCAGTACTAGTCCGGTTCTGACCAAAACAAACAATTATGAAACGATTTGGAATTATCCTGGGGAGTATTCTGGGAATAGTGCTTTTGATTTTCTTCCTGATTACTTCTACCGTTGATAGTACCCCCTACTTTCAGGGAGATTATTATAAAAAAACGGAAGCTCGCCTTGACAGCCTAAAATCAGCAATAATCACCTCCTATGATTCAATTCAGGCAGGGTTTGCCAAAATCAGCATCACTCCCGGATTAAATAATCCTGAGGATTCATATGCAGAGGGTAAATTCAAGGACGCACCCCTTGCCGGCTATGGTGCACGGAACGGAAAACATGCAAAGGGTGTGCATGACAGCATCTTCATCAAGGCGGCAGCACTTAAAGTCAACGGACAAATTGCAGTAATTGTAGGTGCAGACTTGTTAATTATGCCTCCCAATATTATCGATGAAGTTACTCAACTCCTTGCAAAAAAGGGAATTGAGCGGAACCAGGTATTTTACTCGGCATCGCATAGCCATTCAAGTATCGGAGGCTGGGGTCCGGGGTTCATTGGGGAACAGTTCGCCGGGAAGGAGAATAAAAACATTCCCAAATGGCTTGTCCTTCAAATCTCAAAGGCAGTGACCTCGGCAATTGCCGATCTGCGGCCCGCCCGCATCGGATCAGGAAGCTTTGATGCTTCAAAGTATACCCGGAACCGGCTGATCGGAGAATCAGGGACGAAAAACAGTGACTTTAGTTTCATCTCCATCGAACAGAGGAGTGGACGGAAAGCAGTGATTGGCTCATTTGCCGCCCATGCAACAACGCTGGGTTCTGACAACATGGAGTTCAGCGCCGATTATCCCGGATATTGGGAGCGAAAAATGGAGAAGAGTTCGGTGGATATAGCCATTTTTTGCGGAGGATCAGTGGGTAGCCAGAGTCCATCCGGAGAAGGGAAAGGATTCGACAAACCCAAACTGATCGGGGAATCTCTGGCAGATAGTTTGGCTTTGTGCTTACCGGAAGCGGTTCTAAAAGATAAAATCACCTTTTCCGCACTCTCTTTAAAAATGGCTTTACCCGAATACCATATCCGGATAACTACCAAAAGAAGCCTGACCACCTGGATGTCTGAAAAACTGATGCCGATCCCGCAAAACGTATACCTGCAAACACTCAGGATCGGAAACCTGATCTGGATTACCACCCCCTGTGATTTTAGCGGGGAATATGCGCTTCAGATCAAAAATTCGCTCGCAGCCAAAGGGTTTAGTGCGAATATCACCAGTTTCAACGGAAGTTATGTGGGATACATCATTCCCGGCCGCTACTTCTACCTCGATGAGTATGAGCCCAAAATAATGGGTTGGTTCGGACCAAATATGGGAGAATATACCGTTCAACTGATCCGGCAGCTTACTCAGATCATCACCGGTCCGCCTATTAATTAAGGTAGCAAGCCCTATCCTTTACCATCCTGTGGTGAGTAACCGGGAATAATTTGACGTCGTAATTTTATCATTATTAATTGGAGATAACCAATTGAGATAGACATTGAACATTACTAATTGACAATTACTTTTTGGTACCTGATATGATAAGTAAGATTTTCAGATTTCTTTTATGGATTTTAGGACTTATCCTTCTCCTGATAGTCATATTATTTTCCCAGGGAATTTGGCACAACTGGGTTACTTATCCAAAATATGAGCGCGAGATAACCGATTTCCAGAAGCTTCGGAAAGAGCCGGCTACCCTTACCCGACTGAATACCTACCGGGGAGTCATGCATGTTCACAGCTATTTGTCCCACGACAGTAAAGGGACTTTGGATGATATTATTCCAGCCGCAAAAACCGATGGTATCGATTTCATATTTCTTACCGATCATCCGCATGACCACTCAGATACGCTGCCCAAGGGATACCACGGATATTACAACGGCGTTCTGATTGAGCCTGGGACTGAAAATGACGGATTTGATACCTGGCCACTCCATTCCACCGTCATCGACTGGAAATTAAATAAAGACACGGTTGCCAAAAACATAGTTTCAAAAGGGGGAATCATCTTCTATGCGCATACCGAAGAGCCGCACAACTGGTCCAATCCTGATTTTCAGGGTATGGAAATCTACAATTTTCATACCGATACCAAGGATCAGTCACCGGTTCCGATTGTCCTGAATGTCATCGTCAACGGGAATAAATATCGTCACTGGGTAATGCGGGAATTCTTCGATGAACAGACACCTATTCTGGCGCGCTGGGATTCATTGAACAGGATCCGGAAAATCGTCGGGTTTTCTGCCGTGGATGCCCATGAAAATCAAAACTACAGGGCCAGGTATCTGAAGGACGGACGTGTTCAGTGGATCGGACCAAATGCCAAGCCAGTTGATACGATGGAGGTTAAATTCTGGAACAAATGGCTTTTTGAGAAACCGGATAAGAGCGGTTGGATTTTCAAATGGCTGGTCGACACCTATCAGGCAAGTTTCAACTACATCACCAATTATGTAATTGCCGACACCCTTGCAAGCCCATCGCTGGCTGACCATATGAAGAAAGGACATCTTTTTACGGCATTCAAGAGTCTTGCCGACGCCAAAGGATTTCTCTACTATGCTGTTAATAAAAAAGATAGCTTAGTTGCAATTCTTGGAGATTCACTGAATATTAATCAGGTTAAAACATTGAATGCAATATCCCCTTTCCCCGGACAATTCAGGTTGATCCATGACGGCAAAACGATCAATATTTCCTCAGCCGAAAATTACCGGTTTACCTGGTCAGAGCCATTGGAAAAGGGGGCCTACCGGATCGAGATACATCTAAAACTGCAGGGAAAACTTATTCCATGGCTCTATTCAAATCCCATATATATCTATTAATTTAAAATAAATCAATTAGTTATGAAAATGAGAATTTTTACGTTAGCATTCTTTTTTTTATTTGCCTTGTTAGGCGTCAATGCTCAGTCTTTTAAGGCAGGAGCTGCCATGAAGGATATTACACCCGATCATTTAATTCCAATTTCAGGTGGAATGGGAACTCCCGATATGCCAAAAGATTTTAAGGGTAAACTTACTGTCCGTGCCTTTGTCCTGGAAAAAGGGGCAACCCGGATTGCTATAGTGAGTGTTGATAACATCGGATGGCCTGCCTATCTGGGTGACCGTTCGCGCAAACTGATTAAGGGAGTTGCTCCTGAAAATGTCCTGATCGGCGCAACGCATGCCCATAGCTGTCCTGATGCCTATGGTTTCACCGATGAAAAAGGGAACACCGGTGCAGATCTGAAATATCTTGACTGGTGCGTGACCCAGGTTGCAGCAGCGGTAAACGAAGCGGTTTCCAAACTTGAGCCCGCTTCACTCAGAACCGCGGTTGGTGAGGCCAAAGGGAAAATTGCCTACAACTATTATGCAGATAAACTATATGATCCTCGCTGCGGCATCATCCAGGCTATGGCAACCTCAGGTAAAAACTCAGGAAAACCAATTGCCACCCTGGTGAATTATGCGATTCATCCTGAAATTCTTGGGACCAAGAGCCTGTTAATCAGCCCCGATTTATGCGGTCCGCTGTACGACCGGATTGAATCAAAAACAGGCGGAATGGCTATTTTCATGAACAGTGCCCAGGGCGGAATGGTCACAGCCGATACACGTCTTCCGAACGGAAAAGAGGCCAACGACTGGAACGAGTGTATCCGGATTGGTAACCTGCTGGCTGATGAGGCCTTAAGGATTATTGAACCTGCCCCGGTACAGCAAAATCCTGAGATCTATTGTGCCTCAAAAGTGATTACCTTTCCGATCGATTCAGAAAAAATGAGGTATGTATTTCAGCACTCACCCCTTGCCGCTGAGGCACGTAACCAGAACAGCGATTTCTCCAAAGTATCCACCCGCCTGAACCTTTTGAATATTGGTAAGGCACAGGTAGTTACCATCCCTGGGGAAGCACTTCCCAACATCGGGTTTTATGTGAAGCGGAAAATGAAGAGCAGTCAACCAATGTTATTCGGCCTGACCAACGATGCCTTCGGTTATATGCTGACCAAGGAAGATTTTGGCGGTTTTGAGCGGTATAACTATGTCAGCCACACCTCATTGGGCGAAATGACCGGTTGTATCTATGAGGAAGAGGCGATTAAGTTTGTGAATGAGAGTCCTGTTCCGGCAAAGTAAGTAATAGAAAAGATGTAATGTCGTATTTTGTTTCTTTGCGAATTACTAAAAGAGGTGGTTAAACCCTGATTATTTGAAATGCCATGATTGCAAAAACACCCGAACCACCTTATTATGCAGTTATATTTACTTCCATCCGGACGGAGGGTGATAACCGCTATTCTGAAATGTCCGCGTTAATGGAGGAACTGGTGGCTCTTCAGGACGGATTTCTGGGGGCCGAAAGTGCAAGAAACGAAATCGGCATAACGGTATCTTACTGGCGCGATCTTGAATCCATTCGAAACTGGAAAGAAAACAGGGAACACTTGGTTGCCAGGAAAAAAGGGAAAGAAGATTGGTACAGTCAATTTAAGACCAGGATAGCAAAAGTGGAGAGGGATTATGAATTTGAAATGGACAATCCCGGAACTGAATAATGTGTTATTCCCGGCATTTGAATTCAAAATTCAGATGCCGGGAATTAAGAAAAACGATCATGGATAAAAGTTCAAAAAATAATTCCGTTATGCTCCTCAAACTTGTTCTAGCCGGGGTTATTATCCTATTTTTTAATCAGGTGAAGGCTCAGGAAGATATTCTGAGCAAATTTGAGCCTTACATTGCTATCCCATCCAAACTGCTTGACAACCAAACACCTGAAGCAAACTGGATCTGGGATTCAGGTCAGGATAACCCGCGAAATTATTACCTTTTGGTCAGAAAGACATTCAATCTGGATCAAATACCGGTTAAAGCTCAGGCCTTTATCTCGGCATCCGCCTATGCTGATGTATATATCAACGGTAAACTGATAGATCGTTGTCCGATGAACTGTGATCCGGAATACCAGGTTTATGAAAAATTTGACCTGTCCGGCTATTTCCGGAAAGGTCAAAATACCATTTCCGCCCTGGTTTATAATTTTGGGACCGGAATGCATCACCGCATCAACGGGCGCGGAGGATTCTTTTTCCAGGCTTCATTGACTTCGGATGGCACAAATCTGTTGAAGATAAATACCGACAATTCGTGGAAGGTGAACAAAGCGGAGGCATGGGATAACCAAACCAATACGAGAACATTATCCTCCAACCTGATTGGTTTTGTCGAAAAATTTGATTCCCGTAAAATGCCGGAACGCTGGAAAGAGAGCGAATTTGACGATTCCGGCTGGAAGCCTGCACAGATGTTGGGGATTCCTCCGGTTTCACCATGGAATAACCTGGTGGAGATCAGCCGCAGACCGCTTTTCAGGGAGCAGGTTTATCCGGTAAGGCATTGGTTTGCGGGGGATAAAATCGTTTATGATTTTGGACGGGAAATTGCCGGGACACCGGTACTTGAATTGTACTCAGGGCTGGATAGTGTGGCTCTTGAAATGGGTACCGGTGAGCGGTTATTGCCGGACAGTTCGGTATCCTACATAAAACGGGTCAATTATACTGACTATTATACGGGTAAAAAAGGATTTCAGCAGTGGAGCCCGCTCACCTGGCGTGGATTTCGTTACCTGAGTCTGTCCCGGAATGAAGCCGTTATCATAAAAGGAATCTCAGCAATCAGCCGGCACTCTGATTTTAGACGGGAAGGAAGTTTTGAATGCTCCGATCCGCTGCTTAACCAAATCTGGGAGGTCGGAAATCAGACCTTGTTGCTTTGTGCTCAGGATACTTATATGGATACCCCGTGGAGGGAACAAACCCAGTATATTGCCGGTGACAGCCGCTACCTCCAGAAATATGCCTTTTACCCTTTTGGCATGAGTTCAGAACTACTCATCCATTACAATATTCTATCGGGAGCCTGGTCCCAGCGCTGGAAAAGCGATGGTTCAATCCGCTCCCGCTATCCCACCGACTGGCTGCTGGAGGAGGGAACCTCGGCTTACCTTGCCGATTATGAACTGGAATGGGTCATCATGCTGGGAGAATATTACGCGTATTTCGGAAAAGAAGATCTGATCAGGCAGGTTTACCCGAATATGAAAAAGTTAATGACCATTTTCGACAAGTACATCAGTAAGGACCATGGGTTATTGTCGAGGGTTCCCGGCTGGATCGTACTGGATCATCCAAAGACCTATCCGATGGATCAGCGGGAGGAGATTGCCGGCTTAAACTGCCTCTATTACGAGGCATTAAAACAAGCTTCGGAAATCGCCAAGAACCTCGCCTCAGATCCGGAGCAGGCAGCTCAATGGACAATCAAGGCAAACCGATTAAAAGATAATATCCGGAAATGGCTGTGGTCACCCGATAAACAGCTGTTTAGGGATAGCTACGGAAGTGAGAAGTGCAGTCAGCAAACCCAGGTATATGCCCTGCTTTACGGATTGGTCAACAAGTCTGAAAAAGAGCATGTTGTCGATGCAATCACTGCAGAAAACCGCAAAAGTGAACAATCCTTTTCGTATTATCTAGTGAACTCGGTATTCGACAGCAGGCCGCAATGGGCACTCGATTTCATCCGCAAGAACTGGGGAGGACAGATGAAATCACCCTTCTTTAACGGAGCTTGGCATGAAGCATGGGACATCGAACATTGGACTACCGATGTGGGGACCACTTCCCATGCCTGGTGTTCCGGGCCAACAGCCCTTTTACCTCAGAAAGTGTTGGGCATTCAACCTGTCGCAGAAGGTTGGAAAGCTTTTTCTGTGCACCCAAATCCCGGTGACCTGAAATGGGCAAACGGAGTGATCTCAACCTCACTGGGGGCAATCTGTTCGGATTGGAGGATTGATGCCCGGGGAGATTTCCACCTCTATGTCAAGGTACCTGAAAATACAACTGCTGTAATTGCCCTTCCGGGCATTGACCCGAAGAAAGTTCAGATCAACGGCCAACCTTTTTCAAATACGGCTGAATCAAAAACCGCCAAAACGGAAAACGGAAGAGTCGTTTTCAAAGTGTCTGGAGGAGAATATCGTTTAATTGTAAATAACTGAAAAACAAAATTTGGTGGAAACTGATTAAATTTTATCTTCCACAATTATTCGGATAGAGTTTTCTTTCTTAAGACTGTGCTGTAGGCATAATATTTAATTTTAATACGCCAACAACCATATTCCGGATGAACCTTCAAAGGTGGTCAGAAAAATCCATTTTGAATAGATCGATGCCATACAATATGCCAGTTGGGGATTCGATTACCTGAAATATGACTGGATCCCCATGATGTCCCTTCCTCCGAAAGAAAGGCATTAGCACTGAAAGCACAGAAGGGCATCAATTTCAATAGAAAGATGAATTAATGAAAAATCATGGTCCGTTAGGACATTAACAGATTCCTGATTGATTCAGTACAGGAAATTTGTTTTCATAATAATAACCTTCTTTGGGAATTTATACATTTTCTTAATGTCTTCGTTCCTGGTGGCATACAACTTATTTACGATCAAAACATCAACTAATTAACCCTATGAAAAAAGTATTAAAATTCCTGTTAATCACGATTCTATCAATTCTTTTAGTCATTTCCCTTGTGATCTTTGGCATCTGTTTCAGATATCAGCGAACTGTTGGAGTGAAACAGGGACAGATGGAAGTATCAGCGAAACCAGGAGAATTTGGAAGGTGGGTAAATCCGTTCATTGGCACAGGAGGCTTTCCCACTTATACGAGTGCGGATGATATCCCCGGAGTAACGGTTCCTTTTGGAATGGTCAGGCTGAGTCCGGATACTCAGTTCTTTCTTGACCCATTGTGGGCAGAGGGTGGAGTAATCAGTACGGCTGGTTATTATTATGGCGATCATAAAATTATGGGGTTCAGTCACACCCGCATGATTGGCACCGGAGCCTTTGAAGGGGGCCATTTCAGGGTTGTTCCTTCAGCAGGAGAAAGCAGTCAGAAAGATTACAGGGAGAGGCATTTCAGTCTGTTTTCGCATAGAGATGAAGTCGCATTTCCGGGTTATTACGCAGTGAAGCTACCTGGGAAAGGTGTATTTGCAGAACTAACAGCAAGCGCACGTGTTGGTTTACACCGTTATACTTTTTCAGGGAAGGAGAATCCCCATATCCTGATCGACGTTTCGAGCTCGTTGGGAAAAGGGAAAACGACTGAAGGGGAAGTGCAGATCAATGCTGAAAAACGCGAGGTTTCAGGAGCAATCCGGACCTTTGGTTCCTTCGCAGGAAGATATGGCGGTGAAAAAGTCTATTTTTCAGCTCAGTTCAGCCAGCCATTTTCGGCTTACAGCCTGTGGTCAGGATCCGAATCATATATAAAAAAGGCTGCTGTTCACGGAGATAAGTTGGGAGCGGACTTAAGTTTTAAAATGAACAGCCCCAGTCAGGTCGTTGAACTCAGATTGGCGATCTCCTATGTCAGCATAGAAAATGCAAGAGCCAATCTTAAAGCAGAGGCGGAAAGCATGACTTTTGATGAAATGGTTGGTAAGACCAAGCAGGAATGGGAGGATAAACTCTCTGCCATAAAAATTGAAGGGGGTACTGATGATCAGCGTCGAATCTTTTATACAACGCTCTACCATTCACTCCAGATGCCAACCCTCTTTAATGATGTCAACGGTGATTACATGGGTTTTGATAAGAAGGTACATCAGACCACCGATTTCCGCTATTTTACCGATCTGTCGTTATGGGATACTTTCCGGACCATCCATCCGCTCTTTATCCTGATAACGCCAAAAGATCAGCGTGATATTATGGTTTCACTGGTGAAGATGTGCGAACAGGGAGGTGTTCTTCCCCGCTGGCCTTCCGGCTATGGATATACCGGTTCAATGCTTGGGGCATCTGCCGATATTGTCCTAACGGAATCATATCTGAAGGGAATTCAGGATTTTGATGCGGAAACTGCCTATCAGGCAATGCATAAAGCTGCACTCGGCATTGATGTCCGGAAGGAGGGGTTTAACCCAAGAGGTGGAATGACGGATTGTCTGAAATATCACTATTGCCCGGATGACCTTATGGACAAATCGGTGAGCAAAACCCTCGAGTATTCCTATGCTGATGATGCAGACTCAAAACTTGCAAAGGCTCTTGGCCATGATGAGGATGCCAGGATGTTTGCTGAACATTCACAATATTACCGGAATCTGTGGAATCCTGAAACCCAGTATTTCCAGCCCCGCACCTCAACCGGAGAATTTGTCAAGAAATTTAAGCCCCTTAAATTAACTTATCTCGATTTTGACCATGAATATACCAACGCCTATGTCGAAGGGAGTGCCTTACAATGGCGGTGGGCCGTGTTTTTTGACCCGGAAGGATTGGTCTCCCTTTTTAAAAGTAAAGAATATTTTGTGAATGAGCTTAATGATTTCTTTGCCCTCTCCGATCCGAAACGGGGCACCTTTAGTCCGGGATCGTATTACTGGCATGGCAATGAGCCTGATCTCCATTCTGCTTACCTGTTCAATACAGCAGGGCGCCCCGATCTGACCCAGAAATGGGTTCGGTGGATTCTGGATAATAAATATGGGGCTGGTTACGAAGGGATTGATGGCGATGATGATGCCGGAACATTGTCCTCCTGGTTTGTATGGAGTTCGCTGGGCGTTTATCCGGTAGCCGGTTCAGACCGGTATCAGATCGGCGCACCACTGTTCAGAAAGGCATCCATTAAAATCGGGGAAAAAACCCTTAATATTGTAGCCGATAACTATGCCCCTGAGAATAAATATGTTCGCAGGGTGTGGCTAAACGAGGTTCTGCTAAATCGTTTTTGGTTTAAACATTCGGAAATTGCCCAGGGGGGGACTTTGCGTTTTGAGATGAGTGATAAACCCCAATAGCTGGTTTTCGCCAATAACGATTCAGCTGATTTTTAACAATTAAATAACAATCTTTGACAATAAACACGATGAATCCCAGGGTTGATGAACATTTAAGCAAAACTAAAAAGTGGCACGAAGAATTGGTGAAATTGAGAATGATCGTTCTTGACTGTCAGCTGTTGACCGAAGAATTGAAGTGGGGTGTCCCTTGTTACACTTTTGAGAAAAGTAACGTCGTTTTAATACACTCGTTTAAGGAATACTGTGCGTTGTTGTTTTTCAAGGGTGCCCTTGTAGATGATCCCAATGGTATTCTGATTCGTCAATCGGAGAATGTGCAGTCTGCCCGCCAGATTCGGTTCACCACTCTTCAGGGAATAGTGGAACTGGAAGCCATTTTGAAAGGCTATATTTTGAATGCTGTCGAAGTTGAAAAAGCCGGTTTAAAGGTGGTCTTTAAAAAGCATACAGAACTCCTCTTTCCTGAAGAATTTCAACATAAACTGGATGAAAACCCTGAATTAAAAACTGCTTTCGAGGCATTGAGCCCCGGACGGCAAAGAGCTTACAATCTTTACTTCTCTGATCCCAAACAATCCAAAACCCGGGAGGCACGTGTTGAGAAGTGCATTCCACAGATACTCAGCGGAAAGGGATTAAATGATTGACAATTTATAATTGGATGAGACAATTTATAATTTTTATCCTGGCGATTACGCTGTTATCGGCCCCGGCATATTCCCGCCAGGGGAAAGTGCTTCAAAGGGTTCTGGCCAGGAAATTTAACCGGCATGCAGCCCCAAACACTGGCCCTGAACCTGATTACAGCAATCTTTCCTGTTGGAGTGCCTCCCCGTTTAAGGTGGATGCCAGTGACAGCATTCCCGCTTTTTTAAAGGATGAGCCAAGAGAGGCACGGGCAGATGTCTTTTTCATTCATCCGACCTCCTTTTTTGGTGAAGCAGAAACTGCATCCTGGAATGCAGATTTAAGAGATCCGATAGTCAATCTGGAAACCGATTCACGTTCAATCCTTTTCCAGGCTACGGTTTTTAACGGGAGTTGCCGGGTTTTTGCGCCCCGTTACCGCCAGGCAAATATGAAAACGTTTTATGTCCGTTCAACCCCTATTGCCAAAAGAACCTTCGACCTGGCATACCGCGATATCCGGAAAGCATTTCTCTATTTTCTAAAGAATTACAGCGAAAACCGTCCGATTATCATCGCCTCGCACAGCCAGGGTAGTCTTCACGCCATCAGACTCTTGCAGGAGTTTTTCGATGGGAAGCCGCTCCAAAAACGGCTGGTTTGCGCTTATGTCATCGGATATCAGATCAAAAAAAATGCTTTCAAAAAGCTTCAGGTCGGAGAACAGCCAGATCAGACAGGTTGCTTTGTAGGGTGGAGAAGCTATGCTAAAGGGGAGATCCCTAAATTGATCGACGCAGAAAAAGGAAATTCAGTTTGCGTCAATCCGCTTACCTGGACCACTTCCGTGGAGCCGGCCTCCCCGGAACTTCACCTGGGAATTATGAATGGATTTAAAACAATCGTACCCCACACTGTGGAAACTGAAATTGAACCCAAAGCCAGGATTCTTTGGATCGATACCGAAGCTTTTCAGGATGAGAAAAAAGCAAGAATCAAAAACCTTCATATCTACGATTATAACCTCTTTTGGATGAATATCCGGCAAAATATAAAACAGAGAATAGATGCCTATTATAAACTGCATTAAATTGTGGTAGTGAAGGCTTCACTCCAGGTGAATAGCAATGAGATTGTATAAACTCAAAATTAACATGGAGGCTTTATCAGTGAAAAAATTAACCGCGGAGGACCGCAAAGGAAAACCGCAGAGGACCGCGAATCGTTAAATGACAAAACAATAGCTCTACGGAAATCTCCGCAGTAAATAGACTTTTAAGACAATTGTTTCACTATTCCAATTAAATTAATTCACCATGTCCTATCGAGTTCTGATGCAGAAAATCCTCCTGATACTGGTTTTGACCTTCGGTTTTTGGGGTATCCTTTTCGCACAAATCCTTGTCGATAAAGGGATTTACAAAGCCAACTTTAGCAACGCCTATCACGAATCCAATTACGTGAGTTACTTTCTGTTTAAAGGGGGAGGCCAGTGCAGCCGCGCCAATTCCCATTTTATAAATGATGACTCCAGGCTTCAATGTGCAACAGATGAGGATTATAAAGGAAGTCATTACGACAAAGGACACCTGGCAAATGCCGAAGATTTCGCCTTTGACTGTGAAAAGGATGAGCTAACCTTCAGGTATTACAACTGCCTGCCGCAGACTCCCAATCTTAACCGGGGCATCTGGAAAAAGGAGGAGACCCGGATCCGGAAATGGTCCCAAACCGAAAAATTGTATATCATTTGCGGTGGCTTTTTTGGAAATAAAAAGATTGGCAGGATTGCAGTGCCCACCTATTGCTGGAAAGTGGTCCAATCGGTTGCTACCAAAAAAATCCTTTTCTGCGGGTGGTTTAGTAATACAGAAAAGGCTAATCTTGAGGAGATAAGTCCGGCAGAACTGGAGAAACGACTTAAGAAAACGGTCGTTTTACTAAAATAGGATTATCTCAAATCGAGGCTGTCTCAAAAGTTTTTTATCGCAGAGAAACGCAAAGAATACGCAATTCGTCAGTTGAAGGAAGCCGAGATATTCTACTGTATTTTAATGTTTTGCGATCCTCAGCGATTTATCTTAGCGGCTCTCTGCGGTTAAATTATATACTTTTGATTCAGCCCCGTCACTGTTTATCCTTTGCAATAACGTAATACATTGACATTCAATTTTTTAAAAATTTTTCGGTTAAGAATAATATTATAAGTCGTTGCCTGATCATCATCTAATTCTGATTTATTCCATTCCCAATCAACTGAATCTCATTCTTCTGATTTTCAGGAATAGCCAGAAATGTCGCCGGATCTGCCGGAATCAGGCAATCACTAATCACAACCTGCTTCACATCTTTAAAATTCAGAATGGCAGGTGCCTCTTCACTTCTGGTTGCTGTAATTGCCTTAATCCTAAGTTGAGCGACATCTTCAAAAATGTAGGCCGGGCGCTGCTCGGGATGCTCAAATGTCAGGTCGATATCCTTCAGCTTCAGATTTTTTGCATGCCGGACATAAAATCCCCAGGAAGGGATAGCCCCAAACATATCCGAATCGGGATATTCCTTAATTAACTCGGGAACACTTTCAATATTTCCTTTGAATGAGCCGCCACCCTTGTAGGCGATCAGGAGGTGATCGAGGGTAATATTTTCTATCGGATAACCCGGAATTCCGGCGATCAGCGATGCCTGGGTGGCTCCGGTGGCTGTAATATGAGAGATCAGCACATTTCGCAGGTATCCCGGTTTTGGCGTTACCATGTCCCTTCCGCGGTTTCCCAGTCGCAGAAAAATAGGTGAGATTATGTTGGCCATCGAAATATTGGTGATGGTTATCCCTTCAATCTCAGCTCCATCGACGGACTCAAAAGCTATTCCGGCATCGGCAGGCTTTCCCACCTTCCGGGCAATAACAGTACAATTCGATAAGGTAACATTTTTAAAGCCTCCACCCGATTCGGTGCCAAATTTAAAGGCATTGCAATTCGAAGCGAGGATGCAGTTTGTCACCGTAAGGTTTTCAACGGATCGCAGATAACCCAGTGAATAGCTTGCCTTTGGTACGATGGCATCGTCAAATGAGTCGATATAACAGTCGGAAATTCGGACGTTTTTGCAACCGTCAGGGTCAATCCCGTCACTGTAACCGTTGAGAATGGTAACCCCCGAAATGTTCACAAAGTCAGTGCCAAGCATGCTGATGTTATAATTGGGGGCATTTTTCAGGGTGATGTCCCTGATGATTACCTGGATGCACCGCTTTAGGGCAATGGGTTTAGGACCTCCCCGTTTAATCCGGTTTCCGTCAATGATCCCCGTTCCCAGGATTGCAATGTGTTCAAGGTCTTCACCCCCGATCAACGCGTAGTGGAAAAAACTGGTCTCCTTATCTCCAGCAGTCTTAAAATCCAGCTTTTCATAAGGATCGAAGTCTGCATTATCCTTACTCATCCGGAGTATTGAGCCATGATCGAGATATAATGCAATATTACTTCTCAGATGGAGGCTTCCGCACAGGTAAATACCGGAAGGGAAATAAACCGTCCCTCCCCCGTGGGCAAAACAGGAGTCAATGGTGCTCTGTACCGCATGGGTATCCTTGGTCAGACCATCTCCTTTTGCACCAAAATTTAGCACGTTGTATTTTGGTCCGGACTCATTTCCCTGACCCGTTGTGGCGAAAAGGCTATTCCCTGTCAGAAAAGTCAATAACAGGCAGAGTGCAGCGGCAGCATATTTTTCTCTCATGGTGCTTGATTATTTAAAAATTGAATGTTGATTGTTTGGCCAAAAATACAAATTGTATGTTCAGTTGAGTAAAGAATTAACCCTTCAAACTCATTTCGGCTAACTTTTATCTAATAAATGGTAATATTTAATGTGCTTTTCCTAAGATTCAAGAAGTTATTGACAAAAGGCAGCACTATTTTTGAGTATCATTTTCCAAATTAAAATTTGAATCAAAGACTATAGCCCATGAAGACTTCTTTCAGGAAATTATCCTTCGCTGTTCTTGTTTCCCTCTCTTTTCTGATCACGAAGGAGCTTAAGGCGCAACTCTACTTCAATTATATGCCGACGAAAATCGGGTGGCATGATGCCGTATATGATCATGAAAAAGATGAAGCCCGCGAAGATGACAAGTTTGGACCAAAGATAACTCCCTGGACAACCTGGGACAATGCATTGGAACGCGAGATGAACTGGTATTTAAAAGCGCCCGTTAACGAACATGGCTATCCTTCGTATGTCTGTTTTACCTTCATGGATGAGCATTATCAGGCTTACCGGAATGATTTCATCCCTGCCATGCAGAATGGAATGGGAATCATCTCCTACCTGAAATACTGGGAATACAAAGGGAAAACGAATCAAAAGGTGCTGGATGTGGCCAGAAAAATGGGGGATTATCTTGTAAAGGAAGCCAATACCGCCAATGAAGGGGTCTATCCTAATTTTACCCGTTCAACCGGTGTTTATACTGAGTGGCCGCTGAAACAGAGTTCCCAGAATGATGCCGATCATGGGAAGAATACCATCGAACCGGACAAGGGGGGGATTGCCGGATTTGCACTTCTTGAACTTTATAAAGTAACCAAAGATAAACGGTACCTCGATCAGGCAATTCACAATGCGCAGGTACTGGCCAAAAACATGCGGAAAGGGGATGCCCTTCACTCCCCGTGGCCTTTCCGGGTTGATGCCCTAACCGGGAATTACTGGGGTGAACGCAGCGGAGACATGGTTTATATCTTAAGGCTTTTTGACGGATTACTCGAGTCGGGATACCCTGAATTTAAAAAGACGCGTGAAGAACTTTGGAGCTGGATCACCAACTATCAGCTAAAGGCACCCGAGGACAAGGAACATAGTCTATGGGTTCAGTTTTTTGAAGACCAGCCCAAAGAGGATAACCGGAATGCCTGGACCCCGCTCAATATGGCCAGGTACCTGATTGAGAAAAAAGAGGTTCTCGATCCGCAATGGAAAGAGCATGCAGAGCAATGCATCCAGTTTGCCATGAAATATATGGGAAGTGAACGTCCGGGCGGAGTTACCGTTGTGGGGGAACAGGATACCGACAATAATCCATGGGGTGGCGTCAATTCTACCTTTGGAGCTGTAACTGCGATGTTTTACGCTGCAGGTGGGGGTGAAAAATACAGGGATATCGCATTCCGGGACCTGACATGGATTACCTATTTTATCCGCGAAGACGGTATCGTTTGTGATCAGACCGGCGAATGGAACTTCCTCAGAGAGGGTGGATGGGTCGAAGATTGTCATACTGACGTAATACATAATTTTATGGATGCAATAAAAGCGGTTCCGGAATGGGCCACCGCCAAAACACCTGACGGCAAAATGAAGGCTGCTGTTCAGGAATATTTTCCAAAACCAAGAAACGGAAAAACATATGTCATAGCTCACCGGGGCGCCCACATCGGGATACCTGAAAACTCCCTTCCTGCCATTCAGAAGGCGATAGACCTCGGTTGTGACTATGTTGAGATTGATACCCGGGCCACCAAAGATGGCCGGATTGTAAGCGTCCATAATTCTACAATTGACCAGTATGTTCCCGGCAGAAAGGGAAAAGTGAGTGACTTTTCACTGGAGGAGATTAAAACGATGGATATCGGGGAAAGAACAGGGCCTGAATGGAAAAATACCCGGATTCCGGGAATCGAGGATATCCTGCAGTTATGCCGGGGTCAGGTTGGCATTTACCTGGATCTTAAAGAAAACCTGGTTCCTCAATTACTCCCGATTATTCATAAATATGAGATGGAACGCGATATCGTCTGGTATATCCCTGCATCCCGTGGGAATGAAATCAAAGAGTTGCAGAAACTCTGCTATAAATGCGTCGCAATGCCCGATCCGGGACCTGAGAAAAATATAGCAGAAACGGAAAAACAGTTCCGGCCACGGGTCATCGCCACAGACATGGGTGAACTTACCGAAAGTTTTGTCAAAGCCTGTCATGCCATTAATGCCAAAGTTTTTGTTGACGATAAAAAGGAGACTCCGGAAGAGTGGGAAAAGATTATCAGTTGGGGTACCGATGGCATCCAAACCAATAATCCGGCTGCCCTGATCGAATTTATAAAAAACAGAAAATAAAATAAGTGAAAAATTGTCTGCTGCTGGCCACATTGTTCATGATGCTCAATAATTCATGTTCGGTCAAATCTGTTTCAAAGGAGTCACAAGTCAAAACGACTAAGTCAGGACAATCGGTCTATCAGGATAAACCATTTTTGCAGGATTACAGCATAAAGTATTTTTTTCCGCAGGATAAAAAAGGAGAGACAATTCTTTATAAGGTAGCTTCAGACCGGAATCATAACATTCAGATTGCCTCTTCACAGGGATTGCTGACACCCTATAACGGTCAGTTTCAGGCTCCGGGTGAGTTGTTGCCGGTAAAGACTTACCGCCACATGACCGACAGGCACCTCGCCGGTATGATCGCGTACCAGAACCAGTTTGTCTATACCGATGATCATGCACTCTTTTCAAATGCATGGGCCGGAAATCTTGGGATAGAGCATGGATTGCATAAACCGGCGGTTTTTGCAGGGGGAAGAGATTTTGATTTCCTGGTCTCTGACGGATCTAACCTCGCCTATTTCAATAAGGAGGGGAAAAAGGTATGGACGGGTCAGTTTCCCGGTGTCATTTCCATGAAATTTGATGAAGTAAAAAACAGATTCCTCCTTGTCACCCCCAATTCAATTGGTTTATTTGTGCCTGAGGGGAATAAGCTGATCCCTATTTTTAAGGGGACCAATATTACCTGTGCAACCCCTGCGAGGATGAGCGAAAAAATTGTTGTGGGGACCAGTCAGGGTTACTGGTGGCTAAACAGTACGGGAACACCTCAGGGGGAGATGATTACCAGGGTCCCCTGCCCTGAGATTACCGAGGTGAGAGAGCTTAGCGGTATTCTGTGGTTTGGGTCAGCCCGCGGAGCCTTCAGGCTTAACCAGGAGAATAAATATGACTATTATGCCTCCCAAAGGTGGCTGCCTGATAATAAAGTCGTTGATATTGCTCCTGGGCCGGATGGGAGCGTGCTTGTTTTAACAGAAACCGGGCTCGGACAGATTTGTTTTAAAAAGATGACCCTTGAGGAGAAGGCATTAATCCTCGAAGAACAGACACGGAAATTCCATATCCGTTATGGGTTTAGCTCGACCGGCGGCGGTATGAGAAATGGAAACCTGGCAGAAATGACACTTACAGATTCCGATAATGATGGACTGTGGACATCGATGTACCTTGGCGCGGAACTCTTCAGGTATTCAGCTACCAAAGACCCCGAGGCGTGGGAAAACTGCAAGGAGGCGCTGATGGGATTTGAACGGCTATACGCAATCACAGGAGTTCCAGGACTTCCTGCAAGAGCCTATGAAGTAATGGGATATGAATCATCTGGTTATACCAATGCATTCAGCGAAGAGACCCGCCATCTTTTTGAGAAAAGCGGTTATGATGTCAAAAGCTCCCCCTGGCGAAAAGGGACTGATAAGGGGTGGGTTTGGAAATCGACTACCAGCAGCGATGAAATTGTGGGGCATTATTTTGCCCTCTCCCTGTTTGCAGATCTTGCGGATGATCCGGCATGGAAAAGAAGGGCGGAAAAACTGCTAGCGGAACTCTCTGATCACCTTTACAAAAACAATCTGTACCTTGTCGACTGGGACGGAAAACCTACCACCTGGGGTAAATGGAATCCCGATTATGTAAATGGTTATCCCCCGCAGGTTGGTGACCGGAAACTAACCTCATCCAATATCACAGGGTTTCTTCAGTCTGCATATCATTTTACCAAAGATGAAAAATACAAAGCGAAGATCCTGGAACTATTCAATAACCATGGCTATCTCGAAAATCTGATGCGGCCGATGAAAGAGATTGGCAGGATTGAAGGGAAGGAAGCCGGTAAAATAGGAAGCTGGGCTGAAATGCTCTCCGATGAATGGAATCATTCTGACGATGAGATGTATTTCCTGGCCTATTGGACCCTTTATCCTTACGCGCTTAATGATGAATTGAAGGAGAAATACAAAGCGGCTATCCGCGATCACTGGGAGATGCTGCGTCCCGAAAAAGATCCGACCTGGAATTTTACCTATGCAATGACAGGGGCTAAGGATTTTGATCTGGAAGAGTCGATATGGTGGCTTAAAAGACATCCGCTCGATCATATTTCCTGGAATATTGAGAATTCCCGGCGGCAGGATATTGGGAAACTTCCAAAGAATTTCATGAACAGGTTAACCAAAGAGGTCATATCGCCAGCTGAAGGTGTTGTCCAGAAACATAATGGGACCAATTTCGAACTGGATAGCGGCGGCAATGGCAGTTCTTCGGAGACCCCGGGCGATGTATGGTTGTTGCCCTATTGGATGGGAAGGTATTTGGGAGTAATCACCGGTCCGGAGAGATGCAGTGAAGAAATGAAAGAATGAAGGAAATGATTATCGTTAATTGAATTGACCTCCAGGATTTACATTTTTGAGAAAACTTCCGGAATAAATAGCAAGACATCAAATTCCTGACTCGATAAATGCCTACAAATCTATAATGTTATGAAAATTAAATTATTTCTGATTGCTTTTGCGATAACGGCTTTGACCTCCAATACCTTTGCTGGTTTGAAGGGTTCAGAAAACCAGACTGGCGGAGATCATCCCGATATGGCATGGTGGCAGGAAGCCCGGTTCGGGATGTTTATCCATTGGGGGGTCTATTCCATTCCCGGACGTGGCGAATGGCTGATGTACCAGGAACATGTGCCAATTTCAGATTATGCAAAACTGGCGGATCAGTTTAATCCCCACGATTTCAACCCGAAAGAGTGGGTTGCCAAAGCCAAAGAGGCCGGCATGAAATATGTTATTCTCACCACCCGCCATCACGATGGCTTTTGCCTCTTCGACAGCAAAGTCTCCGGTTTCACATCCGTTAAAACAGGCGCAAAACGCGATCTGGTCAAAGAATTCGCCGATGCCTGTCATGCTGCCGGGATGCGCATGGGATTTTATTATTCCCTGATGGACTGGCATTTTCCGGGAGTCCTGCCACTCGGTGAACCAGTTTCGAAAGTTGCCATGAAATCAATCGCCGACCAGGCTTATGCGCAGGTACATGAACTCCTCTCAAATTACGGGAAGGTGGATATCCTGTGGTACGACGGAATGAATCCCAATGACACCCTCGCATGGCATTCCGGGGAACTCATGGCGATGGCGCGAAAACTGCAACCCGATATCCTGATCAACGACCGTTCGGGACTTCCCGGTGATTTTTCCACGCCTGAAAATGTTGTTGCCGCTCAGTCAAGGCCATGGGAATCCTGTTTCTGCATGAACCGGACATGGGGATATGCACGGTATGACCGCAATTATAAGCCTGTTCATGAGCTGTTAAGGTTGCTTACCTTGTGCGCTTCGCAGCGAGGTAACTTTCTCCTGAACGTCAGCCCCGATGGCGAAGGAACCATTCCTGTTGAACAGGTCGAAATTCTGACTGCCCTTGGAAAATGGATGAAAGTTAACGGAAAAGCCATCTACGGAGCAGCCCCTTCACCAATAATCGCCGCGAACCTGGGAATGGCAACCAGGGTCGGAGACAAGGTATACCTGATGATTCAGCGGTGGCCAGGATCAACTGTCCCACTGGCCTGGTGCGGAAGTAAAGTTAAATCGGCCTGTCTGCTTTCCACAGGCCAGTATGCCCGGATAGAGCAACAAGGCGACAGGGTATGGCTCCATGATATGCCGGAGTATCCCGCTGACCCTTATCTGAATGTCATTGAGTTGACCTTTGAAGGTGCTCCACGATCCTCTGAACCGGCTTACCGTTAAGTTTTGAAACATTTAGCTGTTAATCATCTACTTACAACGCTTCTACTATATTTTTAGAATAGAGATGAAAAACAGAATATGCTGATATTTCCATTTCTCCATTATTCCATGTTAAAAAGCCAGTATCTATTTCAACCAATTTGAATTTACTTTTATCAAGAAATTTAGAGATGGATTTACTTTTAGACTTGGTTAAAAAAACTTCAAAATCAGCTATTTTCGTTTCCCCATTTGAAAATGCAACTTCCAATTTATACTCGTTCAAATATTTGACTTTAAGTATTTTCATGTTTATTTTAACTTAACAGATATTTTTTTGCAGGTAACTTTCTCGTGCAATACAAAAAATTTAATCCAGAGTTGAATGATATCGTATTTATAAACATCAATGAGAATCTCTAAATCTTTCCTTTTTTCTTCTGGTATCATTTCATACCCTTGAATTTTATTGTAATTGATACTTGAAATTATCCCATTTTCAATACTAAATTCGACTTTTGTTTGACATTCTTTATAAAATGCATGGATATGTATTGGCTCATGCTCATCAGAGAAAAATCGTAAGATTAAACCCCGGTATTCAAAAAGTTTTGGCATACTAAATTATTCAAATCTAAGCAAAGATAAAAAAAAATGCCCCAAAGTCAATAAGTTGGCATTCATTTTAGAAATATTTAGGCTGCTTTTGTGGACCGAACTATGCGCTTCAGCTGTGGGCACTCATGATTAAATGATAGCGAGCAGTCAGAAGTAGGCGGTAGTAATGTGGCAACTGCATTAAGTACTGCTCAGACCATATTTATTTAATAATCTTATATCGGTAAAATGCCTTCACCATTTGAGAAATTTTGGCAGATATGTAAAGTTTTTCGGCTATTTCAGAATATATATCTATATTTT
>Ga0118677_10004570_pt1 | contig 25096 bp, 30 predicted proteins | sample AliMusrvi5mmetaG_FD_86154 | JGI IMG/M metagenome (GOLD analysis project Ga0118677, IMG submission 86154)
GAGCGTCCCGACCATAAGTCGGGAAGGTCACCGGATCATCCCCGGTTCTCGCTACAGAAAGAAGGTCGTCCCAATCAGGAACGGCCTTTTTTATTTCTTTTTTCGATAGAAACGGGTTAACTTTATTGTTAGCAAGTTTACAAAGTTATGAAGTACTATGTATACATTCTTTATAGTGAGACCAGTGACCAATATTATACCGGATTCACTCATGATATTTCTACCAGATTAATCAAACATAACGCTGGATCTACACCTTCAACACGACCAGGCATCCCTTGGAAAATGATTTATTCTGAGACTTTTGATATCAAGCACAATGCTATTCTAAAGGAAAGCGAGATCAAAAAAAGGAAGAGCAGGATTTACATTGAAAAATTGATTAGCCAACATTCAATTGGTTGTAGCGTCCCGACGTCAAGTCGGGAAGGTCATCCCGACGATGTAGGGTTTCTCGCTACAAAAAAATAGAAAGAGTTGGAAGGGGAAAACCGCCTAACTCCTTATTTTATTGCCCAACATTTGACAAGCAACCCAATTTCCCTCCATGATGACTTATCAAAAAGCTGGGATACAAGGAAGGATTGGTTGCATTCCCACCACACTTAGACGATGATTCAACCGACAAAGGGGACCCAAATCGGAAAGTTAAAGAGCCTACCTTCAGCTTTTTGTAAAAAAGTTTTTGATATTTTCTAAATTCTTAACTGGACAGCAATGATTTGGAATAATGGATAATAATAGAGATATTTAGAAACCATTCTAAGTATAAGCTAACTATGACTGAACAAAAATTGCCAATTCTTCAAATAGGAGATTTAAAAATTTGTCCGCCCATCATTCAAGGGGGTATGGGCGTAAGGGTTTCAGGGGCTAATCTGGCCTCTGCTGTAGCGAATGAAGGATGTGCAGGCATCATCGCAAGTGTAGGATTAGGCGGTTTTGAAGATGTTTCAGCATCCAAATTTGTGGGAATCAACAACGATGGGTTAAGAACTGCCATCCGAAAGGCTCGTGCGCTTTCCAATGGGATCATTGGGGTGAACGTGATGGTGGTATTGTCTAACTATGAGGAATTGATTGGAGTATGTGTGGATGAGAAGGTTGATTTGATCATTTGCGGATCAGGACTTCCTTTGGATCTTCCCCGCATGACCGAAGGGTCCAATATCAAGTTAATTCCAATCGTCTCTTCCGCCAGAGCATTTGGCATCATATACAAAAAATGGAAACAGAATTACAACAAAGTTCCTGATGCAGTATTGCTTGAGGGACCCATGGCCGGTGGCCATCTCGGATTTTCCTATGAGGACATCACCAACAATACAACCAAGACCCTCGAAGAATTGGTAAAGGAACTGGTGGATTATGTGGATACCCTTGAAGAAAAGATCCCGGTCATTGCTGCCGGCGGTATCTTCGATGGCCATGATATCGCAAAATTCCTGAAAATCGGTGCGGCAGGGGTCCAGATGGCGACTCGGTTTGTTTGTACCAACGAATGTGATGTGCACGATGATTTTAAACAAGCCTATATCACTTCAAAGAAAGAAGACATTGGGATCATCAACAGTCCGGTTGGACTGCCTGGAAGAGTGATTCAAAATGAGTTTACCAGGAGAGTCTTCAAGGGAGAAACGATTCCATTCAAATGCCCCCACCACTGTCTTAGATCCTGCAACCCCCGCACTGCGCCTTATTGCATAGCAAAAGTCTTAACCGATGCATCCAAGGGGAAACTGCTGGATTCCTTTGTGTTTGCTGGTGCGAATGCCTACCGATGTACCGAAATCGTTTCAGTAAAAACCCTGATTGATGAGTTGTCGAAAGAGTTGATGGAAAGCTGGGTTGAAAAGGAATAACTTGGAGGTCATTGGATCAGAAACAGATAGAACCACAACTGGGGAGTGACATGAAAACACATTTGCAAACCTTATTTAACATCGAAAACCGAAAAAAGACATTGGTCTTTTTGATTTCATCTATTGTGTTGATTATTGCCTCCCAACTTGTGGGCATCAGTGATAATCCTCCAGGAATTCTTATGATTGGGATTGGAGTACTCTTGTTCTACTATTCCTTTCTGCACAGCTTTTTGAACTGATAGTCGACTGCGCAAACTGCCATTGAATATTTCTTAACCGTCAGATGATTTCGCGCCACTGTAACTGAATATTTCTTAACCGTCAGATGATTCCGCACCACTGTAACTGAATATTTCTTAACTGTCAGATGATTCCGCGCGACTGTCACTGAATATTTCTTAACCGTCAGATGATTCCGCACTACTGTCACTGAATATTTCTTAACCGTCAGAGGTCTCCGCGCGACTGATAGTGAATATATCTTAATCGAAAACGTACATTTCTTGTCGGTTGGATCCACTTTTGAGGGCATAGGCAGTGAAAAAATAAGAAATTGACTCCAATCCAAAATTGTTGTATTACCTTTGGAAAGAGATCTTTCATTTGACTGGGTTGTTGCGGGAAACGGATCAATTGCAGGATGCTCAACAACAAAAAGAGTTTACAAAAATTACTGATTGATGCATTTGCCCCCTTTTATCAAGAATATCGCGAACCTGTCGGTTCAGTCTGAGGAGAAACTGAGCGCCGTCTTTCAGCGAAATGAATTCCCCAAGGGTCATATTCTTTTTCGGCAGGGCGAGGTATGCAGACATATTTACTACATTGAAAAAGGCCTGGCACGCATCTATTACAACACCCGCAGCGGGAAGGAGATTACCGCCTGGTTCTTTGCCGAAAATTCGTTTCTGACGGCCCACGACAGCTTTTACCAGCAGAAACCTGCCCCCAGCTGTTGTGAACTGCTCGAGGATTCGGTGGTCTATTCACTCAGATATACCGATATGCAGGCCATGCTGAATGAAAACCACGATATGGCCAAATTTGCCTTTCATGCGGTATTCGAATTGGCCAAGAAACTCACGGAATTCATCAACGGCATCAAATTCCAGAGTGCCGAAGAGCGTTACAATGCTTTGATGCTCAATTACCCCAATATTTTCCAAAGAGCCCGCCTGGGTCACATTGCCTCTTTTCTCGGAATTACGCAGGAGACCCTGAGTCGGATCAGAGCCGGCAAATAAAAATGTTCCCCAACACCATTTTTTGATTTAGATCAAATGTTTTGCCTGGCAGGCTTGTTTATTTTGCATCATCAATAGTGGATGCCATGCAAACTGAAACGAAACAAAAAGGCTCTTCCGTCACAAATTCCTTCGGAGCTCCGATGGGGTCGGCCCACGATTCCCATTTTGTCTTCATTACAGACGATTCCGGTATTGTCGCTGTATTCGAACAGATTAAATCGAAACTAGGCCTGGAGGCTAACAATTGCCTGACGCTCGTTTACTCTATCTCCGGGAAAGAAGGTCAACCATTGTTCAAAGCCGAATTGGAAAGCATAGAAAAGCGATTTCCTGCTCAGCTTCTTACCCATTATCTGTTCAACGGAAACCTGGTTCTCCGCGAAAATGCCGATCAGATCCAGCAAACCATCGAAATCATTATCAATAGCAACCTGAGAAAGTGGATGCAATTTCTGGTTCACGGGGAGGCTGATTTTGTAGAGTCAGTTTCCGAGCGGCTTCATTTTCTTGGCATACAACCTATTCGGATATATTCACAAACCTTTTAAATAGTATTTATTATGAAAACCATTTCATCCATTCTACTGGCATTTGCCCTTGTTCTTACTTCTACTGCACTGTTTGCACAGAATCAGTTTGGTCTGCGTACGGGACTTGCAGCCACTACGCTGTCCACCCTCGGTGATCTGCCCGATAACAACCACATTACCTATTCCTATACTGCCGGAGCTTTTTACGATCTGCAAGTGAGCAAATCCGTTGCTTTTCAAACTGAGCTCAATTATGTCAGGAAGGGTCGCAACAATGAAACCAGCGAGTTGAATACTTCCAATCCGACCGATTATCTGATTCAATATCTGCAGGTTCCAGTTCTCTTCCAATACCGTGACGCCCTGAATGCGGATAAACCACGGTCTTTCTTTTTCGTCAATGCGGGTCCCTATGCAGGTTTTGCCCTCAGCAACCAGACACGCCCTTCCAACACTGTTCAGCTTGCACAGGGCAACAAAACAGATTGGGGTGTAACCTTTGGGGTAGGATTCCAGACACCAGTAGGCAAAAAAGATCTTCGTTTCGATCTCCGTTACGACATGGGATTTTCGGCAGTTGCCAATCAGGCGGATGATTACCACACGAAGGGGCTGAGCCTGACGGTTGGAATCGTATTGTAAATCGACAGGATGAATGAATCATTCCTCCAGTTGGAAAAATAAAAAAAAAGGTTGATTCCGATCTGGGAACAACCTTTTCTGATTTCTTGAATGGCCAGGGAATAGCCCGAATTTCATTGGGCAAAATTGCTTATTATTTGTAATTTTATCGTTTGACCCCGTTAGGACTTTCCTCGTCTCTCCTTATTTATCAAACTGGTTGTTTATGAAGAAAAGCGTGAATTCACATTGCACACTGAATTTAATTCTTAATTGTGCTGCAATGACAATCCTTTTATGTAGTCCAATTTTGGCAGTCGCGCAAACTGTTTTGACGGGGAATCCTCCCGTTCCAGAAACCAATTCTGTCAGGGGACTGAAAGATTACTACAAAGATTACTTCCCGGTTGGTGTATCCGTTTCTCCTGCTTCGCTGACTGGAGAGGAATCCGACTTGATCCGTAAAAATTTCGGTAGTCTCTCGCCGGAGAATGTGATGAAGAGCGGTTTGATCCATCCTCAGGAAAACAATTACGCATGGGAAAATGCGGATCAGATCGTCAACTTCGCGCAAAAAAATGGCTTGCTTATGCGGGGTCACACGCTTTGCTGGCACCAACAAACACCGGCCTGGCTCTTTAAAGATAAGGAGGGAAGACCCGTTACCAAACAGGTACTGTTGGGCAGACTGAAGGAGCACATATCAACGGTAGTTTCCAGGTACAAGGGGAAAATATATGCCTGGGATGTGGTCAATGAAGCCATTGATGACAAAGATTCCGTTTTCTTCAGAGCATCCGACTGGTATAAAATATGCGGAGAGGAGTTCATTGCCGACGCATTCAGGTGGGCCCATGAAGCGGATCCAAAGGCTGTCCTCTTTTACAATGATTACGACACCGAATCCCCAGTGAAGCGGGATAAAATCTTCAACTTGCTCAGAAAACTGAAGGCAGACGGAGTCCCCATTGATGGGATTGGCCTTCAGGGCCATTGGGATCTGACCACCCCAACCGAAAAAACACTTGGGGAATCCATCGCAAAATTCTCCTCGCTGGGGTTGCAGGTCCAAGTTACGGAGCTGGATGTATCCGTCTATTCGCCGGCCGAAAAGGATCCATCCAACCATCAGTTCACCGCCGAGAGGGAGCAAAGGCAGATGGGACAATACAAGATGATATTCAGGGTTCTGCGTGAATATAAAAGACAGATTACGGGAGTGACCTTTTGGAATGTTTCCGACCGATCTAGCTGGTTGGATAATTTCCCTGTCAGGGGAAGAAAAAATTATCCACTTTTGTTTGACCAACAACTTCATCCGAAAAAAGCCTTTTGGGAGGTGGTGAAGTTCTGAATAAGCTGAAAACAGCTATTTTATCTGCCTACATCAGTTCGCTGGTCAGGATGGAAACGCTAATGGATATGGGAATTACCAAAATATATTGCGGACATTATCCCTATGTCAAAAAAGCCTACGACAGGAGTTACATCCAAACGATGCTGAAACTTGCCAAATCGCTGGACGACGGAACGGCCAGGAATGCGGTTCCTTTTGACAGGAAGGTGAGCATTGGATGCGAGCATCCGATGATCCTGACTGAGGGTGTGGCCAGTATTGTTTACGATCCGGAACATCTAAAATACTAGCTCAACCATTTGAGCCGTTTAGAATTCAATGTCGTAAAGTCCTTCCGCATCCAACTCAAACTGCTTTACGCCAATATCTGTCATCGGATGTTTTACCAGTTGGTGAAGCAGTTCCGGGCTGATGGTCGCCGAGTGAGCAGCTGCTTTGCTTACGCGGTAAATCTGGTCGACTGTTTTGAAACTGGCTGCCAGCACCTTGCCATTGAGCCCATACTCTGAGATGTTTTTAACGATGTCGGAAACCACTTCGATTCCGTGCGAAGAGATGTTGTCGAGACGGCTTACATAGGGTGCAACAAAATCGGCACCTGCCTTCATGGCAACGAGCGCTTGTTGTTGCGTGAAAATGGCGGTGGCCGTAACGTTGATGCCGGCATCCTTCAAGATGCGAATGGCCCGGTAACCATTTTCAGTTACAGGAATTTTGGCATAGAAATTATCCCCGAAATCAAAATAGGTACGGTACCGTTTCGCTTCCCTCACCATGTCGTCCGTTTCCGAGGAGATCATTTGAATGTGTACCATTCCCGATCCTACCAGTTCCTGAATTCCGGTGATGGCGGTGGAAAGCTTGTTTCCTGAATGGTTTAGAATGGTTGGATTGGTGGTGACCCCTTCCAGGGGAAAAAATGCATACAGCCTTTTGAGTTCGTTCAGATCGGCTGTGTCTGCCATGTAGATCATAAGGAAAAGTATTTTAGACAAAGATAGACATAGAATCTGAAGTTAAAATTAATTGCATATTACCTTAACATGACTTTTTGTCTTGCCATAAGCTTCTGTTATCCTTATGATTTTTGCTGTCCGGTAAACTTCAACTGCTTGCAAGCAGGGGAAGCGCCCTCCTTCTGGTTTTTGCCTTTTTGGTATTTTGATATTTATTTTCACTTGAATCGAAGTCCGGGGGTGAACAATCCTGCACTTAAATTGTCTATACTATATGTTAATTTGTTATAATGGTCCAAATGGAAAAGTTATCCAAAAACTTTCTAATTATTGTTTTTGGTGGGAATTCTCCAAGAAAAGCTAAAATCTCACTGTTTTTGAAATAATTTCCGGCAAAAGGGAAAGTATTTGCTCAATAATAGTAATTCGTTCAAAGTATGTCGTACCTTCAATCTATCTCTTATTTATTCAGCCTATGAGTCAGCTTCCCAATATTTTGATTGTTGACGACAGAACTGAAAATCTGTTTTTGGTTGAATATGCCCTAAGGAGTATCGATGCCCATCTGATCAAGGCGCTCTCTGGAGCCGAGGCCATTGAGAAAATAGCTGGTCTGGATTTGGCACTGGCCATCATCGACGTTCAAATGCCAGGGATGAATGGTTACGAGCTGGTGACCATGATGAATGAAGACAGGGAGGGAGACAAGGTTCCCGTCATTTTCCTGACAGCCAATAACAGCAACAGTCTGGATGTAATTAAGGGGTACAGTGTTGGAGCCGTTGATTATCTGATCAAACCTTTTCCGAATTTTATTCTGGTTAGTAAGGTCAACACCTTCCTCGAAATTTACAACCAGAAAAAGACCATCCGCGATGATGCCATATTGCTGAAAAAATCGGCAGAGGAGCTGTCAGAACTCAACCTGGTCCTGAAAATCAATGAGGAAAAGTATAGAAATTATATCCAAAGAGCTCCGTATGGAATCTTTGTTGCAGACGAAAATGGGCATTATCTGGAGGTAAATGATACTGCCTGCCGGTTGTCAGGTTATTCGGAAGAACAGCTTCTTCAAATGTCCATCCCGGATATCTTGCCTGAAGAATCCCTAAAGTCAGGACTGGATCATTTTAAAACGTTGGTCACAACAGGATCCTCCAAAGGGGATATTCTCTTCAAAAGATCAGACGGCACCAAGTGGTGGTGGAATCTGGAGGCGGTCAAGCTTTCTGATACCCGATTCCTTGGTCTTGCGGAGGAGATAACGGCAAGGAAGTTGGCCGAAAATGCGCTCAGAAAGAGTGAGGCAGATCTCAGACAGTCACAGCATCTAGCGAGACTTTGCAGCTGGGAACTGGAAGCAAATTCTAATACCCTGGTCTGGTCGGATGAGGTATATGAAATCTTTGACATCCCCCGTGATACCGCACCGGTTTCTTCGGAGGCACTTGAGAAAATCATTCACCCCGACGATCTGGAACGATTCAGGGAAGTGATCACGGGTGACATTCCTCCCGGTAATCTGCCTGCATTGGAATACCGGATTATACACAGGGATGGAACGATTCACTATCTCCTTGCCGAAGGGCAAATGACAGTCGACAAAGACAGTCGGCCAACCAAGGGATTTGGTACAGTGCAGGATATCACGGAATTCAAACTGGCGGAGCAGGCCATTAAATTGAGTGAAGAGAAGTACAAGACCATGCTGAATGCCTCTCCAGACGGTATCCTGATCATCGACATGAAAGGAATCATCACGGAAGTGTCTGGAATCGCCCTGGAGCTGTTTGGCGCCGAGAACAGGGAAGATCTCTTGAAAAAGAGGATTCTAAAATTTATTCCACCGAGTGAAAAATTTACAATCAGGACCATTCTGGAGAAGACGATCAACGAAGGGCTGGCGCAGGATATTGAGATTAAGATCAGGAAGAAAAACAGGGCCACCTTTGCCGGGGAAGCAAGCATCACCCTGATTCAGGGTTCAGATGGAGAGCCCCTCTCCTTTATGGTGATCGTGCGGGATATCTCCTTCCGGAAAAAGGTGGAGACTAAACAGATACACGCCGACCGAATGGCCAATCTGGGCGAGATGGCTTCAGGTATTGCCCACGAAATCAATCAGCCCTTAAACATCATTTCGATGGTCATGGATAAGATACTGTTTGAAATCGAGAAATCGGATAAGATCGACATTCCTTTCCTGCTTCAGAAATCGGAACGAATATTTGAGAACATTACCCGAATGCGTAACATCATCGATCACATACGTGCTTTTTCAAGGAGCCACGAAGATTATGTGCTCAGTTCCTTTGATGCAAACGTCAGCATTCAGAATGCCACCTCGATGATGATTGAGCAGTTGAAGCATCTCGGAATCGAGTTGTACCTTCATCTCGATAACAAGATTCCTTCCATCATCGGGGATACCTATAAATTTGAACAGGTGATCATCAATCTACTGACCAATGCCAAGGATGCTGTGCTTGAAAAGAAAAACAGAACCGGTATTGCCCAGGGAATGCAGATAGAGATCACCTCTTTTCTGGAGAATCAGTGTCTGATCGTTGAGGTGTCGGACAATGGCATCGGCATCAGCCAGGAAGATATTCACAACATTATGCTCCCCTTCTATACAACGAAGGAAGAGGGCAAGGGGACCGGATTGGGGCTCTCCATTTGTTACCAGATCATCAAGGAGATGGATGGGACCATCGATATACTCAATGACGAGAAAACAATCATCAGACTGGTGTTAAACATTCCGAAAGAGAAGTAGAATACTTGGAAACCAATACTTTCTCCCGTAAAAAATACTTTAGACTAAATGAAAGCTGAGGATAAAATTAAAATTCTGATTCTCGATGATGAGAAGCAATTTACGGAAGAGCTGAGTGGCTTCTTCAACGACTCCGATTATCAGTCCATAGAAGCAAATACTCCTGCTGCCGGGATGAAAATCATGGAGAGCGAGCACATAGACATTCTTATTCTGGATGTGAGGTTGCCAGGCGTCAACGGTCTGGATATTCTTAAGGAGGTAAATACAAGGTTTCCGAACATTGAAGTGATCATTGTTTCTGCACACGGAGACATGGATACCGTCATCAAGGCGATGCGCCTTGGGGCTTTTGATTATTTGCGAAAACCCTTCAGGTACCTCGACATCCGCCTTGCCATTGAACGGACCCAGAAATTTGTACAGTTGAAGAAACAGCTGAGGCAAACGGAGGAGCGGGCTTCGCTGATTACAAAATCACTCGGCGAAAAAATCGACCGCCATTTCATCGGAATAAGTCCACAGATCGTGGAAGTATTCGAACAGGCCTTGACCGCCGCAAATTATCCGGATGTCAATGTCCTGATTACAGGGGAAAGCGGTACCGGGAAGGAAAATATAGCCAGGATTATACACTATTCGAGTCCGCGCAAAGACCACGTCTTTTGCGCAGTTAACAGCAGTGCCATTACAGAGACGCTGCTTGAAAGCGAGTTCTTTGGTCACAAGAAGGGCTCCTTCACGGGGGCGATCTCAGATAAAATGGGATTCTTTGAAGTGTGCAACAACGGAACGCTGTTTCTGGATGAAATTGCGGATATGCCATTTGCGCTTCAGGCCAAGATTCTTCGAGCCACGGAAGAAAAGGTCATTACCAGGGTTGGTGACACGGGCGTTATCAAGACAGACTTCCGTATCATATCGGCCACCAACCACAACCTGCTCAACAGGGTCGAGGAGAAAAAATTCAGGCTGGACTTGATGCACCGGCTCAATACCTTGCACATCCATATTCCGCCGCTGCGGGAAAGAAAGGATGACATTCAGCCGTTGCTGGCACATTTCGCCAATCTCTTTACCTCCAAATACAAAAAGCCAAACATAGAGATTTCCAGAGAACTACTGGATGCCCTTTACAAATATGATTTTCCCGGGAATGTCAGGGAACTGAGAAATATGACGGAACGAGCCATCATCCTCTGCAAAGGGAATGTTCTTGGATCTGGAGACTTTATGATTCATCCCAGCCATCCTGCAAAGGTTGCAGTACGCGTCGAATCCATCAGTCTGAAGAAGAATGAAATTAGCCTGATTCAGCAAGCCCTCAAGCTATCCAGATACAACATTCAGGAGGCAGCCGATGCCTTGGGAATCCACAGGGATGCCCTGAGCAGGAAGATGAAGAAATACGACATCCTTATCAGCAAAAGCGAAGAATAGCCTTGAAAAAGCAGGCCATTCTTCGCTCCTTTTTTTCGTTATCCACCCTCCGCGTTTTTGCGTATGAACGCGTTTTTTTTGATGGCACACTCCTCCTTCGGTTGCCTTTTCCCAAGAGCCGAATCTTCCCATAAATTATATTGAAAATTTATCACGTTCTCTGTGAGTCTGTTGACCAGCTCTGCGGGATTCCTGAATCTGCCCTTAAAATTCTTGGCACAGCCTTTGCCTTATACCCTGCAGATGAGGTAAGCCGTCCCTCGAATGTTAAGTACGGTAATTATTAATAAATGAATAGGAGATTAAAAAAATGGCAGTAGAAAAAACTATTGGATCCTCTAGCCTCGTTGAGGTTATTGACCGTATTCTTGACAAAGGCGTCGTTGTTGATGCATGGGTTAGGGTATCATTGGTTGGTATCGAATTGCTTGCTATTGAAGCAAGAATCGTTGTAGCTTCTGTTGAAACTTATCTGAAGTATGCCGAAGCGATTGGGTTAACTGCAAAAGCCGCATAAGTTTAGCTGCAGTTTAAAGGTATTCTTGCTAAAACGTCCTTTCAAGCCTGATGACTAAAAGCACGCCTTACCAGGAATCTCTTTTTCAAAAAGCTAAAACAGTGTCTGGCTGATTTTCAAATCACTACAAATCCAAACATATGCATACCCGGACAGACCTAAACATTGACGGATTCATTGACAACATCATCTCCTCATACGAAAGTCGGGTTCAGAAAATACAAACTGCCTTCCAATCCTCAGAAACCATTACCGAATCTTCTCACAACCTGTTTGATCACGTTCATCATTCCCTGAGCGACCTCAAGAAAGAGCGGGAGTTGCTGAATGCAAGGATCTGCGAGTCGCTTGCCAAGAACGGTTCCCTTAGGAAAAAGGATTACAACAACCTGATGTCAGGCATTATCAGTACGCTTGATGAGAAGGAAAAAGCAGCAGAGGATCTATTCCTGGGTTTTATAGAAGCACAAAAAGAGACTGCCCAGTCTCTGAAAAATAGTTTATTGCAAATGAAGGATCTTTCAGGATCCGACTCCGGTGAGACCATCACCAAAATCAAGGAACAACTTTCTCGGATTACAAAAATGCAGGAAATGCGGAAAGAAGTCGTCATTTCAACATTTTTGGATTTTCAGCAGATGCACAATCGAATGATTCAATGCCTCGAAAGCATCCTGGAGAAAGGAGAGCATCTCCTGGTAAAAGACATTAAAAACATACTGATCAAAGTATGATGCGTTAAAATTGCAATCAATCAACATTAAATAATAGGAGAGAAAAAAATGGGATTAGCAGCAGAAATGAAAAAGTTGAGCGAGGAGTTACTCGTCTCTTTTAAAAATAGAATCAGTGCCAACGAAGAGTTGGTGACTGAAGTACAAAAAACCCTTGATGGATTCAGAAAAGATCACCAGGAGATGACGGATGTTTTGAATGCCAACGCCGCAACCTTGAGGAAAGACCTGGCCACAGGCGAGAAAGAGCGGCTGCAGGAGTACAGCAATCTGATGAGCAACATCCACCAGACCATCGCATCCGTTCAGCAAGAGGTCACAGAGATCAAAAAATCAACGGTTGAACTGATTCAGGATTTTTCCACCGACAGGGCACAGATGGCAGTCGAATTGGATCAGACCTTCGTACAGAATAGGGCAGACCGTGTACAGAATGAAAATACCAGGATGCAGGAGTTCGATCAATTGATGAAAGAGATCAATTCCGACATTACCAGGCTCAACAAAGAGGTGATGAACATCTTCCAAAGCACCAACAACATGCTGGTTAAGTTCGAAGCAGAACATGTTGAAATGTCAGCCGCTTTGAGGGAAGAACTCAGAAAGAACCTGACCGAACGGATTGAATACACCAGAACACTGTTGACTGGTTTCCAGAAAAAGCTGGCGGAAATCGGCAAGGAAAATCTGAAGATGGCTCAGAAATTAAAGAAAGACCTTGCTGCCGGTGAAACGGAGCGGATGAAAGAATACAATGGCATCATGAAAGGTATTCACTTGAAGATCAAAGCCATCCGCATGGAGGTTAAAGATATCGCAAAATATACGGATGACGTGCTGGAAGATCTGCTTCAGAACCGTGTTCAGGCCGGTGCCGAGTGGAGCAAAATGAAGGATGCCATGGAAAAAATTCGGAAAACAGGAGCGATGCCTGCCCCAAAACCGGCTTCCAAAAAAGCCATCAAAAGTGAGACGAAAATGGAAGCTCCTGTCCAGGAGATGCCAACCAGCAATACCGAAGCGATACCCGCAAAGATTGCCAAACTGGAGGAAAGTGTCTCTCTGGAAGAAAGAGTGCTCGACTTTATCAACAAACATCCCCAGGGAGTCAAGGTTTCCGAAATGGAAGAGCCTCTTGGTGAACAAAGGATGAAATTGGGTTTCACAGCCAAAGCACTGCTTTACGAAGGGAAGGTTCAGAAAATGGACAACACCTATTTCCCCCTGAAATAGTCCGACAATAAAATAGTGGAGTTGATGAACCTGCGTGATTCAACTCCACTTTTTCCCATTTTAAATTCTTCCCGGCCATGACCAAATTTTTCAAATGTTCTTTCTGCAATGGGATGGGGAAAGATCCCTTTGATTTACTCTCGCCAAATTCAGACTGTCTGGTCTGCCATGGCGAGAAAATAGTTGTAGTGCAGGAACCTGTCAGAAAATGCGTTTTTTGTTCCGGTTCAGGTAAAAACCCGCTCGGAGCCAGGGTTACTTGCATCGTATGCGGTGGCAAGGGTTTCAATCACTGTGACAGCAATAAAAAATGTACCCAGTGCATGGGTACGGGAAAATCAAGCGACGGATTACCCTGTACCGGATGCAAGGGATTTGGATTTAAATGACTATCAATCATGGAAAACAACACCAGTACCATTACCAAGAGTTTGCAGAAAAGACAGCAGGCTCTTGATCAGTTCAAAGCACGGAAAGAACTTTTCCTGAAGCGGAAGAGTCAGATTCAAAAGGAGATTGAGGAGGCAGAAACCATTTGGATGGATGCACTCGAACAATTGCCGGATCGATTTTTCCAACTTTGATTCTTCGAAAAGCCGAAATTTCCCTCCCTCCAAATGAACAACCAATAAACCCCCAATCCTTTTATCATGAGCAACAACAATGAAATGAACACGGTACTGGAATTAAAACCCATGTCCAATTTTGTAGAGACGGACTACATCAGAGACATTACCAACCGTGGCCTGATTTATATCAAAGCTGGATTTCCCGTTCATTTCAGAGGACCTTCAGGCACCGGTAAAACAACGGTAGCGATGCATCTGGCCAGCAAAATAGGCCGGCCTGTGGTCATCATCCACGGAGATGCCGAGTACAAAACCTCCGACCTGATTGGGAGCGAGCAAGGCTACAAATACAAGAAGCTGGATGATAAGTTCATTCATTCTGTTCATAAATATGAGGAGGACATGAGTAAGCAATGGGTAAACAATCGTCTGACCATTGCCGTAAAAAATGGATTTACCCTTATTTACGATGAATTTACCAGGTCCCGTCCGGAGGCCAATAACATTCTCCTTCCGATTCTTCAGGAGCGGATGCTGAGTACTTCCGCAGCGAAGGAGGAAGATTATTACATGAAGGTACACCCCGAATTCAGGGCTATCTTCACCTCCAATCCGGAAGAGTACGCAGGAGTCAACAGAACCCAGGATGCCTTGCGCGACAGGATGGTTACGATGGACCTCGATCATTTTGATTATGAAACGGAGTTGCGGATCACCATGGCAAAATCAGAACTTCAGTTGAAGGACACCGAAACAATTGTGAAGATCGTACGGGGGTTGCGCGAATCCGGAAAAACAGAATTCGATCCAACCATCCGCGGTTCAATCATGATTGCCAAAACCCTGGCGACCCTGAATACCACTCCATCCGAATCCAAAGAGATGTTTCAGAAAATATGCCAGGATATCCTCACCTCCGAAACGAGCCGGATTGGATCAAAAACCAATCAGGAGAAAGTCAAGATGATAGTGAATGAACTTATTGAGCTTTATACGGTCTGACCATCAACCAAAACATTACAATATGCCAATTTCAAGTGCCATCAAAGGACTGCAAAGCATCAAAAGCATGCAAAGTGTAGTCAAATCAGGTATTCCCAACAAGGAAGACTCGGATTTCATCAAATTGTATATGCTGGAAAAGGAGCGCACCCGCCTCAAGAGTGATGAGATCAAGATCCTTCAACGTCTTGAAATCATTCAAAACCGTCTGAAGGAGATTCAACTCTATTATGACGAGAAAGCCGGAGAGATGCACGTTCCAGTTGAAGGAGAAAAGAAAAAAAAGGTTGCAAAAGAGGACACCAAGGAGTGGAAAACAATGTCAATCGATTATTAAAAATACAAAATGTCTGAACCTACACATTCCATCAACGCAACGGGCCTGGCCGACATCCTGGAAAGAGTCCTTGACAAGGGGATCGTCATCGCCGGTGACATCAAGATCCAGATTGCCGACATCGACCTGCTGACCATCAAGATCAGGTTGCTGGTCGCTTCTGTTGACAAGGCGATGGAAATGGGAATCAACTGGTGGCAGGAGGATACCTATTTGTCCACCAAGGCCAGGGAAAAGGAGCTCAATGCCAAGCAAGAAGAACTGAACAAGCGCATCGAGAGTCTGGAAGCCAAAATTAAATCTGTCTGAAAGATCATAGGAGAAAGTTGAGTCAATCCTAACATTGGCAACGGAGGTTGCCGCATTTCTACTTTAAATGGACGACAAAAAAAACAAGAATAAAGAGGAAAACCAAAATTCAGATTTCGAATTTTTGGGATTCGGAGGTCTATTGAAAGGAATTGGGAAACTGGTGGATATTGCAGCGAAACTCGAAGAAAAGGGTGGATTGCAGAAAGAAGGGGAGATCAATCTGGAGCACATCCGGAAAGGGATGAAAGGCGTTTACGGATTTACCATCAACACCGCCGGAGGAGGAAGTCCCAAAGTCGAGACATTCGGGAACATCAAAAAAACACCGGAAGGACCCAAGGTAGACGAAGAACGCGAACCCATCACCGATATTTTTGATGAGGAAGATGAAATCGTGGTCATTGCCGAAATGCCAGGGGTTGAGGAGGGAGATCTTAAAATTGAATTGAAGGAAGATATCCTTGACATCACGGCAGTTAATCGAAACCGAAGTTACCGCAAGGAGCTTCTGCTCCCCGTCAAGTTGCTTCAGACCAATCTCAAACACAAGTTTACCAACGGCATTCTTGAAATCAAGATAAAAAAATAGCGGTTATGGCACTCACTGGATTAGAAGACAAAGACCTGAAGCTTATCCTTTTTGGAGGCAAGGGTGGAGTTGGAAAAACCAGTTGCGCCATTGCTACTTCCATCGGCCTGTCAAAAAAATTCAAGACGCTGCTCATTTCAACGGATCCGGCACATTCGGTTTCTGATTGCCTCGGTCAACCAGTTGGGTTCAAGGTTACACCTGTAAACGGTTCCGAAAATCTCTGGGCTATCGAAGTCGTGGCCGAAGAAGCGCTCTCTCTGTTCAAGGAAGAACATTCCAGGGAATTAAGAAAATTGCTGGAAACTTCTACCAACCTGGATGAGCAGGATATCAGTCAGATGTTGTCGCTCTCGATTCCCGGCATTGATGAGGTAATGAGCTTTAAAACGATCATCGATTTTATCGAGGAGGGTCAATTTGAAAAGTATGTGGTAGATACGGCTCCGACCGGTCACGCACTTCGCCTGATCTCTTCTCCACAAATGCTCGACAATTGGATCAAGGTAGCGGCACAAATGAGATGGAAATACCGTTTCATGATCACCAGTTTTGCAGGTACCTATCAGCAGGATGAGGTGGATGCGTTGTTGCTTAGTCTGAAAAAAACAGTTAAAAGGATCGAGAATCTGCTGAAGGACAACAAGAGATGCGAGTTTATCCCTGTATGCATTCCTGAGTCTATGGCCATTTTGGAAACTGGCAGGCTATTGGCAGAGTTGGGCTCCTCCGGTATCGTATCGCGGCAGGTCGTTGTCAACAACACCATGGTTTCTGAAGAATGCGATTTTTGCAAACGCAGAAAGGCAGGTCAGCAGAAATACCTCAAAGAGATTAAAAGCAGTTTCAGCAACCTGAGCATGGTGACAGTGCCTGTATTTCCGGAAGAGATCAGGGGGCTCACCTCCCTTAATGAACTGGAAGCTTATTTGCTGGAAGAATAGAACAAAGCAGGTCAACCAAGGTGTGTTGCGGATGGGATTTTTACAAATTGGGAAGAGGTTTTTTTCAAAGAATAATCTGGAAGATGAAAGCAAAGGAGGATATGGTTCTAAGGGTAAAAGAGGCCCTCGTCAAGGATGTTGGTAGGGCGGTAGCCCGGATCGATCCCAGTGACATGAAACTGTTCGGTTTGGAAAGCGGGGAGGTCGTGATGCTGGAAGGGAAACGTTCAACGCCGGTAAAACTGATGCCTTGTTATCCTGAAGACCGTAACAAATCCATGATCCAAATAGATGGCATTACCCGTGCCAATGCACAAACGGGAATTGACGAACGCATCAAACTGGTCAAAATTGCGTGCAAGCAGGCGCTGAAAATCAAACTTAAACCCGATGCCGTTACTGGCACGCTGTTCAAAACGGATGATGCAAAATACATTGGCTCCCTGATCAATGGACTGCCAGTTGTCAAGGGAGATAAGGTCAGGGCTACACTTTTTGGATCCAGAACGGTCGATTATACCATTACCGGTACAGTTCCCGAAGGGGTTGTGCTGATCCAGCCCAACACCGTATTCCAGTTGGAATTGGCAAAAAAGGAGGGTGAATACAAGAGCAAAGTGTCATACGAAGATATAGGCGGTTTGGGTAATCAGGTTCAACGCATCCGGGAGATGATTGAGCTGCCCCTTAAATACCCTGAAATTTTCGAACGACTGGGCATTCAGCCCCCCAAAGGGGTATTCCTGTATGGTCCTCCGGGAACTGGAAAGACTTTGATTGTTAGGGCAGTAGCTCACGAAACGGATGCCTATTTTATCAACATCTCGGGTCCCGAGATCATGGGGAAATATTACGGTGAGAGTGAAGGAAGGATCCGCAAACTTTTTGAAGAGGCTCAGGCACACGCTCCTTCCATCATTTTTATCGATGAAATCGATGCCATCGCCCCCAAGCGGGAGGATATGGGAGGAGAAAAGCAGGTTGAAAAAAGGGTGGTGGCACAACTTTTATCTTTAATGGATGGATTGGAATCCAGGGGCAAGGTAATAGTGATCGGTGCCACCAACATACCCAACTCCATCGATCCTGCGCTCAGAAGACCAGGCCGTTTTGACCGTGAAATATCCATTTCCATCCCTGATAAGAAAGGTAGGCTGGAAATTCTTCACATTCATACCAGGGGCATTCCATTTTCGGCTGATGTGGATATGGAAAAGCTTGCTGAAATCACCCACGGATTCGTTGGGGCAGATCTGGAGGCTCTGGCACGTGAGGCGGCGATGACGGCCTTGCGCAAGATCCTTCCTCAGATCGATTTTGAAATGGCAGAGATTCCCTATGAATTACTGATGTCGCTGGAAGTAACCATGGACAATTTTCTGGACGCTATGAAAGAGGTAGAACCCTCGGCCATCCGGGAGGTTTTTGTGGAAGTGCCGGATGTCAAATGGGAAGATGTTGGTGGACTCGATGAGATCAAGGAAGCACTGAAAGAGACGGTCGAATGGCCGCTAAAATATGCCCATCTGTTCAAGATGGCAGACACCAGGCCGCCAAAGGGGATTATCCTTCACGGGAAGCCGGGTACAGGAAAAACTTATCTCGCCAAGGCCCTTGCCAGTGAGAGTGGGGTCAATTTCATCTCCGTCAAAGGTCCGCAGATATTGAGCCGTTTCATCGGGGAGTCTGAAAAAGGGGTCAGGGAGCTTTTCCGGATGGCCAAACAGGCCTCCCCCTGCATTCTGTTTCTGGATGAGATCGACAGTCTGACACCAAAAAGAAGTGAGGATGGCTCCGGTTCGGGCGTCATTGAGCGGGTGATTGGTCAATTTCTTACCGAGATGGATGGAATTGAGGAGCTGAAAGGAGTTACCGTGCTAGCCGCCACCAACCGGATTGACCTGATTGATCCTGCATTGCTAAGGAGTGGCCGATTTGACCTGATTTTTGAACTGCCACTTCCGGATCTTCCTACCAGGGGAAAGATATTGGAAATTCATACCCGTAAAAAACCACTTGGCAAACTTGTCGACCTGAAGAAACTGGCATTGAAAATGGATGGTTTTACCGGCTCCGACCTGGAATTCATCTGCCGGAAGGCGGCCATGCTTGCCATGCGTCAGCTCATCGAAAAAAATCGGGGAAAACCCGATGAAAAGATTGGTGATATCACGCTTCTTGAAAAACATTTTGCAGAGGCGATTGAATTGGTAAGACAGCAAAATTTAACCAGGGGGAAAGGGCTCACCTACCAACCCTCTTCAAGCTAAAAACCTAGCGAAATTCTGAATTTAAACTTATAACAAGATAAAGATGCAAACAAAGGGTATTTACATATATGGCATCGTCCCGAATCTTTACGGGGCAGATCAGGATCAGTTACTGAAGGAATCGGGAGTCTATTTCATCACCTATCAAAATTTCTCGGCGCTCGTATCCGATACGGAGAACACCCTGATCGATTTTACAGACCGGGAGAACCTGGGAAGGTTGCTGATCCAGCACCAAAAAATCATTGAATCCATCATGGTAATCGGTTTCAACATGATTCTCCCTGTGAAACTGGGTACCATCGTATCCTCCAGGGAAGAGGTGATGGGCATCCTGGCCAAGGGATATGACCTGATCAGATCGATCTTGACCAAAACGGATCATCTGGTAGAAATTGACCTGGCCATTACCTGGGCAAATTTTCCGGAGAGCTTGATGGAGATCGCCCAACTTCCTGAAATAGTAGCGATGAAGGAAGAGATACTGAAAAATGCAGATACTCCGTCGACCCTGGATCAGGTGCGGGTTGGGATGTTGGTTCAGTCGAAGCTGGATGAAAAAAATAAGGCCATTGAACTGAATGTCCTGGACAAGTTGTCGGCCCAATGTGAGGACATCAAAGTGCATGAGGTGATGAACGACCAGATGATTACCAACGCGGCCTATCTTCTGAATAAGCTGAATTTGACGAAGTTCGAACAAACACTGGATCTGTTGGACGAAGAGTTCAAGGGTCTTCTGAATTTCAAAATGGTTGGACCGTTACCCTGTTACAGTTTTTATACCATCGAGGTGAAAGAGCTGAACCTCGACCTGATTCACGTCGCAAGAAGGGAATTTGGAATTGATGAAATTACCACTGAATCAGAAATTAAAAGTGCCTATCTTGAAAAGGCAAAGCAGTACCATCCGGATGGTGAATCAGAACTGGGTAATGAGGATAATTTCTTAAGAATCAACAAGGCTTACCACCTTCTTTTGGAGTATTTAAAGGCATCCAGACAGCTGAATCACAACGAACAACCCTTCACTGAGAACAGCAGCGGTACAAAAAAATTAATCCTGGTAAAACTAAAAGACTGATATGCAACGCGACGGAAAATACATTTATTGCATCATTGCTGCGGATTACGACGTGAGCCTGGGCCCTATCGGCGTAGGCGGTCGAGGTGATCTGGTCTCTACCATTGGATTCGATGGACTTTGCATGGTGGTCAGTGACCATCCGCTTACCCGGTTCGATGTGAATCCCGAAAATATGCTGGCCCACCAACGCGTCATCGAAGCAGTGATGAAGGAATTCAGAAGCGTACTTCCGATCAGGTTTGGGATCATTGCGGCTACGCCGGATGAAATCCGGAATCTGCTTAACAGGAGATACAGCGAGTTCATGGAGCTGCTGAAACAGTTTGACAACAAGGTTGAGCTCAATGTCAGAGGAATTTGGAAAAACATGGGTACTGTGTATAAGGAGATTGACAAGGAACACACCGAATTGCAGACAATAAGGACTGAGATTGACCAGCAAACAGAAATGGACAAGCGCAATACCCGGATTTCGGTCGCCGGCGATATAGTTTCTCTGGCCCTGACAGGCAAAAAGGAACAGATGGCCAATGCCATCATTGATGCCTTCAAACGGTCGGTCTTTGAATACAAAATGAATAAAACGACCGGAGATGCCATGTTTATGAACACGGCCTTCCTGGTAAACAGCGGAAGAGAGGTTGAATTCGACAACATCATGTCAGATCTGGGAGAAAAATACCATGAGAGCTGTGACTTTAAATATTCGTTCCCCTTACCCATTTTTAATTTCATCGACTTGAAGATATTTCCTGAAAAATGGGAGCTGTGACAGGAAACCAGGAGCTCCGGCTGGAAAGATGTGTGCGGAAGAGTTCTCATCAAAGCTTTCAATTACTTGAACTTGAATCAAATATTTAATCATAAACCATGGCAACAGAGAATGAAATTCTAAAGGAGGGGAAGTACATCTACGGGATCATCAGGCATTCTGGTCCCCTAAATTATGGACCCATCGGAATGGGTAAGCGGGGAGATCTTGTTTATGCCATAAATTACAAGGATATCAGTGCGGTTGTCAGCAGTTCCCCAATCATCATTTATGAAGCACGACGCGTCAACATGATTACGCACGAAACTGTTTTGGAGGAGGTGATGAAACAATTCTCGGTTTTACCGGTCAGATTTTCAACCATCTCCGAACAGGATAACAACGAAGGAATTGTGAAGATTCTGGAAAAGGATTACAAGAAATTCGACGAAATGCTGACCAAAATGGAGGGTAAGAAGGAGTTGGGACTCAAGATTCTTGCCCACGAAGCACCCATGTACGAAAGCATTCTCGAAAAATATGATGATATCAGGGCCCTGAAAGCGAAGCTGATTAATCTCCCAGCCGACAAGACGCACTACCAGCGGATGAAAATCGGGGAGATGGTGGTAGAGGCACTCAAGAAAGAGACCTCCAATTACAGGGAGCTGATTCTTGATATGCTGACCCCTTTCTCCGTGGAGGTGAAGACCAACGACAATTATGGGGAGATGATGATCCTCAATGTTGCTTTTCTAATAAAAAATACCGCTGAACCTGCCTTTGACGAGGCAGTGAACGAACTGGACGGAAAATTTGGTCACCTGATGACCTTCAAGTACGTGGGAACCCTGCCTCCGTACAATTTTGTTAACTTAGTTATCAATACAAAAGGATAGTGATATGTTCCTGATAGATGACTTGCTTATGGCTCCCCTGAAGGGGGTGATCTTCATTGCCGAGAAGATCAATGAAGTGATTGTGAAGGAAACTTCGGACGAAGGGGCCATCAAGGAAAGACTGATGTCGTTGCAGCTCAAATTTGAGATGGATGAGATCAGTGAAGAGGAATACGACCGGAGAGAGGATGAATTATTGGGAATGCTTGAAAACATCAGGGAAGATAAACTGGATAAATAATACCATTTGCTATGAGTAATATAATTGATGTAAAGAAAACGGTGATAAAATTTTTGAAAGAGAACATCAAGTGCTACGATGTAACCGTTGTTAAAATTGAGAAAGTCAAAGAAATGTGGAGTACGGTAGCGGAAGTATACGAAGATGACTCTTTTCTTAAATCGATGAATCTTCCGCCCAAACAGGTGCGCCTGTTTTATGCCATTAAAATGGATGAAAAACTGGAGATAACCTCTTTTGAACGTCTGAATTCCTTTGAAGGCTCAGATTTTACATCTGAATAGTATTGCTAAATCTCACCACGATGAATGATCTAATTTATGTTTATTGTATCTCGGATAAAAGGCTTGAAAATATTCGGGATTTTGATCTGAAAACAGTTGAAAACATTCAGGTGGGTGATTTTTTTGCGATCATAAAGCGTGTTTCTGCAGCGGAGTTCTCTGAGGTAAATTTCAAGGCAAACCTCTCCAATGCCGAATGGCTTGAAAAAAATGCAAGGGAACACATCCTGGTAATCAGCAGAATTATGGAAGCAGGCCCGCTTATTCCTTTTCGTTTTGGAACCATTTATTATTCCAGGGAGGGGCTCGAGAAATTTGTAACTGATTTTTCAATTTCGCTGACCGACAATTTCAACTACATCCGGGGTAAAGAAGAATGGGCAGTAAAAATTTACTGCGACCGTCGTATTTTAGCCGATCAGATTGATGAACTCTCTGAAGAGGCATCAAATCTTGAAGTGCAAATTATGGGCAGCTCTCCTGGAAAGGCCTTTTTGTTGAAGCGGAAAAAATCGGAACTGATTGAAATTGAGATGGACAGGTTGTGCAAAAATTTCGGACAAGCCTATTTCAATGAACTGAGGGACCTCAGCATCGCTACCGGCCTCAATAATTTGTTGCCTAAAGAGTTCACTGGAAGAAACGATACCATGATGCTCAATGCTACTTTTCTGGTTGAAAGCGAGAAGATCGGGCTTTTTTCCGCAACCGTCGAAGTGATGAAAACCAAGGCCGGCAAATCGGGCTTCTTTATTGAACAGACTGGTCCCTGGCCACTTTTCTCCTTTGTACATATAAAAGAGAATCCAAAGCAATAAATCCGGCAATACTAACTAATTTTACAAGGAGATGGAAGCCTCTCCAGTGATTGCCTGAAACTAAAATGACACCCATGAATGACAACGTAATTGACAGCTCAAAAGACATCACCATCCTGGAACTCCTCGACCGGGTTTTAAACAAAGGAGTAATACTGACGGGTGACATTGTCATTTCGGTTGCTGACATTGACCTGATCTATCTTGGTGTTAAATTGATGCTGAGTTCTGTCGAGACCATGGAACAACTGAAAAACAGCAACCAACATCCAAAACGTGATGAGTAAGCTAATCTATGCTTTTGTTGAGGCAAATTCTTCGCCTCCGGAATTGGGGTTGCTCCTTAAATATATGCAAAGCATCTCCGGAACCACCCTGGCAGCCATCCGGGTGAATGGTGTTACAGCCATTGTCAGTGACCTCAACAGAGCTGATCTGGTGGCTGACAAACTTAGTGCAATTGCCTATGCTGGTATCATTGAAGAGCTGGCCAAGAAGTTTACCGTCATCCCGGTACGTTTCCCCTCCTTTCTGGGATCATCCTCCGAGGTGGAGGAGATGATCAATCGAAATTTGGAAGGGATTCTCGACAATTTCAGAAAGATTGAAAACAAATCCGAATTTGGATTGAAGATCTTCTGCGACAAGCAGGTTCTGAAAGAAACCTTGAAGCAGAAAGACAATGAAACTATAGGAAAACCAGAGGGTTCGGAATTAAGAGAGGGGAGTCCTTCTGTCTACAGGGAATGGGTAGACAAAAAGCTAAAGGAATATCAGTTGGAGGAACAGGTCACCGCTTATGTCAATTCTATCTTAACCGTGATCAACGAATCAGTTGAGCCCATACAGGCAGGCTGCAAGTTTAGAAAAATGGTTTCCGAAACGCTGATACTGGATGCTATTTTTCTGGTACGTAAGCAGCAGAAAACGGTGCTTGTAGAGATGGTAAAATCAATGGAGGCGCAATTCTACGTGCTGACATTCGTGCTGACAGGTCCTTGGCCAGCTTATAGTTTTGTAGACTTTACCGTAAAATAATTTGTCACGATGGATAATGATAATAAAATTCTCTTCAGTTCCGGTTCCATAGAAGAGATGAACGAAGTGATAAGCATGCTGAATGGCAATGAGGAGTCGAAGCTGAAACTAACTCCGGAAAATGCCGATTCCGGACTGGCTAAACTGGTGCTGACACTCGTCGAACTGATCCGGAAACTGGTGGAAAAACAAGCCATGCGTCGCGTAGATGGTGGCTCCTTGACGGATGAGGAGATCGAACGTTTGGGTGAGACACTGATGAAGCTGGAGATGAAAATGGAGGAGTTGAAGAAGTATTTTAACCTGACCGACAGAGACTTGAATATCAATCTCGGACCGCTTGGGGATTTGATGTAGCAACGACCCTCCGGTGGAATGATTGCTCTGTCAGGGCCGGATCAGGCCTTTTTTTGCTGCAGATGCTCAAAATATTGCCAAACCGGATCATTTGGGACAGGGGCTGTCACTTCGACCGTTTCCTGGGTGACGGGATGGATAAAACGAATGGTACGGGCATGCAAATGGATGCCTCCATCTTTGTTGGACCTGGGAAATCCATATTTTAAATCCCCTTTGATGTGTAGTCCGATGGTGGCCAATTGGGCCCTGATCTGATGATGCCGCCCGGTATGAAGTTCTACTTCGATCAGGTGGAACCGGTCGGAAGAGGCGAGGT
>Ga0118677_10004571_pt1 | contig 25093 bp, 32 predicted proteins | sample AliMusrvi5mmetaG_FD_86154 | JGI IMG/M metagenome (GOLD analysis project Ga0118677, IMG submission 86154)
TCTCAATACCTCTTATCAAAGAACCCTAACGCTGCCCAAATTCTCAAGATTAAGTCCCAAAGGTTTAAAGAACGGCTTCAAAATTAACAAAGTACAGTCCTATCTACACTACTATATATAGAATTTTAGAATACATCCCTAAAGCATCTTTTCTTCTTTAAGGACCTTCTCTGTCTCATCGAGAGCTTTTTTAAGTTCAGGTAAAAGATGAACATTGATACTGATCCCCTTGGCGGTTGCCACCATATGTTCCGCCCCCTGAACCTGGGTCCACACACGAATGTCCACCAAATCATTCCCCTTAAACTCTCGAATCCCTACGTGTACTTGTTGAAATTTGTTTTTTGGAAACTTAGCGACCGTTTTATCCATACGCCACTCCTCAATGAGCCCCGACAGCAACGTTGGGGCGAATTGACACCCATGCTTAGATTTGCCAAGCAAATCTGTGGGGATATAGTCTCCGCTGTTGTACTTCGTAAAACAATACGCGGAGACTCGGTAAGCTCTACAAAGCTTACCTCGCCTGAGTCTGTTTATAATCAATGACCGGCTTGGTCCAAGTCGTCAGTTGATTAATAACTGCCAATTCCAAAGGACAAGCATTCGCCGGAACTGACAGAGCAAAGCTGACCATGTCCGCGACGGCCTTAGGATCCATCAGCCGATCGCGCTGTTCTTGCGCCACATCTTTTAAATGGTCAGTCAAATCAGACGCCACAACCCCAGGGAGCAATGATGTTATTTTAATATTATGCTCCCGCATTTCCCAAAATAAACCTTTCAAGAAAGCACGTAATCCCATTTTTAAAGAACTGTACGTCAAAAATGTTCTAGGGATTGGATCACACAGCGTTGAGCCGGAAACCACGCTGATGATATGTCCATTTTTACGCACCACCATGTCAGGAACAACCAGACGAATCAAACGCACATAACCTAAATAATTCGTATTCGCCAATTTCTCTAATTCTTCAATGGGCTGTTCATGAAATAAATGTTGACTAGAAACACCAGCCACATTAATAAGGATATCAATTTGCTTAAACTTAGCCTTGGCCTGTTCGACGAGATTCTTTAAGTCTTCTAGTTTAGCGACATCTGTAGGAACACCAAGAGCGTCAATGGCGTATTTATCTTTAAGATGTTTGACGGTTTCATCTAATGGCCCCTGAGTACGCGCCGCAAGAACCAAATTTGCTCCATGTTCAGCCAAACGCGTGGCAATGGCTTTTCCGATGCCTCGACTAGCACCAGTAATAAGAGCTGTTTTACCTTTTAAATCCACGGATACGTTTGCCATATTTTTCCCCTTAATTTTTTGCTAAAGATTCCGCTTCAATAACCTGTTTAAAAATCTTCATATTATCCTGTGAATGTTTATTAATGAATCCTTCAATCTGTTCAGCTGTAAATTTTGTAAACTTAGGGTCCATTTCAAAATGCTGGATCCAGGTCATTTTAATACCTTCTGGGGATTCTGTATAGAACCAAACGATTTTCATATATTGAAAAGGAAATAACGGATCCCAGCGCTGAGCATAGGCCATTTTCAAATCTTTAAACAACCACCGTTTTGACACCCAAGATTTCCCATCCTCATCCGTCAAACGAAAGGTAATTTCATTCCCATTACGTTCCAGAACATCAGCCTTGGCATACTCTTTGCCAAAAAGCTCGGTCCATCGTTCAATATGGTTTGAAATCTCGAAAACTAATTCGTATGGTGCGTTGATAACTATTGAATTTACTGTGTGTCCCATGAATATTCTCCTGTAGATGTTTGGTCTTTTCCTTAAGTAATGATATAGTCTTGAAGCCCTACTTTACCTCTTTTAGGCTGAGTGATATGGTCTTGAAACCTTACCTTGCCGCTTTTAGACTGGAATGATGTAGTGTTGAAATCTTCTTTTACCGTTTTAGCTTGAGTGCTGTAGTCTTGAATTAACCTTCTACCAGCTTTAGCCCGAGTGCTGTAGCCTTCAATTAACCTTCTACCAGCTTTAGCCCGAGTGCTGTAGCCTTCAATTAACCTTCTGTCAGCTTTAGCCTGAGTGCTGTAGTCTTGAATTAATCCACTACCAGCTTTAGCCCGAGTGCTGTAGTCTTGAATTAACCTTCTACCAGCTTTAGCCTGAGTGCTGTAGTCTTGAATTAACCTTCTACCAGCTTTAGCCCGAGTGCTGTAGCCTTCAATTACCCTTCTGTCAGCTTTAGCTTTAGCCTGAGCCCTGTCTCTACCACAAATGTCATTAATAACAATTTCCAAGATAGGTGATTCCAATAGTATCATATTCAACCTTCTGCAGATACCTGACTTATTTAAACATCTCTGACGAAAGTTGAGGCGTGGGTTCGAATCCCGCCCAGGGTACTGAAGGCCGTAAAGATGGAGTCAGAGCCATCTTTACCACCACTTTCTTCTTGCAAAAAACAATTAAACCTGATATATTTAAATTAATCAACTTTCGTCAGAGTTTGAGTTGTTCATTGGGCCGCAATCAAATGCGGCCCTTCTTTTTTATATAATTGCTACCGCCCGGCACCAACCAGCGCCTGCATTGCGCACCTTAACCGGCAAACAGCTCACAGTAAAGCCAAAAGGTTTCGGGATTGCTCCTAAATTGCCTAAACGTTCCATATGACAATATTCACGGCGTCGCCCCAAGAAATGGCATGGCCAAATCTTACTCTTATCCTTTGTGCTTAAAAATTCCTTAAACATCAAAAAACATGGCCGGTCTAAACCAATAGTGTCAATCCCCATCATTTTAATACCTTGGTCCAACAAAAACTCAATAGCATCAGGCGTGCAACCGACATACTTGTTCACATAGTCATCTGTTCCTAAAAGCTTATCCCCACCTGTGTACAGAAGCACTATATCCATGGGTTTTAATTTATAATTGATCTTTGCAAGAGCCCCTTCGACTTCCCTCTTCCCGATGGCATCAGGAAAATTTAAATGAGTAAAATCTAAGACAACACCGGCACCCAAACACCATTCAAGAGGGACATCCATGATCTGTTTAGCAGGCTTACCTTCGCAGGTTGAGCCATAATGAAAAGGAGCATCCACGTGAGAACCCATATGCACCGAGGAATTGACAATTTCGAGAGAGAGCATCTCTCCATCGGGAATTTCATCAGCCGAGGCCACACGTTCACCTTTGTCAAAGCGCTCTTGGCCATTGGGTTGCTTACTCATAACCACCCAATTAAAATGCTCCACCCCCGCCTTGTGGGTAATCCGCTCAATACTCGCCGCATGGGTTTCAACTAAAGAATCGTCAATAGGTAGACTTAAATCAACAATTTTCATAAATTTATATTTGGAGAAGGCATCATAAAAGTTAAATCTCTTGCCTCTGTACCCCTATCCTCTGTTTTTAGTATTAAAAGTTCTTCTTGATTATCAAATTGCAATAAAATTTCTGAATCCTGACGATCTATTCCTATGATGTTATGCCCAACAAGTAACGGCAGTTTAAAATCTTTTCTTAACAATTTCGAATAATATCTATCAATAACCTGATTAGTATTTTGTTTCCTATATTCCCAATACTCCTCAACATCAATACGATTATTATCACCAAAATATAACTTTAAAACATATTCACCCAACTCAACCTTTGTTAAGGTTAAACCCACAAAAGAATGAAGATCGACTGTTTTAATCGTTCCAATCATATGTTATAAAGTAGCCGTATTATCTAAAAATAATTTAATCGCATGCGCAGATCTTTGTATATAATTTTTATACTCATCCGGATGAGTTTTAATTATTTCTGAAGTTCGTTCAATAACTTCTTTCAATAAAGGGATATAGCCGTTTAAATCATTAGCCCAAAATTTCTTTTCAATCGTCAAAACGGCATTTAATAAATCCCCTTCATAAAACTCACTTTTGGCCAAAGGATCTTTTTGTAAACGCTCAATCGCTAAAGGCACTAAATATTTTAAATTGCTGTTATGAACAATCATGGAGAGTATTTCTTCATTAGAAAAGTTCTTCAATGGTTTCTTCTGAAGCAAATGGCCTCTTGTCGCCACAGATCCTCTGGAATGAGAATTTCCTTTAGCCACCTTTTCTAACTCCTCTAAACTTCTATTCATATCAAAATTAATTAAATCCATAGGATCCTATCAATGATTACAGCCGCAAGAATGCGAAGCACAACCACCTTCACCTTGAGTCTTGGTTTTTAAAATACCAATAATCTCATTAAAGGACTGGGTCTTTTTTAATTCATTGTCTTTTAAAGCCACTCCCAATTCTTTCTTGATAACCACAGAAATCTCCACCATCTCCGTCGAATCTAAACCTAAAGATTCATCCAACTTAGCGCCTGGCACAATTTCATTTTCCTTAATATCCAACACCTTTTTAAAGATACATTTAATTTTGTTTTCTAAATCTGTCTGTGTTTGCATAAACCTCTCCTTAAGATTTTTGTAAAATTAATACACAATTAATCCCGCCGCGACCACGATTGATGATCATGGCATTTTTGATTTCCTTGGCCTGAGCCTTATTGGGACAATAATCTAAATCACACTCAGGATCTGGCGTCTGATAATTAATAGTCGGTGGTATCGTACCATGTTCCATGGCTAAAACGGTTGTAATAACATCCAACGATCCGCTTGCCCCTAACATGTTACCAAAAACCGATTTTGGCGCTGATACCGGGATTTTTTTAGCATACCCTTCAAAAGCTTTCTTGATGCCCTTAGTTTCAGTGATATCGCCAAGAACCGTCCCTGCCCCATCCGCGCAAATATAATCAACATCTTGTGGAGCAAGCCCCGCATCATCCAAGGCCATCTTTATAGCCCTGGCTAATTGATGAGCGTCTTTGGAAGGGTCAATTCTATCTACAGCATCGGTGGTTGTCCCATAACCAATGATATTCGCATACACATGGGCGCTTCGCTTATTGACCCTGCTATGCGGTTCAAGTGTCAAAACTCCTGCCCCTTCAGCGATCGCCAATCCATCACGGTTTTTATCAAACGGTCTATACGCTCCATGGGGATTATCATTATTGTGAGTCAACATCCCTGAGGTGACACAGCATAAAAGAGCATAAGGTGTCACAGGGGCTTCCATTCCCCCAGCGAGGATAAAATCACATTTGCCACGAATGATCGTGCGGGCCGCATACGCTATAGCCATCAAAGAACTGGCACGGTCAGCGACGATTGTCTTACTAAATCCTTTAATTCCATAGTTGATTGAAATCTGTCCCTGAGGAGCAGCGGGAAACCAAGCGGAGGCCATAAAAGGGCTGACCCCTTCCCGTCCTTCAAGGTACATATCGCGCAGTTCTGTTTCCGCATACAGCCAACCACCTAGAGCATTGCCCATAAAAATCCCTACGCGTTTTAAATCTTCGTCGGACAAATTAATCTTGGCGTCTTCTAAACACATCTCAGATGCAACCAAGGCCATATGGGAAAACAAATCGATTTTCTTAAGCAAGCGTGAAGAAACATTGCTGTAGGCTTCCAGCTCCTTAACATGTCCGGCAATCCTGGAGGGATAAGCGCTCGCATCAAAACGATCTATTTTCTCAATGATAGAACGACCCGCCTTCACATTCGACCAAAATTGCCGTTTATCCATTCCCGACGGTGAAATAAGACCTAAACCTGTAATTGCAATTTTTTCCATTACGCACCCTTTTTAAATTAAATGAATCAAAATAATAATCAAAGGATTCAAGAAAAACAAAATCCACACATCCCGATACCAAATTTTATAGACCTTTTCTGGAACAGTAAAGTCGTTATTAAAACCTTGATACTTTAAAAGCTTATTAATAAAGGCAATCTTCGACTTAAAAATAAACTTTGGAAACAACAAACTAATAAGCAAAAGCACTTGAGCCAACCAAATAAATGGTTCAATCAATTTAAAAAATAAAACAATCTTTGCTGTGAAACTTAAATTAACCAACATATCTTTGTAAAACCATCGCTGAATGAATGCCTGAAAATCCGCTCGATGTTTTTAAAATACAATTTACCTTTTTTTCTAAAGCTTTATTAGGGATATAATTCAAATCGCATAAAGGATCTGGCTCTTCTTGATTAATCGTTGGTGGCAAAATATTACGGACAAACATCATAGAACTTAACGCCAGTTCAATCCCATTAGCTCCCGCCAAAGGATGCCCGATCATCGACTTAACAGAAGAAATCGGGATCTTATAAACCTGCGGACCTAAAGCCATCTTATAAGCACTGGTCTCAAACACATCGTTCTGCCTTGTCGAAGAACCATGGGCGCTGATATAATCAATATCCTCTGGTTTAATCCCCGCATCTTGCATGGCCAAGGTAATACTGTCCGCCATGGCATCACCTTCTGGAGGCAAATCCGTCATGTGGTAGGCATTGCACGTCGTACCAAAACCGGTGATCTCACAATAGATACGCGCCCCACGCTTAAGCGCGTATTCAAGTTCTTCGCAAATAAGAATCCCCGCGCCTTCGGATATGACAAAACCATTGCGTTTATTATCAAAAGGCCGACTGGCCTTGGCCGGTTCATCGTTATGTACCGATAAAACATTAACAGTGTCAAATGCCCCAAAGGTAATAGGAGTAATCGGAGCCTCAGAAGCACCACAAATCATTACATCAGCATCACCGTCGGAAATCATCTCAAAAGCAAAACCTACTGAGTCCGTGCCAGCCGTACACCCCGTGGAGATGGTGTTGCAGACACCTTGTAGGCCATATTTTGCTGATATTTCACTCGATGGAGTATTAAACATAGCCGCATCATACAGATCAGGACGGACAATCGCAGGATTGATAGGTTTAGTTCCACTGTCGGTCACCAGAGCGAATTCTTCTTCCATGTATTTCGTTCCGCAAATGGCATTGGCGAGCGAAACCCCTATCCGCTCTTTATTAACGCCATTTAAATTTAATCGCGAATCTTCCAAAGCCATTCGGGCCGCCACACAGGCAAACTGCACATAACGATCCATCCGCACAGCCTCTTCAAAACTTAATCCTAAGGCAATTGGATCAAAATCAGAAACCTGGGCCGCAATCTTCGTGTTAAAAATGGACACATCAAATTCAGTTACCCGACGGATAGCCGACACTCCTTTGATCATTGCCGAAAAACAAGCATCGTTGCCGATACCATTGGGTGCGATGATCCCAACCCCCGTAACCACCACTCTACGCTTTTTATTCATTTCTAATTCCTCTAAGTACAGACTAGTTATCCTTAAATCCCTTATTAATGTTTTAAAGTTTCTTCCATTAAATTATTGTGACTGCCAATTACCTGCCATGCCGGGAAACCAGGCTGATTGGTTTTCTTCCATGTCATGGTATAGCGACGAATGACCCGTTTACCGCCCTCAGAATTTACCTCCACTGTAAAAATTAAATACTGAACAATGGCAATATCTCCATGAAGTTTAATTTGTACAGGACGCAGTTCAGCAATAGCAATGTTCGTACTCTTAGTCCAAAAGCCAACCCATTTCAAAAGCCAACCATAATCGACGGGCACAGGGCTTTCATGACCAAAACCTATCATATCCGGATGAATGTATTTAATAAATTCATCCACCTTCTTGTTAATCAATAAATCCCAATGCTCGTCGATCCCTTTAAAGATCTCGATTTGAGCATCATTCCAATATTCAGGAATCCAGGAAGTGCGTTTAAATCCAAGAGATTCTGCGGTTTTCATAAGTATTCTCCCATAATTAGGTTGGCGGGTCTTCGGGTTCTTGTGTCAAAATCAATGACCCGCCAACTCGTTAACCCGTAAACCAAAAGAACTTTTAACTTTCTCTACACTAAAATATCTCCCCGTAGACTCAACCTCATGCACCATATCTACCATCCGACTATTTAAAAGCACAGACAATTTCAAATGATTAGCCAAATGCACAACTTCTCCGTTAATAAATTCAATCTCACTAGTCTTACCGCGCAAAATACTCTGCAAAATAGAACCATATAAAGGTTCTTTGCTTAAACCGGTTAGGGTTTTATGAATAATTCCAGCGGCTTGCTCCAAAGGCATTGACGCTAACCCAAAAATTTTTTCTTTGGGGAAATCCGGCATAGAAACCAGCTCAATCTTAGCTTCCTGAATAATGCCAATCCCCTCTCTTAAAAGTAGAATACTCAGACGACATAAATCCATATCCGCAAAAGTCTCCTGCATACTCTTTCCAATCAGAGCCGGAATGCAATTATTAAAATTCACAAAAAGCTTTAAATACTTCATCCCCATAATATTGGTTGAAACTTGCACTTTAAAAGCGGCTTTCAAGACTTCCGCAATGCCATGCGTGGTCGGATCAATCGGCGTAAAAGGACGACCGATGATCCAGTCTCCATCAAAATTAAGCGTAATCTCGCCTGGCTTAACATAGGTAGCTCCAAACATCACAATACTAGAAAGCTGACGATCACGTTCAAAATGACTGCTTAATAAATTATCTGCCTGTACGCCATTTTGAGTGGTCAACACAAGGCCAGTGTCAAGATATTCACAATTAGCCGCGTAAGCTTCTTCCAAGTCCTGAGATTTAACGGCGAATATAACTAAATCACAAGGCCTACCCATTTTAACAAGAGCTGGAACATGAATCGTTTCAGTGCCGCGGACACCTTTAATGGTTAAACCTTTTTGGTTTACAGCATCCACCTGATCTTGCCGGCCGATTAAACAGACATCCTCACCGGCCTTTTTTAAGTAACCGGCCACACAACCACCAATAGCTCCTGCACCGATGACAGCTATTTTCATAAATTACTTTCCGTATTTTTTATAATCAAACCCGACTTCATCCATAATACGAATCATAAGGCTATAAAACGCCTTAGGCACCTCGCTCGTAAAAGCTTGAACAATGTCCTGTTCCTGGACCTGATTGCTCGCACGACTTTGAGCATTTTGTTCAGCCTTTTTATTCACAACTTCTTTAGCTATGCGTCGATGAAATACAGGAATAAGATTTAACATCTTGTTGTATTTAGCCAAAGAAGCTTGATCCCAATCCATTGTAGTTTGTATCGTCACCATATTATTTCACCGTTGCTGGCTGCCTAGAATTAGCTTCCCATTTTGAAATATTGTTCATAAAATCCCTCACGCACAATTTGACCTTAATATCATAGTTGCTTTCCATGATACGGTGAATACGTTCTGGTTTGGAATAATACTCACGCATACACCAGGAACCTAGACGGCCAACTTCTTCAACAGTCAAATGGTCGGTCGGGACAACGGGATGTTGAAAATCCCAGGTCTTTAAATCAATCTTATCTGGATCAAACCAACCTTGTTTAATTCCATAGCGCCAATCCGGAGAATTAGGTACAGGCGTCATATAATCCAAAGCAAAGATATCAGCGTCAATTTCATCGGCGACACGTAAACGTTCCTTAATTTTGGCCTCCGTGTCCTCTTTTAGACCGATCAAGACTGTTCCGACGCTACCAATGTCATTTTCACGTAAAATTTGGACGGTCTTTTTGATCTGGGCAATAGTGACCCCTTTGCCTGTTTTGTTTAGAGTCATATCGTCTTCAACCTCGACCCCAGTTAAAGCCAAGAACAAGCCAGCTTTTTTCATTAAGGGCAAGATACTATGTTGACTAATCCATTGGTCCGCACGACCAAGGCAGACCCAATCAATCTTATTACCACGCTTGATTTTCTCTTCGCAAAATTCAATCATGGCTGCTGTATCGGTGTTGAAAGCATCATCTTGGAAAACAATGGTGGCTATCCCATATTGTTTCTCAAGAATATCAAGCTCATCACAAATACGCTTTCCTGTAAGACCCCGCCACGACGTAAAATCTTTAGTGGCCGTACGGCTGTCATACAAAGCCCATTCATAACAGAAATGGCATTTCCCAGGACAGCCACGGGAAGTCATAAGTTCAGCAAACGGCTTCCAATAGGTATGGCCAACATATTTATCCATAGGAAACAAATCATACGCCGGCATAGGTAAAACATTTAAATCCGGAATCAAATCACGATGAGGACCAATCACAATGGTTCCGTCTTTTTGCCTGGAAACCAACCCGGGAATTTCTATCTCCTTTTTGGGAGAGCCCGCATTAATATTCTTAATAAGGTCTTCCATGGTTATTTCTGCTTCTCCAATCATGACGTAATCAATGGTCGGATTAAGACGCATCTGACGCTCCCAGTCCCCCGAATACCATAAACCACCGGCGACAGTCTTGACGTTTGGCATGGCCTCTTTAATAAGACGCAAGCCCTCGTTAAAATACCAAATAATGGCGGCCCCACAGGTGGAATGCAAAAGCTCACCCACAAAAACCATATCGGGTTGGCTCTTCTTCACATATTCAAGCATGCCATCCCAATCCATATCTAAAGCGCGCGAATCTAAAGCTTCGACATCGGCTAATTTCTTCTCACGAAGATACGCTCCCAATTGAGCATGCATTTGATTACAAGCTTTATGATTACCATGGGAATCCCAAGCTTTGAGTGGTGGCGTTAAAAATAATACTTTCTTAATCATGTTGTTTTCTCCTCTTTAACCTTACCCGGCAACGACGGATAAGGAATTCCCTTATAAAAATCTTTTCTTAAACCATTTAACCAATTGTGTTACTAAGTAAATCTTTAATTGCTCAAGCTTGCTTAGTCAAAACCAGGAAGTTACCAAGGACTTGCCTCCTGGCGTCTGATCAATCGCAACATGTTTAGCTTGTGTATACTCAAGCAATCCATCCCTACCTAACTCTCTACCAAATCCGCTTTGTTTAACCCCACCAAATGGCGCTTCGTTAGGGAAAAACCCATAGGTATTAATCCATACTGTCCCACAACGAAGCCTCGAAGCTACCTGCCTAGCTTTTTCTAAATCCTTACTCCAGATCATGGCGGCCAAACCATATTTTGAATCATTGGCAATATGAACAGCCTGCTCTATCGAGTTAAAAGGAATCACACAAAGTACAGGTCCAAAGATTTCTTCCTTGGCGATGGTCATATCATTACGCGCATCAACGAATATCGTCGGTTGAAGATAGGCTCCCTTAGCATCGAGGCCTTCAGGAATTCTTCCTCCACAAGCAAGCTTGGCCTTTTCCCTGATTCCAGTTTCAATAAATTTAAGCACATTGTCCCGATGAGAAACACTGACCAAGGGACCAAACTCCGTCTCAAAACTATCGGCTGGCCCAATCTTTAATTGTTGGGCCCTCTCGACTAATTTTTCTACAAACATTTTGTAAATCTTATCTTCCACCAACAGCCTTGAACCTGCCGTACACATCTGGCCCTGGTTCATAAAAATTGCTGACAACGCCCCTCCAATAGCCGCATCCATATCACAATCAGCAAATACGATATTGGGAGATTTCCCGCCTAACTCTAGCCCCAACTTCTTAACTCCTTTGGCTGCTTGGGCCATGATCTTTTCTCCAGTTTTCGTCCCTCCTGTAAAAGAAATCATATCAATAGACGAGTGGCTAATCAGCAGGTCTTTAGCTTGTGACATAGTTGATGAAACAATATTAACAACTCCTTTAGGTAATCCAATTTCAGATATAATCTTCGCCAACGCCATAATAGAAACACAGGCCGTTGAAGATGGTTTCAAAATAATCGTATTGCCGGCTAAAAGAGCTGGCGCCATCTTCCAGGCGGTCATGATCAAAGGATAATTCCAAGGAATAATCAAAGCCGCAACGCCCACAGGTTCTCTATCAACAAATGATGAGACGGGAGCATTGACCTTAACCTCCTGGTGGAACAAAGAAACGTCCTTTAACTTTCCAAAATATTCAAAGGTCTCAGCAGCGGTTGGTACATCAATAAATGTCGTATGCTTGATCGTCTTTCCCGTTGATAAACATTCCAACTCGGCAAGCTCTTTAGCGTGGGTACGGATAGCTTCGCCAATTTTAACTAAGAAAGCTCCTCGCTCCTCAAGAGACAGGCTTGGCCAGCGGCCATGGTCAAAACCTATACGCGCCGACTGAATAGCTATTTCCATATCAATTTCATTCGCATCAGCTAAACGGGCAAACACCTGACCATTAGACGGATTTATACAATCAAAATACTTGCCTGATAAAGGCGGAGAAATTCTGCCTTCGAGTAATAAATCAAATTGTTGGATAGATATGGTTTCCATTTTATTATTTTAATAGACGCAAATATTCTTGCATCGATTCATAAACACAGCCGGAGATAAAATTGATAAACGGCTTATCCGACACTGGTTTGACCTGTGCTTTCTTTAAAGCATTGATATAATCAGAACGCAATATAGGTGGAATGATGGTAATAACATACCCTCCTTGCAAAAGTGCCAAATTCATGAGTAAACGGGCTGTCCTGCCATTGCCATCGACAAACGGATGAATCGAAACCAATTCCTTATGAAGCAAGGCGGCATATTCAACCGGATGGTATTTCTTTCGCCACCCTGCTAAGGCGGCTACAAATTTCTTCATTAGTATCGGAATATCCTTCGCAACTGGGGGCAGAAAGGTTGTTCCAGTAATAATCCCCTTGTCCTGACGATATTGGCCAGCCATTTTCTCATCTAGACGATAATAAAACAAATGATGAAGCTGACAAATGTCCTTCTCACTGATTGATTTTGCCTTAGCCAACTGAAAAAGACAATCATATGCTTGAGCATGCCCCAAAGCTTCATAATGATCTTTAATTGGTTTACCACCAATTGTTATCCCATCTTCCAAAACGACCTTGGTTTCTGTTTCCGTCAAGGTATTGCCTTCCAAGGCATTACTCGAATAAGTAAATCCCACCCGATAATACGCCTTAATCTGTTCAAGCATGCTTTTGCTTAAAGGGCGAAATTTCTGTAATTCCTTTTTCAGTTCATCTATTTGTTTAATTCTATTTTCAAACATCTTATAAGACCTAACAGGAAGTTTTTTTGATATAATACAAACCCTCACTAAACTGACCTTCAAGAAATTCTTTCTGACCTTCAGCTCTATTTTTAGCCCAGGAAATTATTTCTTCTTTATCATCTGGAGCGCCTTCGAGAGCAAAAATTTCATTCTTATCTGTCAATAAAAGCGTCGGTAAAAAAGTATCGAAGCCTTGTTGACTAATGACATTTCTAGTAATTTTTTCAAACGTTTCTATTTCCATATTGATTTTCCCTACTCCAGAGACACATTAGATCAGTTAACGTTTTTCTCTAGGGATTTGACGTCTAAGAGATCCTTTGGTCGACCAGTTGCCTTTTTATTGCGAATCAAATCTTGCAATGACAAAAATGGAATCTTTAAATTCTGAATATTGATGATTTTCTTATTCTTATAAGCTTCATCAAAGCTCACTCCATCAATCTCTGTAATAAGATCAATCCTTCGTGGTGCTAGACCAATTTGAAATACTATTCCTTTAATAGAAAACGTCTCCTCTGAAACTTCTTTCACGGGAGAACCAAACTTGACTAATACTTCAAAAATCTTTTTAGCATTTTTGTTGGTTGCCTCAACCCAAATATCTATATCTCCAGTTGCGCGTGGATATCCATGAACACCCAAGGCATACGCACCAACGACTAAAAACTTAACTTTCTCTTTTAACAAGAGTTGTAATATGTCTTTGTAATCTTCGTTGAGCACTTTTTTTGTCCTTTAGTGACCATACTTCCTGGGTCAATTCCCATATAAAAGATATCCTCTGAGAAAATGAAGCTTTCATATAATTATCGTCTTCATTCTCCATTTTCTTTAATGTTGCATATTTACGACGAAGCTTAATCATTTAAACCCTTCTGCTTTCTATTTATTCTACAGGCACTTGGGTCCAAAGTTGAAAAATTCGACTACATGGCGCGTACCATTTGGAGATGCGGGCAAAATCTCCTTTAAGATGCATCTTCTTCTGTGTTGTGGCCACAAAAGGGTCAATCTGACGATTAAACACTGCCCGCCAAATAGCTTCCGGTGCATTGATGACAAATTCAGCTTCCCTTTCCTGTGCTGTCTGTGTAATCCTTCCATTTTCGAAAGTAAAACGATGGGCTTGACCTGTTTCATCCAAGATTACAGCCAAAGTCATATTCATAGACGTCTTATTTCCCAATTCCTTCATTTGCTCGTCACTGTTGACAATCTTAACAATTTCGTCGATTTGGTTCTGAGAAAACAATTTGTATTTCTTAACATTCTGTATTTCATTTTCTTGCACAGAGACAAAGTTTTGCTTCTCAACCGAGGATTTATAATGCACAGCCACTAGATCCATCTTCACCTGCTCTTCTAATTCTTGAATCAACACAAAGGCCCGAAAAAGATCCGGCCCCATCGCCACAACACCATGATTACGCAGGACAATCACATTGTTGGACTTAAGCTCCTCAATCACAGGCACAATGTCGGTTACCGTCGGAGTACTCTGCGCGATAGATTTGACTTCACCTAAATAAAACTTCGCCTCAAAGGTCTTAGGCGTAAAACGTTCATTAGCCAAGAAATACCCGTTGGTATAGGTCGGATGCGTATGCACAACCGCCTGAGCTTGAGGAAACTGCTTATAAACAGCCGTATGCAATAATGTTTCGCTTGACGCCCTGCCGGAACCTATAACCTGCCCATCTAGATTAACAACAACAATGTCCTCAGGATTTAAATACCCTAGGGATGTTTGCGTGGCCGTAATAAGCAAGGTATGAGCATCTAAACGTGCGCTAATATTACCATTGAAACCCGTCGCCAGGTTCTTATCCCAAAGCAATTTTCCAATACGAATGATTTCGTTCTTAAGTTCGTTAGTATTCATATTATTTTAAGTATTTGGCAGGCACCCATTCGACCAAAGGCGCATACGCATGCGTTTTAGCTGAAGCTGTGGGGGAGCCTTTAAGCATTAATAAATCTTTCGGATTACCTAAAAAATGTTTTTTGTGTTCACCGTCGACTAAACGCAAGGCCACTTTGTGCTTTTTAGCCAAAACCGCTAAAATCAAAGCACCAGTGTCACACAAAGCCCCGGTATTGTCGACATACTGACAAGCCAATACCACTTCTTTAACATAATTCTTAGAGAATAAAAACCCCGCCATGTTATCGCAAACAATAACCGGTGTAACTTTCTTAGCGAGAAAATACCGGCTATTATGTTCAGCGGCTCTAAGCGTTGGTCTTCCCTCACAAATCACGACACGGGACCCTTTATATTTTATCTTAGCTAACGCTCCTGAAGTTAATACCCCTTGCACGAGAACAATAGTTTTTTCTTTAAATTCCAGCATGGATCACGATCGCTTTCTTTATAAGGTCATGTGGGACCACATCAAACCCAGGATAATAAGCTTCAACACCTGAAGGAAAAAGTCGTTTACGTTCATAAAGCAAGACTTCTTGCGATGAACGTTGTTCTATGGGCATATCTTTTCCAGTCGCCACCTTATTGGATGGCTGGGTCAAAGCAATAAGAGGTATACCAAACTCTTTAGCCATCACAGCAATTTGATAGCTTCCAATTTTATTAGCTATGTCTCCGTTAGCGGCGGAACGGTCAGAACCAATAACAACCTTATTAACCATTCCCTGAGACATCAAAAGACCTACAGCATTATCAGCCACCAAGGTCACAGAAATCCCAGCCTCTTGTAATTCCCAGACTGTCAGCTTAGCTCCTTGCAAGTATGGACGGGTCTCGGTGGCAAAAACATGGATCTTTTTCCCCTGCTCTTTTGCGATAGCGCAAGCCATCGCCAATTCACCAGAAACATTACAATGGGTCAAAATATGATCCCCCTCTTGAATACTTTCAGCCAACTGACGGACACGTTCTAGACGACGATGACGAATTCCTTGTAAGAAACCATCTGCAGTCTTAATAACAGCCGCTCTTACATCTGCCCCATGCGTGGAAGCTTTTTGAGCACACCCAACAATTATGCCAGTAACTTCAGCAAAAGGAAACGTTGGACGACTATCATTTAAAGCTTGAGCTATTGACTGAATAGTCTTTAAATCCACCTTTGTTTTCGCTGACGTTCTGTTCATTTCTAAAACAAAGGTATTAAGTACAACTAAAAATTGACCAAAGGCCCTGGTTTTCATAGACCTTATGACCCCAACGGATTCTTTGACATTACTGACGGGAATGTAATACAATTTCGCAGGAATTAGCGTCTCGTCTAATATCATTAAGGTTTTATCTTGCCAATGGGCAGGCCAAAACAAAGGAGATTCGTACATTATTTACCTTCTAACTGTTTTACTAATTCCAAGGCCATTTGAATAAGCATCCCTTCAGCCATGTAATAGTCAGGGTTGATAAAGCCCATTTGGCCTGTAATCAAATTATCAGAAACAGCCAAAATAGAAACAGCTGGTATTTTATACGTCTGGGCGATGGTTAAAAACGGAGCACTGACCATATCTACTCCAATGGCTCCCTGGTCAATAACCTTATTAACAACTTCCTTGGTCTCACGCAAAATCGCATCTGTCGACCAGACCTTGCCTTCATGCACCGTCAAAGCCGCTGAAGCGGCCAGTTTCTTAGCAATGCCCGCAAGTTTCTGGGTCATGGCCGCATCCGGAAGAGTTACAAACTTATCATCCACATAATAAGGAGAAACACCATCGCCGCGCACACAACCGGTCGTCAGAATGAAATCTCCAATCTTGATATCTTTACGCAAAGATCCACAACTACCAATACGGATAAGAACCTTGGCCTCTGCGCTGCAAAGAATCTCTGTGGTAATGGCTGTATCCGCCGCAAAACGTCCACCGTTAATAGCCGTAATCCTTGTCCCATTGATAGTTCCTGTAAACATGTTGTATTCCATAAAAGAGAAATTCTTGACGGGATTTTCCATTTTCTTTACAACACTATCTAATCTTTCTTTAGGACCCGGAACAATCGCATAAGAACCAATATCCTTTGGCCTTAACTGCACCATGGACATTAAATCTTTTCCACTTAAATGAACATCTCTTGTCATTCTGTCTTGTTCTACATTAGACATAGTATTTCCTTTCTTTATGCCATCACTTCTTGTTTCAACGATTCTTTATCAATCTTTCCTGTACGATTCTTTTGTAAAGAAGAACGTATTTCCACTGTTTGAGGCACTTTAAAATTGGCTAAATGTTCACGAGCAAAATATTTAATATCCAAAGGATTAATATTCACCCCTTCTTTTAAGACGACAAAAGCCTTGACTGATTCTCCCCTCATACTATCTGGAACGCCAATGACCGCCGCTTCCATGACCGCTTCATGCTTACATAAAACCGCTTCCACTTCTGGTGCATACACAATTTGGCCTGCCACCTTAATCATTTCTTTTTTGCGACCGACAATATACAAAAGTCCATTCTCATCAAACCGCCCTAAATCACCCGTATGAAAAAAACCATTACGTTTGGCTAATTGAGTAGCCTCTGGATCTTTATAATATTCCTGCATCACCACCCAACCGCTAATAACAATTTCTCCTACCCCACCCTGAGGCAACACTTGATCCTCATCATTCACAATTTGAATTTCGCAGTTTGGAGCAGGCTTGCCTACACTTACAATATTGGGATTATCCAAAGGAGTTACAGTATTAGGTGGGCATGTTTCCGTCATACCCCAGCCATTAAGCAGTTTGGCATTTGGACAATATTTATGAAAACGTTCCAAAATATCCGGAGAGCTTGGAGCACCAAAGACAACCACCCAACGCAAACTTTTTAAATCAAATTGGTCAAGGTTCTTAAGCGTCAATAAAGCCGTATACATAGGCGGCACAATATGAAAACACGTCACCTTATGCTGCACTACATTCTTTAAGAATTCTAAAGGATGAAACCTATCCATCAACACAAGGGTAATACCGAAAAGAATACAATTCTGAATATAAATAAAACCACCGATATGACTTAATGGAATGGCACATAATTTGACATCACGCTCGCTTAAATCGACAAAATATTTCATAGCTTCTGGTGAACCATCCAGATGACGGTAATTAAGCAAAATACCTTTAGGTTTTCCCGTTGTCCCAGAGGTGTACATGATCAAACACGGATCTGTTGGACTAATCGAAGCCGGGGTAAACCCCTCTGCTGTCATAAGCGCATAAAAAGGCTTTTGCCAACCTACTGCTTCAGGCTCACCTAAAACAATAACAGTCTTTAAAGAAGGAACCTTGGCCTTTATGTGCTGTAAATCCACCTCAGCTCTAGGAGCGGCAATTAATATTTCTGTTTGAGAATGATCTAAACAAGAAACAAGCTCATCATTCTTAAGCATAAAATCCAAAGGCACAACTGTCGCTCCAAGACAAAACGAAGCCAGATAACTATAAACATATTCCGGACTATTGGGTAAAAATAAGGCGATTTTAGTAGATTTCTTAAACTGCAAGGATCCTAAACCATGCGCCAGTTGAAAAACCCTTTGTTTTAGCTCAACAAAAGATATGGCCTGATCTTTAAAAATTAAAGCAGGTTTAGCACCAAAACGAATAGCCGATTGTTGTAAAATTGAGTAAATATCCATAATTTAAGATGACTAGTAAAATTTTAATAATGAGATTTTATTATAGTTTCAAAATAAGTCAAGGAAACTATGTATATATAATATTAAAAATTTAAGTGATTAAAGCTGAACGATGACCTTTTGGGTTGAAGCTATTTCTGCCTCCACTAAATCGATGTCATGGGCTAAAATAAGCTCAAGAGGCTTGGTCCTGGAAAGGTTATTCTTAAGCTCTAAAAGGTCCTTACGAATTCTTTTTAAAATAGCAACGCGAGTTTTAAGGCGTCTTTTAGCTAAATTCTGATCCACCAAAGGCAAAAAATATAAAGAAAGATCCATTTGAAAATACGGCCGCTCTACAGAAATAAAACTACTTGAAATAAGCTCTTCAAATTTCTTTTTGCCCTTAGGAGTAATCCGATAAATATTTCGTGCAGGAAAACGGCCCTTTTGACCAACGACCTTGTCAATCAGACCCTCCTCTTCCATTTTCTGAAGCGGATAATAAATAGACTTAATTTGCAAGCCAATGGTAGGAATTAATTCTTTCTCAATTTGGCGCTTGATTTCGTAGCCGTGTTTGGGACCTTCAGCCAATAAACCTAAAAAAAGAAATTCATTTTCAATCATTATACTGTATAAAACTATTCTTCTGTATTTTTAGGACAATTTGAGGGGTACGTTAATTCTAAAAGAAGACGATTTAATCTTTTAATCTGGTCTTTATTTTTGTCCTTTATATTTACCATGGTCTGTATTTCATCTGATAAGAAAATCGTTCTACCTTTCCTGCCCGTCCAGTCATCATAGAATTTATCATCGCCTAAAAGTAAATTAAGAGCATCAACAGCATTATTCGCAGGAGCCGCGACAAAACCATCTGATTGAATCATTTTAAGTAACAATTCTGCTGTCATGGGCTTTTGAAATTCCTCCGCTGAAAAACTTATGTCTATTTTATCTGGCGGCAGAAGCCCAAGAGTTATGTCCATGCCATGAAATAATCCTTTAGATAACAATCGTTTCGCGTTTGTACTTAACGAGGCAAGCTCAATACGGGTCTGTTGGTCACTTAATTCCACAAAAAACACCCCCACCTCGGTTGTATCTACAGATCCGGGGATACCCATGATGACCATAATCCCTCGGACTTCATCTTTTTGAAAAATAACGTATTTCTTCCTGGCAACGGCTTGAGCGGCCTTAAAACAATCCCAATAATTCCTATCATAGGTCTTAGTAATCGCATTGCTACGCGCCTGCTCTAAAACCCTCGTCGTTGAACCCCAAATAGTTTTAGGGACGTCTTTTATTTCTTCTGTGGTGCAGCCATAACATCCCAACACCATAATGATCGCTACCAAAATCTTTGCTATGGACATATTTACCCCTGTTGCTGAGCCTTCAAGTTTTCGTAATCACGCTGAAGGGAAACCAATTGATTCCGATTTTTTTCTAACTCAAACTCAAACACCTTTTCTCTTTTGCTCAATTCCTGATTCTGTAATTGTAATCTTTCTAAAGTTTCCTGTATTCTGTTGTTAGTTTCATTAAGCTTTGAATAATTTTCTTCAACAGACCCTTTACTATCAAAAGCATTCTTTAATTGGTTTTGATAATTCTCACAAGAACGCTCATAACTTGTCATCTGGGCCCGGGCCTTTGTCAGCTCCCACTGTAAACTCTCTGACTTTTCAATCAGATGCTCGTTGAGATCTTTAAGCTTCTGATTAGTCATAGTCAAATCATTCATAGCATTCTTAAGGGTTTGATTTTCACCTCTTAACGTATCCGCTTCTTCCTGTAAATTCTTAGTAGCATTAGCTATGGTCACTTCTAAAGATCGCTGTAATGTTTGATTCTCAGTAATCAAATTGTCTTTTTCAGATTTACTAAGAACAATCTCCTGAGCCATCTGTTGTTTAATAAAAACAACTTCATCCTGCAATCTTTGCACCTCTGCTTGACTCTGCGATAATCGATTTTGTAAAGCCCCCTGTTCTTCGTGTAACGTCGTAATAGTATCCTGCGCCTTAATTAAATTAGCTTCGGCAGATGTGACCCGATTATTCTGTTCACTTTTTAATCGCTCATTTTCTTTTTGTAACTGCTCAATTGCCTCTAAAGCCTCTTGAGATTGTCGCTGGGCCTTTTGGGAAATTGTCTGTAATTCAACCTCTAACTCCGCTACCTTCTTTTGATACTCCACTTCTTTAGTTGCTAAAGCTTCTGAAGCCTGTTTTTGGGTTTCTTGGGACACTGCCTGCAACTGCTCTTCTAACTGGGACACTTTTTTCTGATACAAATCTTCTTTGACCGTAAAATCTTCAGAACTTTGGGAAGATTCTTTGGACTCAAAATCTGAAAGCACAGATTTTTCAACAGACACATGTAACTTTTCAACTTTTACATCTTCTTGTGGAGTAAGAAAAGATTTTCTAAATTCATTAACATCTTTAATTGGAACAGTTTGTTGAGCAGACGCCTTGTTAAGCATATAAACTAACGATCCGACTACCACAAAAGCCAAAAGTACAATAGCCCCGAGAATAATAAAAAGAAGCATGAGCTTTCCCTCTTTAAATATAAATTCTATTTTTTAGATACCGGCAATAATCCGCGACGGATTCTTCTATACTTGTAAACGGTTTTGTATACCCTGCTGCGCGTAATTTATGCATATCCGCCTGGGTAAAATATTGATAACGTGATCTTAAGATTTCTGGCATTTCAATATACTCAATATGAGGATTTTTGTTAACAGCCAAAAACAACGCCTGAGCCAATTGATTCCAAGTACAAGCCTTTGCTGTTCCCACATTAAAAATACCATTAACTTCAGGACGCTGCATCAAAAAAATCATAACATCAACCACATCTTTTACATAAATAAAATCTCTTTTTTGTTCACCGTCTTTATATTCATTATTGTAGGACTTAAATAATTTCATTTTACCTTCACTGACAACACCTTCATAAGCCTTGGCCACAACTGAACGCATATCATCCTTATGATATTCATTCGGTCCAAAGACATTAAAGAATTTCAAACCAACCACTTGAGACTGATACTGATTCTTTAAAACCCAAAGGTCAAATTTTTGTTTAGACAATCCATAAAGGTTAAGGGGTTTTAACTTAGAGATATTGTCCTCATCATCACTATAACCTTGATCTCCATCGCCATAGGTCGCCGCAGAGCTAGCATAAATCAAACGGGCCTTGTATTTAATCGCCCACTTGGCAACTTCACAAGAATATTCAAAATTATTCTTTTCAAAGTATTCGGCGTCCTGAAGGGTCGTCGAAGAACAGGCCCCCATGTGAAAAATACAGGATACATCAAAATCAAAACCATCACGACGAAGCAACTTTAGATATTCCGCCTTATCAAAATAACGCACATATTTCTTCCCTACTAAATTCATTTTCTTGGGGTCAGATTCATGGTCATAATGGTCTACCACTATCAAATCTGAAATACCCATTTCATTAAGTTTGGATACTAAGCAACTGCCTATAAATCCAGCGGCCCCTGTTACAACAATCATAAGATCCCTTTACGTACGAGCATGAGACAGCCTTGCCCTATTGCTTTGTTTGTTTTACGATAAAACCACCTATATCAAGACCCAAGGAATACGCCACGTCCTGAATTTCTTGTTTCTTAGGGTCAAACTTCTTGTGTACAGTAAAATTTAAAATGCACGCTCCATTAGAGGTCAACCAAAGTTCTCCTTTAAGCGTTAAAGAATCTTGGTTAGGATGAAGCATCATCCGAGACAATCGGCCTGTTTTTGAAAACTCTTCCACCCAACCTTCAAGCACAATCTTAGGCTGGCCTTCATTATCACCAATAACATGCAAAGTAGTTTTATGTTCATCTAAAAAATCCTTAATTCCTTTTAAAATCATCAAGGAAAGATGGTCGAGCTCATCATTAGCTTCCGCTTGCGATCCAGCCTTAAAAGGTTGGATCGCTAAATCTCCTCCTTGAACTAAGGAGGCCCCATCCAAAACAGTACCCGTTACGCCAGAGGAAGAAGAATCAACCAACTCATCTTTAATGACCACATGAGAACGTGAGCAAGAAGTTAAAATCAAAAGGCTAAAACAAACACACAAAAATCTTTGTAACAAATCCATAAACTTCTTCATTTGAACCTCTGTAAAATTTTTAAGTATCAGCAAAAGAACCCTTCCCTTTTGCAAGATTCTTTAAACGAATGTCTTTCTCATCAAAAATTTCACCAAAAAGCTCTTCTAAAACATCTTCCATCGTGACCAATCCTATGTTCTTTCCAAGATTGTCTTTCACAATAAATAGATGCTGATGAAAAGTTTGAAATTTCTCCATCAGAGCGTCCAACTTCATGACATGATTAACAAAAATAGGTTTAAGCATCCATTCACTGATTTTCGATTCATAATTATCTCTCGCCATCTCGCGAAGCAAAATACGATGCTGAACAATTCCAACAACATTAGACAAATTTTTATCATAAACAACAATACGATTATACGGTGATAAAATAATTTTTTCTTTGAGTTTCTCTAAAGAACTTTCAGCAGGAAGCATGTAGGCCTCCCTTAAAGGCTTCATAATGTTTTCGGCCTTAAGGTCTTTAAGACGAAACACCTTGCTGCACAACTCCGCCTCATCGACTTCAACCGTGCCCATATCACGGCCAATCTTCAGCATCATCTTAATTTCTTCCTCGGTAGCCCTGGAAGTTTTAGGTTCAGCGGCCCACAGCTTAAGAACAGAACTTGATCCTGTCACAAAAGGTTTAAGCATTTCTGTCAATACTCTAACAACCTTCGCCACCAGCAAGGACACAGGAATTTTAAAACGTTCCCCTAGAGCCTTAGGAATGACTTCGCCAAGGACAACAATCAAAAATGTTACTACCGCAGAAGCAAGCCCGAGCCATCGACTACCATAACGAGAATAAACCTGCTGGCCAATAAACATAGAGCCGATAATATTGATACTGTTATTGACAATAACCACGGAAGCTATAGCCAAAGCAATGTTATCTTTAACATACAGAAGATCTTTGGCTCCAGCACGTTTCTGATCAAGCAATATGCGCACTCGTAACAGAGGCACACTTAAAATAGCGGCTTCCGTCATAGAACAAATAAACGAAAAAGAAATAATTAAAAAACTATAAAAGATTAAAGAAATCATATTTTTCAAATAAATACATAACGATCAACAACATATTGAGAGAATACAAACGCGCAGGTAAATGCCGGAGATACCGCGTTTAACACATGAACCGTTGTCTTGTCAGCTTCAACAACAAAATCCTGTACCAGAGACAGCTTCTCTTTATCAAGAAGCTGGGCCCGTATTCCAGGAGTAGTCCAACTTGTAAACCCGCTGGGGTCAATGTTCTCTACCATCGCCGTAGCTAGAGAAACAAAATATTCCTTGTTATATTTACGCATTTCTTCAAAAGCGAGCTGACGGAAGCCAAACGCATTTTTAAGAAACAACTTAGATTCATAAAACAGGACTTCCGAAAGTTCAGAAAAATTAAAACCGGTAGATAAATCATAATTCTCACGCCAAAAAGCTGGTATAGCCGTCGGACCAATCTTAATATCTCCATGGACAGTTTTTGTATAATGGACTCCCAAAAAAGGATTCTTTAGATTCGGAACCGGATAAATGTTTATCTTAACGTCCGTTTTATTCTTTGTATATTTCAAATACAAACCTTTAAAAGGAATCATAGTATATTTTTTGCCGAACCCAAAATCCTGTGCAATTTTATCGGCATAAAGACCAGCGCAATTAATAAGCTTACCCGCCTCAATTTCTCCTTTAGAAGTATTAATCACAGAGTTTTCATGGCCCAAATATTTTGTATCATAAGAAAAATCAACCCCCTGCTTAATTAGATCTTCTTTAAGAGCATAGCACACTTCTTTAGGATCCACACTGGCCGTATCTGGAGAATATAAAGCCTTCTTATAAGTTTTTACATTGGGATCTAACTCGCGAGCCTCTGATTCATCCACCAAACGGACATGAGAGCCATTTCTCTGACCTCTAGCAAGAAGTTCGTTTAATTGAACCAGTTCATGTTCATTTTGGGCCACGACCAATTTACCGCATTCATTTATCTTTAAACCCCGAGCACGAACATACGCTTTCATGGCCCGATTACCATCTACCGTAAACTTTGCTTTAAGGCTGTCGGCGGTATAATAAAACCCGGCATGCAAAACACCACTATTACGTCCGGAAGCATGCTGAGCTTCCTGTGGTTCTTTATCTAGAATCAAAACCGAGGCCTTTAATTGGCGGGCTTTTATGGCATGAGCCATTGTTAGACCAATAATTCCAGAACCGATAATGATAAAATCATATTTCTTCATGGCACTTATTGTAAAGTTTCACAGGACAAATGCAATTAGAAAATTCTCTTAGAAAACCCGAACTCCGAATTAGAACCGCCAATAAAGCTTTGAAAGACAAATTTCTAAATAGACGTTTCATTTCAGGATGATTTTTTAAACGACTTATGCCAAAAGACTTGCTGCCTTACAAAAACT
>Ga0118677_10004346_pt2 | contig 25092 bp, 18 predicted proteins | sample AliMusrvi5mmetaG_FD_86154 | JGI IMG/M metagenome (GOLD analysis project Ga0118677, IMG submission 86154)
GCGGCAAACACCCGGCGCTGAGTTTTGACGGGCTGACCTACGTGCAGAGCGTGGACGAATCGAAGGCGCTCAACGACCGCAAGGACCCGATGATCATCATTTCGGCCTCGGGCATGATGGAAAACGGGCGCATCCGCCACCACCTGGCCAACAATATCGAAAACAAGCGCAACACGATTTTGATCGTCTCCTGGCAGTCGCCCGAAACGCTGGGACGCCGCCTGGCCGACCACGATAAGCGGGTGCACATTTTTGGCGAGACCTACGATGTGAAGGCTGATGTGGTCACGATCAACGGCTTTTCGGCACATGCCGACCAGAATATGCTCGTGCGCTACGCCCGGGCCGCCCGGGAAACCGCCAAGAAGATCATCCTGGTGCACGGCGAAAACCGTTCGGCACAACCCTTCAAGCAGAAGCTGGCCGAAATGGGTTACGAGGACGTGATCTACCCCATCCTGGGTGATTCGGTGGATTTATAAGGCTTTTCCTGCTATAATATCGCCACCCGGAGAGATGCCAGAGCGGTTGAATGGGGCGGTCTCGAAAACCGTTGTAGTCCGTAAGGGTTACCGTGGGTTCGAATCCCACTCTCTCCGCCTTGCGTAAAATTGCTCAAAATTCGTCCGGCTCTTGAAGCCAACCAACCAAATTGTAATTTTGCCTTGAAAATATCCAGTTCGAGCTGGGTATTTTCGTTTTAAGTTCCATTAACATTTTATCATGCCTGATTGTCATTCACGGAAAAACTGTTCCAAAGAAAATGTAAATACAACCAAATTAGATCATTGTCCCATAATAATTAGGGACAAGTGCCCCTTATACCGCAACAGCCTGTACATTATATTATTCATATCTGATATTTACATCAATAATTCTATTGGAGGAACACATGTCAATTACTACGCTTGAAGGTTGGACTATATTACATGGGATGGGCTTTGGAGCCGTATTCCTACTGGCATTTGCTGGCGGTCTGGCGGGCCTCTATAGCCTGCGGACTGAATGGGTCACTATTGCCGGTCTCAAAGAAAGCATGACCCGCCTGAAGGTTGGCCTGTGGGCCATGGCAGTTGTTGCCTGGGGCACAGTTATCACAGGATCTTTCATCGTTTATCCTTTCTACCGTTCCGCGGATAAAACCAGCCCTAAATCAATTCTGCTCTCAAGTCCCACCACGGCTGATTGGCATAACTTCGGCATGGAATGGAAAGAACATGTGGGCTGGCTCGCACCCATCGCCGCGACCGTTGTGGCCTTCGCTGTTGCTTATTATGGACCAGCCCTGGCAAAAAAGGTTGGTGAAAAGCGCGCCCTGATGATCTTTTACATTGTTGCTTTTGGTACCGCCTGCATTGCCGGTCTGTTTGGGGCCTTTATCACCAAAGCTGCCCCCCTCCACTAAACATTAGCTGCTCAATAACCTTTAAAGGAGAAATACCCTTATGACTACGAATTCGATGGAAAAAGATTTACCCAATGGACCGGTCGCAGCAGTGCTGATTGCAGGTGGATTTGGTTCAATGATCCTGGGTTTGATGACCGTTCTGGTCTCCGCCTCAGCCGCGATCAAATCCGCGTTGACCTGGAGCGCTGCGGTGGGACCTCTCTCTGGAAAAACCGGCATTGGTTCAATAGCTTTCTTTGGTTCCTGGATTGTGCTGCATTTCATCTGGCGGGGTAAAAACGTCAATTTTAACCGCGCTGCCACCGTTGCTTTTGTTCTTCTGGCGCTGTCCCTGGTCTTTACTTTCCCGCCTTTCTACGATTTGTTTGTACCTGCTAAATAAAGTTCCACTTTCATAATCTGTTTGCAGCCGCCAGAAATTTCTGGCGGCTGTTTTTATTCAGAGGATTTCTTTTTAATAATTTCATTAAAATGGTGCTCACCAGCGTAAGTTGCCAGTTCGGTTCGATTTGCCAATCCCAACTTATCCAGAATGGTGCTGACATAATTCCGGACCGTTTTTTCGCTTAAGTTCAAAACCGTGCCGATATCTGGGTTGGTTTTCCCAGCGATCACCTCAGCCAGAACATCCAGTTCGCGGTCCGTCAATTCTCTGAACGCATCCACATCAGTTTTACGCTCGCGTTCCCTGACATGAGACAGCAGCCTGGCTGTCGTCGCTGAATCAAGCAGCGCTTCCCCGCGTGCGGCGGCCGAAATGGCTCGCAACAATTCCTCATTGCCAACTTTTTTGAGCACGTATCCAACCGCTCCGGCTCGTATGGCGCGGATAACGAGATCATCATCAGCGTAGGATGTCAGCATGACCACTTTTGTGCTGGGGTAAAGTGAAGTAATTTGACGAGTAGCTTCTATACCTCCCTCTCCTGGAATACGAATGTCCATCAGCACGACATCCGGACGCACGCTGCCCACCAACTGGACTGCTTCAATGGCGGTTCCAGCTTCACCGACCACAATCAGGTCAGGCTGGTCATTGATCAAAGTTGTTAATCCTAATCGCACAATTTCATGATCGTCTACGAGCACAACCTTTATTTTAGACATGCGTTTCCTCCCAGGGAGCAACCAAGCTAATCGTTGTCCCTTTTCCAGGGGTGCTGGTAATATCTAAATGTCCACCCAATAAACGGGCCCGATCATGCATATTACGCAAACCATAACCGGTGCTGATACGTTCTTTCAAACCCAGACCATCGTCGGCAACATCTAAAACAAGGTCATTTTCTCGATGTTGGAAGGAAATTTGAACCTGGCGAGCATGTGAATGGCGGACAACGTTGGATAACGCTTCGACCACAATAGAGCGAATATGGCCCATTCGATCAGGTGGAAACTCATCTGCACCCGTATCGACACTTTGTAAATCTATTTTTACCAGGGAAGTGTAGCGTGGGTCCTGAACAAGGCCGCGCAGAACCTGACAAAGTGAAAGTGTGGTTAGGGGTTGGTTCAAGCTGACCAGGTTTTTTCGCAATTCCTCAATGGTGTCATCCAGCAATCCTTCTGCCCGGATTAACCGGTCAAGCCCCGGCGTTTCGTCAGGGAGAAGCTTGCGCGTAGATTCGACCAGAAGGCCTGCAGTATAAACGGATTGTATCGTGCCATCATGCAGCTCGCGCGCCAGTCTTTCGCGTTCGTTCGATAAGATTTGTTTTTCTTCCATGTCATCGATCATACGTGATACTTCCGTCTCAAAGATATCCAGGCCGCGAATGACGGAGATGGTCAATACCAATCCAATTCCGGAACGGGCAACAAGTGGTGGAATGCCGAAAAAATTTTCAAATATTGTGGAATTGAACAGGTTACCCGGGAAAAAATCGATTGGCGGTGCAATCAATCCGGCGAAAATAGCGTAAAGCGCAAGGGCCGCAGCTGCTACCCAAAGTGTCCGAGCAATTTCTGGTACATTGAAAGGTTTGACATGTACCCGGACCTCGCGCCATAATCCAAAAGAAGCCAACAATCCACCCGGAAAACAAATAAAATAACGTGCCAGTGCATTAGCAATATGATGCCAACTGGTGAAGTCTTTGGCTAAGGGCAGAGAAATATAATAGGCGCCAAGAATCCAGGCGACCAACAGACTTGGTGCGATCCAATGCATTCGGGATGACCAACCCAATGAAACCAGGATTGAAATGCCAAACTCAAATAAGGCAATAAAGGACACACTGAGCAGAAGAAGCTGCCCAGCCGCAAAAAATTGGATAACAGGCTCGCTCATATAACGAGTCTGGAGAGGAATAAACAAATCTCCCCATTCCTGCAGCCCATGCAGTATGCCAAACATGGCCAACCACGAAAGGCTGCGGGCCAAGTTTAGACGAGAATACCGCCGCGACTGTAGGGCAATCGCCAAGCCAAGAACGAAAAATACCAATCCGTAGCCAAACAGAAAAATATCCTGATTAAGGAAAAATATCTCGTGGATTTTATCCATATTATTATCTTACCATAGCCTATAAACGTTATTAATACCAAAAAAGCATAGCTCACCGGTGGTGATATAGGCTAAAAGTTTTAAAATCATAATGAAACAACCTTCTACCACCACATTGGCCATGCCAAAGACATACTACCAGACCCATCGCAAGATAGAATCAATCCCCAATTCCTACCTGCTTCCACGGCCAATTGATTGAACCATGCCAGAACGGATTGCTTATGCTCAAGAGCCACCTGGTGTCCCGGATAATCCATCTCGGGGTATTCACTGACCACATTGATGAATGCGCATTCAAAACAGGCCGGGGAGGCCAGATAATTTTGCAGGGTCTCAAAAAAAGGCGGCAATTTCTCACGCGCAGTTGGCGCATCGTTGGTGTTTTGTTTGAAATATTCCCAAAATGCCTGATCACTTTCCTTTAGAAAAGCAACGATCAAATCATCCTTGGAAGTAAAATGACGATAAAGGGTCATTAAACCATCGCCGCCAATCTCATGGTCAACCCGGGACAATTAGCCAACGGCGGGCACCACCTTTTTATCAGTGGGAATGATGCCGAGGCAAAAGCGCAAGTTATTCATTTGCTGACCACCTGGTTGGGTGGAAGGACATCATCGATCTGGGAGATATTTCCACAACACGCGGTACGGAGATGTTTATGGCCCTCTGGATCCGGATGTTGAACAAACTTGGGACTGGAATGTTTAACATCCGGGTTGTACCGTAAGGTTAAAATTTAGTTCCCCAGATGAGCCCCTGCCGATTTTAGAACCACGGACAGAGGCTCAAATTGTTTGAGTGTGTTTCATGGCCGGGGGAAGACCCCAAAAGTCATAAAAAAAAACAAACGCCGGGGCAACGTGTTACCCTTCTCAAACCCATAGGTTCATTCACGTTGGTTACCGGGTGATTAAAGCTGGATCATTGGGATTTCCCGTTGAGCCAAACTTTTATCTCATATCTTATATAATGTTTACAGGTATAAATCAATGTTTTTCAGTAAATTAATCCTGCCCATTTCATTACCTGCATTTATGGAAGGTTGACGGCTATGGATATAGATTTCAAGAAAGTATCGGTCAGGCAAACGCTTTATCTCCTCATTGCTAGTACGATCCTCTCGGCTCTCGTAACATTATTGCTACTGCCGTTCAATCCGGAAAATTTGCCCCGGTTTTTTATCAGCCTTGTTATTATCCCGGTTTGGATCGTGTTATTAATACCCCTTCAAAGGAATCATCTTCAATTTGTGGAATGGTTCAGCGTTTGTTTTGTATTTATTTTAAATATTTTTAATGTTTTCGCGACAGGTGGTTTGAACTCACCCAACCTGTACAATTTACTGGAGACGATCATCATTGCGACCCTGTTTTTCGGCCGCCGCGGCGCCATAGCCACTTTTCTCCTTACCCTGGTTATTGCGATCTTTTTTCCGTTCATCCATATTTCCTCACGAATCTTCACATCCCAGGAAATATTAGTTTTCCACTTCTCTAACTTTTTGATCATTTCCCTGTTTTTTTATTTTTCTTACCAGTGGGTGCAATCAGAGTTGAACCATAACAGGAATTTGAATAAACAACTGACCGCGAGTGAATCACGGCTAAAAGAGTTGATCATGAACCTGCCCCTGTGCGGCATGATTTTGCGTTATACGGGTGAAATCGACCTGATCAACGAGGAGTTTATCCGGGTTTTGGGTTACACCCGCGATGATCTGAAAACTGTGGATGATTGGAATGCACAGGTTTACCTGGATGTGCAAACAGCTGAAAAGAGAGCTGAATTCTGGCAGCAGAATAAATTAATCAATGAAAAACAAATTGCATCCTCCGAAATGGCAGTCTTTTCAAAGGATAGGAAACGGGTTGATTTTGAGGTGCACGCTACTCTGCTGGGCAGCGATGTCATCGTGTTGCTCAACAACGTGACCCAACGCAAGGAAGCCGAACAAGCCTTACGCGTGAGTGAAGAGAAGTTCCGCACCATCATCGAACAATCCGCCGAATCAATTCTCCTTGCGGATGAAGAGGGCAGGATTATCCAGGTTAACCGGGCCATGGAAAAACTCAGCGGTCTGACGAGTGCAGACGTTCTCGGTGAAACTTATTGGGATTTCCAGGCAAAAATTACTTTCAAGGAAATCCGTTCCCCTGAACAGACAGAGCGCAACAAACAGAACATTTTAACTGCGCTGAAGTCAGGCGATTCCTCCTTTGGCCAGCCGATTGAAGCCGATTTTATCCGCGCAGATGGTGAAAAACGGACGATATTAAGTTCTGCTTTTATCATCCGCAGCGATTCCGGCAATCGTTTGTGTTCGATGGCATTGGACATTACGGAGAGGAAGCGTTCTGCAGAAACCATGGCGCTCCAACAGGCCCAGCTCCTGGAAGCGGAGCAGAAACGGCGCAGGACCCTGGAAACGATCGAATCGATCTCTTTTGATTTACGTAAAGCGGAAGAAAAGATTCCCTTTTATCAAATCCTTTTGCATAAATGTATTGATCTTCTGGGAGCCAGGTCCGGCCTGGTTTTTGAGCCTGCAGAGGATCAATTTGTTTTTTGCGTGAGCCAGGGAATGGATTGGGCGGGCCAATCAGCACAAATAAACGGCCTGCTGACCGGCTTCGCGGAGAATGCTGAGACAGTTCTGGTTAAACACGATAAGCTGTTCAAACACCCGGTTGTCCTGCTTAAATTGCTTTCTGAACAGAAAGCCCTGGGGTACATCGTGCTGGTGTGGCAGGATGGCGAGATCACGGAGGATGTTCAAACCATCCTGCAAACAATCACCGAAATTGGAGGAATTGCCCTGGACCGGATGCGCGTGTTGGAGACAATGGAAGAACGCGTTAAAACGCGTACCCGCGAATTAAGGGCGCTTTATGATGTCATGCAGCTGTACATCTCTAATGAAGACATCCAATACGTCATCCGGGAATCGTTAAAAATATTTCTGAATTCCATCCGCGCCAGTGCCAGTGCGTTTTTCCTGGCGGATGCGGAAGAAGGTTCATTTGAACTCGCCAGCCTTTCAGGCAAGGATGACAGGTCATTTCAAGCGGGGCAGCGTTATCACCTGCAGGATTACGGCTGGGAGCCAGTATTTCAAAGTGACAAGCCGGTCCTGTTAAGAGATGCCTTATTCCCATTCACAAATCAGCATCACGATCCGCATTCAAATCACAATCGTTTTATCGGCGTACCGGTTCGCGCCGATGAAGGGCTGCTGGCTGTGATCGGGTTTTTATTTAGCGATGAAATCAATGTCTCCCTGGATGAGCTCAATTTAATCAGTTTATTGTCCGATCAGATCGCCATGGTGATTGAGCGCAACAGGCTGCGCCAGCAATTAAAAAATGCGGCCATCATCGAAGAACGCCAGCGCCTTTCGCGCGAACTGCATGACTCTCTGACCCAATCTCTCTACAGCCTGAAGTTGTTTACCGACGCCGGGAGGAGGCTGGCAAAACAGCAAAAATGGGAAGAATTACCGGGCCAACTCGATACGATTTTTAATATTTCTGCGCAGGCGTTAAAAGAAGTGCGCCTTTTGGTATATGAACTGGTTCCCGAAACGATTGAAACATTGGGCCTGGTGACTGCGCTGGAGCAGCGCTTGAATTACGTGGAAAAACGCTCCGGCGTGGCGGTTGAATTTACCCATGCAGGGCTGATGGATTTATCCCAAACGGCACAAATGAACTTATATCGCATCGCGCAGGAAGCCTTAAATAATACCGCTAAACACGCCGCGGCGACCAAAATCGAGGTGCACCTGGTCCGTGATCATGGACACGTGTCACTTCAAATCATTGATAATGGTAAAGGATTTGATTTTGCCAGCCTGTCGCCTGGCATGGGGTTAAAAAATATGCGGGACCGGGCGCAGCAGTTGGGCGGGCAGATCAAAATCGATTCCAAGCTCGACACCGGAACTGTCGTTTCATTTGAAAGTGGAGAGGCGCTGTTATGAATCATCAACCCGTCAGTATCTTAATTGCCGACGACCACGCCATGGTGAGGTCGGCCATCTCATCCTGGATCCATACCATTCCGGAGTTAAATTTAGTGGGAGACGCCAGTAACGGCGAGGAAGCCATCACCCAAACACGCTTATTAAAACCGGATATGGTGCTGATGGATTTGATGATGCCAAAGGTGGACGGCATTGCGGCCACCCGGGCCATTATCCGGAAACAGCCCCAGGCAAAAATATTGATTGTGACCAGTTTCACCGAGAAAAGCCGGGCCGTTGAAGCCATTCAAGCGGGGGCGCGGGGATTCATCCTGAAAGATGCGTCTTTGGATGAGCTGCTGGAAGCCATCCTGGCTGTCTCCAAAGGCAGATCCTGGTTTTCTGCAGAGCTGGCGCGTTCCCTGGTGGAGCCCAATGGAGCCGGAAGGCCCGGCCCCGCTGAGGCTGTCAGTGAAGCATTAACCCCGCGCGAAATGGAAGTGCTCAAACTGCTGGTGCAAGGAAAATCCGACGAGGAAATTTCAGAGCTACTGGTTATCGGTCATTCCACAGTCCGTTTTCATCTCCACCAAATTCTGAGAAAGTTGGGGGTTGAAAACCGCACACAGGCCGTTTTGGCTGCCATTCGCCAGGGTTGGGTCCAAATATAAGCCCCATCTAAGAATCCGTTTAAACAAAAAGATAGTCGCAAAGACTATCTTTTTGTTTAAACAAGTTAAACACCAGGTGGAAGACAAACCAACTGGAAAACCTCATAATTACAGCAACAGTCCTTTCAATCTGCATGTGTTTGGGAGAGAGTCTATGGATAATCAAAAATATCAAGTTTTACTGCTTGCCCGACCCGGTTATCACCGCAACGGGATAGAGGCGACCCTCCTGACCATTAACAATATTGCCATTCAAACCGCAGGGACATGTGAAGGCGCAGTCCAGTTCCTATCCAAAAATAAAGCGGATCTTTTTATTGTTTACCCGTTCAGGTTGGACCAGCAGATGATTTGTGACCTGTGCAACCGTTTTTTCGACAGGGAAAAGGAGCGCGTGCTCTTTATAACCGAACCCTATGGTGAAAAGTTCGATTTGAGCGTTTTTTGTGGTTACCAGGTGTGTGAGATTGAAACTTCAGAACAGCTGAAACATTTGACCCTGGAAAAATTGGGCTGAAGCAGCCGCTACATTAAAAGTAACCAGGAAGGAAGGTGGCTCATGAAATTCTTTGATCGGTTGAGTAAAAACGAAAATAACAGCGCCAATTTTTCAGAATTAATTGCCAGGTATATCATTTATTTCCTGATTGCAAATTCATTAATTACAGCGCTGGTGGACAGTATTCTCATGTTCAGGTCCCCCAGGGATATGGACCATTTCTGGGGAAGCCTGGCCTTTATCCCCATTTTCGCCAGCCTGCTGTTTTTTCTTCAGCGCGGTTTTGTGCGCCCCGTAAAAATAATAGCGGTTGGTTTAAATTTTATACTTATCCTGCTGCAGGTATGGCTGGATGGGGGTATAAAATCCCCCGATTTCTTTACCCTGCTGATCGGCATTATCCTGGCCACCCTGGCTTTTGGGCTGCGCGGGACAATCGTCACCTGCGTCTTGAGCCTGGCAGCAGGGTATGCTTTTACTTTTCTGCAGGTGCACCCCGCTGCCTATTCGCTGGAGGAAACCATGGTCACCCAGTTTTCCACTTTTGTGACCATTGCCTTATATTTCTATTTTTCGATCAGGGTGTTTCGAAATGAAATGAACAGGAATGCGCAATTGAATGAAAAACTGACCCGGAGTGAAGCCAGGCTGAAAAGGTTAATCCAGGAACTCCCCACCAACGCGATTGTCGTCTCCCGCTCAGGCGAAATTACATTGGTGAACCGCCGGATGGAAGAGCTGACGGGCTACACCCGTGAGAATTTACAAACCGTTGATGACTGGTACCGCCTGATGTACCAGGACCCCAGGGTGGCGGCCGAGACGCGCCAGTATTTCGAACAACTCCCTGACCACGATGATCATGTCATTTTTAGAGATCAATCCTATATCTGGCCGCGCTCAGGCAGCCGGATTGATGTGGAAGGTTTTATTGCAACACTGGGGGATGAGGTTGTTGTTTTATTGAACGACATTACGCTGCGCAAAAAACATGAAGCTGAAATCGCCACAAAATTTTCCCAGCTCTCCTCACTGAGGACGCTCGACATCGCCATTGTCAACTCTGAACGATTATCCGAACTTCTGGATGTTTTCCTGACCCAGATTGCCGCTCAATTGGCAGCGGATGCGATCTGGGTTATCCTGGTCGACGATACAAGCCAGGAGCTTGTGGATGGGGTCACGCATGGATTTAATCCGCCGGTGACAATTAAGGATTTGCCATCACAGTCAAATATTCGCGCACTTTTGAGCCATCCTGACCCCGTCCTGTTGAATGATGCTCATTCCATGGAAGAGATTTTTGGAGAAGTGTGCAATCTGTTCTCTTTCTGCGGCTTAATTCCCCTGACCACCAGGCACGGCGTCATCGGGTTATTATCCGTTTTTCGCAACCAGGCTTTTTCGCCTGACGCAGATTGGCTGAGGTTTTTTGAAGCGCTGGCCGGTCAAACCGCGATTGGCATCGACCGTATCAACCTGATTGACAACCTCAGGGATCTGAACCAGAGCCTGGTTTCCGCTTACGACGCCACAATTCAAGGTTGGGCGCGGGCGCTGGAACTGCGCGATAAGGAAACCGAAGGGCATTCCCGCCGCGTGGCCGATATGACCCTCCAATTGGCCCGCGCCGTGGGAATGCCGGAAAGCGAGTTCAAGGATATTTACCGCGGGGCGCTGCTGCACGATATCGGCAAGATGCCCGTCCCTGACCGCATTCTGCTGAAAAACGGCCCGCTGAATGATGAGGAATGGGGGCTGATGCGCCAGCATCCGGACACCGCCTATAACCTGTTGAATAATATTCCCTTCTTAAAACACGCCGTGGAAATTCCCTACGGGCACCACGAGCACTGGGACGGCTCCGGTTACCCCCAGGGCCTTTCAGGTGAACAAATTCCCCTGGCCGCCCGTATTTTTGCCTTTGCGGATGTGTGGGATGCTTTGACTTCCGACCGCCCCTACCGTGAGGCCTGGCCAAAAGAAAAGGTGTTGGCTTACATCATTGAGCGGTCCGGGACGCAATTTGATCCTGCCATCGTTTCAGTGTTTGAAAAAATGATGAATCCGGAAAACAATTATTAACAAGATCTATGTTTGGATACGAACAGGAGTTTTATAAAATGAACCAAAATGTGAAAGCTGTTGAGAAAAAAGGGTTGGGCGCGGGAACAAAAGCTGCGCTGTTTCTGGTGGGTTTCACCATTCTGCTGAATTTACTGGGAATTGTGACCGCATTAAGTTTAAATGCAGGCGGCGGCTTGACCAATGTCATCATCAATGTCGTCTTCACACTTCTTTATATCCTTGTCCTGGTATTGATTTTAAACAGGCGCCCGACACTGGCGGCGTCTCTGGGGATTTTACTCCAGTTTATCCAGAGTGGAATTCTCCAGAATTTTGTATCCGCCGGTAACGGCTACCTCTGGAACCTGACCATCCTGGTCATTGGAAGTTCGCTTGCCGTTTTATTATTTCCCAAAAAATTAATCCGCTGGGGCATCCTGGCTGCAAATTTCCTGGGGTTCATGGCTATTGAAATTGATTTTTTCGGGCCTAAAGACCGCCCGCTGCCGGAAGCGCAAACCACCATTGTATCCGTCATCTTTGTTGCTGTTTTCCTGGTTTTTACCGTTATCATGGTCATCCAGCAGTGGCGCAACATGGACATTGGCGCCAAAATGCTGCTGGCTTTCATCGCGGCGGCCGGGGTTGTGATGGTCGCCGTGCAGTTTACCATGGTGGCTGTCCAGGCTGAGTTTATCAAGGGATTAATCGCTGTGGGGGCCGATCCTCAAAATGTGCAGCAGATCATTTCAAATAATACCCGGGCCATTAACAGCGTGGCCAGCCTTGGGGTTTTTCTGGCGGGCCTCTTCAGCATCTTTATTGCCCACGGCATCACGGAACCGCTCGTGGTCATGACCACCGGGCTGCAGGGACTGGCCAGGGGAGACCTCAACCGCGACATCCCGCAGGAGGTCAAAGAGGCCGTCATCGCCCGTGGGGATGAAATTGGAATTGCGGGTAAAGGCATCGCTGACACTGAAGTTTACCTCAGGTCCATGGCTGAAGCCGCCCGTAAAATTGCGGACGGCGACCTGACCGGGAACATTACCCCGGCGTCGGAGAAAGACGAATTGGGGCTGGCCTTTGCGCATATGATTAAAAATTTGCGCAGCCAGGTGGAGCAGGTGGCGCAAAGCGCCGAAAACGTCAACAACGCTTCCAAATTTATGGCCTCCGCGGCCGAGCAGGCCGGGCACGCTACCAACCAGATCGCAGCCACAATGCAGCAGATTGCCAAAGGCACCAGCCAGGCCAACGAATCGATCAGTAACACAGCCGCATCGGCTGATCAGATGGGGAGGGCCATCGACGGCGTGGCCAAAGGCGCCCAGGAACAGTCCATCGCCGTTGTGAACGCGTCAAACATCACCACCCAGATCTCCACAGCCATCCAGCAGGTGGCCGCCAACGCCCAGACCAGCGCCAGGGAGGCATCCCATGCGGCTGAAACCGCCCGCAGCGGCGCGAAAACGGTCCAGGAAACCATCCTGGGGATGCAGTCAATCAAATCCAGGGTGGGCCTTTCAGCCGAAAAAGTGCAGGAGATGGGCAGACGATCAGACCAGATCGGGGCCATTGTGGAAACTATTGATGATATTGCCTCGCAGACCAACCTGCTGGCGCTGAATGCAGCCATTGAAGCCGCCCGCGCGGGGGAACACGGCAAGGGTTTTTCAGTCGTCGCCGATGAAGTGCGCAAACTGGCGGAGCGTTCCAGCAGTGCCACCAAGGAAATCGGCGGCCTGATTAAAGGCATCCAGAAGACGGTGGCTGAAGCGGTAAAAGCCATGGATGAAAGCGCCAGTGAAGTCGAGCATGGGGTGGCACGCGCCAGCCAGAGCGATGAAGCCCTTTCAAGTATCTTAAAAGCAGCCGAAACGGTCAACCGGCAGGTGGAAGAAATTGCCCGGGCCGCACAACATATCAGCACATCGTCAAATGAACTGGTAGCTTCGATGGACTCCGTTTCAGCTGTTGTCGAAGAAAATACGGCTGCTACAGAACAGATGTCAGCCAGTTCGAGTGAAGTGGCCCAGGCGGTAGAAATGATCGCCAGCGTGAGCGAAGAAAACAGCGCAGCCGTCGAGGAAGTGAGCGCGTCCACCGAAGAAATGAGCGCCCAGGTGCAGGAAGTGTCTGCATCTGCCCAGACCCTGGCAGATTTGGCCGCTGTGCTGCAGAAAGTAGTCTCCCAGTTTAAGCTTGCCAGTTGATCTTGAAACTTCGCCAGGGAATCTCGATGCATTCCCGGCAAAATGATGTATTATGGAAAGGCTTTTAAAATATGCGTCATAGCAAACAGGAGCTGATGCTGGGTCTCAGATCAATCCAAACTGCAATAACAGGCCTTATGTATGATTCAATGGGATGTAAAATTGGCTGCTTATTCTCTGCTCAACAATCCGACAGTCCGCTTGCCGCAAACACCTGCACCTGCACCAACTGTCCTGCCGTCCTTAAAAGATTCTTTTAGTGCATCGGAAGGACAATGATATGGGTCTTGGGCATTCAATCTTTTACATAACACAATTTTGGTCGAAGCTGTTCAGTGTGAATGAAAAACTCACAGTACCCGAGCTTTATTCGATCGCCGGGGAAGTGGACGAAGCCCTGCAGGGTGGATTCCGCTGGCTGGTTTTTCCCCCGCGCCTGGAAGCCGCCTTCGAACGCGAGACTGGCGCAGCCCGGCATCACGCTTTGATTGTGGCCGGCATGGTGGCGATCGTGATCCACGACTTGTTTCTATTCACGGATTACACCACAATTCCTGATGTTTTCACCGCCGCCCTGATCCTGCGCCTGGGGATCATCACCCCCCTGGCATTCATGCTCATGCTGCTTTCACGCCGCGGTTTCACACCCGTGATACGCGAAAGTGTCGGGGCATTTGTGACCCTGTTGATTTCTTTAGGCGTCGTTTTTCTTGTCACGCTGAGTAAGAGTCCCTACGCGACCGAAAACAAAACCGGCTTGCTGTTGATTATTATCTTTGGCAATGTCGTTTACCGGCTCCGTTTTTGGTATGCCGTGGTCGTCTCCCTGGCCACCCTGGCGATTTATGCCTTCTTCTTTCCGATGGCGGTGAGAGAACCGTTGTTTGTGCAAACCGGCTATGATATTACCTTAAGCGCCTGCATCGTATTCACTTTGTTTGCCAATTACAATTTAGAGCAGGACCAGCGCCGTGCTTATCTGCTTACCCTGCGCGACCGCATTGGCCACGCCGACCTCCAGGCCATCAACCGCCGCCTGGCTGTCCTTTCACACAAGGACTCGCTGACCGGTATCCCCAACCGGCTCGAATTCACCGAATACATGGACCAGTTATCCCGGGGGCCGCAACCCGCCGAACTGGCGATTATCATGATTGATATCGATCACTTCAAGCTCTACAACGATTTAAACGGGCATCCAGCAGGAGACCAGTGCCTGCATCAAATTGCAGCAGCGATGCAGGAAGCCATACGTCAAAACAGCGACCTGCTGGCCCGCATCGGCGGCGAAGAGTTCGTGGCTGTACTCCCCGGCTATGATCTTCGGAGCGCCAGGGTCGTGGCCGAACGCTTGTGCCTGACCGTGGAAAAACTGGCTATTCCACATTCCAACGCGGCGAAATCAGGTGTGGTTACCATCAGCGCCGGAATTGCTGTTGCCACGATCGGTGCACCCAAAGATATCCAGTCCATCCTGGCTGCAGCAGATGCCGCCCTGTACCGCGCCAAATCAGCGGGGCGCAACCGCGTGGAAGAATAAAATTTTTCTTCAGCCCGATTATCTCCATTTTGTGTCCTATTTTGCGTTTGAATTTCACAAAACAGGATATATGTCTTAATGGAAAAATAAATCCTGATCATTCCCCGACCAACCCAACCAGGCTTATTATCGTTTCATGGGCTGTTTCAACAACTTTTGTGTTATTCAAACTACCACTTAAGGGTGTTGTACGCTTGGCTAGAAACCTTTATCATGTTTTATATGGATTAAATCAAGATTCGGTGGTGCAGATCAAGGTGAGACAACTTAATATCCCTTACCGGTAAAACTGGAACATTAATAATCCTGTGCGATTAATTAATAATTTTTCCGAATTCTTCACTCCAAATCATTCAAAATTTATCAGGATCAAGTCGCCCGCTGGTTTCCGGCCCGATAAAATCTACCGGGAATGGGGGTTGGAAACAAATCAATAAATGATATTTTAAAATCGACCCGGTGCAACAGGTGATCTATAAATAAAGAAGAAACTTCAAGGGAGATTAAATGAATGCGCTTAATAATCTAAAAACCAACATCAAACTGATGGGTGCTTTTATTATTTTGGCCGTGATCACCGGGATCGTCGGAATTTTTGGGATTATTTATATAAAGGCAATCGATAGTGCAGGCACGACCCTCTACCAGAATATGACCGTTCCCATCAGCCAACTTGCCGCGATGGACACCGATTTTCAGCGGATTCGGATCAACGAGAGAGATGCCATCATCTCAAATGATGCGGCGGAAACTCAAAAATATGTCGATACCATTAACCAGCTTTCCGCCGATATGGATAAAAACGCGGCAGAATATGAGAAATTGATCATATCCAATGAGATGAAGGACCTTTTCAGTTCTTATACTGCAACTCGCAAAACATTTAATCTTGATCGCGATAAGATCATTGCCCTGGCTGTGAGCAATAAGGATGCTGAAGCGATCACGCTGCTGCGCGGCGATGGTTATAAAAGCGCTATGGCTGTCATGGACCTGCTTGACAAAATGGCTGCCATGAAGGTGGCGCAGGCCAAACAGACATCTGACAACAACGCTGCAACCGCCAATCAAGCCAGCACGATTATGATTTTCATCATTGCGGCAGGCACACTTCTGGCAGTCATATTTGGGGTCGTCATCGCCCGAAGTATCACGGTCCCGTTACAACTTGTGGCTAAAATATCCCAATCGCTTGCAGTCGGCGACCTTGTGCGCGATATGAGTGAAAAAGATAAAGACACAGTGCGCCTGCGCAAAGATGAGATCGGGAATGTTGGAAAATCGCTGGACGCCGTGATCCATTATATGCAGGAAATGGGTAAAACAGCCATTACCATTGCTCAAAACGACCTGACTGTTACCTTGAAACCTCGGTCGGATAAAGATGAGCTCAGCAACGCCTTTGTTAAAATGATCAACAGCCTGCGTGAGGCAGTCGGGCAGATAAACGACAACGCCAGCAGCCTCAGCTCAGCTTCAGAACAGCTGGCCAGTGCTGCCGGCCAGGCAGGGCAGGCTACCGCCCAGATCAGCATGACCGTCCAGCAGATTGCCCAGGGGACACAGGATCAAGCCCAGGCAGTGGCTCGAACAGCTTTATCTGTTGAACAAATGTCAAATGCAATCGACAGGGTGGCAAATGGAGCAAAGGAACAGGGAAAGTCTGTCAACAAGGCTGCGGTGGTCACCACGCAATTAACCAGGGCCATCGAGCAGGTGGCCGGGAACGCAGCTGCGGTCACAATTGACTCGAACAGCGCTGCTGAAGCAGCCCGCAACGGTGTTAAAACGGTGGGCCAGACCCTTCAGGGCATGCAAAGCATTAAGACCAAGGTTGGCCTTTCCGGTGAAAAGGTCCAGGAATTAGGGAAACGCTCCGAAAAGATCGGGGTGATTGTGGAGACAATTCAAGATATTGCATCCCAAACGAACCTTCTGGCGCTCAACGCAGCCATTGAAGCTGCCCGCGCAGGAGAACACGGTAAAGGCTTTGCAGTGGTGGCAGACGAAGTGCGCAAGCTGGCTGAGCGTTCCGGCAGCGCGACCAAAGAGATCAGCAGCCTGATCAACGGAATACAGAAAACGGTCAGCGAAGCAGTCAAAGCGATGGAAGAGGGTTCAAAGGAAGTGGAATCGGGTGTTCAAAGCGCCAACCAGGCCGGAACAGCGCTTTCTGAGATACTGACAGCGGCTGAGGCGGTGAATAAGCAGGCCCAACTGGCAGCGGAAGCCACATCAGGCATGAATGTCGCGGCAAGTGAACTGATCAATTCAGTCGATTCGGTCTCGGCGATTATCGAAGAAAATACTGCCGCCACTGAAGAAATGGCGTCCAATTCCAGCAAGGTGACACAGGCGATTGAAACGATCGCCAGTGTCAGCGAGGAAAACAGCGCTGCGATAGAACAGGTCAGCGCCAGCAGCGAAGAGATGAGTGCCCAGGTTGAGGAAGTGACCGCGTCTGCGCAGTCGCTGGCGGAGATGGCCCAGAACCTGTCGCGGGTGGTGTCGAAGTTCAAACTTTCTTGAGAAAAACACGCTTGAAAAGCAGCCTTATTTTATGACGGCATGGGGCTGGCAAAAAATAAGGCGCAGGTCTATGATTAACCCCCATGGGGCTTTTTCCTTTACCCAGTAATATTTTCCATACTTTAAGCTCCGGGAATTCAGCCCGGGGTTTCCGATCAAAGCCCCCGTTGTTTGCGGCCACTGCGCGGCATTATTCAACTTTTGCTGCCAGGACAGGTGGCGGTACTGGCAATCCAGGCTGTAAACCGCACAGCCAACCGCAGAAACCAGGATGAGCTGACCATAAAACATGCGCATAAATTTACCCCATAAAGTTGCAAACCGGTAATAGAATTGCTTTTTTTTATTTTACACGAATCCGCAACCTCTGCCAGTCCGGGGTCCAAACCAGTTGTATATTAATGGCAATCTCAATATACTGTTTTTAATCAGAGCTGTCTCCGGTCAAAACGGGAGAAAATGATGAAAGCATGCTTTCGATTAATCACCACCCTTACCCTGCTGGCTTTCCTGGCAGCCTGCGGCCCCAACCGAATTCCACTCTCACCAACTGCGCCAGGCACACCCGCCCCACCTGCACCAGCACCCACCTCCCTTTCACGCTCAAGCCATTTTGGCGTGTTCATCTCTGCCGGAAAAGACGCCGTGGCACCGGATGTGGTCAAAGCCGCGCGTGAGACAGGCGGCATCGGCTGGGTGCGCATCAACGTCCCCCTCGGTCCGCAAAACCTGGACTATACCCCCTACCTGGCAGCAGGCATCAACCTGATCCTGATGGTCAGCAACGCAGACCCGGCCAACAGCAGCACCACCAACGGCACGCCGCAGGATTGGCCGGCAGCCGGTTTTCCTTATCTGTCCAAAGAACGCTACCAGCAGCAGGTCCGCGCCCTGCTGAAGCCCGCCCAGCCCTACCTGGCGCAGGGGCGCCAGGTCTGGGTGCAGGCCGAAAATGAAGTGGTGGACGTCTCCACCAATCCCAGGGAACTCTACTGGCGCGGCACGGATGCGCAGTACCTCGACCAGCTGGATGCGCTCTACGAGGCGGTTAAATCGGTGGACAAACGCTTTCCGGTGGTGCTGACCAGCTTTGCCTCTTACCTCGAGGATATCTTGAACACGAAAAGCGGCCCGGCGTATGAGCAGTCGGACCAGCATGTGAGGTTGTTCCTCTCAAAGGGCAAATATGACGCCGTCGATTTACATTTTTACGGCTGCGTGGAAGATATTCCCGCCAAAATCAAAGTGATCCAGGAGCGCCTCCCGCCTGGACGGCCGTTTAAATGGATTTCCACCGAAAATGCCGGCCCGGATTACCGCTGCAGCAGCACTCCCGCCACATGGGACGCGGACCCGGAGAAGTTTGAACAGCTGCAGGCCGCCCAGCTGCCCCGGCGCCTGACAGCCTGCAGCGATAACGGTGCAAGCATTTGCCTGTGGTTTTCATTGTTTGACCTGAAGAAGGCCAGCAGCCTGTTTAACCATTTTGGATTGCTCGACCAGGCCGGCAGCCCGCCGCGCCAGAAACCGGCTTATGCCGCATATAATGCATATACGGCGCAGCAGGCAAAATAACCGGCGGCCAGCCTGATTAACCTGTGCCCAATTGGGTGTAAAATTTAAATATCACAGGGGCTGATTGGAAGTAACGATATGGCAGACCTCACTGGAAGAGACATCGGGCGCTATCATATTGTTGAAGCACTGGGCCAGGGGGGCATGGCCACCGTCTATAAAGCCTATGATACCCGCCTGGAACGCGAGGTGGCGCTCAAGTTCATCCGCGTGGACCTGGTCGCGCCGGCCTACCAGGAACTGATGCTGAAGCGCTTTGAGCGCGAAGCCAAATCACTGGCGCGCCTGTCGCATCCCAACATCCTCAAAATGCACGATTTTGGCGAATACGAAGGCGCGCCTTACCTGGTCATGGAATTTTTGCCGGGGGGAACGCTTAAAAGCCGCACCGGGCAGCCTGCGGCCTACCAGGAAGCTGCCCGGCTGCTGGCGCCGATGGCGCGCGCATTGGATTATGCCCACCAGGAAAACATCATCCACCGCGACGTGAAACCGGCCAATATCCTCCTGACAAAAACAGGCATGCCGATGCTCTCTGACTTTGGCATCGCCAAAATCCTGGGGGTTGACGATACTTCCCAGCTGACCGGCACAGGGGTGGGCGTGGGCACTCCGGAATACATGGCTCCCGAGCAGTGGACCAACAATGTGGTACCGCAAACCGATATTTATGCGCTGGGGGTCGTCTTTTATGAACTGGTGACGGGCAGGAAGCCCTTCACCGCCGACACGCCGGCCCCGGGAAGGTGTTTCGCGGGGCTTCATGGTATATAAATGCGGGCTACAGCGTGCGCTCCACCAACCGCATCTACGGCAGCCCTGCCAGCTGGGGCGACGGCAGCGGCATCCGCTGCGTGACCAGCACAGCACCCGCACCATAAATAATAAAAACGGTAATATCTCAATAAAGCGGGGAAGGTGAGGTGTTTTGTGTGGGCGAAGCCCACACAAAACACCTCACACCCCTTCTTCTTGAGAAGCTACTAAAAACGGCTTTACAGGTCGATTGAATTTGGACTGCGCCGTCGAATTCACTTGACTATTCCGGCCATCAGCCAGATAATCCATCCTGGTTGGCGTCAAAATCGCCTGACCATGAGCCCCATTCCGGCCCGAAGCATTTTTTCAAAACTCCCGCGCTGCAGTGCCTGAAACAGGATTACCGCAGTGCTCGTTCATAACGTCCTGCATCAAGAGGCATTCGCATGTCAACAAATTCAAACAGCTCATTTTCCAGGTTAACCGGGGCCAGGCAAACCATGATGTCCTGGGCCAGGCGGGTTTATTCATTTGACGAAGTTCCAGAAATTTATAAAAATGCCTACGAGGCGCTGGTGGGAAACGCGGATAGTCCGCCCTACTCGCTGGTCGTGCCCTCACAGAGCAAGCTCTGGACCATCAAACCCATAGAAAAATTATTCTGCATGACCGGTGAAACGCTTTATGTGCTGGAAGAGGTGGGCGAGCAGGTGGTGACAGCCGGGTACCCTTTCCAGGACATTTACAGCCTTGAACTGGGGAATATTCTTTTATATTCATGGTTCAGCATCAACGCGAAAACAAGCGCCGGATCTGATGCCGTTTTGAGGGTTGAGTTTAACGAGGCCAATTTGCGCCATTTTGAACCGTTTTTTGACAAAATGCGCCCGGCCCCCGGCGAACTTAACCAGCCTGAGCAGAAAGTGGAGCTCGCCAAATTTGATTACCTGTCAAACGAAAATTTCAAATTTATGAATTTTTCGCGCAAGAGCCTGGTCCGCGGCGAAAAAGTGATCCATTCTTTTTATCAGCCCGGGAAACGCCGCAGTGTGGTGTCCCTGTTTGGCCACGGGATTTACCGCAGCATTTTCGTCGACCACATCACCATCCTGACGGACAAGGAACTGATCCTGATCGGGGACGCAGACGGCATCGCGGAAAATAAAAGAAGCCGCTACGGCGGGGTGCGCAATTTTATTCCACTGCGCAGCCTGGCTTCACTGACCCTGGAGGAACAGCCCGACAATTTATTGAGCCTCACATTCCAGGGCAAAGCCGGCTTTCACCTGGTGCGTTTATTTGACGCATCGCAGCGGGATGCGGTTGAAGCCCTGAAAAAGGCGGTTGAATCTCTGGCGGGGTAAAAGCGGGACCCATTTTCACCGGCTGCTGCCGAAGCCCATTCAGGATATAATGAATTAATCCTGTGTGCTTTGAAAGCGGAGATTGGGGATGAAAAATGGCTTTTAAAAGATGGCTGTACCGCGGCGGGCGTCCCAATGGATTAACCAAAATCATCAACACGGGCTGGGCCATGATTCACGCGTCTGGAATCGCGCCCGACTATCTTGTCACCCTCGAAGTCACCGGGAGAAAATCCGGAAAAACGATCCGTTTCCCGCTCGCAATGAAAAGCATGGATGGCGAAAGGTACCTGGTATCCATGCTGGGAGAGCATGCCAACTGGGTGCTGAATGTTAAGGCTGCCGGGGGAAAAGCAGTCCTGCGGCATGGGAAAATCGAGCAGGTCCGCCTCGAAGAGGTGGACGCCAGTTTAAGGGCGCCCATCCTGAAAGCCTATCTCAAAATTGCGCCTGGCGCGCGGCCCCACATTGCGGTGGAGCAAGATGCGCCAATCCCGGCCTTTGAAAAAATAGCCGAAAAGTACCCGGTTTTTAAAGTGGTCACAATCCGATAAAGCGGGAGGCCAGATGCCTGATCAAATCACCATTCGCGGCGCGCGCCTGCACAACCTGAAAAACATCACCCTGGCGATTCCCAAAAACCAGCTGGTCGTTTTCACAGGCCTTTCCGGATCAGGCAAATCGACCCTCGGGTTTGACATCCTGCTCAAGGAAGGCCAGCGCCAGTACCTCGAATCGCTCGGGTTTATCCCGCTCGGCATGCCAAAAGCGCCAGTCGATTCGATCAGCGGGCTTTCCCCATCCATCAGCGTCAGCCAGCATGTCGGCAACCACAGCCCGCGCTCCACGGTGGGCACCACGACTGAAATTTACACCTACCTGCGCGTGTTGTATGCGCGCCTGGGGCAGCGCCCCTGCCCGACCTGCGGCAAAGACGTTCCACCTTCCTGCGATCCGTCCAGCGCAGAATGGGACGGCGAGAGCGGCGCGGACGATGAAACCTCCGCCGCGGAAGAAACCTGCCCCTGCCCCCACTGCGGCGCGCCCGTCGCGGCCCTGGGCATGGCCCACTTTTCCTTTAACAAGCCGGTCGGAGCCTGCCCCACCTGCACCGGGCTGGGCAGCGTGCACGAGGCCAAAATAGACAGCCTGGTCGATGAAAAAAAGAGCATTGCGGGCGGGGCGGTGGCCGGTTGGAACACTTTGCAGATCAATTATTACGGCCCCACCCTGCAGGCTGCCGCCGCGTATTACGGGTTCGGATTTGATCTCTCGCTTGCGGTCAAAGATTATTCCCGGCCCCAGCGCGACCTGCTGTTGTACGGTGTGGACAACCCCCTCTTTCGGCGCCATTTTCCCAACACTGCGCCTCCAGCCAGCGTGCGCCAGGGGCGCTTCGAGGGCATCGCCACCAGCCTCCTGCGGCATTATGGCGAACACATCCAGGGACATATCAAAGATGCCGGGTACCGCGACAGGCTGGACGAATACCTGGCCACCCGGACCTGCCCCGACTGCGCCGGAACGCGCCTGCGCGCTGAAAGCCGGGCGGTAACGCTTTGCGGGCAGAACATCTGCGCTGTTTCACGCCTGGCCCTGACAGACCTGGGCGCCTGGCTGGGCGGCCTGCCCGCCGTTTTTAACGCCGGGGAAATGCAGGTTGCCGCGCCGATCCTCGCGGACCTGAACGAGCGCATCGTGCGCAATGTGGAAGCCGGTGCGGGTTACCTGTCCCTCGACCGCGCTTCCCCATCCCTCTCGGCGGGCGAGTCCGAGCGCCTGCGCCTGGCGGCTTTGCTCGGTTCAGAACTGACTGGCGTGCTCTATGTCCTCGACGAGCCCAGCATTGGCCTGCACCAGCGCGACACGCGCCGCCTGACCGGCATCCTGCGCCGCCTGCGCGACCTGGGCAACACTGTGCTGGTGATCGAGCACGACCTGGAAATGATTGCCGCCGCCGATTATGTGGTTGACTTCGGCCCGGGCGCCGGCCGGCACGGCGGGCAGGTGGTCGCTGCGGGCACGCCGGTTGAAATCACCCGGCAGCCCGGGTCGCTCACCGGTGGTTACCTCAGCGGGCGGCTCACCCTCCCGCTGCCGCACCAGCGCCGCGCGCCAACTGGGAGGGCGCTTACCATCCGCGGCGCGCGCTGCAACAACCTGCAGGACATCAGCGTGCGCCTGCCGCTGGGCCTGCTGACCGCTGTGACCGGCGTTTCGGGGTCGGGGAAATCCTCGCTGGTGTTCAATATTCTCGACCGCGCCCTGCGCCAGCGCCTGTACCATTCCGGCGAAGTCCCCGGCGAACACGATGCCATCGAAGGCGGCGAATGGATCAAAAGGGTGATTACGATTGACCAGGAGCACATCGGGCGCATTCCGCGCTCCAACACCGCCACCTGTTCCGACACGTTTACCCCCATCCGCGAGACCTTCGCCGCCACCCCGGACGCGCAGCGCCTGGGTTTGTCCGCGCGCCATTTCTCCTTCAACGTCCCCGGCGGGCGCTGCGAGCGCTGCGAAGGCAGCGGCGTGCAGGTGGTCAAAATGCATTTTATGCCCGATGTGGAAGTGAGCTGCCCGGTTTGCCGCGGACGGCGCTTCACGCCTGAAACGCTGGCTGTGCATTACCGCGGGCGCGACATTTCCGAGGTGCTCGACCTGACCGTGGAGGAAGCCCTGGCGCTTTTTAATGATGTTCCCGCCGCCCTTTCGCGGCTGCAGCTGCTGTCAGACGTCGGCCTGGGTTACCTCCAGCTGGGCCAGCCCGCCACCACGCTTTCGGGCGGCGAAGCCCAGCGCGTAAAACTGGCAAAGGAACTGGGCCGCCGCGCCGGCGCGGGCACGCTTTATCTGCTCGACGAGCCGACCACCGGCCTGCACCCGGCCGACACGGCGCGCCTGCTGGACGTGCTCCAGCGCCTGGTGGATTCTGGCAGCAGCATGATCGTGGTGGAACACAACCTGGAACTGGTGAAAACGGCCGATTGGGTGGTCGACCTTGGGCCGGAAGGCGGCGCGGCAGGCGGCAGGCTGGTGGCCGAAGGCACCCCGGAAGAGGTGGCCCGGGTTTCCGCTTCGTACACCGGACAATATTTAAAGGAAATTCTCCCGCCTGTTTAGATTTTTCCCCCGGAGCCGCTGCTCCAACCAGCGCATCGGCCCGTTTGAGCCTATGCATAAACCGATGCAATCAATGGCGGGGTTACCTGACAGATAGAACCACCCCGGCCGGGCTTAATTTGACAAATTTGATATAAATAGTATAATCATCCTTGATTAGTCAATTATGACTAATCAAGGATGATTATCATGGAACACGAACTGCTTTTACTCGGACTTTTGCGCAAACAGGATATGCACGGCTACCAGCTGGCCGGGTTCATCGAGCATTATATGTCCACCTGCACCGATCTGAAGAAACCCACGGCTTATTTTTTGCTCGACAAGATGACCTCAGCCGGCTGGGTGGGCTTTGATGAAACCCGCGAAGGTAAACGCCCGCTGCGGCGGGTGTATCACCTGACTCCCGAGGGAGAAGCCGCATTCCAGCGCCTGCTGCGCGCCAACCTGGCAGCTTACCAGCCGGCGACCTTCAGCGGCGATACCGGACTGGCCTTTTTGGACGCACTCTCGGGCGTTGAAGCGCGCGCTCTGCTCGCGCAGCGCCGCCAGGAAATCGAAAAACTGCAGGAAGAGCTCAAAAAAGTGCCTCCCCACGGCGGGTCGCTGAGCTGGATGATTGAACACCAGCAGCGCCACCTGTCGGCCGAAGCCGACTGGGTCGATGAACTGATCGTGCGCCTGGCAGCCGCCGAAAAACAAGCACTTGCAAGCGGAACCCAACCCAAACCAACTTAACTCAGAGGAGATTGTATGACCACACCCGACCCCACCCCCACCGCCCCTGGCGAAAAACTGGATTTCAAAAAAATATTGCCCGTTTTTGTGATCGTCTTGATCGACCTGCTTGGCCTGACGATTATTATCC
>Ga0118677_10004572_pt1 | contig 25092 bp, 23 predicted proteins | sample AliMusrvi5mmetaG_FD_86154 | JGI IMG/M metagenome (GOLD analysis project Ga0118677, IMG submission 86154)
ATACAAATGTGCCTGCACATTTAATTGCATTTCTTCATCATTCACTATTCATTGCCTTTAAGGACACATTTGGTCGGGGTGACAGGATTCGAACCTGCGACCTTTTGGTCCCGAACCAAACACGCTACCAAACTGCGCTACACCCCGATAAAAATGGAGCTAGAGACGGGAATCGAACCCGTGACCTGATGATTACGAATCAGCCGCTCTACCAACTGAGCTACTCCAGCAACTATATTATTATACCTATTTTACTGCAGTTTGTCCATAACTTTAAAATCTAAAAGTACATCCTGCATATTACTTGCATATTATCAAAAAGAATTATTTATAAATATTCAATTGAAATACTGATAAAACCCGCACTCTATGTTTGCATTAAAAAGTCTTCGCACCTTATTGGCGCGTTTTCCAAACTGTCTTTCAAAATCCTTATAGGCACTCAAAATATAAAAATCCCATTGCTCTAGGCTATTGAAGCTTTCTTTCATATCAATACAAAGCTGTTTAACATAATTAATATCATTTAGGCGCTCACCATAGGGTGGATTGGTTACTATAATACCGCCCGCTCTATAGGATGTTATATTTTTTACTTCTTTTTGTATAAAGCGAATTTTGCCCTTTAAGCCTGCTTGTCCTGCATGAAAAAGAGACATTTCAACCATTTCTTTTGAAATGTCACTACCGCAAATATCAAGATTTCGTTCCCTGTTTTCCAGTTCAATAGCTTCCTTGCGAACCTTTTTCCAAATAGCATTTGAAAAGCCCATCCATTTTTCGCAGACAAAATCTCTATTTACACCAGGTGCAATATTTAATGCCATCATTGCCGCTTCAATTGGCAATGTGCCAGAGCCACAAAAGGGGTCCATAAATGGTATGCCTTCCTTGTAGCCCGCAATAAGCAGCAGCCCTGCTGCAAAGGATTCTCTTAGCGGAGCCTCTGCATTAAGCGTGCGATAGCCTCTTTTATGAAGCCCCTCTCCACAGCAGTCTATAGCGATGGTGGCTTTGTCTTTATTGAGTGATAATTCTATGGGATATATGCTACCATTTTCGCTGAATTGCTCTACCTGATATTTTCTTTGCAATGCCTTTATAATAGCACGCTTAGTTATTCTTTGGGTATCTGGAACACTCATAATTTGTGAGCGAACACATTTTGCAGAAACATTTATGCAGGCATTTTCCGGCAAAATCTTTTCCCACTCTACCTCATATATTTTATCAAAAAGCTCATCAAAACTCAAAGCTGAAAATTCATCTATCAACCAAAATATTCTGTCTGCGCTCCTTAGCCAGATACAGGCTTGTGCCAGCTGGTACTCATCTGCTTCAAAATATACTCTGCCATCTGTTATTGCAGCACTATTTATGCCTAGCCTTAGAAGCTCCATTTGAGTTACTTTTTCCATAGCGAATGTGGTTACTGCGAAAAATTTCATTTTTTATATTCCTTATTCTAATCCTGCGATACTAATTTCGCTGAGCCATTGGGTTCAAATGCAGCTCTTTGATTATTAATAATTACGTTATTAACTATTATTTCAAAGCTGCACCCTAAAAATGCCGCTGATTGCTCTGATAAAATCATTCTTGAAAGATAAATTTGCATAAAATCCATAACAGAAGATGTATTTTCCATAGTCATTTCATAGCGAATAATTTTATGCGCTTTATCTACCTTTAACCTGTTTTGTTTAATTGCATAATTTACTCTGTCATGAATATCAGCAGGGTCATATTTGCCCTTGCGCACACGCGTACGATGTGCATCCACTTTATCTGCAATAATCAATGCAGCTGCCACTTCATTGATTGGATAGCCTGTCTCTTCCTCATGATTGCCAATAGCGCCTATTATTACTGTAACATCCTCCATTGGCATTCCCATACTAAAAAGCAGAGGCATAAGCATTGCAGCGCCTGTAATACCATGATGCTGCCTATTTATGGCATTACCTGTATCATGCAGCCATCCTGCAATAGCAGCAAGCTCTATAAGGCGCGCGGGATAATCAAGCTCCCTCAATATATTTGCGGCAGTGTTACTTACGAAGCCCACATGGCGCAAGCCATGCTCTGTATAGCCCAGTTTTTCCAAAGCATCGTTTGAGGCATTTACCAACTTGGTCAAATTTTCATTTTCTTTAATAAACTTTAATGTAATCATATATCCCCCTCAATTATCTAAGCCTGTATAGGTCTTTAGCATATCATAATAGGCATCGCCTTCAAACTCTCTATTTCGCTCTGTATTGCCTCCCAGAGCTTCAATGGCATTACATATTTCAGTATAATCAATATAGTCTATCTCTTTGGAGTTTTCAGCAATATATAATGCAGGCAGGCAGTCTTTGTCATTGTACTCTGCAATTAAGCCTGCAATAAATGCCTTTGAATTACTTTGTGAAAATAAATCAATAAGTCTGTCACATAAAATATCTTGCCTGAAAGGATTATATATCATTGCATTCATAAGCATTTCTTTTGCATTAACATTAGTTGCAGTGTCATATGCTTTAAGTAAGGGTAAAAAGCTATCCTCTCCCATAAATCTTAGCGCCTCTGCCGCCGCATTTATTACCTCGCCATCTTCCTCATGCTGAACAACAATTGAAATAAAATCTAATACAGGAAGTGTAGAACCCATAGCTGATAAAAGATTAATTAATATCATATGGTTTTCCGTGTTATATACGCCATACTTAAAAAGTTTATATAATGGTTCCTGTGTCTGCTCTTTTTTCTGCAATATTGCATCGCAAAGAATATCAGGCACAGTAATCTCGGATGCCATATATTCAGACAACATTTCAATTAATTCCACCGCGCTAAATTGGTCAAAATAAACCTGTTCCGCTTCCACCCATTTGGCGTAAACGGCTGGCACCTCTTCCTCCAGGTCTTCTATGGTTTTATCACTATCACTACGCAAATTCTCTTTTAACCAGCTATCCATATACTGGCGAAATTTTTTATCAAAATCTATAAGCCCGTACTTTCCCATTTTGTTACCTCACTATGAATTATTATTTTCTAAAAAAGCTTTTTTCTGCTCGCTATATATTTGTTTAACTACTTTTTCCATTTCCTCTGAGTATAACACAAAATCTGAACCAGTGTTAATAAAAACTGTTTTTTCTTCACCCAATTCGTTAACAATAGCTGCAGCATTTACCTTTGTAAGCAGTGAGGCTTGAGAAGAAACTGCCAGCTTTCGCAATTCTAATAGCAAAATAGTATCCTTACACTTTATCCTTTGCAATATTTGCGCTGCCTCATTATCCTCTTGATTGTCAATTAGCCATATCATTATATTCAAAAAAGTCCTGTCCTGCTTTAAAATATCTCTAAGCATGACCTCATCGCTTTCAAAAAGCATATCTAAATATTTTTCTGCATAATCGCTTGAAAACTCATAAATATAAAGCAAAGAATCAGTTTCTTTATTTTCATTTAGCATTTCCAATAGGGATGCAGCAATAAGATTTCCCCCCTCAAGCATATCTAACTTGAGCAGAAGCTCCTTTGCATGGCTTGTTTCATTTGCTTTAATGCAAGCAACAGCAAATCCAAATAGTATTTGCCTTTCAAATTTATTCTTTGCATACAATCGCTTAAATATAATATATGCAAATGCATTATCATCAAGAATACTGAGTGCATCTGCAAGCATAGCAATATCTTCATCAGCACAATCTGTAAAACTATTCAATGCAGCTTTAAAAAATTCTATGCGCATTTTATTGTCAAGCTTTACTGAAAGCATAATTCCATAGCAAATTACAGGGATAATAGAATATCCATTTTTAATGGCTTCTACTGCGATTTCAAGTGCTTCCTCTGATTTATCAGCTTGAATAAGCGCATTTATGCGAAGTAAATAGTTAATTGGATTATCAACAAACAGCTCTTTGTTTTCATCAAGTATTCTATTGCAGCCTTCAAAGTCGCCATCTCTTAGCAATAGCTCCGCCGCTGCAACATTTGCAAAGCCTTGAATGTTTTCGTCTTCCTCCTGCTCACTCATATTTTCTTTTAAATCGGAAAGCAGCTGACGTGCATCCTCAGAGCAAGGTCCATCTGGACTTGAAATAAGGGATAACTCCAACATTTTTATGCAGGCATCAAAATAGTTTAAATTTATTAAAGCCTCTCCTGTTAAATAATACAAAACCGAGAAGTCCTCTTGCTTATCATATATTAAGCCTATAGCAGCATAACCATACTCCAAGCTTTCTTCAAAATGTGCTAACTGATTAAGCGCAAACATTAAGTCTAAAATATAATTAATATTTTGACTGTCAAGTGCAAGCGCACGCTTAAAATAATACACCGCATTTACCATTTCTCCAGAATACAGCGCCTTATTGCCTCTCTTATTTAAGCCTGCGGCAAGATTTACTGTTACTAAATTTTCGCTCATAACTTTGCCTTTTCCATTAATAATTCTATATCGCCTTTTAAGAATATATATTTTTTATTGCAAAAATGACAGCAAATTTCTGTTTCTGTATTTTGCCCTTTGATTTCATTAAGCTCATTAACGCCAAGAGAAAGTAAGACTTCTTCTATTCTATTTCTACTGCAATCACAACAATAATTTACTGCGTTTTCTTCTAATGTCTCTGCGCCAATATCCCAAAACAAATCAAAAAGCATTTCCTCTAGCGATAAATAATAGGTAAGCATTTTTGAAATAGGCGGCAATTTTAATATCTTTTTTTCTAAGGCTTCAATACTGGCATTGCTGCAATCTGGCATTGGCATAAAAAATATACCCCCAGCGATAATATCATTACTTTCGCTGTCAATATCTACTCCAAGTATAACAGCCGCTGGCTGCTGCTCACTAAAAGTAAAATATGCCGCAATATCCTCTGCAATTCCTCCGGAAACCAACGGTGCCACCCCTGTATATGGCATACCAAACCCCATATCTCTAATAATCGTTAGGTTGCCCTTATTACCAACTACTGCTTCTGACGGAGCGTTTTTTCCACTTGCTGATGGGAGTGCCTGTGGGTTATCAACACAGCCTTTAACCTCGCCATTGCAATTTGCAGTTATCATTAGCTTGCCCGCTGGTCCGCCGCCATTAATAATAATTGTAAGCTTCTCTGAGGTGCCCTTTATGCGCTGTGCCATAATTGCACCGGCTGTTAGCAATCTGCCAAGCGCTATTGTAACAGGCTCATTCGTATTAAGGAGCCTTTCCGCCTGCCTCACTGTTTCAGAGGTGCAGGCTATCATAACAGATATTTCTCCATCACAGAGCATTCCTCTTAAAATAGAGTCCTTCATTTTTTCACTATCTTGCCACAAAGGTAAGCCTTTCAGATTTTTCCAAAGGTGCTCTGAACGTATAATTATCATAAACGTCAATATCATTAAAGCCATTTTTTTTAAGCTTGCTAATTATTTCTTCCGCCGAATGCGCTCTTTGAATATGTGTTTCGTCAAAACGCCTATAGACCTCACCCTGCTTTACAAAAAAGGTTAAATTCATTTCTAATGTTTTCTCTTTTTCATCAAAATAATTTTGCCAAATGTAGGTTAAATCATCCAAATCCTCACCAAAATATTTATCTGCCATATTCTCTAGCTTATTAGCAGAGCTAATATCAAAAACAAAGCATCCGCCTGTCTTTAAGGCTTTACGAACACAGGTAAAGGCTGCATCTACCTCTGAAAGCGTTGTCAGACAATTAACGCCATCACAAATGCACGCAACAATATCCGCTTGCTTATGTATTTCAAAGTCCGTCATATCCATATTGAGAATTTTTATATCCTGCCCTGCTTTTCTAAACTTTTCTGCTGCAATTCGCAGCATATCGTCTGAAATATCGGAGGAAATTAACTGTTTTAGCTTTGGTGCTAACAGCACTGAAGCATTCCCTGTCCCGGCAGCTAATTCTAGCATAGTCATATTTTCTATGCCTGTGCCCGCTATTTTTAAAACAAAGTCTGTCCAAGCCTTATAGGGCACATCTGCCATTAATGCATCATATACCTCTGCAAATTCAATATACTGCATATTTCTTATTTTCTCTCCTTGTTAGTGGGTGCCATTCCTTTGCGTTTAAGCTGGTCATCAGTATTTAAATATTTATCAAAAACATACCCACAAAAAATTGTTTTTGCCAGCACAATAAAAGAAACACCCATTGTAAGGAATATAACTACAGAAATACCTTTAAATAAATAGCATAGAGCCAATACCGATAAAAAGCAAAGTGCCGCTAACGTTACTTTAGGAAGCTGTGCTATAAAGAATAAAAATGAATTTTTAATGATTTGGCGTGTCTTAAGCGTATAGGTTACAAGCTGCGGAAAGCTAAACATAGATGCAATTAAATAAATCAGAGCCATAAAAGCAATAAAAACGCCTATATATGGGAAAATCGGATGCAGCTTCACGTTCTCCGGAGTAAGCAAAAGCCGAACCCAAAAAACAGTTGCATAAATAACCAGTCCGGTAATAAAATTTAGGAGCATTGCAGTTTTCCAGCTGCGTTTGAATTCCTTCCAAAACTCATTTCTAATATTCGCTTGCTCCCCCCACGACCAATTGCGAATTACATAATGCATGCCTGCCTTTGCAGGACCCGCAATGGTATAGAGGGGCACGGCAATTAACACATAGAAATCCAAGTATTTCAATATAGTATCTAAATATGTTGAAATACTGTCAGTATTTAAGGTTGCTATTTCATTAATAACCACAAACACCATCATCAATGAAAATAAAATTAGAGGTAATAAAAACAACATATATATTAAATTGAGCGAAATCATACCTAGAAAGTGCATTTTAACAGCATCTATAAAGAGATCAAAGCGCGTTTTAGGCAAATCCTTTAATGTAAAATCCGGTTTATTTGGATTCCCAAGCATCCATTTATCATACCACTTACCCATTTGTTTCTTCCTTCCCAATTACACCTAATATTCTTCCGTAAATTTCTAATCCCACTGTAAGTATTGCTTCATCAAAATCAAAATAACAGCTATGTAATGAGGCATTTAGTGCGCCTGCTTTTTTGCTGCCAAGAAACATAAATACTGCCGGCAATGCCTTTTGGTAATAAGAAAAATCCTCAGCAATCATTAATGGTTTTATATCTACAATGTTTTCAGTGCCAATAAGCTTAATAATTTCTTCTGTTTGCTTGGTCGGATTAGTAACACAAGGATAGGATACAATTTCTTTAAAGCTGGCAGTCGCACCATAGCACGAACAAACCGAATTCAATTTGCGTACTATACCATCCCTTGCAATATTAAAGACATCCTCATTAAAGGTACGCAATGTACCCTCCATAATGAGCTTATCGGCGATTATATTCCTGCGGGTTCCGCCATTTATGCGGCCTATGGTTACAAGCACATTTTCATAGGGGTCAATTGTTCTATTGAGCACTGTTTGAATAGCGTTATAAAATTCACAGCCAATAGCAATAGTATCTATTCCTTTTTGCGGCATAGCTCCGTGTGCTGATTTTCCTATAATTTCAATATCAAATTCACAAGTAGATGCCATCATAGCACCCGCCTTTATTCCTACCATTCCCTCTGGTACATCAGGCATTATGTGAAAGCCATACATTCTATCCACCTTTGGATTTTCAAGTACGCCCTCTTCAATCATATGCTTTGCACCTCCCACGGACTCCTCCGCAGGCTGAAACAGAAGTACAACATTATATTTAAGGCTGTGGTGATTTTCCATACAAAAACGAGCAAGCCCTAAAAGTAATGCCATATGCCCATCATGACCGCAAGCGTGCATATAACCCTTATGCTTAGAAATAAAACCTGTTGTGTTTTTTTCTTCAATACATAAAGCATCAATATCTGCACGAAAACAAATCGTTTCAATGGGATTTTGCGCAAAAATAACCGCACGAACGCCCGTACAAGCAAAAACCTCCAGCTTATCCACGCCAAGACCACTTAGTGTATTCATTATGTAATTCTGCGTTTTTTCTTCTTTATAGCCCTCTTCAGGAATTTGATGCAATTCCCGCCTAATATTGCGCATTTCCTGTGCATATTGAGCCGCTAGTTTGCTAACCGCAATCATTTTTACCTCACTATATTACTGTAGCTATTAAATATCACAATAATAGTTATTTGATATTATTGTACTGCATTTTTTAAAAAATATCAAATGCTTTGATAATTGTATTGATTCTGCTAAAATAAAAAACCGCACCAATATCTGATGCGGCATTAAAAGCAAACGCTTTAATTTGCCTTTACTACAACGAATTCTGTGGTATAGCCCTTAAGCGTAATAGAAGTGCTGTTCCCTGTTGATGTAATGCTTCCCGTTGTTGGGTCATAAATATCAAAGGAATAATTGCCATCCAAGCTCACATTTATCGTTTTTTCGTCTGCGTTATTGTTTAAAAGCCAATACATTGGTGCACCGCCTGTGGAATATTTACTAACATAAATATTGTCTATGGCACCATCCAGCTTTAGTGGGTCGCCTACAAATGTCTTTATTCTTGCATATAAATCATCTGTTATCTTTTCTGCTGTAAAGCCTTTTGCCATTTCCTTCACTGCTGCATGGTCTGCAAGCGTATCTCCCATAGTTGGAGTTTTCGATACCCATATTACGCTGCCGCCTGCACTTTGAAACGCAACTAACTTTTGAAGTACATCCAACGGAATTGCTTCTACACTTGGCATAAGCATAACCTTAAATGAAATTCCATTTGCCATTAAATGTCCATTTGCAATTTGCGCCTCACGAATAAATTGGTCATCAACTAAATTATAATCCATTTGCTTTTTGTATAAGCCCAACGTCAAATTATCAATAACATATTTTACATTGTCTGTATTCGCATTCCCCAGTGTAGAGGTCTTTGATGGAATTACATTCATTTGTACTGTATCAATTGGGTAATACATCCCTATTTCTGAATTCCACATTGAATTCCTCGTCATATATGAAACTCTTCCAAAGTAATCTGTAAAATTATTTATTTGCTTGCCTAAGCTTGCTGGGTCAACATAGGAATTAATATGGTTTACTCCTGAAAAGAAAATCAAATTCACTGTTCCCCTTAGTGCATCAACTACAGTTTGCTTACTATAATCAGATGCCTGCGTATCTGTTGGGCAAACTTCCACCATTACTAAATTGCTCTTACCTGCTAACCTTGCCGCTGAGGCAACATACTTTGGTGCCATAAAATATGGTGATGAAGATTCCTGCATGTACGTTACCGGGTTTCCTGTTAGTATATCTACTCCAGGTATTCCCTCTTCTCTAATACATTGCATTAAATTGCCATAATAAACAACGTGCTGCACTATATTCTCTTCACATAGTAAATGCCCTGAGGATTTCGTTCCATTGGCAACGCAAAAATCACTTATTTGCTTAAAATAATTTTGGCTTACCATTTCACCTATTGTCTGTCTGTAGTTTAGCCTGACAGTTTTAGCCTCTTCGCTCGTGCCTTCAAATAGAAAATTCAACTTTTGATTTATATCATAACCATGCATTTCTTGAAATTTATCAGCAAATCCATCTACCCATGATATTTGCGCATAGGTATGCACATCAGTATTGTTTTGATAGCTTTCCATAAGGCTTGGCTCGTCTGTAAAGATACCTACTACATTTTTAAACTGCGGTACATTACTTGCATACGCACCATATGTTATATCTATAAATTTCTTCACTGCATTTTTATCCAGTAAATTAAGATAATCTCTTGTGAGCCAATCCTGACCCTGCCAGCCATTGGTTTGTGCGTGCGTACCTTCATACAGCTTCTTTTCACAAAACATATATAAGGTCCAGTTCCCGTCTGTGCCTGCAAAGGTGGCTTTATCTGCCGTTACCGTTGCGGGATAACTGTTCCCTTTACTATCAAGTGCATATGCGGAATATATTTTCGTTACATCTGAAGGCATACTAATAGATGCAGCAGTATTGCCATTCCCGAAAACAGTAAGAGTTACCAAACCCTTTGCCACAAACTCAGGATTGTTTATCGTAGTGCGTCCACCTGCATTTCCGCTTGGATAGCCCATCTCATCATATAGCCAATATTTTATGCCAACTTGGTCTGCCGCCTTAAAAGAAGCTGAAACAGATGTAAAAGCTGTGGGTGCGTCTAAATATGCTTTATTCCAGCCTACATTCGTTACCACGCCGCCAAGACCTTGGCTTAAATATTTTTTTGAAATGTTTATGGCACTTGCGCCCGATGCACCAAAGCCATGATTCATAGCATGCATTCTATAATCTACGCTTGGATTAGTAAATCCCGCTGATAAATTATCCTTTGAATAGGTTACCTCAACAGGCGGCATAGTTGCCCCTACTGAAGGTGCTTGAGTGGTACCATCTGCGTTCGTTGGTAAAATAGTATTCTCTATCGCATTGTCATTCCCTTTACCTGAAAAATATATGGCAAAAAAAACTGCGTTTATGGCTATCACAACACATAGTATCCCACAAAATAGTGCGAGCTTTCTATTCATAACTACCTCCTAATCTTTATCCCCATCCAAATCATCTTCAGCAACTGAGCTGACTAAAGAATTCAGCTGTTGCCTAAGTATTGCATCAATTTCCGCCATTGTTTCAGGGTGGTCTGATAAAAATTTCTTTGCATTATCACGCCCTTGACCTATTCTATCACCATTATAACTAAACCAAGAACCGCTCTTTACAACAAGTCCTCTCTCGGCAGCCAAATCAAGAATACTGCCCTCTTTAGAAATGCCATGACCATATATCATATCCACTTCTGTCATTCTAAAGGGTGGAGCCACTTTATTTTTAACTACTTTTATGCGTACTCTGTTACCTATAATATCTGTACCCTGCTTAATGGCATCGCCTTTGCGAACATCAATTCTAATCGTTGCATAAAACTTTAGTGCTTTCCCACCAGTAGTAACCTCTGGGCTTCCAAACATGACGCCAACCTTTTCTCTTAACTGGTTAATAAATATAACAGTAGTGTTTGATTTACTAATAGCCCCTGCCAGCTTACGCAAAGCTTGTGACATAAGTCTTGCTTGAGCGCCCATATGCGAATCGCCCATATCGCCCTCAATTTCCGCCTTAGGAACAAGAGCCGCAACGGAATCTATAACAATAACATCTATTGCGCCACTTCTAGCAAGTGCTTCGCATATTTCCAGCGCCTGCTCTCCTGTATCTGGCTGGGAAATATATAGCTCATCAATGTTTACGCCCAAGCCACGCGCATAAACTGGGTCTAGCGCATGCTCTGCATCAATAAAAGCAGCAATTCCGCCATTCTTTTGAGCTTCTGCTATTACATGAAGTGTTACAGTCGTTTTCCCTGAAGATTCAGGTCCATAAATTTCTATCACTCTGCCTCTTGGCAAGCCGCCTACTCCAAGTGCTGCATCTAGCTGTATACAGCCAGTAGAAATTACAGATACATTAATTTTGGCAGCAGCATCACCTAACTTCATAATTGAGCCTTTACCAAATTGTTTTTCAATACGGGCTAATGCCTCATCAAGTGCTTTAGTTTTTTCCATTATTTCTTCCTCCAAATTACTACAATAATACTTATTATAAACGATTTTCGTATTAATTTCAATGGATTAATTAAATAATTAAAATACGTTCTCTATTTCATATCGCAGGATGCTATTATTGCAGTTCCTTCTATGTTATTCACTAAAATCTGTCCCATTTTTATTGGCAAATCAACTTTAATAGTCTTTATAAAAGAAACACAGCCGCACATTTTATCCTTTGGTAAGGGTTTATCTGAGCGTACAGGGAGCATAGTATTTTTTTCAGGAATAAAAATAGTTGTAGTTAAAATACGGACTGGATTAAATAGCTCTTCCTGTGCATATTGAATGCCTCTTTTGCATTTATTACCTGAAATAGAGGATATTTTATCAGCCTCTAGCTCTGCAGTAAGTGTGCAGCCTATTGGACAACATATGCAAGTAAGATTTTTAATCATTTTTTATAACCTCTGCTATTAATATTTCAGCATTGTCTGCCTTCAATGTAAATCGTATCATTTCACCCGGTAAAAAATGCTGCTCGCGGACTTCTTTTATAACTTTATTTTCATTTTTAATAATTACACGTGAATTTTCAAATGGTTGTTTCACTCTTAGCGAGATAACCACGCCGTTTTTCAGTGCATCAAGCGATACTTTTTGAGGAACTATACCCGTTATACCAAAGCCAGCTAAAAAAGGTATTTCAGTTGTATGATTTCTCTTTTCCAATGTAAATAAAGCCGCATTCTTGCCTGCAATTTCAGCTTCAAGTGAAGCGTAATCTGCTAAATCATGCACGTGCAGACAATTTCCGCAAGCAAATATACCCTGTGCAGAGGTTTCCATTTTGTCATTCACTATAGCACCGCCTGTAGTGGTATCCATCTCAATATCAAGTCCATCTAATAGCTCATTTTCCGGAATAAGCCCTACAGAAAGCAGCAGAGTATCGCATTCTATAATTCTTTGAGTGCCATCTATAGGCTTAAAAGAACTATCTACCGCAGAAATTTCTACGCGCTCTACTCTTTCTTTGCCAAGTATTTTTGTCACAGTAGTACTAAGATGCAAGGGTATATCAAAGCTTTCAAGGCATTGAACTATATTTCGTTTCAGTCCGCTTGAATAGGGCATGATTTCACATACTGCAAGCACTCTTGCGCCCTCTAGTGTCATACGCCTTGCCATAATCAGCCCAATATCTCCAGAGCCTAGTATCACTACATTTTTGCCAGGCATATAGCCTTTAATATTGACGAGCTTTTGTGCCGTTCCTGCCGAAAAAATACCTGACGGTCGTGAACCAGGTATGTTGATTGCCCCTCTGGGACGTTCCCTGCAGCCTGTAGCAACTATAACAGAACCACAAGAAACTTGAAAAATGCCTGTTGTGTTTTGTAATAGCACACTCCTGTCCTTCTCAATCTTTAGAACAATTGTTTGAAGCAGCACTTCTATGCCTGCATTTTCTGTTTTATCTGCATATCGCTGCGCATATTCCGGACCCGTCAGCTCCTCGCCAAACAGTTGCAAGCCAAAGCCATTATGAATACATTGATTGAGAATGCCACCTATGCGGTCGCCTCTTTCTACAATCAATACCTCTTTCGCTCCCGCTTCTTTTGCTGCAATAGCCGCCGCCGTGCCAGCAGGACCTGCCCCAATTACTAGAACATCTACCTTTTGCATTACATTGCTCCTATCTGTTTGTGCCTGTTATATATATGGATTTGCCACCGCATTTTGTCACCTGTTCAGGACTAATATTTAACTCTCGTGCAAGTATTTCTATTACAGAGGGCAAACAAAAGCTGCCTTGACAGCGTCCCATACCTGCTCTGACTCTTCGTTTAACGCCATCCACTGTAGTGGCTCCGCGCTTTATGGCATCGATGATTTCGCCTTCGCTTATTTGCTCACAGCGGCAGATTATTTTACCATAGGCAGGATTATTTTTTATAATATTGTTTCGCTGCTGCAAGGATAATTCATTCATATGTATTACGCGTTCTCTTTGATTAAAAACAGGTTTTGGCTTTAAAGCTAACCCCGCTTTTTGCAGCATTTGTTCCAGCATTAATGCAATAGCAGGTGAGGCAGTAAGCCCCGGAGAATCGATTCCTGCTGCATTTATTTGGCGTGTGCTGTTTGGCGCAAAATCTATTAAAAAATCCTGTTTGTTTGATGAAGCCCTTAGCCCTGCAAAGGACGTAATAGTACCTTTGACTTCAAGTGTCGGCACATAATGCATACACTGCTGTACCACAGCTTCTATTCCTGCGGCAGAGGTCTCAACATCCTCTCTATCGCTAGTATAAGTAGAAGTTGGACCTAATATTATATTGCCATGCACTGTAGGCGCTAGAAGTATCCCCTTGCCTTTTTCTGTTGGGCAAGGAAATATCGTGTGAGAAACAATATTGCTGTTTTTTTTGTCCAATAGCAAATATTCGCCCTTGCGTGGTGTAATACGAAAATCTTCTATTCCAGATAGCTTATCTGCATTCACCCCTGCACAATTGATTACGTATTTTGTCTTTATTTGATTATTTGAGCAATTCAGAGTAATATAGTTTTTTTCCTCTATGATACTTTGCACTTCGCAATTAAAAAACAGCTCTGCGCCATTTAATGCTGCCGTTTCTACCGCGGCTATTGCTAGCTCAAAAGGGCTTATAATTCCTGCACTGGGTGCATAAAGAGCAGCCACTATTTCAGGATTGATTTCAGGTTCAAGCTCAAGAGTTTCCTTTTTATTTAATATGTCCAGTCCAGTAACGCCATTGGCTATGCCGCGATTATATAAATTTTCTATTATTTTTTTTTGTTCCTTAGAAAAAGCAATTAATAAAGAACCGTTTCGCTTAATGGGTACATCCAGCTCGTCACAGATTTTATCCATTAGGGAATTTCCCAACACATTTAGCCTGGCTTTGAGTGTTCCTTCTTCGGCATCATAGCCAGCATGTAATATGCCGCTATTTGCACAGGATGCACCTGTTGCCGACTCTGCAGCACTATCTAAAACTGCTATCTTTAAATCGTATTTGCTCATTTGATACGCAGCAAGACCGCCTACCACGCCAGAGCCAATGATTACAACATCATATATCATTATAATGTCTCCAGCTCCATATTCCAAAGTGCAGCCTTTGATGTTGAAACTGCTGCTGCGCCTGCACTCAACGCAATTTTGACCTCCTGCTGTGTTTCAATTAAACCTCCTGCAATAACAGGAGCAACGCCGCTCTCACAAATAGCTTTAATTGCTTTAGTAACTATACCTGGCATTATTTCAATGTAATCTGGATGATTTGCCGCAAGCGAACCCATTCCGCTTGTAAGAGATTGTGAATCCAACACAAAAAGCCTTTGTATCGTTTTTAAATCAAATTCCATAGCTTGCCTTATGATAGAATTTTTTGTGCTTATCACCCCGCTTAAGCCCTGCTTTGCAAGATATTCAAGCCCTGCTGCATCCTTACCTATACCCTCTGCAAGGTCAATATGCACATAAATTTGCTTATCTAGTTCGTTTGCTTTTTTTAAGATGGCATTTATACTTAATATATTTGCATTCAGCAAAAAAATAGTGCTAACCTTGGAAACAAGTGCCGCCTTAAGCTCTGGCATGGTACGTACTGCCGCAATAATAGGATATTTATTAGGCATAACATTACTTCCTTTTATCGTTTATTCAAACAAAAAAGATACAGCAAATGAGGGAGTATTCTCCCAAATTGCTATATCTCTAAATCTCAAAATTATATTAACACAAACCCAAGGCTATGTCAATATTAAATTAAACTCTCTGCCATATCTAGCAGTCTTCCTGCTGCCTCTTGCATTATTTCCTGCCTGAAGCCGCTTAAAAGCAGCTTTTCCACTTTAGTTTTATCATCAAAACACACTGCAATATAAACCAAACCTACAGGTTTATCCTGCATTGCCCCTGTTGGACCTGCTATTCCCGTAGTAGAAATGCCGCATCTTGCTCCAGTAACCTTTCTTACCCCTTTTGCCATAGCAAGGGCGCACTCGCTGCTTACTGCACCATATTTTTCTATGATTTGAGCATCCACACCAAGTAACTCCATTTTTGACTTGTTGCTATATGTGACCAGCCCTGCAAGAAACACTTCAGAAATGCCTGCAAAAGAAACCAGCATAGAGGATACTATTCCCCCAGTGCAAGACTCTGCAGAGGCTATTGTAATTTTATTTTCAATAAGCTTAGCACATAAATCATTTAGCATTTTAAATATTCTCTTTAATTCTATCTAAAACTTCTTTATTGCTTGTAAGATAATTAACTCCTGAAAAAATAGTTAGTATAACAGATATTACCAGCACAATATTGGAAACATAAAATAAAACGTCATCAAAAATCCAAATGTTAAACTTATGCATATTGATAAATAGACAAATGACAGCAATATCCTGAAAGGTAGTTTTAAGTTTGCCCCATTTATCAGCTGCAATGACCACACCTTCTCCTATTGCAAGCGCACGGAAGCTGGTAACCATAAGCTCCCTTGAAATAATAACAATTGTAAAAAGCGCATAGAAAATTCTTAACAGAACGCTTGCATCCGGGACAGCCACAGTAATTAAAATAAATGCAGAAATGGTAATCAGCTTGTCGGCAATGGGGTCAAAAAACTTCCCAAAGGTAGTAACCATATCACGCTTTCTAGCTATTTTGCCATCCAATATATCTGTCATAGCCGCGATGAAAAAAACAATTGCAGCGATAACAGGCATATTAAAATAAAAAAACAATATCATTACAGGAACAAGAAAAATTCGTATAGTCGTTAATTTATTAGCTAAGTTCATCTTTACACTCTCCAAAAAAATCATGCCCAAAGGCATCACTAATCATTATATTTTTATAGTCCCCTATGTTAAGTTCGCCTTTTGACGTGAAGAATACTTTACCGTCAACCTCTGGTGCCAAAAAATATGTTCTTCCAAAGTAGCTATTTTGTTCACTGTCAAAGCCTTCTACAAGTGTTTTATAGGTCTTTCCTATTCTTCTTTTATTAAAGCTATGTACTATTTCGCCCTGCCTGAGCATAATGGAATCCTGCCTTGCCTGTGCTGTACCCTCTCTGCATTGTGAAGGCATTAAGGCTGCCGGCGTTCCTTCTTCCCTTGAAAAAGCAAAGGCTCCAAGACTGTCAAAGGGATATTCACTTATAAAATGAAGCAATTGCGTAAATTCCTTTGTCGTTTCCGTCGGAAAGCCACAAATCACTGTTGTACGCAACGCCCAATCATTTTCAAAGCTTCTTATCTTTTTAATAATGCGTACTAAATCCTTATTATTATAGTGTCTGTTCATCGCGGATAGCATTTTGTCACTGGAATGCTGTATTGGTATATCAAGGTATTTGCAGATATTAGGTGCGCTGTCCATAAATTCTAATAATTCGCTCGTTACTCTGGAAGGATAGGCATATAGCACTCTTATCCACTCGAAATCTATTCGTGAAAGCTCTTTTAAAAGCAGCAAAAACTCATTGTTGCCTCTATCCTCGCCGTATCTCGTGGTATCCTGTGCGGTAAGCACCAGCTCTGTTACGCCTTGACTGTTCAAAAGCTTTGCTTCCGCTAATAAGCTTGCCATACTTCTGGAAGTATAATTTCCTCTAATTGAAGGAATGGCACAATAGGCGCAATGGTTATCGCAGCCCTCTGCAATTTTCAAGTATGCCATACCGCCGCTTGTAGAAATCACTCTTTTGGTTACGGTATCAAGATATTCAGCTTTTCCATTATCCACAATAGTGCGTATTCCTGCCAAAGCATTTTTAACAGCTTGTGCAATGCTTGAATAATCATATACTCCTAAAATGGCGTCCGCTTCCGGCATATCTTCCGCCAATTGCTTGGTATATCTTTTTGCCAGGCATCCGGTAACAATAAGTGCTTTACAATTGCCTTGTTTTTTGTATTGTGCCATTTCAAAAATCGTATCAATGGCTTCTTTTTTTGCAGACTCTATAAAGCCGCAAGTATTAACAATTATTACATCTGCAATCGCTGCTTCATTTACCATCAAAAAACCGTTTTCCAATAAAAAGCCAGTCATTATTTCTGAATCAACAAGATTTTTATTACAGCCAAGTGAAATGATTGCTATTTTTTCCGTCATTACTTCTATTCCTTACCTAAGCTATTCCAAAATTGCTCTTTGGTTATGAGTACTTCACGCGGCTTACTGCCTTGAGAGCCTCCCACTATGCCACGCCTTTCCATATCGTCAATGAGTCTTCCCGCACGGGCATAACCTACCTTTAATCTGCGCTGCAAGGAAGAAATGGAAGCTTGCCCACATTCTATAGTATATTCGACCGCTGATAAGAATAAGTCATCATCTTCTACAATTTCATCATTTTCGCCATCCAGCCCATCACGCAATCTTGAGGGACGGAGCTCTTTTAACACAAGCTGGTCTTCAGGTATAAAGTCTGCTTCCACTTGAGTAGCCTTAATAAATTCCACAACTTTTTCTACCTCTTGCTCATCAACAAATGCGCCTTGAACACGAGTAGGCTTGTTATCTCCATTTTGATGCAACAGCATATCTCCTCTGCCTAAAAGTTTTTCTGCACCAATGCTGTCCAGAATAGTTCTGGAATCATGCGTGGATGCAACGGCAAAAGCAATACGCGAAGGTATATTTGCTTTAATAACGCCAGTTATGACGTTTACGCTTGGTCTTTGTGTCGCAAGCACCAGATAGATGCCTGCTGCTCTTGCCAGCTGGGCTATACGCATGACGCTGTCTTCTACCTCACCCTGCGCCACCATCATAAGGTCATTGAGCTCATCTACTATGACCACTATGCGGTACATTGGCTTTTCGCCTTCTTCAACGGCTATTTCATTGAATCTTGTAATATCCTTTGCTTTTTTATTCGCAAACATTTCATAGCGTTTTTCCATCTCGCGCACGACATACTGAAGCGCGCCAGCTGCCTTCTTGGGGTCTGTTACCACAGGTGTCAGAAGATGCGGTATGCCATTATAAACATTTAATTCAACCTTTTTGGGGTCAACTAGAATAAGCTTTACTTCATCGGGAGAAGCCTTATACAATATGCTCGTGATAAGACAATTAATACAAACGCTCTTACCTGAGCCAGTTTGACCAGCAATTAATAAATGCGGCATTTTAGATATATCTGCAACAATGGTTTCTCCTGTAATATTTTTACCTAGCGCAAAGGAAACCTTTGATTGGCTTGCTCTAAAGGCTTCACTGTCTATTACTTCACGGAGTGTAACCATAGAAATAGACTCATTGGGTATTTCTATACCTACTGCCGCCTTGCCTGGAATAGGTGCTTCAATTCGAACAGTCATAGCAGCCATTGAAAGCGCAATATCGTCTGAAAGAGTAAGTATTCTGCTTACTCTTGTGCCACGCTCTAATGTAAGCTCATACCGTGTAATGGCAGGTCCTACCGTCACATCTACTACCTGTGCATTGATGCCAAAGCTACGCAAGGTACCCTCCAGCCTTTGTATTTTTTCGTTATGGTCAAGCTTGGGTGCGCCCTTGCGAGTGGGTGGTAAATTTAATAGTGAAACCGGAGGAAATTTATAGGGCTTTTGTAGCTTTGGAACATTTGATTTTTCTTGAGGTGGTGTGGGTGTACTTGGGACGTGAGCATCAGGGGAATTATTTTCTTCCTCTTCCCCATAATGTTTTATTCTAACCGGTCTCTTAGCCACTTCATCATTTAGGGCAATATGCGGTGTATGCTTGTAATCTTCGTCTTCCCTTAAATTATCGGAAAACATAGAAATCTGCCTTCTGGGCATTACTTTTTTTGTTCTTTCAGCAAAGTTATCAATACCGCTTTTCACTCTATCGCCAGTAGCTTTAAGAGAAAAATTAAATAGCAAAATTACCATGGCAAGTATTAATGCCGCGAATAAAATGATAAGCCCTGTAACGCCTAATAATTTATAGAGTGGGAAAGCATATAGCGCTACTATAGCACCCATGCCTACATCCCGTTGACCTGCGTAAAAGCTATTAGAAATATATCCCCAATAGGAAACGTCTTTTATTTCAATACTTTGCGTGAGGATATGTATCAGCCCAACTATACTGCCGAGTAATACCATAGAACAAATAAGTTTGCCAATATGAAGTTTTGGATTTTTTAAAGTAATTCTGCAAATGCCTATAAATATTAATAAAAAGGGCAATACATAAGCAAAAAGACCAAATATGCCAAGCAAAATTGCCTTGGTATTCTTGGGCAAAAAGCTGTCATTAGGTATAATCAAGCATACAAAAATAAAAATAGCCACAGCAATAAAAGCAACACCCTGCACTTCATTTATGAGTTTATGCCTTTGAGGCTTTACTGTATTTGCTTTTGATTTTTGTTTAGACTTTCTTTTTGCCATAACCAACTTCCTTTCGTACTTTAAGTATTATAGCATAAAAGTATTAGTATATAAATAGAAAATTATTAAAGCTTGTAGCCTTCTTTTTGTGACAAGCCCTTTTGTCTGTCAAAGTTCTCCTTGTTTTTCTCGAGATACATTTCAAATAGTTCTTGTGCACTCATATCCATCTTTAGGCACATACTTACAAAGAAATGCAGAATATCCACAAGTTCCTCTTTCACAGCTCTTTCATTGACCTCCTTGGGATTTTTCCACCATTTAAAGTTTACCTCATCCAGCAGCTCCGCCAACTCTGAAATCATAGCCAGCGTTTCCTTTTGTATCCATTGGTCTGACGTAATGCCCTCAAGTCCGCGTTTTTTTATTAGGTCACTGTCAAAGGCATTTTGCATTTCAAATATAGTTTCAAGCTTGTCCTGCGTCATCTTTTATTTCCTCCAGCATTTTAATTATTTCATCCTCTTTTTTAACCTTGCCTACCAAGGCTGCGCACATATATTTAGTGTCAAACATTAATTGTATATTCGCATTGACCTCTTCTATTGTCACTTTGTTCACAAGGTCTATTACCTGGTCCTGCGACTTTATATCCTTATGCAATAGCTGTGATTTTCCGTTTCTATTCATTATTGCTGAAGCGCTCTCCATACCTAAAATAAAGCTTCCCTTTAGCTGCTCTCGTGCGTCCGAGAATTCTTCCTGAGTAATGCCGCTTTCTTTCACCTTGCGAATTTCATCCATTATAAGTTTATTCACCGTAAGTGCCTGGTTTGGGCTCATTCCTGCATAGATTGTAAATACACCGCTATGTGTGCTTAAAGAGGGATAGCTATATATTGAATACGTCAAGCCATTTTCTTCGCGTACTCTTTGAAATAGTCGGCTGCTCATACCGCCGCCAAAGAAATTGTTTACCATCAGCTGGGCATAAAGGCTGTCTGAGGATTGCGATGCAGCAGTAAAGCCCAAGCACAAATTAACTTGTTCTATTTCCTTACTTAAGAGCAAGACACTTCTCTTTTGTTCAAATGGTGTATTGCATCTTAATATAATGTTGCTGTTTGCAGGCATGGTTTTGCCAATTTGTTCTTCCAGCTTTTGCATTACGAAAGCTTCTTCAAAGCTGCCTGCAATGGAAATAACAATATTAGATGGTATATAAAGCTCTGCCATATATTTTTGAATTTTTTCTTGAGTAAACGTGGGAACAGTTTCCTTAGTTCCTAGAATAGTTTTGCCAAGCGGATGCGTGCCATAATATGCCTTAGACAAAAGCTCGTGTGCCAACTCGTCTGGCGTATCCTCCACCATAGCAATTTCCTCTAGCACTACCCCTTTTTCTCTTTCAATATCATCTGGTGCCAGCTTGCTATTTTGAATAATATCACAAAGTAAATCAATCGCCTTTGCACAATGCTCGTCCAATAAATTGATATAGAAGCAGGTGCATTCCTTAGCGGTAAATGCATTAAGCTGACCGCCAAGTGAATCAATTTCTCCCGCTATTTGCTTAGGCGTCCTGGTGGCGGTACCTTTAAAAAGCATATGTTCTATAAAATGCGAAATACCATTGTTTTCTTCAGTCTCAGCACAAGAGCCTGCACCTATCCAAAACCCAATTGAAAAAGAGCGAAAATGTGGGATGTGCTCGCAAACCACCTGAATGCCATTACTTAAATTATAAAGCTTCATTAATTTCTCCTTTGAAGTACACTAATATTTATCATCAGTGCTTCTTATTTATTCTATTATATTATAACTGATTTAATAAAGGTTCTGGGGTGCGGAGTTGAGGTTAAATCAAAGGCCAATAAAGACCTGTCTTCTTTCAACCTGGATACTCTTCGCTGGAGTAAAGTAATTATCTGCACCGATGCGGATGTTGACGGATTTCAAATCCGGGCTCTTATCTTAACGATGATTTACCGTTTAATGCCGACACTTATTGAAGACGGAAAAGTTTTCATAGCAGAATCTCCGCTTTATGAAATTAACTCAAAGGGGGAGACTTGGTTTGCGTATACAGAGAAAGAGAAGGTCAATGCAATTGAAGAAATCGGCAGTGCGAAATATTCTATCCAGCGTTCTAAAGGCTTAGGAGAAAATGAAGCGGAAATGCTGTCTCTGACCACAATGAATCCTTCTACAAGAAGGCTTATAAAAATAGAACCCGATAAAGCGGCTGCAACAGCTGAAAAATTTGAACTGCTTCTTGGAGATAACCTAGCTGGGCGTAAGGAGCATATAGCGATTAACGGTTATTTATATATTGACATGGCGGATGTTTCATAATTAGCGAATATTTATTAACTTGATTTATTGATTTTTAGGAGAATAAAATGGCAAGTAAAAAGAATAAAAAAGATGATCAAAATCAGGGTGAAAAATTAAATGCGAATGCTCATATTATTGGTGCAGGTGAAGTTGTAAATCAATTGATTACAGATACGCTTGAAACTAATTATATGCCATATGCTATGAGCGTAATAATGTCCAGGGCTATTCCGGAAATAGACGGCTTCAAACCTTCACATAGAAAAATTTTGTACACCATGTACAAAATGGGGTTACTAGGTCCAACGCGTTCTAAATCGGCAAATATTGTCGGGCGCACAATGCAGCTGAACCCTCACGGAGATGCTGCAATATATGAAACGATGGTTCGGCTGTCGAAAGGATACGAGGTGCTGCTTCACCCATATGTCGATTCCAAAGGAAACTTCGGCAAGTCCTATTCAAGGGATATGATGTGGGCAGCCTCAAGGTATACCGAGGCAAAGCTGGACTCTATTTGCAATGAGCTATTTCGTGATATAGATAAAGATACTATTGATTTCACAGATAACTACGACAATACCATGAAAGAACCTTCACTGCTGCCGGTTACATTTCCATCTGTGCTCGTCAATGCCACCACAGGCATCGCTGTAGGTATGGCATGCTCTATATGCTCCTTTAATCTTGCTGAAGTAAGCGAAACAACAATAGCTCTTATACGCGACAGTGAGCATAATGTGGCTGATACGTTAAAAGCTCCTGATTTTATCGGAGGAGCGGAACTTCTATATAATAGAGATGAAATTGAAGAAATATACAAGACAGGCAAAGGCGGCATAAGAATTCGCTCCAAGTATACTTATGATAAAATAAACAATTGCATTGATATTACGGAGATTCCGCCAACAACAACAGCAGAGGCAATAATCGATAAAATCATTGAGCGTGTAAAAGCCGGTGCAATTAAGGAAATCAGCGATGTTCGTGATGAAACCGATAAAAGCGGGCTTAAGATTACAATCGATTTAAAAAGAGGAATAGATGCTCAAAAGCTTATGCAGCGGCTTTTTAAAATTACGCCCCTTGAAGATACTTTTTCCTGCAATTTTAATGTTCTTATTTCAGGCTCACCCAGGGTGCTTGGTGTTTCCGAGTTATTGCTCGAATGGATAGCTTTCCGAACAGAATGTGTACGAAGAAGAGTATTCTTTGATTTAACAAAAGCCAAAGAAAGACTTCACTTGTTAAATGGCCTTGCCAAGATATTGCTTGATATAGATAAAGCAATTAAAATAATCCGCAACACTGCCGAAGAAACCGAGGTTGTTCCTAATTTGATGATCGGCTTTATGATTGATGAAATTCAAGCGGATTTTGTTGCGGAAATCAAGCTTCGTCACCTGAACCGTGAATACATTCTTAAACGTACGCAGGATATAGAAAGATTGGAAAAAGAAATCAGCGATATGGATAGTATTCTTGCAAGTAAAGTCAAAATAAAGAATATTATTATTGAGGAACTGAATGATGTTATTAAAAAGTATGGTAAAGAAAGACGCACAGAAATTATTTACACCGCTGACTTTGCGGAAGAAGAAGCCTTGGAAGAAATTCCGGATTATCCAGTAAATCTATTCTTTACAAGAGAAGGCTACTTCAAAAAGATTACTCCCTTATCACTGCGTATGAGCGGAGAGCATAAGCTAAAAGACGGGGATAGCCTGATAATATCAATGGAATCGTCAAACAACAAAGATTTGTTGTTTTTTACCAACAAATGTCAGGTATATAAAGCAAAGGCTTATGATTTTGAAGATACAAAAGCAAGCGTTTTAGGCGATTATATTCCATCAAAATTGGAAATGGAGCCCGGTGAAAGCGCAATTTACATGGCTGTCACTTCGGATTACTCCGGCTATATGCTGTTCTTTTTTGAAAATGGAAAGATTGCGAAAATTGAAATGACGGCTTATCAAACCAAGACCAACCGCAAGAAATTGATAAATGCATATTCCGAGAAGGTTCCTTTGGCATCAATTAAATATATTACTGAAAACTGTGACCTTGTTGTTAAATCTTCTGCAGGTAGGTTTCTGCTGTTTAATACAGGTGCAATTTCTTCCAAGGCGACAAAAGATACTTTGGGTGTTTCATTAATGACGCTGAAAAAAGGCCAGCGGGTAGCCTCGGTAAGAAACTATATTGAAGGAGAGTTTGCAAAGCCTTATCGTTTTAAAACCAAAAACTTACCGGCTGCCGGTGCATTTTTAAGCGCTGATGATACAGGAGAACAGCTTAAACTGTCTGGAAATGAGGAATAAAATATTTAAAATATTTTATTTGATTAAACAAAGGATGTCTATATACGTCTACTTATTCATCTACTTACTGAAATTGCAAAAATTCTGCTTGCTTTTTATGTAAGTTTATGTTAGACTACTCCAGTAAAAATAACTTGGAGGTTTGATTCATGTCTGTTCTTGAAATCGTGCTTGGTATTTTGCTTATTATCTCATCAACTTTAATTGTTGTTGTTGTACTTTCACAGGAGAGCAAGACTGCCGGTTTGTCCGGTGCAATTGCTGGTGGCGCCGAAACCTTTTTCGGAAAAAACAAAGGCCGCACAATTGAACAAAAACTGGTAAAAGCAACAAAGTATATCGCAATTTTCTTTTTTGTACTTTCTCTTTCGACAACACTTCTTTTACTTTTCTTTTAAATTCATTCCAATAAAAAAGCCTCGCCTGAAAAATCAGGCGAGGCTTTTTTTTGTAAAGAAACCACCTAAATTCAAATATCAGAACAGCATTTATCGCAAAAACTGATATCTGT
>Ga0118677_10004573_pt1 | contig 25085 bp, 11 predicted proteins | sample AliMusrvi5mmetaG_FD_86154 | JGI IMG/M metagenome (GOLD analysis project Ga0118677, IMG submission 86154)
GCCGGTGCAATCGCCCTATTTTCGCCGTGGCGAATGCGAATCTTTCGTACGACTTCGCAGATTTTTTGGAAACTGCCCTTGACCCAATCCGCCCCCCCGAGTATTTAACCCGCTCTCATCGACCGGATTGTCAGGCACTTAATTAAAAGTCCGCTTCGTTCGGTGCTAGGCGGAAAAAAAGTCACCGTCGCGACACGCGTGAGTCTCAGAAGGAGAACTCTTTTGAAAACGACTGCAAAAGCACTTGTCGGCTGGATCACAGTCGCCAGCGTTTTTTCCGCAGGTATTGCGGTGGCAGGTCCACTGGGCGGAGCCTCAACCGCTTGGCTGGCCACGGCCGCGATGGGCCAAACAGCAGCCGCCGCAGCCCCGGAAGACAAGGGCGCGAAGGCCGCCGACCTGATCGAGCTGCGCAAGGACCTCGAAAAGGAGTTCGCTATCAAGGTTTCCGAAGATGACTTCAAGAAGATCGACACCGTGGGAGATTTGATCGACTACGTGGAGAAGGCCCTGAAGAAAAAGACCGTACCGGCGCCGCCGCCTGTCACCAAGGGGATTCGCCCTGATAGGCCGCCCGCGAAGAACTGACGGCACGCGCCACGTTTCTTTGAAAGGACAATCCCATGAGCCAACCGATTCCCCAAGGCATCGAGGTGCTGGTCCTCAAGGCGGCGAAGTCCACCGCCACAGCCTCGCAACAGATGATCATTGATCCGTCCTGGGGCGCGCTGCGATTCAGTTACCGGGTCAAGGTGGATGCCATCACGCTTGGCCCCGAGGGCTGGAATGAAGCGCGCATCGGCCTGGCCTTTGTGGACGCCGCCGGGAACGCGACCTATCGGACGGCCGGCAACTGGAAGGCTCCGACTGCCGGGTGGATCCAGGCCAGTCAAGTGGTGCCGGTCCCTGGTGGCGCGGTGAAGATGTCGATCTATCCGGGGATCTTGAACGCCACCGGATCGATGGAACTGGATGACCTGCGCGTTGAACTCGCCACCCGCCGTCCCGAAGCGAAAAATGCCGAACTGCCTGTCGGGCAAACCGTCACCTGGGGCAGGGAACCGGTCGAAGAACAGGGTCCGCGCCGTGCGGTCGTCTGCCTGAACGGTCCGTGGCATTTCCAGCCGGCGCTTGATCCTGCCTCGCAGACCGCGCAAGAAGTCGGCTGGGGCTGGATCATGGTTCCCAACTGTTGGTTTGAATCGGGATATGGAACCTATCAAGGGGTGACCCAAAAAGCGACTGGACCGGCCTGGGATGGGTTCAACGGCCAGACTCTTCCGGCCGCTTGGTACGAACGCGACTTGACGATTCCGTCGGCGTGGTCCGGCCGCGCTATCCTGCTCGACCTGCGCCGGGTGTCGACCGATGCGCAGGTGTTCGTTGACGGCCGTGAGATGGGCCGCGTGTCGTGGCCGGGCGGCGAGGTGGACATCACCGCGGCGGTTGAGGCGGGCAAGACCCATCGCCTGCGGGTCAAGGTCGTGGCCGCGGCTGATGCCGGCGAGGTTACCCGCTACATGGGCATGGGCGAGGGGCAAATTACCAAGCAGCAAGCGCAACTGATTACACGCGGACTGATCGGCGATGTGTTGCTTGCCAGCCGCCCCCAGGGCGCGTACCTGGCGGGTTGCGCGATCCGCACCTCTGTGCGCGAACACAAGCTCGCGGTCGAGGTGGACTACGAGGGACTGAAGGCGACGGGAACAATCGCCTTGAACGCGATCGTACGCGACGCCAAAGGCGTCGAGGCCAAACGGTTCAGCGCAAACGTCGCGGCCGTTGCCGGCACCGGCATGTTCGCCGCGGCCTGGGACTGGGCTGGCCCGCAACTGTGGGATGTCGGCGCGCCGAACCTCTATACCCTCGAACTTTCCGCCAACGGCCCCGGCCTCGACGACGCGCTGATGGAGCCCTTCGGCTTCCGTGAATTCCGCATCGAGGGGAAACGCTTTCTCCTGAACGAGAAGGAGATTCGTCTCAGAACCACGACCATGAACGCGGAGGGATTGGTCAACGGCGACCGCGTATTGATGGATTCGTTTTTCGCTGGTTCGCGCGCCAACGGGTTCAACTGCGGCGAGATTTGGCCGTGGAACCGGAATGAGCGGGGACGGCAGGAGTACGACGACCTCTGGTGCGCCGAGGCGGATCGGTGCGGTTTTCTGCTAATCGTGCCTGCCATGGACCAGGTGCAGTTGGTAGGCAAATGGGGCAAGTCTGGCGTCGCGGAAGCCTGGACTGCAAGCATGACGCCGGCGCTGAAACGATTGCGCAACCATCCCGCATTGGTGATGTGGACGACCGGCGCCAACCGTTTTGGCCACAACCAGGACCAGAACCCCGAGGTCGTCGGCAACCATGAACGCGCCTGGATGGCGGACGCGAACTGGCGTCGCGACGCCGAGGCCGGGCTGGACGCCATCCAGCGGATCAAACAGGTTGACCCCACCCGGCCGGTGCTGATGCACGCCGGCGGTCCGGTAGGCGACGTTTATACCGCCAACTGTTACCTCGACCTCACCCCGTTGCAGGAACGAGAGGAGTGGCTGTCGTGTTGGGCCACTAACGGCGACATGCCGGTGCTGATGGTCGAGTTCGGCACGCCGTTTGGCGCCACCTTCCACCGTGGCCGCCTGGAGTGCTTTATGGCGGAGGCAAGCGAGGCGCTGTATTCGGAGTACTGTGCCATCTACGAGGGGGTGGAGGCGTACCGTTCCGAGACTCCCGCCTACCGCGGAATACTCGCTTCGCAACCGTTTTGGCACCATATCAACGTGGAGCAGCTTCATCCGGGCTATCTGCAACTGCAAGCGTTGTTCCTCCGTAACACCTGGCGCTCCTGGCGAACCTGGGGCATCACGGGCGGCATGGAACCGTGGTCGAAAATGGGCTGGGAAACTGACGACGGACCCGAGCCCTACAGACCTGCGGCCATTGCCATGGGCCTGAAGGCTCGACCGCGCGTGACCTTGCCCGCGTTCGAGCCGGGCCTGCGCGGCGTCTGGCACGCCAGCGCCGATGCCTCCATCGCCCATTACCTCCAGCCGGAAGGCATGATTCCGACCATTGCGTCCGAGGCGCTTTCTTCGGCCAATCAGGAGACGCTGGCGTGGATTGCCGGGGCGCCGGACTTCGTGGACAAGACGCACCATTACCGCGTGGGCGGCAAGGTCGCCAAGCAGTTGGCGTTGCTCAACGACAGCCGTTCGCCGCAGCATTTCACAGCAGAGTGGCAGGTGGAGATCAACGGCGTGCGCGTCACCGATGGACGGCAGGAGGGCGAACTCGCTCTCGCAACCACGAAATTGCTTCCCGTGGAATTCAAACTGCCCGCCAGCCTTGCATCGAACAGCGTCAATGGCGTCATCCGCATGGGATGCTCGATCGGCGCCGCCAAGCACACCGACAGTTTCTCCTTTCGCGTATTCCGTCCTGCCACGGGCAAACTTCCCGAAGTGGCGCTGCTCGACCCGCAGGGCGACACGGCGGCCTTGCTCAAGAATCTCGGTGTGACCGTAAGACCGTGGGATGGGACGCCCACCGACCGACTAGTGGTGATTGGCCGCAACGCTTTTGCGACCGGCGGCTGCGATCCGGCCGGTCTCGAACGGCAACTCAAGGCTGGCGGCCGGGTCCTGTTGATGGCCCAGGATCCGGACTGGCTGCGCGATCGGCTCGGGTTGCGTGTGGCCCGGCATTTGACCCGGCGCGCGTATCCGGTGATTGCCGATCATCCGGCCCTGGCGGGCCTCGACGCGGAGGCCTTTCGCGATTGGGCTGGCGAAAGTCGTTTAGTGGCGGCTATCGAGGCCCCGTACAGCAGTAACATCCGTATGCCCTATGGCTGGCGCTGCGGCTCGCGGCACGCGGTCAGCAGCGCGGCGATCGAGAGTCCGCACCGCGCCGGCTGGCGGCCGATTCTGGCCTGCGAGTTCGATGGAGCCTATACCCCGCTGGCCGAGCTGGCGCTGGACGGCGGCGCGATTACGATCTGTACCCTCGATCTCGAAGACCATGCTGCGGCCGATCCCGCCGCCGAGCTGGTGGTCCGCGCGGTGCTCGCCTCGGCCGCGGCGGCCAGGATTGAGAAGCGCGAAGCGGCGGTGTATCTCGGCGGGACAGTTGGCGCCGGAGTGCTGGATACGGCCGGGATTACCTATCGGCGCGCGGCCGCGCTGCCCGAACGCGGAACCGTGGCGATCGGACCTGACGCGACGGTCAGCGACGCCGATCTGGAAGCCTTCCTTCGTCGCGGCGGCCAGGCCCTGGTTCTGCCGCGGTCTGCTGCCGAGGCGCCACTCGGAGTAAAAATGGTGCATACGGAAAAGCATCCCGGATCGCTTGCCGTGCCCGCTTGGGCAAGTTGCCGCGGAATCTGGCCGGGCGAACTGCGTCGGCGCGCGGATGGGCCAGCGTGGACCATTTCCGGCGGTTGCGACGAGGTCGGCGCCGACGGGTTACTGGGCGAGGTCCGTCGGGGCGAAGGGGCGGCGGTGTTCTGTCAACTTGACACCGGCATTCTTGGCGCCGATCGGCTGGCCTACAATCGCTTTACGCGCTGGCGTTGGACCCGGGCCCTGACCCAGTTGGCGTCGAACCTTGGGGTTGCCTGTATCGGTGACGATCAGTTGTTGCATCCGATCCCGCTGCCCGAACGCATTTCCCTTGCCGGGACATGGAAAGCAACGCTGACCAGCCCGGTGCCGTTGGTTGGCGCAAACGATCCCAAGCCCAATGACCCCGGCATCAGCGACCGCGCGCATGGCTTGATCGCGAAAGATGCCGACGAGAAAGCGATGCAGGACGTGCCTGTCTCCCGGGACTGGCAGTCCTATGGCGGCGACTGGGGTGTGAACGGGGAAGCAGTGTTCCGCCGCACGGTCGAGATTCCGGCGTCCGTGGCCGGCCGCGAGTTGACTTTGTCCCTGGGCCCCGTCGACGACTTCGACGATACCTTTTTCGATGGCGAGGCGATTGGTTCTACTACCAGTGCCACCCCATCCTTCTGGGCGGTTTTGCGCCGTTACAACGTTCCCGCCAAGTTGGCGACCGCCGGCCGCCATGTCATCGCGGTCCGGATTTTCGACCACGGTGGTGGTGGCGGCATGCTCGGCACACCCGACCAGTTAGCCTTGACGCCGAAGGATGCGGCGCTCGCCGCCCCCCCGGTGTCGCTCTATCACGCTGACTATCGGACCGACTTCTTGTTGGGTGACGATCCCTATCGCTACTGCCGCTGGTAAGGAACGAGAGAGCAAACGAGAGCATCCAATGAATGTTACAGGTGGACTTTGTGACAACATGGTCGTCCAGCGTGATCGCCCCGACCGCGCGACTGTCCGTTTTCAGGGAACAACCGAGGCGGGCGGTCGCCTTACAGCCACCGTCCTCCAGAACAATAGGAATCTAGCCAGGTTCGCGAAACGCGGCGTCGGAACGGCCAGTAAGGGTGCCTTCGCCGGTGTGTTGAGAGGACTGCCCGTTGGCGGACCTTATGACATCGAGTTGGTCATCGCCGACGCGCGGGGGAGCGCCCGCGACACGCTGCGCGTTCGCAATGTGCTGGTAGGCGACGTCTGGATGCTGGGCGGTCAATCCAACATGGCCGGCTGCGGCCTCCTTGACCCGCGTCGAATCCTGCCCCCGAACGACAAGGTCCGGGCTTTCTACCAGGACGACCACTGGGCCGTTGCCCGGGATCCCCTCCATTTGCCGGAGACGGCCAAGGCGGAAGTCCACGCTCTCATCGGCTATGCCTGGCGAACCCCGGCCGTGGGGGCCGGGCTTGGCGTGGCCTTCGGTCAGGAGATGCTGCGCCTCTCGGGCGGGGTCCCGCAAGGACTCATTGCCTCCGCGCACGGCGCCACATCGATGGCGCAGTGGGATCCGAAACTCAAGCGCGTGGGCACGCGAAGCCTCTATGGCGCGATGCTTGACCGGTTGCGAAGGAACGGCGGGACGTGCGCCGGCTTTGTCTGGTATCAAGGTTGCGGCGAGACGAACCCGGCCGACGCGCCGCTGTACACGCGGCGAATGATCGACTTGGTCAACGCGACACGTAAGGACTTTGGCGCCCCGCGACTCCCCGTCACCATCGTCCAACTCGGCCGTTTCACGGGGGAGAAGCCCGCCGACCACATGCCCTGCTGGAATTCTGTCCGCGACCAGCAGAGACTGCTGCCCACCAAGATCAAACGGCTCCTGACCGTTCCTGCCCTTGACCTGGAACTCGATGATGCCATCCATATCGGCGCAAGAGATTTGATCACGCTTGGAACCAGGCTCGCGCGGGCCATGGCCTCGATGACCCTCGGCCGCTTGGAGCGGCGCGTCTTCCCGCGCCGACCTGCCCTGAGCACTGTCGAAGGGCCGGAGCCGGAAGCGGCTCCGCTCCGTGTGGCAGGAAGGTTTTCGGATGGGCTCCTATTACCCCCCATCGAATTGGAATCGGTCAAACTCACGCTGGCAACCAACGACATCACAGTCAGCTTCAAGAACGTCGTCGGCTCCCTGCGGTCCGCCGGACGGCCGAACGGCTTCTCGATCGTCGGAGATGGCCGTGAAATGCCCGCGATCGTCCGCACCGAACTGCATGGCGCGAAGGCGGTCTTGAAGACCTCCCTCTCCAGTTACCTGCCGCTGCTCAACAAGTCGTTGTACTATGGATTCGGTCTGAATCCGTATGCCAACATTGTCGATGAGGCCGGTCGCCCCATTCCCGCCTTCGGCCCTATCGAGTTGACAGGCCGGCCTCCTGCCACCTGTTTTTTCCCCGATGTCGAAGTCAGCGCGCCTCTGGCCTGGCCAGGCGCGCTGGAGAAGGTGGGCTACCCGAAACACGCCGCTATAGCCTTTGTGCCAAGTGTGTTTCAAGGTTTCTACTGTATCGCGCCGGGGACCGGGGCACGGAAGCCCGGAGTCGATGAACTCCATTACTTCCGGTTCCGCTTCACGTGCGCCGCGCGGATGCCGCTCCGGCTCCTCTTTGGTTACGACGGCCCGGTCAAGGTATTCGTCGATGGCAGAGAGCAGTTCGCCGATGCGGCGGGGATCAACCCCATCACCATTGACGAGGCGAAGTTCGACTTCGCCGCCGGCAAGGGACGTCACGAGGTGGTCCTCGCCCTTGGCACCAACAAGGGCAGGGCATGGGGAATCTGTGCCCGGCTCGACCGGAGCGACCTGGCCCGATGGAAGCCGGGTAGAGACATAACCTACCCGGAGATCGTGAAACTTTCGTGAAGGATTCTCCCAAGGCGGGCTTCGCAAGCAACCCAATGGAGGGCGGCGCGTTGTCGCCGCCGTTCTCATCAGAAGCGGCGCCGACGGCGCGGCGCCCTCCAAGAGATAAACGCAAGAACGCGTCTGCGCAAAAATGTCTAACGATGGAAGTTCTCACTTATGACCACCAAGCAAGTCTCCGCCAAAAACAACCCCTATCGCTGGCAGCAAATTCCTTATGGACGAGTGTTCAATAATCTGACGATCTCGGGAAGTCGCGAGGGCTGCCTTGAGATCTCCCAGATTAACGGCGAGTCGTTGATGGAGACGGCGGCGGCGGCTGGCGCCCGCGTGGCGATCTTCGATGGCAAGAACCAGTGGTATGCGTTGCACGATGGCCCGTTCTGCCGCAAGCATCCGGGGCTGGGTGCCCGGGATCTGGTTGCCGAGATGATTGAGTCCGGGCGCAAGCGGGGGATCGTCTATGTGCCGTACCTGCCGGTCGACTGCGACCTCCGGGCTTGGGAGGAGCATCCTGACTGGCGAATCATGGACGCCCAAGGCAAACCCTGTCAGGACGCCATGCCGCGCGTATGTGAGAACAGCCCTTTCCGGCATTACATCGCGAACTACCTTCGTGACCTGGCCGCGCGGTACGACATCGGGGGATTCTGGTTCGACGGACTTGGCGTCTCTACCTCCTGTTATTGCCCCTGGTGCCGGAATGGCTTTCGCGATAGGTACGGGATAGAGGCCCCGGTGTCGGCCGAAGCCAATCCCGGGGACTGGCGCGACTGGAAAGCCTATAAGTTGGAACTGACGGAGAGTGTGCTCGCGGAGTTCATGGAGGCCGGTCGATCCGTGAAGCCTGACCTGCCCATCAATGCCGCCTGGGTTTCGGGTGCCCGCGGCGCCGACCAAAAATGGGTCGAGGCGTTTTGGTTGTGGCCCACGGCTATCCTTCAAGTGATGAGGGGCGATACCGGAGCCCCGGCCGAATTCTACATCCCCGCGTCACAATATGCCCCCAACTATCCGATATCGTTGACCGTGCAGGAACTTCGCGACCGGGCGATGACGTCAATCTCCTGTGGCTGCATCCCGAACTTTACCCTCTCGGCCGCCCCTAAAGCGCTGGACATCGTCAACCGCGAGATTGAGGAGCGCGCCAAATGGTTTGTCGATGCCGATCCTGTTCCCTACGTCGGCGTCGTATTCTCGGAGAATTCCCGGCAACTCTGCGAGAAGGAAGAGTTCAAGGATGGCCCGACGTTCACGCTCTATGGCGCCGTCAAAGCCTTGCTTGAGGAGAAGATTCCCGAAATGTGCCTTTCTGACCACAACCTCGAACACGACGACCTGAGCGTCCACAAGGTCATCGTCCTTCCGGACATGGGAATCGTGTCGCCGCAGGTCGCCGGGAAGCTTCGCGCATTTGTGGAAAACGGCGGCGGTCTTGTGGCCGGATTCCGGACCAGCCTTTGCGATCACAACGGAAACGTGGACAGCGACTTCAGTCTGTCCGATCTCCTGGGCGTCCATTACCGGGGCAGGATGTCCGATGTCACTCAATTGACACCCTGGGCGCTTAATCCCCTGACTGGGATTGAGGAACCCAAAACAACCAAGGCCAAACTGTTGAGGTTGGGATCCCATCCGATTGTGGATGACCAAGTGATAAGGGACGCCAAGAGTGTGGAGGTGGTGCCGGAATTTCGCCGTGGCTTTCCTTCCAACTACGACCTGGCGTATCCCGGGGAGATGTTCAGAATTGAAGCATTCCCCGATACCGAGGTCGTTGCGTGGGAGGAATTTCAGGGGGAAGGGAAGCGTTGGCCGTTCATTACGGCGCGTCAGTTCGGGAAGGGCCGCGTCGTCTATGTGGCCGCCAATCTTTGCTTCCATTACGCGAGCCACTGGACCTGGCCCTATGTCCGCCGCTTGATCACGAACTCCGTCCGTTGGGCCGCCGCGGGGAATTGTCCGCCCTTTGAGGTCGACAGCCTCCTGCAGGTACAGGCGACGCTTTTCAGGCAACGGGGGACGGGTCGTCATATCCTGCATCTTCTCAATGCGCCCGATCCGCAAGGCTACCCGCCGTTCACGCGGCAGACCTGGTACGGACACTTCACGAGTTTCGGTCGCCAGCGGGAGGATGTGGCCCCGATCTCGGACATCCGCGTGAGGATCAAGGGCAAGTTCGGGCAGGTCACAGTGGTTCCTGGGCGGAACGTTCTGCCGGCCATCGAGCGCAACGGATATACGGAAGTGGTTGTGCCGCGCCTCGACACCCATGTGATGGTCGTCGCGGAATAAGTTGCATCGCAATCAATCCCCGTCACAAAAGAAGGAAAGCGATCATATGGACTACTCGCAAATCAAAGGATTCAACTATCAGCCGAGTTGGGGAAGCACGGGATTCGAGATATGGAGGAACTTCGACGCCCAACGCATGGGGCATGAAATAGCCCTCGGGAAGTCGTACTTCCCCGGAATGAACGCCATTCGCCTCTGGCTCTCACACGACGCCTGGCTGCGCGATCCAACACACTATGAACTGAATTTTGAGGCGGCCTTGGCCCTTGCCGCGGGGCGTGGACTGCTTGTCATGCCGGTCCTCTTCAACCGTTGGCACGATGCCACGCTCGACTATGGGGGCATCTATTTGGATCACTTTCTGCCCCGGACATGTTGGGTTCAAGGCAAAGACCAACCGGCAGCCTTCACAGAGGCAGTTGTCGGGGCGCACGCGGCTGATTCTCGCATCCTCGCGTGGGACCTCTGCAACGAGCCCTTTGCCTACAACGGCCCCCCGAAGGACATTCCCGACATCGTCACGGCCGAGTACGGCTGGCTGGAGAAGACATACGGCATTGCGAAGCGTTGCGGCGCCCAGGCGCCCATCACCGTGGGAATTCATCCCATGCACGGACTAGACGGGATTCGGCAGATCGAGCCGGTCAGCGATATCCTCAGTATTCATCCCTACTGGAGCGGCGACAACCCGCCGCATGACAAGGGCGCGTACGAGAAACTCCTGGATGAATACGTGCAGTTTGCGCATGACGTCAAGAAGCCCCTTCTCGCAACGGAAACCTGCTGGGGGGACACAGACGACGCCAAGCGTGTCGAGATCATTCGCTACACCCTGTCGCAGTTGAAGGCCCGTGGCATTGGCTGGCTCGCGTATCTGCTGCACCACAGCCTGATCGCTGATGCCCACCGCATTGAGTATGGACCGCTCAGCAGCCCTGGAAACCTTGCATTCATTGAGGCCGATGGCTCGCTGCGTCCGGGGCATGCCGTGTTCAACGAATTCTGAGCCGAAGTAATCTGAGACCATAGTCAGGAGTAATCTTGTGAATCATGTTAGAACACGCGCGCGCATCCGAACCGTTTTGGCAAGTTGTCTTGGACTGTTGGCGCTGGGGCTCTGCTCCGCCACGGCGCAGGAGCTCAAGAACGGCAATTTCGAAGGTGCTTTCCAGGCGGCAATTTCGCCACCCAACAACAAAGGGCAAATCGAAGGAACGATCGCCGCGGGGTGGCGGGATGAAACCGCCTGGGCGGATGTCTCCATCGCCTACAGCAAAGACGTGACGGGCGGGCGCAATGGCACTGCGGCCCAGAAGATCGAAGTCATCAAGGGCAACGCCAATTTTGTCCAGCAGCTCGCGCTAAATGCCGGAACCACCTATCGCGTCACGGCTTGGGCGAAGGCGGCAGCTCCCGGGCGTGCGTCCCTCGCGTTGCGGTATGCCGGCAAACCCTACACCATGTATGGTAAGACGACGCTCGCTCTCACGATGGAGTGGGCGAAGATTGAAGTCATTGGCACCGCCACCGCGGGCGGCAACGGCCTTATCATGTTTGTGGCCGAAGACCCCGGAACCTATTGGATCGACGATGTGACTTTTGAAGTGACTTCCGCGACCCCGCCTGCCCAGCCCAATGGGAGCGTCGTTGCTCCTGTATCGATCAAGAACGGCAATTTCGAAGGTGCGTTTGTGCCGTTCGTACTCCCTCCCAACAGCAAGGGGAAAGTCGAGGGATCGGTCGCCGAGGGGTGGCGGGATGAATCGGCCTGGAGTGAAGTGTCCATCGTCTACAGCAAAGACTCAACCGGCGGACGCAATGGCACTGCGGCTCAGAAAATGGAAGTGCTGCCTCAGAGCAAGGGCATGCCGCAATTCGTCCAGCAACTTGCGTTAAGTGCCGGAAGGTCCTACCGCGTCACGGCTTGGGTAAGGGCGGCCAGTCCCGGCCGTGCGACCTTCGCGTTGCGGTATGCAGGCGCTCCCTATACCACGTACGGAAAGACGCCGATCGATCTCACGACAGAGTGGACCAAGGTGGAAGTGTTCGGCACCGCCTCCAAGAGCGGCAATGGCTTGGTGGTGTTTCTTCCCGAAGGCGCCGGCACCTATTGGATCGACGATGTGATGCTGGACGATGTGACCGATATCGGGAAGACAGCGGCCAAAGCATCAGGCGGTGTTGTCCCCGTTCCCTTGGCGAACGCCGATTTTGAAGGCAAGTTCCACCCCTTCGCCAAGACATCCGGACGAGCCGCCCAGCCTGAAGGAGAGGTGGCTGAGGGATGGAAAGACGACTCCGTGGGTGACGTCTCGGTGGTTTATGCTCGGGATGCTACGGTTGCCAATGGCGGGAAAGTCTCACAGCGGATCGAGGTGAAGAAAGGGTTTGCCCAATTTAACCAGGATGTACGGTTGCAAAAGGGCCGCACCTATCGTTTCACGGTGTGGCTCCGCTCGCAGATCAATGCCCCGGCCGTGCTTCAAGTGCGCCTGAAAGGCCCCCCGTATGCGCCGTTTGGCCAACTGAATGTCGGGACCACACCGGAATGGCAGCGCTACGAGGTTTATGCGCGGATCGGTGAGGATGCCGATGGCCTGTTGAATTTCATTCCTTCGAACCCAACCACTTATTGGATCGATGACGTGAAGTTTGAAGACGTGACCGACTACGTCAGTGCCGGCGGCGCCGTCAAAGAGGGCAATCTGTTCGAAAACGGTTCCTTCGAAGCCGGGCTGTCCGAAGGCTGGAGTTGGACGATTCGCGGATTCGATGACAATGCGAAAAGCGCAACCTGGGAACATCTCGACTTGGGACCGCGCCTTGACACGACGGGGGCCGCTGATGGCAAGAACGCTCTGGCGATCTCGCTCGGTCCCTGGTCGGGGGGACTGTTCTTCTCGCCCCAGGTCACGACGCGATTCGGACAAACCTACACGGCTTCCATCGCCATCAAGAGTGATCGTCCTCAGAGCGTCGACATCAGCCTGAGTGGCACCTCGGGGACCCGGAGTGTGCAGATCGGTCCGGAATGGAAACGCTTTGCGGTTTCCGGCGCGGCCGTGATGGGGCCCACCGTGCAATTGCGGGTGCGTTGTGTGGTCAGGGATACCACGACTCCCGTCCAGTTTTGGCTGGATGGCGCGATGCTGGAGGAGGGGCCCAATGCATCACCCGTTTACCGTGCCCCATTCCCCACGGAGCTCGCTCTCAAAATGCCGCGGCCCGGCAGCATCGTCTTCGACGGGGAAGCCGCTCCACTGAAGCTTTCGATTGGCGGCGATTTGCCGGATGGCGCTAGGTTGAAACGGAGCGTCGAAAATCTCGCCGGCAAAATCACGGAGTTGCCCCCGGTAGCGCTGCCGGCCGATTCGCTTACGATCGCGCCCGAGGCCGAAGCGCCTCTGGGTGTGTTCAAAATCCGCGCCCAGGTCGTGGACAAAGGCGGCAAGCCCCTCTCGGGCGAGATCCAGAAGGTCTTCGCCCGGCTCCCGCACCCGCGCGAGCTGACGCCTGAGCAGGTGGAAAAGTCCTACTTCGGTGCGCACGTGCAACTCATACCTGAGATGCTGGCGGTGGCCAAGGCGACGGGGCATCACTGGGTTCGATTGCACGACACGTCGAGTGTGACGCGGTGGCCGAACATTGAGGTGAATCCGGGTGTTTGGACCTGGAATGACGAGGGGATCAAAGCCGCCAACGCGGCCGGAATCAAGATGGTGGGCCTGCTGGCGGGCGCGCCGAATCGCGTCGCCCTTCACCCTCAGGCGAAAGTCGGCTTCTTCTCCTCATGGAATGTGCCCGACGCCCCCGGTGCTCTCGACCAATGGACCGAATATGTGAAACAAACGGTGACGCATTACAAACCGCTCATTTCATACTGGGAAGTCTGGAACGAGCCTTACCAAAACGGACCTGTGACCGCCTTTTTCCCCAATGGAACGCCCGAACAATATGCCGAACTGATGAAACGCGCTTCGGTCGCCATCCGGGACGCGAATCCCAAGGCGACCATCGTCGGCATCTGTTCCGGGGGTGGGGGCGGGGACTGGCTGGATCGGGTGCTCAAAGTGGTTGGCCCACAATACTACGACGAAATGTCTTTCCACGCCTACGGTGGCAATTTGCAGGGCGGGGTAAAATCGCAGATGGCCGGTGTGGCCAACAACCTCAATCAGATCCAAGCGCGCTATGGCAAACCCAAGCCGCTTTGGAATAGCGAGGGTGGCCCCACGGACAACGTCTCGTGGTATGTGAGCAAGACGCCGGCCATGCACTTTCAAATGGCCTCAATCGTTCGCCTCGACGTCGCCCAGATCGCGGCGGGCATCCGCAAGTTCTTCCCCTATACCATGACCGTCCCTGCAACCTGTGGAGAGGGGAGCTATCAGATGATGGAATACGATCGTTCCCTGAAACCGATCGTGGCGGCAAGAGCCGTGCTGGCGAGTCTGGTCGACGGCGCCAGTTACGTGAGTCGGAGCGAGCCAGCCCCCGGAGTGGAATCACACGCCTTCAGGCAATCCGACGGAAGCCTCGTCAACGTGGCGTGGAGCTTGGATCTCCAATCTCACCCACTCAACGTTCCCATGGGGATGCGGACGCTCGACATTCTCGGAAACGCAATCAAAGGCCAAACCGTCCAAGTCGGCGAGGAACCGATCTATTTCGTGGTGGACCGGGTTGCTTCCGGCAGTCGGACTTTGTGGGACCGGCTGCGGTGGTGGAAGGCCCCTTGATCTCATGTCCAGGCTGAGCCAGTTTGTGGTTTTTTGGGATGAGTTCGGGAAGCAGTATTGGAGTGCCTGTGGCCATCTGTAAGCCTTTTTCAGTCAGGGCCGGCGATAGCGCCTGCGACAAGGAAACCGAAACGCAGCGTGACATCACGCTGGGCTCTGTTTTTGCCGATAACATGGTGCTTCAGCGGGGCCTTGCCGTTCCGGTCTGGGGCAAGGCAACTCCGGGCGAACGCGTGAGCGTCACCTTCGCGGGTCAACGCAAAGAGGGTAAGGCGGGACAAGGGGGCGAATGGATCATCCAACTCGATCCGCTCACGGCCTCCGCGGAACCCGGCGAACTGATCGTCACCGGCAAGAACCGTGTCTCCATCAAGAACGTGTTGGTTGGCGAAGTCTGGCTTTGTTCGGGCCAGTCGAACATGGAGTTGAAGCTCTCTGACGCCGCCAACGCGGAACAGGAAGTCAGTGCGGCGCAGTTTTTCGCCATCCGGTTTCTTTCGGTACCCAGAGTGCCCTGCAATTCGCCCCTTACGGAGCTGCATGGCGCTCAGTGGACGGTTTGTTCACCGCAGACGGCGGGCGCATTTTCGGCGGTTGGCTATTTCTTCGGGCGCGAACTGCATCGTAAGCTGGGCGTGCCCATCGGGTTAATCGATGCCTCTTGGGGCGGAACCAAGGCGGAAAGTTGGACCAGTCTGGAGAGTCTGGGTCAGATTCCGGCGATGGCTTCAGATCTTGCCGCGCGGGAGGCGAGACTCCGGTCTTCCAAGAGTCACTCCAAGCCGGGACTCTATGCCGTGCCGCTGGAATGCACCACGGATATCAGGAATGGCGGCTACCCTCTGGGCTGGGCCGATATCCCGAATCCCCCGGGTGACTGGGCCGACATGACACTTCCGGCGCAATGGCAGCAGCGGGGCTTGGATTTCAGCGGTATCCTCTGGTTTCGCAAATCGGTTGAGTTGCCGCCGGAGTGGGTGGGGCGTGACTTGAACCTCTCCGTGGGCGCCGTGGACAAGACCGACACCACTTATTTTAACAATGTCAAAGTCGGCGGTTTGGGCACGGAGCAACGCCCGGACGCCTACCGGGTGAACCGTGCATACAACGTTGCGGGCATGCTCTCCCGAAAGGGTGCCAACGCGATCGCCGTGCGCGTGCAGAGCGATTTGTTCGACGGCGGGATGACCGGCCCCGCCGAGGCGATGACGCTGACCTGTCCCTCCTTGCCGGAGTCGCCGGCGATCCGCCTTGACGGTGTCTGGAAATATGCCGTCGAATGCAATTATGGCCCGCGCACCTGCAGTGAGGCCGCAACGCTGTTCAATGGCATGATCTCACCGCTGACCCGCTTCGCTTTGCGTGGGGCGGTTTGGTATCAGGGGGAATCGAACGAAGGCGATCCCTCGCTGTACAGTGAAATCCTTCCCTGCTTAATCCAGGATTGGCGTGCCCATTGGGGGCTCCAAGGGCTTCCCTTCCTCATTGTACAACTCCCCAATTTTCGGGAACTTCGCCTCTTTGAAGAGAATAGCGCCTGGCCTAGGTTGCGGGAAGCGCAGACGCGCGCCCGCCGGTTGCCGAACACGGGGGTCATCACGACGATTGACTTGGGCGAGGCGGGCGACATTCATCCCAAGCGCAAGCAGCCGGTCGGTTATAGGGCGGCCTTGAATGCCCTCGCCAATGTGTACGGCATGAAAGTGGAGTGGTCCGGCCCCGTATATTCATCCGTAAAGGTCGAAAACGGGGCGATACGGCTTCATTTCACGCGGGTCGGCGGCGGGTTGGTGGCTAAGGGTGGTTCGCTCCTCAAGGGCTTCGTGATTTGCGGTGCCAACCGGAAATTCATCCCAGCCGTTGCCACAATCGATGGCGAAGATGTCCTTGTTTTCAGTCCTGAAGTCAAAGAGCCCCTCGCGGTCCGTTATGCCTGGGCCGACAATCCTGACTGCAACCTCTACAATCAGGCCGGATTGCCTGCCTCGCCTTTCAGGACGGACACCTTCGATCTGCGCCAAACTTGATCAATCGGAGAGAAATGCCCATGAGTAACACACTGCACGGCGACGGTCGTCACGATGACACGGCGGGTATACAGAGCATGCTGGACAGCGGTGCAACCCACGTTTATCTGCCGCCGCCCGCCAAGCACTATCGCATCAGCAAGACGCTTCTCATCCATTCCAACCAGTCCCTCGTCATGGACCGTTTCAGCGAGATCCGCCTGGCGCCGGGGAGTGACTGTCTGATGATCTCCAATGACGATCACAAGAACGGGAACACGAACATCGCCCTGAGCGGCGGCATCTGGAATATGGACGGGGAGAGGCAGTCGCCCAATCCGATCTGGGGAGGCTTTCAAGCCGGCGGACTCGACAAAGGAACGTACAACCCCGATCAGTACTGGGGCATCCTGTCGCGTTTCATCAATATAACCCATTTCACCATGAGTTCGTTGACGTTGCGAAATCCCGTTTGTTTTGGCACGCAATTCTCGCGGATGCGGTATTTCACGATCGAGAATATCGTTTTCGATTATGGGCCGCCGGCCAACTGCATGGACGGCATTCATCTGGAAGGCGAGTGCCGTTTTGGCCGGATTTCCAACTTGCAGGGCGCGACCTATGACGACCTGGTTGCCCTGAATGCCGATGATGCGCGATCTTTCGCGACGTGCCACGGCGCCATCGAGGATATTGAGATCAACGGCCTGTTCGCGCAAGACGCCTGCCGGGCGGTGCGCCTGCTGTCATCGGGTTCACAGGTGCGTCGAATTCATATCAGCAATGTCTTCGGGACTTATCATCATAATGTCGTGCTGGTTTCGCGGTTCTTCCATGAACGGGAAACCCGCGGGGTTTTCGATCAAATCACCATCGATCGTGTCTACGCCGCGAAGAGCGTGGCCAACTATCCCCGCCAGATATCGTCTGCGGACCCGGGAACTCCGCGTCAGGCTTGTATCGCTGTCGAGGACGGGGTCGATGTCGGCTCGATCGACTTGCGCGATCTCCATCGCGATGAGCAGGAAGGTGCCCCGCCGTGCGTGTATGTCGCCCAGCATGCCACGATTCGGTCGCTGACGGCGCAGAATCTCACCTGTATCAACCGCACCGATCAACCCATCGACATGCTCGTGAACGACGGGACAATCGGGCGGCTCACCGTTCGGGATGTGTATGCGAAGTCGAAGCATTTCAGGGGTCGGATAATCGTCAACGACGGCACGATCGGGCAAGAGCAGGTTGGCAACATCGATCTTAATGACGGTCTCGAGGGCGCGCCCACCGCCGTGCTCGAAAGAGCCGCCATGCCCGCTGCAGTGCTCAAGCGCCTGCGCCTGATTACGGGCGAGAACCAGCGATTACTTCTTGAAGATCTCGCCAAAGGATGCGCCAGGATCAATTGCGGCTCCGTGCGAACCTACACCGACACCCAGGGGAACCGCTGGCTGCCCGATCAGGAGTATCTGGACGGGGGGGGCTACGGGGCGTTGGACGCCTCATGGGCCGATCGGGGCGAACTCGCGATCAACGATCGCGTGGCGCCCAAGTTATATCAGACGGAAGCCTATGGCAGTCATATCGTCTACAGGATTCCGGTTCCGAACGGAACGTATCGCGTCAGACTCCATTTCGCCGAGACGTTCAGCAACATTAAAGCGCCGGGGACGCGCCTCATGTCCGTTAGGGTGAATGAGCGGATGGCCCCTCACAAGATCGATCCACTCGCGTTAGCCGATGCCTTTGCGACACCGTATATCCTGGACCTCGACAACATCGTTGTGGAAGAGGGCCTGATTACCGTCGATCTTGCCGGAAATGTTGAGATTAACGGGCTCGAAGTACTGGTCAGCGCAACAAATGTACAGAGCATGAAAGGGTAAGGACTATCCATGTTAGACTCACTGAGCACATTACGCCGGGCGAAGACCGCTCGTTGTTCATCCTGGGATCGCAGCGGAAGAAACGCCGACGCCTGGAGCATCGCCGCCGGAGAAACCCGGGTCCTGGCCGATATCAAGGGACCTGGCCGTATCACCCACATCTGGATGACGCAAAACAAGAACTACCGCGAATGCCTTGTGAAGATCACGTTCGATAACGCCTCGGCCCCCTCGGTTCTGGTCCCGCTCGGCGATTTCTTCGGCCTCGGCAATGGCATCGTCAACAGCTACCAGTCCATCCTCTTCAGCGCCTCGGCCAACACCCACAACGTCTTCAACGGCGGCTGCGCGTTGAATTGCTACGTTCCCATGCCGTTCCGTGAACGCGCCGTTGTCGAGCTGGTCAATGAAACTGACAAGGAGCATCATCAGTATTTCTATGTCGACTACGAGACCTACGATACAGCGCCAGGCGAGGATATGGGTTACTTCCACGCGGAATTCCGCCGGGTGAACCCCTTCGGCGGCTGGGGCCATGAGATCACGGTCAACACCCCGGAATGCAACATCGCGAACAAGGAGCGCCTGGCCTGGGACAACAACTACGTCATTCTGGAAACCAGAGGGCGCGGACACTATATCGGCTGCAATATCAGCGTCACCAATTTGCAAGGCACCTGGTGGGGCGAAGGCGACGACATGATCTGGGTTGACGGCTACAAATGGCCGCCGGACCTCCATGGAACCGGAAGCGAAGATTATCTGAACCAGGCGTGGGGCATGCAGCCGAACGCTTTCTTGCGCAATGGCTCGTCGGTCTTCGAAGGTCACACGAAGAACAGGGTGAGTTCGTCGTTGATTTCCAACACTGGCGTCGCCACTGGCGGCTACCAGACAAGCTATGTGCATCATCTGGAGAATCCGGTCCATTTCACGAAGGAGATCAAAGTCACCATCGAGCACGGGCACGGCAATCACCTCAGGAACGAGATGTCCAGTGTGGCCTATTGGTATGCGGACAGGCCCTGTGCGGCCTGCCCTGTTCCGCCACTGGTGAAACGTCTGCCCATCCTGCGTGACGAGAAAGGCAACTGGATTATCGACGCCCAGCGGCAGACCGGTTCCCGCGAGATCGTTCTGAACGACGAAATGAAGTCGGGCAAGGCGGAATGGGCGGCCAAGACAGTCAAGTTCGATGAGGATTTCGAGCCCAGTCCTCTCACCGGCTGGGAATGGGCCGGTCCGTTCAGTGTCGCGGGCAGCATGGTTGCGCTTGCGCCGGACCTCAAGAGCGCTTTCAAACCCGAGCAGGGTCTGGCGCAGAATGGACATGCGTTTTCTGAACCGGGACTTTGGAAACCGTGCGGCGAAATGGAGAATGGCATCATCGACTTCGCCAGGTGGAATGGCTCCTTCAAGCCCTGCATCTGCTATGCCCGCCTGAAGTTGGAGAGCAAGGGTGAGGCCGCTGTGCCGATGGGCTTGCGGTTGGACTACTTTGCGAGACTTTGGGTCAATGGCAAAGAGGTCGAATTGAAGCGTATCAATGGGGCTACAGAGCTGCCGATTCCTTTTACCGCCAACTTGAAGGACGGCGATAATGAAATCCTTGTCAAAGTCCATCCGGGAAGCCTTGGCCATGCCTTTGCCTTGAATGTTGGAAAGAAACGCTGATCTGCGACCTATGTTGCCTGAGGAAATTGGACGAACATGAAGAAGATCAAAGTCGGTATCTGGGGGCTGGGACGCGCCGGACAAGGCATGCATACGGGCGAAATGGCCAGGTTTCCGGAACTGTTCGGTGTTGTCGCCGGTTGCGACACCGACAAGACCCGGATTGCGGCATTCCAAGAGAAGTTGCCCGATTGCCGCGTCTATCGCAACGCTGAGGAATTCCTGAATGACCCGGACGTCGAAGTGGTTTCCATCGCCACGCGTTCCCCAGACCATACCCGTCACGCCGTCAAGGCATTGGCCGCCGGGAAGTGTGTGTTCCTGGAAAAGCCGATCGCGATCAGTTACGCGGAAGCCATGAAGCTCAAGAAAGCCTCGGACCAGTTTCCAGGCCGATTATTCTGCCGGCACAACCGCCGTTTCGAGGCGCCATTCCGGAAGATCCGGGAAATCATGGCGTCCGGTCTGCTTGGAAACGTGTATGAGGTCAAACTCCACCGTCACGGCTACCAGCGGCGCAACGATTGGCAGACCATAATTGCCTGCGGTGGGGGCCAGCTTAACAACTGGGGACCGCACATTATCGATCATGCCCTGCAATTCCTCGAATCGCCGGTCGCCAAGATTTGGAGCGACCTGAAGAAGATTACCGCCGTCGGCGATGCGGAAGACCATCTGAAGATTGTGCTTACCGGTGAAAACGGGCGGGTCGTGGATCTGGAAATAAGCGGAGGTGTGGCTGTTCCCCAGCCGGAGTACGTTATCTTTGGTAACAAAGGCACGCTGGTGTGCCAGGGCAATACCATTACCCTCAGATACATCGATCCGAAACAGAAGTTCCGGAAACTTAAAGCGTATGCCGGCAATCCGCCGCTGAACGGTATCTTTGGGAATAGTGAAGTCTTGCGGTGGGTCGAAAAGACCATTCAAGTCGTGCCAGAATCAGGAGGAGACGACACCCATCTGATCTGGCCGGCGCTTTATAACTCCATTCGCAGGCACAAGTCTTTCCCGATCACAATCGACGAAGCGGTTGAGGTTGTCAGAGTGTCCGATAGCGTGAAGAAGAAGACGGAATTTGCGCCAAACCCAAATTCGGGCAAACCCTTGAGGTAATGAAAGTGAACGAGCAGAAGCAGATCCGTGGCGAGAACAACCCTGTTGTATTCTGGCATTCCGACCCCGTGGGGCCGGACGAGACGATTGTGCTGGCCGGCGGCAATTTCGGGCCGGATGCCGTGGTGGAATTGTCGGCGCTTTCGGGCGAACCGAAGGCCAAGGAAGCATGGACGCCCATCAAGCCGTTACAGGCAACGCCGATTTCGCTCAAGGCCGTGGTTCCCGCAAAGTGGGAGCCGGGCATCTATGCCTGCCGCGTTCGATGCGGCGATGGCGTCTCCAAGACCGTGTTCGTGAATGCCCCGGATGTCTGGTGGAAACAGGGGGACGAAGGGATTGACCGCGCGCGTTGCGGCGGCTGGCTGAGGGTGCTGGGAAAATGCCTCGACTTCGGCGGTGGCGCGAGCGTTGACCTTGCGCCAGTTGACAAACCGGGCGTGGCCATCAAGTTGGAACTTGAGAATGCCTCCTGCTACAGCCTCAAGGCAACGATTCCGAAAGAACTGCCCGTCGGCCGATACCGTGTGTTGGTGGGGAACGGCAAGGGCGGACAGGATGGTCTGCGCGAAGCGGGTGCGTTGGAAATACTACCGGCAAAGAGTGAGCCGAGAATTGTGCTGAGCGTCGCCGATTTCGGAGCCGATCCGACGGGCATGAAGGATTGTTCGTTGGCGATCGTCCAGACCACGGAGCGACTGGCGGCTTTGGGCGGCGGCGTGGTGTTCTTTCCGCGCGGTCGCTATCGCATCGACTCGGTTCTGCGCTCCGGCAACTATATTGACTCGCCGTTGCTGGTTCCGGAAGGGGTAACGTTCCGCGGCGAGAGCCAGGACCTCGTGTCGCTCTGGTGGCCGGACCGGGTCAAGGCGCTGACCACGCTGATTCAGGGAGGCAGCGATTTCACCGTCGAGAACCTCTCGATCTACACGCAGGGCTATCACAGTTGCATCATTACCGGCGACAGCAACGTCCGGATTCGCAACGTTCGGATCCGCGCCAACAGCTACTACATGTCGCCCGGTCCCAACGGTGGCACCCACCACAATAGGACGATCAAACCGCCGGCGGCCTCCGGATCGGCCATTCTACTGTGGGGAGCCAACAATCAAGTCACGGACTGCGACATTGGCAGTTCAAACATCGGCTTCGACATTCGTTGCGGCCGCGGCAACCTGATCTCCGGAAACACGGGGGCCGGCCATTTCATGCAGAGTCCCTCGGAGATGATCTTCGAGAACAACACCGGCTGTATAGGCAACATCGCCCTGCACATGGGCGGCACGCTTTGCAAACATGTCTACTACGCGCACAACACCGCGCTTGCCAACTGCGTTTACGGTGACCACGAGGCGATGACCATGGATGGGGCCGCCTGCGCCTACGTCGGGCGCGTGAAGAATGTCATAGGCACCGGTTTCACGCTGGCCAAGGACTGGCACATTGTCGGCAAGAGGCCGAAGCGTGGCACGATGAAGGACATGCACGGCACGGCGGTCTACATCATTGACGGTCGCGGGGTGGGGCAGTACCGGTGGGTCACGGGATACGACGGCCTCGACGTCACGATTGACCGCGAGTGGGATCTTCCTCCGGATGCTTCGTCGCTGATCACCATCGGTGGTTTCAATGGGCGGCATCTGTTCATCGGGAATAAGTGCACCGACACCGGCACGGCGATCCAGCTCTATCCGTCGAATTGCGAATGTATTATCGCCGAATACCAGTGTGTCCGGACGAGCAACATCAACAGCCTCGGCAAGATCAAGAAGGACAAAGAAACCGGGGTCACCGCATGGCAACCGAGCTGGTACAACCAGTTTCTCGACAACCATATCATCGTGGGCAACGGCTGGGGCGGCGGCAGCACCCAGATCGATCGGTGGATAGGCGGCGAATCGACGCTCAACATCTGGGGTTGGAATGTCGATTACTTCTGCGACGAGAGCGACGCCGATCAGGACTCCTTCCTGACCCCGGAGTCTTTGATGGAAATCATCGGGGAAGACTCTCCCAGAACGCGGTGTATTCCGAGTAGCCGCTTCCAGATTGTACGGCGTCACCGGATCGACAACAACAGTTCCATCCGCATCCACGGCGCGGTGGCCGACGCGCTCATCGAGGGGTGCGATATCAAACTTGCGCGCAAGGGCATCCGCATCGACATGGAGATGGACTACAAACAACCCGAGGATCTCGGGCAATGCTTCGACTTCGATCCTGAACCGGACGCGGAACACCGACCGATCAAGTTCCTCTCGCCGGAAGCCGTCCTTGTGAGGAAGAACAGTTTTCGCGAAGTCCAGATTCCCTATTCCGGGACTGCGTTGGAGGAAGCCAAGGTGGAGAAATGAATCGATGCAAATGAGAATCGTGAGCCATCAACCCGCCTCGTCGTTCACTGAGGGCATTCCCATCGGCAACGGCCAGTTGGGCGCGATGATCTTCGGTCATGTCGGGTGCGAACGCCTCGGCTTGAACGACGTGTCGCTGTGGTCGGGCGAGCCGTCGGACTGGAACAACCCCGACGCCAAAGCGGCGCTGCCGGAAATTCGCCGGCTGCTTTTCGAAGGCAGAATCAAGGAGGCGGAGTGTCTCTGCCGCCGATTGCAGGGCCCTTATGCGCAGGCGTATATGCCCATGGGCGACCTCCTGATCCGCTTCGAGCACGGGTCGGTCATGGGATGGGGGCCAAGCGGTCCATGCCTGCGGGCCGGGTCCGGAGCCAAGGATTACACCCGCGAACTGGACCTGCGCACGGCCTTGGCGACGGTCGAATACGGGTTCGGAGCGGTGCGCTACCGGCGCGAATATTTCGCCTCCTATCCGGATAAGCTCATCGCCATGAGGTTCACGGCCAGCGCTCCCGGGCGCATGAGTTTTCTGGCCAGGATGGACAGCCTGCTGCGTTACCGGACCCTGGTGGAGGGCAGCTCCTACATCCTGCGCGGCAAGGCGCCGCGACACGCCGAGCCGAACTACGAGGATGTCGATCCCGCGATATTATATGCCGATGACGAAGCGGGACCGGGCATGAACTTCGAGTGCCACCTCCGGGCGCTCGTTCGGGGCGGCAGGACTTGGACCGATCACGATGGCGTGCATGCGCAAGGGGCCGATGAAGTCGTGCTCCTGCTGAGCGCGGCAACCAGCTTCGCCGGTTACGACAAGTCCCCGAGCCGTGAAGGTATCGACCCCCGCCTGGTGGCGCGCGCCCGGCTTGAGGCTGCGGCGAAGAAGACGTTCGACGAGTTGCGCGACGCGCATGTCAGAGAGTACCAGGCACTGTTCGAGCGGGTGGACATCCACCTCGCTGGCGCAGGCCCGGACACGACAGCCGCAGGCTCCGATGCGATCCCTTTCGTCCCTCCGGCCTCCAACCGCGCGCCGACGCCGGCGGAGGTCGCGCTCGGTTATCAATACGCCCGGTACAGAATGATCGCCGCCTCGAGGCCGGGCGGCCAGCCGTTGACGCTCCTCGGCGGTATGTGGAACGACTCGGTGCGCCCGCCGTGGAGTTTCAACTACACCATCAATGAAAACTTGCAGAAAAACTACTCGGGCGTCGAGATCGCCAACCTGAGTGAATGCGCGGAGCCGTATATCGATCTCTTGCGCGGTCTTGCCGTGAATGGCCGGAAGACGGCGGAGATCAATTACGGGGTGCCCGGTTGGTTGGCGCATCACAATACGGATCTTTGGCGGCATACCGGGGCGGTCGGCCGCTATGGCGAAGGCAAACCCACGTGGGCCTGTTTCCAACTCGGTGGCGCTTGGCTCTGCGAGAACCTGTACAATCACTATTCGTTCAATGGCGACGCGACCTTTCTGCGCGACACCGCCTACCCGATTCTCAAGGGTGCTGCCGAGTTTGCCTTGGCCTGGCTGGTCGAGGATCCCAAGAGCGGCCACCTGGTCACGGCTCCGTCCACCTCGCCGGAAAACGAATATCTGCTGCCGGACGGTACGGCGGTCTCCATTACTGTCGGCAGCGCGTGCGACCTGTCGCTCATCTGGGAACTGTTCAAGAACACCATCGAGGCGAGCCGCATGCTCGGCCGCGACGAAGAGTTCCGGCAGAAGTTGCTTCAGGCGCAGGCGTGGCTGCGTCCGCTGAAGATCGGCAG
>Ga0118677_10004576_pt1 | contig 25079 bp, 9 predicted proteins | sample AliMusrvi5mmetaG_FD_86154 | JGI IMG/M metagenome (GOLD analysis project Ga0118677, IMG submission 86154)
TATGTGTTGTCCGCCCAACCGAGCGTGGCCAACGCCACCATCACCGCGCTGCCGCTGCAACTCTCGGGCACTCGGGCCTATGACGGCACCACCAGCGCGGCAGCGGCAATTCTTACAATGCAGAACAATCTCGACGGCGCCAACCTAACATTGAGCGGCAGTGCCACCCTGGCCGCCAAGGATGTCGGGGCACGGGCAATTTCAACCGTAGCGGCGGCATCTCGCGTGCAATTGAAGACCGCTAGCACGGGAAACGGCGCCGCGACGACGATCTCGGTGACCATGGATACTGCCCCCACCAACGGCAATACCCTCGTCGCTGTGATTGCCACCCGCGGCACCACTGCCGCCAGGGTATCGGCCATCGCCCAAACCGGGGCCACATGGACCAGGGCGGCGCAAGCCACCAACACCAACGGCACCACCATTGAAATCTGGTACGCCCCTAACGTTTCCGGCGCTGCGGCGGCTATCACCGTCACTCAGGCATCGTTGCGCTCGGCCGCCGTGGTCATCGAGTATAGCGGCGTACTGGCCTCCAGTCCGCTTGACCAGACGGCCAATGCCACCGGCAGCAGCGCCGCTCCTGTCACAGGCACGACGCCAACCACCACCCAGGCCAATGAATTGTGGATCTGCGGAATCGGCTTCATCAGTAGCACTCCCACTCTGGGAACCTTTCTCAACGGCTTCAATTCTGTTAGCAGCATGCAGTCAACCAATGGCACCGCCAGCAACAACGCTAAGGTGTATGCCCTTGACGATCTGGCCAGCGCCACCGCAAGCGCCAGTTCCGGCGGCACCCTCAGTGTCTCGGCGCAGTGGGCCGGCGCGATCGCCACCTTCAAGTCACTCACTCCCACCACCCTGGCACTGGCGGGCTCGGCCGCCGCCAACTACACGTTCGCCGGTCTAACAGGTTCGGTGGCCCTCACCCAGAAAAACCTGACCGTCAGCGGGCTGGCGGCGGGCGCCAGGAACTATGACGGCACCGTGGCAGCCGGCCTAACAGGAGCCCCGGCGCTGCTCGCCGCGGAGGCGGCGGGCACCGGCACCAGCGGCGACGGCAAGCCGTACAGTGGCGACGCTCTAACGCTTGGCGGCACGCCCGGCGGCACGTTTGCCTCCAAGCACGCAGGCACCGGCAAACCGGTGACCGTCGCCGGCATTACCCTCGGCGGAGCGCAGGCGGGCAATTACACCGTGACCCAGCCGACCGGTCTAACAGCCACCATCGCCCCCCTGCCGCTCACGGTCACGGCGACGAGCGCCACCAAGACCTACGATGGCACGACCGCCGCCGCTGGCACCCCGACGCTCACGCCGCCGCTCGCCGCCGGCGACACGACCACCGTCCTCTCGCAGGCGTTCCAAAGTGCCACCGCCGGCGCGGGCAACAAGGTGATCGTTCCTAACATTTCCATCAACGACGGCAATGGCGGCGCCAACTATACGCTGACCCTAACAAACTGCACCACCGCCACCATCGACAAGGCGGCGGCAGGCGTCGCCCTCGGCGGCCTCGCGCGCAGCTACGACGGCAACCCCAAGGCCGCCACCGCAACCACCGTTCCGCCCGGCCTAACAGTGACTTTCACCTACGATGGCTCGGCCACCGTGCCAAGTTCCCTGGGCAGCTATGCGGTGGTGGCGACGGTTGGCGATGTGAACTATGCGGGCTCGGCCAACGGCACCCTGGTCATCACCGCGGATCCGCTTTTCGCCTGGCGCACCGGGCATTTCTCCGCCGCTGAAATCACCGCGGGCCTGGCGGCTGACAACGCCGATGCCGACGGCGACGGCTTGAGCAATCTCGCCGAATTCACCCTCGGCACCGATCCACGCGGCTTCAGCCCGCAACCGCTGACCGTCGCGCCCGCAACCGACCCCAACCAGTTCACCCTCTCTTTCGTCGCCCGTCGCGCGAGCTGCCCGGGCTACGACGGCCTGACGCGCAAGTACACCCTGGAAGCCAGCGCCGACCTCGCCAATCCCACCTCGTGGCAACCCGTCACCGGCTACACTGACATCGTCGGCGATGATCAGCCGGTCCAGCTCACCCTGCCCGCCTCCGACTCTAGCAAGTTCTTCCGCCTCAACGTGCGTCTGGAATAGCATGGAGTGCGGTGACTTGTCACCGCCGGGGAGTGCGGTGACTTGCCACCGCTTTGGCCTGGGAGGACTTGTCCGCCGTGGTGCGGAGCCGCGCATGTGGTGTCAATGTCTAGCCACCGCCATGGAGTGCCGCCTTCTGCGGCCAGCTCGGCAAACGTGAGGTCGTGAGCGCGCGGAACCCTTCCTCGCCAGCAGGCTGGCGAGCTAACAGCGGCAGCCGGCTGCCGCAGTCCACGGCAACGCCGGATCACTTCTTCCATCCAACCTTCGCGTCCTTCGCGTCTTTGCGGTCAAATCTCTCTGTCTGATACTACTGCGGCCGGAGGCACGCAGACACAATCCCTGCGTCTTTGCGGTCAAACATCCTTCTCCCATCTACCTTATCTCCACCCTGGCGGCGCTACGCACGCTCACCGGTCCTAACAACCCGGATTCCAGCAGCGGTGAGTCCTTCTTCCACAGCCGCCAGCTCGTGAAGGTGAAGCGGCCGCTCGGGCTGGGCTGGCCGTCCTGGAGCCATTGCGGCCAGCGCTTGAGAGTGCCGTCGGGATTGCGTTCGCTGTCCTCGGGCAGGAGTTCGTCGCCGATCATGCGGTTGATCGGCAGGTTGACCACCCGCAACTCAAGCATGTTGGTGCCGGCCTTGACCGCGTCGGTGATGTCAACGCGATAGGGCGGCTTCCAGAGGATGCCCAGATCCTTGCCATTGAGTTTGACCGCGGCCATCACCGCGACCTTGCCGAGATCAAGATAGGTTCTTGCTGCTAGAGCCGGCGAGGGCATGGATGAAGGCGCGAAATCAAATGATTTCCGATAGGTGGCCGAGCCCGAGAAATACTTCACCCCGTTGTCGCTTGAATCGCTCCACGACGTGAGTTGATCCATGGTGATTTTCGCGGGTGCCCCCCACCCTGACGCGAAATTCACTTCCCACGGGCCCTTGATTTCCAGCGGCAGTGGCAAATCGGTTAGGGAAACCCGGCGGGTCTGGTCGTCGGCCGTCTTGATCGCATAACTACCGTTTTGTGAGATCTCGCGGCTGACGAGGTCAAACGCGGGCCCCGCATCGGCGGTGGCCGGCTTTGCTTGGGCGAGCTTCACCAACTCGGCCTCGGACAGCGCCGTGGGAAATTGTTGGAGACCGGCAACCTGGCCGTTGAATGCCTGCGTCTCGCGGCCATGGCTCACACCCATGCCCGGATGCACCGTCTTCTTGCTTTTCAGGCCGGTGCGCGCGAACTTCCCATTCAGATAGAGACTCGGCGTGCCGTCCCGATAGACCACGGCGACGTGGGTCCAATCGGCCAGCGGCGCGGCATGCACCAGCAGCGGAGGAAAATAGGTGTCGCCATGCTCATAGACACAGACCCCATTCTTGCCGACGCCAAATCCCGCGCCGGAATCCACGTTCTTCCAAACCTCGTGCCCGGGCGGCGGATAGACCACATCATTGCGGGAGATGTTATTCGCTGTGATCCCCTCGTTGGTTTCCTGCGGCAGGACAATCTCGGCCCCAGGCTTGACCCAGGCGACCATGGTGAACGTGTTGGTCACCTCGTTGGTCGCGCCTCGCTTGCCCGGCGCACCCATATCTATCAACTCCTGGCCGTCGCGCTTCACCGAGACGATCCGCTCGGCCGGCTTGGCCGCACCCTTGTGGAACACCACGAACAGCGAACCCGATGGCTCGAACTTGAGTGGAATGCGCGTGAGGCCGTCAGCTTCCTCAAACACGGAAATCGGCTCAATGCGGCCCGTGTCCGGAAACCAGGCATCGGGCCGCATGCCGCTGACCCGGAAGTTACAAACTGCGTCCACCGCCTGCGGCGCGGAATTGGCAACAAAATAAATCTCCTCATCGGCGAGCGAGCGATGGATGTGGCGAATCGGCCGGCTGGCGGTGAAATCCGGCTTGACCTTGAGGTCTGCGAGCACATCGGCCGGCGTCTTGTCCGATATCGCGCGCCCGAGGCCTACCACATTGGCCGCGAACGGAGACCACAATCCCTTCGCTAACAATTTCACCTGCGCATCGCCCTCAGGATAGCCACTGAGCCCCGGTGCCTTGACCGGTGGCTTGCCGAGCACCGTCGCACCGTCCCTGACCAGGGACTGAACCTTCTCTAACATCCTTGGCGACATCGCATCGTCGTCGGGCAATAGCAACAGCCGATAGGTCATGCCGGACGGCAGTTTGAGCAGGCCGTGCTCCACGGTCACATCCTTGAGAAACGCCTGCGGGCTGATACCATCATAATCATAGCCGGGCAACGTCAGCAAAGTGAAGCGCTGCATCGGTTCCTCGGACTGGAGGCTCAGAACATCGGCCACAAAGCTGCCCTGCCGCAACAGATACTGGCAGCGGCCCACATACCGGTGCCATGCCGTGGAATCCTCCCACCAGGTGTTAGAGCGCTCGTAGTGCAGGCCCCATGGCCCCATGGTCATGCCCGGCTTGCGCTCCTCAGCCCATGGTTGCATCGCGTAACGATGGACGATGAAGCGGTTGACCCCATCGCAAAACGCGCGGTCTCCCAGCGCCTTGATCGTGGCCGGATGCGCCCGCCAGCGTTCGTGATCGTCGGAGGTGAACGCCTCCGCGCCGACCACCGGGCGGCCGTTGACATGTGCGGTGGAGGCCATCGCCTTAACCGACCAATAGAGCCCGCCGCCGTCCGGCCACCAGAATTCGCAGATGGGCTCATCGACGTGATTGGCCACATCCTGGTCGTTGGCCGGCGTCGTATAGGTCTCCATCGAAAGGCGCAGGTCGTCCTTGTTGGCCAAAGTGCGCAGGTGGCCGATGTAGTTCTCGGCTAGCAAATCCGACACCGTCTGGCGCACGTCGCGCAGGAAGCGTTCGGAGATGTCGAGGCTATCGACGATCCTTCCGGTTAGAACCGGCATGAAGGGCATCATGTCATACCCGCGCATCTTCTTGAACTCGTCGCGCATCTTTGGCGTCCAGTTCTGCGAGCCAACCTCCCAACTGTCAACGTGGGTCGCGGCAAACGTCTTGCCCGCCAGCGGTCCGACATCCTTGACCAGCTTGCCGATCATGCCGTTGTAGTTCGCCTCGATCCCCTCTTTGCTGAGCTTGTCGCACTCCGGCCCGGCACCGGTGGCTGGCGCGGGATGACTCCTCGCACCGGTGAAGGTGTGGCCGAAACGCAGGACCGTCCACTCTCCGGCAGGCGAACCCGGCAGCGGCGGCGCATCCCAGATGAGTTTTCCGTTAGAATCCGTCTTGGCCGTTAGATCGATGATCTTGTTCTTGGCGATGACAAATTCCGCCGCCACGTCGGCCGTCGGACGGGTGTCGAGGCTGCCGCCGTGCATGCCGCCCCAGGCCATGCTCTTTGCTAACAGATTCTGAATCCGGTGGGCCGGGTTTTTCGCGTCCTTTGGTGTGGGAAAGGCCAGCACCGAGATGTCCCGATAGAACCCCTCGTTGGCATGCGGCTTGGGCAGGTCCCCGGCAAACGGCTTGCCCGCCGGAACCTGCACCTCGCTGGTGACGACCACCTGCATCGCCTTGTCCAGCGGCACCCACGGGCCGCCGCTGCCATTCCAGCCGGCGTCATTGTTCATGTTCACCTCGATGCCCAGGCGGTTCGCCTCGCCCACCATGAATTTGAACAAATCCCGCCACTGCTCACTCATGAACGCCACCGGACCCACCGGCGCGCCCTGGTCCACTTCCATGATCAGCACCCCACCGACCCCGGCACGTTGCATCGCCTCCAAATCCGCCGTTAGCCCTGCTCGGGTGATGTTGCCATTGAGCCAGAACCAATACACCCACGGCCGCGCCGCCGCCGGCGGAGTCGCGAAGTTCTTCGCCAGTTCATCGACCGCTGCCACTGGCTTGACCAGTACAAACAGCGCCATGCTTGCCATCAGGATCCGTTTCATCGTTTTGCTTCTCCTATCAAGGGTTGAGTTGTTGTCTTCCTAGCCCATTCTTAACGCCCCGACCTGCCGGGTTTCTTTCAGCCGATTTTGAGTTGAATTCCGCTCCTCGCACGCCTATAGCTGCTGCCAGCCATGCCTTCTCCCGCACAGAATCTACAAGAAGCGAGGAATCATCTCAGCCTCGAACCCCTATCAGATTCCTCCACGGAATACGCGGATCTCTCGGCGGCGCGAGGCACGAAATGCCTCGCAAAACTCGCGACACGGCTTAGAGAGAGTGCCGCATTAGACGAAGCACGATGCCATCTTGCCTTTGTTGGCCATCGTGGCAGTGGCAAATCCACCGAACTCCTCCGCATGGAGAAGGGCCTCGCCGATGTGTTCTTCCCCGTTCACCTCTTTGTCGATGGCACCCTGGAAGGCGATGCCGACTACCCGGATCTGTTCCTTTGGCTAGTCGAGAACATCGCCGGGATGCTCCATAAGGCGAAAGTTCCTTTCGACGACAAGCACACCGCCGACGTCGCTGAATGGTTTTGTGCTGTCACGAAATTCGACACTTCTGCGACGTCCTCAGCCATCGCCCTCGAAACCGAAGCCTCCGCATCCGTGGGTGGTGCTTGGTTCGGCACCGGCTTCAAGCTCCTCGCAAAGCTCAAGAGCGCCATCAAGGGCAGCAAGGAAACCCGCGAGGAAATGCGCAGAGAGATCAAGAAACGCGCCGATGACCTCGTTCAACTCGTCAACAATTTCCTCGCAGAAGCGTCAGCCGCCCTCAAGGCCGCCCGGAAACCTGCCCGCCTTCTAATCGTGCAGGACAATCTCGACCGACTCGATCGCGAGGCCGCCATCCAGCTTTTCAAGGATAGCGGCGAAATCATCCAACGGCTCAATGCCGCCTGCGTCTGGACTCCGCCGGTCGGCTCACTCCTCGCCCCATTCAACATCAACCGCATCTTCGACACCTTTCCCATGCCAATGATCAGCGTGCGGAAACAGAACGGCAAACCGAACCCGCTCGCCATCACGGCCCTAACAGCCTTGGTAGCCAAGCGGTTGGAAATCGGCCTGGTATTCGCCGCTCCCGCCCTCGTCAGCGACCTAATCTTAGCCTCCGGCGGCAGTGTGCGCGAACTTCTGCGCCTCATCGCCGAGACCAGCCTCAACGCCAGCGTCGAAGGACACTGCGTCATTGAAAAGGCCGATATCCAAGCGACGGTGAAACAATTCGCCCTCATGCTCCAAAACGCTCTAACCCCCGGCAACATCTACCTCCCGATCCTCGCCGAAATATCGCTCCACAAGAAGTTCGAGGCCGACCTTGAGCATGGTTACTCCTCCGAAGCGGTGAACGCTCGCCGCGATTTCTTCCACAGCCTCATTGCCGAGGGGGCCGTCCTGGCTTACAATGGCGAGGAGAATTGGTATGATGTGAATCCAATCCTGCATTACCTCAAAGACTTCAAGGTTGCTCTCGCCGCCGCGAAAATGCCAACCCCCTGATGCGCCCCACCCATGTCGAAACCCCGCGCCAACAAAAAGAAGCGACTCACCGGCGTCGCGCACGCCTATCGCGCGGCCTCCATTTTCCTCAGCGAGACGAGTGCCTTCCGCCTTGCCGTCGCTATCTTCGGCCATCCCGTCCGGCTCGCACACTGGATCGAACAGCTCACGACCGAACTAACAAAAGCAAAGGTCTATCTAACTGAGTGCCGCATTCCGGAAACCGGCGAGCCGCGTCTCATTGACGAACTCACCGCCCATCTGCGCGACGTGGCCACCCTTCCCGGCCACACGCGGGCCGTCGTCGTCACCGGCATCAGCCGACATCTTCCCGACGCCGCCACCCAATATCATCCCGGCGACCCCACGCCGCGCTTCCTCGCCGATGCCAATCTCGACCGCGAGCTCTTCCCTATCCGCTGTCCGCATCCCCTGCTCCTCTGCCTCACGCCAACTGCCCATGGGCGGTTCCTCCGCCATGCACCCGACCTCATGCATTGGTGCTCCCATACCTTCGACTTCACCGAGCCCGCCTTGCCCGATGGCAGCCAACCCATTCGCGCCATGACAGAACTACAGCAATTCGAGCCCGGAGCCATTTATGCCAATCGCGACGAAATGCTGCGCGCGGCGGGCATCTTCCGCGCCGGCCTCGACGCCGCCATCGCCGCTCACGGGCTCGCGCATCGCGAGACACTAGAAGTCCGAGCCAACCTCGCCAATGTGCTCCACCAGCTAGGCCGCACGCCCGAGGCGTTGGACTTGGCACAGGAAAATCTCCGGGGCACAGGGAAGTTAGAGGAAATCCCGGATGCGGAGATCGCATCGCGCAGCAGCCAGCTCGCACATTATCTTCTATCTGTGGGACGGCTCGCGGAGGCCGAGCCGCTCATGCGCCAATCCCTCGCCAGCGATGTGGCCGCACTCGGCCATGACCATCCCAGTGTCGCCACCGACATGAACAACCTCGCGGGGTTGCTTCAAGCTACAAACCGACTGGCGGAGGCCGAGCCGCTGCTGCGCCGTGCTCTTGCCATTTCTAGAGTTTCACTTGGCGATGACCATCCCAAGGTAGCAACAGCACTCAACAACCTCGCGGTATTGCTCAAGGATACTAACCGGCTTGCAGAAGCCGAGCCGCTCATGCGCCAAGCACTGGCTATCGATGAGGCCGCACTCGGCAAGGACCATCCCACAGTCGCCCTAGATCTCACTAATCTCGCGCAATTGCTCAAGACCACCAAACGGCTAGCGGAGGCAGAGCCGCTCATGCGCCAAGCACTCACCATTCATGAAGCCGCACTCGGCAAGCACCATCCCAAAGTCGCCATCGCTCTCAACAACCTCGCGTTCTTGCTTCAGGACACCAACCAACTGGCGGAGGCAGAACCACTCATGCGGCGGGCTCTGAAAATTTTTGCAGAGTTCACCCGATCCGCGGGTCATACGCATCCGCATATGCAGTCGGCGATTGGCAACTATCGCAAGCTTCTCATGGAAATGGGCGCCACAGAGGCCCAGGCGACGGAGAAGATCAAGAACATCATCGAGTCAGCCGCTCACTCGGTACACTGACCCTCTCGTCCTGGAATCCTGCCTCCCCTTCCACGGAACGCCCGCCGCGCCGCTTGTCGCCGCCGGAGGCAAGCCAGATGTTCCTCGCAAGAAACAGGACCTTCCCACCCAATGGAATGAGGGGCGACGCATCAGTGCCGCCCTAGCGAAGCCTAACAATCGTTCGCCCGTCTCGGTGTTTTCTAACCGACCGATTGCAATCTATCCAAATATCGAAATCTCTTCTTCAATTTTCCTGCCCCAAATCTTCCTGCCCAAAAAACACCATCTCTCCCCAACGGCCACAGCATCACCGATACCACCGGGACAATTCTCTCTCAATCCGTGAAATCTGTGGTTAAGAACGGCACGACAACCGTTTTCATTTACCTTTTCAGGTTTAGCACAAGCATCGGCGGCGCGCTGTCGAAGGCGCATTCGTCAGAAGGCGTGTGGCGGTTCCCCCTTATACGTTGCTGTCGCCACTGCCTCTCTCGTCAAATACACGCCGGCTGAAGCCAGCGCTCCGGCCACCGCCAACGCGCCTAAGACGAGATGGCCACCCGCAGCTTTCTATCGGAAGATCCGCACAGCGGACTACTTCAGTGCGGACTACCTCTGCGCGTCCTTCAGCTTTCCCTTCACCACGAAGCGGTGCGGGCCGGGCGGCAGGTGCGCCGTGGCCGCGCCTGGCCGGCCATCGAGTTCGATGGTTGCCCGCACGAACCTTGTGGTGGGCAAGGTTACATCGGCTTCGGTGCCGGCAGGGACAGTCACATCGAGTGTTAGATTGTCGGTGCCCAATTTCCACGCCACTGCCACGTCGCCGTGCGGTGTCGGCACGCTACCCTTGGCCCACGTCAGGTCACACAGGGTCGGGCGGATGGCGATGGTCTTGAAGCCCGGCGCGCTGGGCGTCACGCCCAGCACACGCGAGGACATTTGCACCAGCGGCGAGGAACACCAACCGTGGCTGAGATCGCCGCCATTCCACATTTCATGGAACGACTGGGTCTCCGGCACGATCTGCCAGCGCCGCATCTGGGACGTGCCGTACTTGTCGAACAGCCCGGCATGGTCGATCGCCTGAAACACCCAGTGCATGAACCACGGCTGGGTGTTGAGCGGCTTCTCCGCCAAAACCTTCTCGGTGATCGCCGGCTGCCGATCCTTGGGCGCGAGGTCGTAGAGCACGGCGAGCAGATTGACGTGCGGGCTGAATGTTTCGATGTCCTTGTCAGCGGGCAGCCATTGATAGGGCTTTACCGAGGTCTGGAAGGGCTTCCCGTCCCGGTACAATCCCTTCTTCTCATCCCATAGCTCGCGGTTGAAAGCCACGGCAATGTCCTTGCGCAGTTGCCCATACTTGGCGACACGCGCCGTGTCGCCTTGCAACGCCGCCACGCGCGCCGCCATCTCCAAACCATGATAATAGAATGCGGTTAGATAACCCTGGCCGATGACTGCCGGCGGGTGGTGGCACTCGAAGCCGCCGATGCTCACCCAGTCCATGAACATGTAGTTCGGTGCCTCGGAGATGATGCCGTTCTTGCCGCGCCACGTGGCGTAGGTGTCGAGCAGCTCGTGCACGTAAGGCGCCATCTCCTCCACCAGCGCCTTGTCGCCGGTGTAGTCATAGTAATCCATCAACATCTGCAACCAGCCAATCGAGTAACTCGTGTGGAAGTTGTGGTAATTGCGGTCCTTCAGGAGCCAGGCAAACTTGCGCACGTCCTGCCGGGTCAGCCACGACTGGGCAAACGCATAGTCGTTGACCATCGCCTCGATCACGTAATCGCCGGGGTCGCAGATCGGCTCCTGATGGTTGGGCGAGTCGAGGTGATGCGTCTGCAGGCAGATCTGCACGGCCCACCGCGACACCTTCCACAGCCGGTTGAGACTTTCGTCGCTGCACTCGAACTTGCCGCGATACTCGAGCGGCTGCGAGGTGAACGTCGCCCCGACATTCAGGACTTCCAGCGGTTCGGTGACACTGGTGAATTCGACCGTGAAGGCCGGCGCGATTTCCGTCATGGAAGAAAACTCCAGCGACTGTTCACCGCCGGCGAGCGTGAACGAGGCTTCGCGGTGCGCCTTGATATGCACTTTCGTCCCCTTGCCGCCCTTGACCTTTAGCGTCGGATAGGCGCTCAACACCCGATCAAACACCACCTTGAAGCTGCCATCCTTGGTGAAGCGCTTGTCGTCAGGCAAGCCCTCGGTGCGCGCCACCGGATAGCGCGCCTCCATCAATGGCGGGATCTCGCTGGCCACCAATGGGTCCGCGATATTCGGCACGACTTGCGCCGCTGGCTGGGCGGCATCGTCAAACCCCGCTTGCAGCCAGTCGGTCGTTGCCTGCGCTGGGATCGCCCGCCAGGTCGCATCCGATTTCACGGTCATCTTTTGTTGGCCCGGCAAAGTCATCTCCGACTCAAAGAGAAATCCCGGCCGCCCGCTGACCTTGGCGGCGATGACATTCTTCCCTTTGGTAAAGAACGGAGTCAAGTCGCGGTAATCGTAGAACCAGCGATGCGTATTGCCGCCGTCATAATCACGCCCCATATCCACCGGGCCGCGCGAAACCAAGCGGCCGTTGATATAGAGTTCATAATGGTTGTCCGCCGTAAGCCATGCCGCGACCTGTTGGGGAGCGTCGGCCAGCGTGATTTCCTTGCGAAACCATCCGCTTCCCGAGATCCACTGCGCCTGCCACGGCGTCGGCTTCTGACAGTTGTTGCGGAACACGTAGCCGCGGGCCTGCACCCCCTGCTCGTCCACCAGCGTCTTCATCCCCGGATAGGCGATCGGCCCCGTGGAGTCACTCGCCCAGGAACCTTCAAGCCCAAATGCGGCGATCCCCAGGACCGCCCACAGCATGCGATTATGGATGCGATTATGGATGCGATAATGGACTGATTTCATTTTGTAATAGTTTAGGCGATATGTCAAAAATGCAAAAAGTACGGACAAAGAGAACCACTGATTGCACTGAGGACCACTGAAGCCACTGAAAAAGATGAAAAAACAGTGGCGTCAGTGGCCTCAGTGGCAATATCAGTTTGTCCATGCGTTTATAGTCCGTCCTAGGTCTCCTCAGCAAGTGTTTCCAATTCAGTTTTCAAGCACCACGCGGAAGCCGACATGATAGACCCGTTGCCAGCTCGGGAACCCAAGCCGGAAGGTCGATGTCGCGCGCAACGGCCGGTCGTGCCAGGACCCGCCGCGGACCACCTTGTTGTTAGCAGGAGCGAGGCTGTTGCGGCCATCGGTGTCGTTGTAGGGATAGGGCTTGTAGTCCGACAACGTCCATTCGGCGACGTTGCCATGCATGTCATGCAAACCCCAGGGATTGGGTTGGTACTTGCCCGTTGGCGCCAAGTGCAGCACGCCGTCGTTGAAGCGCGCGTCCTTGAGCTCGAAATCCTCGTTAGGACCGGGATTGTTGATGGGCTGCGGGTCAACGCCCGAAACGGCCATTTGCTTGACGGTGACATCCGCCAGGTTGGCAAAGGCCGAGAAGTCGGTGTTCAGATCGCCGTATGAGAACGGCGTGGCGGAGCCCGCGCGGCACGCCCACTCCCATTGGGCCTCGGTCGGCAGGGTGACTTTGCGACCGGACTTCTTCGAGAGCCACTGGCAGTACTCCATGGCTTTCTGCCACGACACCCGGATCACCGGAAACTCAACGTGGTTCATGTCGTAACCCGGCTTGACCTGGTCCTTGTAGTGCATGTCATAGATGCCGTTCTGATAGTCAGGATCGAACTGCCGGTATTCCTCAAGACTCACCTCCTTGGCGCCCATCCAGAAGGAACTCTTGATTGCAACCGGAGTGACCGGCCGTTCCATCGGAGTTTCCGAGTTGGTGCCCATCAGGAATGCACCCGCGGGAATCCGCACCATGTCCATTTTCACACCGTCTCCCAGATCAAGTTGCGCGCTCGGATTGGCTCCCTGCTTGGCCTTGGCGGCTTCGGCCGAAAACGGCCAGCCCGGCGGCGTCGCCGGACCAAGCTTGCTGGTTTGCGTGGCCTCCGGGGCCGGCTTGACGAAGGTTTCCGTCTTCTTATAGGGATTGTGGATCTTCTCGGTATCAGCCACGGCCTCCGCATAATATTGCTTGTTGAGTTCCGCCCGCCGCTTGAGCACGTCCTGGCCCGCTCCAGCCTCCGCCCAAGTGCCGTGTTTGGGCGCGTTGAGATCGATCCAGGTCACCAAGCGGCTCCATCCCTCCTCATCCAGCTTCACGTTGTGATGCCCCTTCTCCAACATCTGGATGAGTTCGCTGGTACCGGCATGAAACTCCAGCGGAGTTAGCAAGTGATAGTTGCCTTCCGGCCCGTTGCGACGCACATACGGATGAATCGCGTCGTGCGATCTGTTAGGTTCGGACAAGTCCGGTTTCGCCCCGCCCTTCTCGTCGTGGCAGCCGACGCAATACTTGTCCATGACCGGCTGCACCTCGCGGGCATAGCTGAACCCGCGCGGCGGGCCATACCACGGCGTGAGCGCATGCGGCTCGATGCGCTGTGCGATCATCTGCTTGGTCGGCGGCGCCGAGTTTTGGTTTTCATGGCAGCCGACGCAGGAGAGGTTCTCGCCCGGCATCGCGGTGGTCCAACTGCGCATGACGGCCAGCGCCCTGCCATCCTTGTCCAATGGCTGCAGCGACATCGGCGTATTGGCCGGCACCTTGAACGTGGCCGAGCCGTCCGCCTCCACCGGGGCGGTGCCCAGGATGATATGTTGGTCCCAGCCGGCCTCCATGCCCATGGCGTAGTGGCCGCCGCTGCGCCGCGGGCTGAACTCATATTGATAGACGCGGATGCTTTTGACGGTGCCGCGCGGCACGCCGGCCAGGCCGGGGCCGGCATAGACATCGGAGATCAGCATGGTGGCCTCCTTGCTGTCAGGTTTCACGCGGTCGGGAATGACTGGCGGCGTCACGGTCTTGCGCAACGGCACCGGCTCGAAGAGATTGACGCCGTCCTCCTTTTTGAGCAGCAGCAGGTTGTCGAACACGTCCACCAGATAGATCCCCCACCCGCCCTTGAGGTTGCACGACGCCAGAAAGTACTTGTCACTCAGCGGATAGGGATGCAGGAATCTGGGAAAAGCCGCGTCCACCAAAGTGTCCTTGGTGATGGCCTCGACCTTTTTGCCATAGCCCGGGATGCGCTGGATCGCGCCGTCGGCCTCGAAGGTGCCGCGGGCGGAGTCGAAGACGACCAGTTCGCCTTCACGCGCGGCGCCGTGATGACCGCTGACGATGCCGACGAACTGGGTGCCGGACCCGGGAATGGGCCGCGCGTAGAACAGCGAGTTGGGCCAATAGGAGTTGCTATGGTAAAAGGATTTCTGATCGGTGCCGTCCGGATTCATGTGCATGAGCACGCGGCTGAAGTAATGCGCCGAGTCGGTGTACTCCCAGCGCAGGTACATGATCCGGCCGTTGTTGAGGACCACCGGATACCAATCGTTGTCCTGCTCGAAACACAGCCGCCGCAGGCCGCTGCCGTCGGCATTCATGATATGCAGGTTGGCAACATAGTCGGCGCCGCCGACACACGGCACGCCGGCATAACTGAGGGTGCTGTCGAAGATGATTCGACCGTCGGGCAGATACACCGGATCATAACAATCGACATCAGCGCCCAAATCCGGCGACACGCGGCGCAGCCCGCTGCCGTCGGCCCTGATCTCGAAGACCGCCCAGGCGTTGTCTGGGGCGAGCGAGGAAAACAGGATCTTGTCGGCGTTGAAATGCAGGTCGAAGTCGCCGACGAACTGCTGTTTGTCGGGCCGATAGAGTGTCTTGAGCCCGCCGTCTAACAACGGACTGAGGACCGCGATCTCGTTGTCGAAACTTTTGCCCAGGCTGGAGTTGCCCTGCCAGTTCTGGGGCAGCCCACTGGCGCCCTTGCGGCGCACCAACAGCAGCTTGTCAAAATCCAGCAGCGGGTTGGCCATCAGCGCCTCGTTTCTGAGCGCCTCGTAGGCTTTGGCGCCCTCCGGGGTCTTGAGCTTGGGCTCGAGTTCGCCGAGCCTATCAAGAAACTCCCTGCCGCGGGGATAGCGCGCGCCGTAGGTTTTGGTCAGGTCGGTGATGGCCAGGCGCAGGGATTGCGGGGTGCCATCCTTGTGGGTATTCGGGGTGTCGGGATTCCAGTTGGGGCAGGCGACCCGCGTGCCAAGCCACTCGCAGGTCGGGTGGTCCTTGACTAACAGAGGGTTGGCCCCTTGCGTGCATTTCGCCAGCGACGTGCCCCACACGACCTTGCGCTGGGCGTTCAACACGAACACCCGCATGTCATTCATCAGGTCGATGCGCGGCGTCCAAACGACGATCTTCTCGATGGCCACCGCTTTGCCCAGATCCACCTCCCAGGCCGGGTCGATGAACGGCGCATGGGTGTAGGCGGTGCTGCCCGCCGCGAAATCGCCGTCGGTGTTGCCATCGACGGCGCGCTGGGAAATGCCGTCGCCGCCGACGCTGGTCTGGCGGGTTGGCATGTTGAGTGCCACATTGGTTCCGCCACTGAACACCTCGACCTCCGCGAGCGCCATCTCGCGGTGGTTGTTGCCCGGAAGCATGACGTGGACATAGCGGCCCAGCGCCGTAGGCGGCACTTCCGCCCGCGCCGGAGCGGCCAACACCGCCAGCGCGGCGGCGGCCAGCACCAAGACGGCGGACGGCGTTGGGATTGAGAGAGGTTTGTTGAATTGCATGGCGGATTGCATGGCGGTTGCGGTTCCAGTTACCCCTTTGCGCGCTCCAAACTTTCAACAATCCGCTCCCGCCCGCGTCGAACGTCGGGCAATCTTCTGGAGCACAGCCGTCCCGGCGGTGAGGGCAGACAGGCGTCCTCGCCTGTCGTTATGCGATTTCCCGGCCTCCCCCCTTGCCCTGGCACATCACCAACTGGAGAACTCCAATACAATTCGTTTCGTCGATGCCGCAACGGGAAAGACCAAGGCGGCGGGCAGGATGCCCGCGCCACGGTGGTCCGGGCATCTTGCACGGAGCTGTCCGTCACCTACCCGAACATGTGACATGCAGATTCGACGCGGTGAGCCACTGGACATCTACTTCGTTGTTCACTTCTCGCCCCAGAGATCCGGGGATTTGCATCTTCATCTCAAATCACCTTTGAAGGGCGGCCGCGTTCAGGCGGTCCTTCGTGACACAGCCGCCTCAAACGCGCCCACTGAGTTCGAGTTTCGTCGGGTCCAATGAACGTGGTCCCAATTCGGCTATTTTTCCAGCATGTTGACAACATCCGCGGTGCGCGACTGCGGTGTCACACTGAGCGCTGTCACTTTGCCGTCGCGCAGTTCGCCTTCGACGGTTGTGTTAGATGGCGCGTGCAGCTTGAAGGACACGTTCCATTCCTTGGGCCAGGCCGGGAAGAGCAGCATCTTCTTGCCCTCACACTGAAGCAGCATGGTCTGTGTCGTGTTGAGAATGTTGCCGCCGTGGCACTGGTCCGGGACCCAGTCGTAGTTCGGTCCCCAGAAGGCCGGGAAGCGGCTGCCGCCGTGCTTGCTAGACGCGTTCTGGACCAGCATCCGCCGCGCTTCATCGGTCAAGCCCAGCATGGCCGCCTGGATGGCCGACTGCTGCCAGCCATGGAACGCCTTTTCGACGCGGGCCGCAAAGGTGTTGCGTCCGACCTCCAGATCCGGCTTGCCGACGCCGTAGATTCGGAAGGGAAACACCGTATATAACTCGGGATTCTCACAGTTGCTCCTCCCGCCGAACTTTTCGGCCGGCAGGACGTACTTCTTGCCGTCGCGCACGCTCATCGGGATCTCGGGGATCTCCTTCTGGAAGCGCACCCAGCGCTGCCGCGCCGCCGCATCGGTTATGTCCGGCGGCAGCGCCACCAGGCGCCCTAGCACCACGCGCAGGGCGGCGATATCGGTGGTGGGATTGGTGACGCCACCTTGATAGGTTTCGATCGCTTGGGCCGGACTGATGACCAGTTTGCCGGCCGCGTCGCGTTTGAAGCGGGTGTCGAAATGCAGGACCATGGCATCGGTCCAGGGCAGAAGTTGCTGCTTGAGGAACTGTTGGTCCTGCGTGTGTTCGTAGTAGTCGAGCATCATCATCGACAGATCCAGCCCGCTTGACCAAATCCAGCGGATATACGAATTGACCATGTCGGAAGGCTGCTTGCCGGAACGGTTCCAGCCGTAGTCGCCATTGCTCATCAGCCCCCAGAAGCTCATGGTCTCGGTGGCGTAGGCACCTTCGCAATTGAACCAGAGGCGGTTGCGCGCTTTGGCCAGTTCGAGAGTGTTGCAGTACATGTTGAACAGCGGCCGTATGAGGTCGTAGTCGCCCGAGGCGAGCATCGGCCAGTATGGCAGGCGCGTGTTCTGATACCAATAGTCGCCGCCCCAGGCGCGCCAGTCCGGATCGGACGTGACGTTGTCGCCATTGCGGTCTTCGACGGTGAAAATCGAGCCGTTGAACTTGATGGCGAGCGCGCCGCGACCCGCGCAGGCGCTGATCCACCGCTGCAGCGTGTAGCCGCGGGTGACGGTTGCCGCTTCGCCGCCTCCGCTGATGCGGATCCAGCTTCGGTTCCAAAAGTCACGCCACCACTGTTGGTGTTCGGCGCGGCTCTTGGCTAGGGCAACGGCATCCGCGGCCCGGATGGTCTTGTCCAGTTGGTCGAGCCAGGCCTGTGGGGTCGGCGTCTGCCCGGTGAGCGGATAGATGGAAACGCAGTGCGACTTCGCCGGCTTGCCGGACTTGAGCGTGTTGCCGTCGCTTTTCACAAACCCCTTGCCACACAAGGCCGCGCCGAAGGTGCGATTGAGCAAGGGATCCTTCAGCTTCGCCATGACCGACTCAAGCCCTTGCAGCTTCATGCCGATGGGCCACACCGAATACTCGTTGCGATGATACCACACGACCCGCTCGCCGCCTGCCACCACGGTGTCGGGCGTGAGGTAGCACTGGATCTCCTTGGGGCGGTTGGCTTCGTCCACTCCTTTCATGTGCCAGCAACTGTCCCATTCATGGGCTCCAAACGGGCGCTTCTCGGTCCGCCACACTTCCGCCTTGGCAGTGACTTCGAAGGGCTGCGGGCCGTCGCATTCCACCCGGATGACCGGGCGGTTCGCATCGACCCATACCTTCGCCACCGTGGCCGCGCCGGGCGCGCCGCCGGTAATCTCGATCATGCCGTCGCGCAGCTTCAACTCCTGCCGGAATGGCTGTCCCTTGGCAAACGGCGAAGGCGAAAGGGTAATCCGCACGCGCCCCACCTTGATAATGCGGCCGTTCTCGTCCCATGCGTCGGTCTTGCTGATGAGCAGCAGCAGGTCGCCATTGTCTTCAACCCACGCGTTCATGCCAATGTCGCCGTTGCCGATCGGCATTGAGCCCGAGGAGTTCCTGCTTGGCGAATCCCAGACCACATTGCAAGCGTCCAACGGATCGGACGCCGCCTCCGCCGCCCGGACTGCGGCGGCCGGGGCTAACAATATCGCGGCCATTCCAAATAACATGAATAATCGGTCTTTCATAGGTTCTGTGTCTTCCTTCTTTATGTTCCCGACGAATTATTGATTAGATCCTTCATCTAGTCTATTTCATAAACCGTCGTGACGTTTTCGTGCCTTTCAGCTTGCAGGTTCCAGGACGACCACCCAGTCGTGATCGCACTCACGGGGCCGCGGACACGTCCACGCTCCGGCAGCATCGCTACGGACCTCGCCTAACGGGGTCATTTTACCGGTCACCGGGTCGAAATACAAGCCACGATATTTGATGTGCGGGCCGAGGCTACGGACCGAGATCAAATCGCCTTTGGGCACATAGATGACGCGCACGCCGTCTGCGATGCCCATGGCCTGAGGCCCTGGGAGTTTGTCTTGCTCCTGGCCAAGTCTTCCCCACGGCGGGTCGCCGTAGCGGGCGACGGCCAATGCCTTGACCCAGGCGGCATCGTCAAACCTAGTCGTGTCCCAACCCGGGGCGGCAGTCTTGGCGCATCGCCAGTCGGCATCGGAACTCAGCCGTAGCGTCTCGCCATCGGAGAAGCGGATCTCGAGGCAGGCGATCAACCCGGCCGGATTCGCCGGCCCAGTGGTCGGCTTGTTCTCGGCGGCGATGGCCAGCACGTTCGTCCCCGTCTTGAGGCGAGGTATGAGATCGAATTGTTTTGCACTCCGCCAGTCGTCAGTACCGCCGAGGCTTTCGCCATTGACATGAACCACGCATGCGTCATCGACCGAGACGCGGAGCCGGGCCCGCTGAATCCCTTTGCCCTCGGGCAGCACGAAGGTCCGGCGGAAAAACCGTTGCTCGGCCGGCACGTCCTGCGCGGGATTGCCCTCGGGAAACCAGATCCACTGGCAACCGTCCAGAGCCACCGACGTTTCATCGGCAAAAGCCGCCCACTGGGCGTGCGGCTGGAACCGCCACCAGTCGTATTGCATCAAGAGTTTTTCGGCCAGAGCCACCTGGGTCGAACCGGCCCGCTGCATGGCTTCGTCCCATGGGATACTGCCCCAACTGCGCCCGTGCGGTGACGGCCCGTAGGGCGCATCGCGGCGGTTGACCTGCCATATACCATTGGCGCCGTAGGTGCCGCCGGCGGCGCCGTTGTGCATCAGGCCCATCCAGAACATCTGCCGCGCGGCAGCGCTGGAGAGCACCCCGCCGCCCCACTCCCTCAGATCCAGCCCGTCGTAGCTCGATTCTCCCGCGATCACCGGCATGGCCGGCTGCACGTCGTAGGCCGCCTGAATCTGCCGGGCCATACCGCCGATCATGGTTTCCGGAGCATGTCCGGTTTGGTGCATGTCGAAATCGAGCACGGCCGGGTCGGTTACGGTTTCTCGGGCGGACCGCCCGGGGTGGATGGTAATCATCCGACCGAACGGATCGGTGGCCCGCATCGATCGGATGACCTCGGTCCAGCCTGTTTTCTGAAATGCAGCCTCTTCCGCGGGTCGCTTCGAGCCGTAAAACGGCATGGTGCCTTCGCCCGCCGCGCACCAGACCACGGGCAGCGCGGCATAGCGGGCGATCAGATAGCGCCAGTGCCGCTGCATCCGCTCCGTTCCCAACCAGGGAAGATGGTATCCCCAGGCGCCGACGATGCAGGGCACGAACCCTTGATCGACCAGGTACAGGAGCCGCTGGTCGGCTTGGTCGAAGTACTCGGGCCGAATGCGTGCATAGTCCTTTTCCCAAGGGAAGCCGGCTTCGTTCGCCCCGCGGGGGTCGAAGGCCGCCATGTCGGGGTACAGCCCGGCGACGATCTGGACCACGGTGAAACCCTTGGCCTTCCGATCGGCGGCCAATTGTTGAAACTCCGCTGGCCAATGGAGTCGCTGGCATAGTCCCATCCACCAGGTGTCGCCCAGCCAGAAAAACGGCGTGCCGTCGGCGTGCGCGAAATGCCGGTGGTCGGCCGCCACGCGAATCGGCCCGTGGAGGTAGAGCCGGTTGTCGCCATCGTAGGGAACCACCTCCACCCGGCCCGTCGCGCCGTGCAGTTTGCCATTGGTCGTGTCGTTGCACGCGGTGCGGAAGGTATGCAAACCGGCGGCGGCCGAAGCGTAGCGGACCTTCCACACCTGGTCGCCGGCCCAGAAAGCCGGCACACGGAGAGCCCGGCCATCCGGAGTGCTGAAGACGGCCGCCAACTCGACCTCGTTGAACGGATCCTTGTAAACCTTCTCCGAGGTGAAGGCAAACTCGACCATACGGTTCGCCTCGACACGTGGTTCCGCCGCTTGGACCGCTGTCGGGCACCACCCCGCAAGACAGGCGCACAATATGACCCGTTTGTTTTTCATGTGTTTTCCTTCTGTGACTTAATGCTCCATGCGCGGGGGCAGAGTGGATTGCAATTGATAGACACCGGAACCCACGGCATAGACGGCGGCGCCGTTTTCCATGCGCAGGAACCTTACGCCATCCGCTTTGCTGGCCGGCTTGCCGGACTCGGTGACCCCCGCTTCTTCCTTGGCCGGGACATACACGGTGGCGGTGGTGTTGGCGGGGATGGCGACCTCCATGGTCAGTTTCTCGCCATCGCGCTGCCAATTGCTGACGATGCGGCCGTGGATCGAGTCATAGTTGCACTTGACCCATGTCAGATCGCCAACGACTGCGGGCTTGATGATGATCTTCTTGAAACCGGGGCCGGTTTCATCCGGCAGGATACCAGCCAGACCTTGGTACATCCAACCGCCGGGACACGTGTAGCAGGAGTGGATCTGGGACCAATAGCCGTCCCACTGCTCCCACATCGTCGTCGCGCCCTGCGCGAGCATGTAACCCCAGCCCGGAAAATCCTTCTGCGTGGCCATGGTGAATGCCAGGTCGTTGCGGCCGGACTGCTGGAGATACTGAAACAGAAAGTAGGTGCCCAGCATGCCGGTGTCGAGGTGGCCCTTGTTTTTCACCAGAGTGATGTCCTCGAGCTTCTTCTGTATCGTCCCACGCAAGTCCTCGGGGACGATGCCTAACATCAGCGGCATCGACTGATTCAACTGCTCGTCACCGACATAAGATTTCTCGCCGGGGTTGTAGTAAGCAGCGTGGATGAGCGGCTTCAGTTCTGCAATCTTCGCCCGATGACGACGCGCGTCGGCGGTTCGCCCCAGGGCTTCCGCCGACTTCGCAAGCAGATCATACAGGTATATGCGATAGCAGTTGGTAAACAGTTCCGTTCCCGGTGGAGCACTCATGCCGTGAGCCGGCGTCACCCAGTCACACCCTGGATCGCCGCCCGTTCGATGGATGCCGCCATCCTTGTAGAAACTTTCAATATACACCGCAGGATAGCGCACGATCTGCTCGTATGAATGTTCCAGCAGCCTGCGGTCACCATAGTAAAGGTAGGATTTCCAGGGCAACACATTGAGCGTGCCGCCCCACGAGAACCAGCAGCTCGGGTCGTCAATGTTCTTGGGCACATATTGCGCCGACTTCCCTGTTTCAGCGTCCTGGTCGTCCAGCCAGTCCACTGCCCACTTCGTATAAAACGCCGCCGCGTCCCGGCTCATCATCTGCATGTCGATCGACACCTGGCTGTCGCCGTAACCCATCCGCTCGCGATGCGGACAATCGACCGCGTACCCACCGAGGGTCAAACAGCGGACCGTCCATGAGTTAAGCTGCATAATGCGATTGAGCAGATGATTGGAACACTCGAAGCTGCCGGCCGGTTCAATATTGGAATCAATCATGAGCGCTTCGGCGTCGCCGGCAGCCGGCTTGGCGGACAGGCCCTCGACGATCACGTAGCGGAAACCCTCGTAGTTGAACTTGTTGCAGAAAACTTCGCCAGCCTTGCCTGCCGAGGTGAACACCACTTGCTGATTATAGACCGTGTAGGCAATCGGCCCGCCGGGGGTGTCGATTTTCCATGTGCCCGGAGCCAACTCATACTTGCGAACCGGAGTGACTTCCTCCTTCGCGGACGCCAACCGTTTGTCGGCGAAGCGAATCGTCACCTGCTGGCCGGTTTCCAACCTCGGCAGACGCAGCTTCATCCAGCCGGTTAGATTGGTGCCGAAGTCCAGTTCCCACACGTTCTTCCGCAGGCCGGTGCAGGACACAACCGGGAGGGACTTGATGATGCGATTCGGCGGGCAAGACTGAGCCGAAGCCACAGCACTGGGATTGGCAACCTCCTCGACGGCTGACCACTTGCCGCCCGTGCATCCCGGCGCGCTCCAGGCCGGGATGTCGCGACGCATGTCGATGTGTTCACCACCGTTGCCGCACCAACTCCAGCGGACCTCGGTGTGCGTGCTGGGTGTCCATGTCCACGTGGCATCGGTGCCGACAACCTCGCGCTTTGCGCCGACCGACATATCAAGTTGAACCCTGGCCAGCGGCGCGATATCCCCGCGGAAGACCAAGCCCAGCCCCAGCCACACGCCCACGCAGTTTGGGCCGGGTCGTAGATACTTGCTGATGTCGTAGGTGTTGTAGAGCGAACGTTTCTTGTAAACCGACACAGCCGGCACCAGCACGTCGTCGCTGACCTTGCTGCCGTTCACATACAATTCATAGTAACCCTTGACATTGACAAATGCCATCGCCCGCTCCGGCTTGCTTGCTAGAACAAAATCCTTGCGCAGCCACGGCGACGTCTCAGCCCCCGCCTTGACCCACTTCGCCTGCCAATCCGCAGGCTTCAGCAAGCCCATCGACCAACCGGCCGGCTCGCTCCAGGCGGACGGCTCGCCGTCGTTCAACCACACCCGCACTTTCCAGTGGCAAATCATCCGCGACTCTAACGCCTTTCCCGCGTATTCCACCTGGATGCTTTGCTCTGAGACCACCTTGTTGCTGTCCCACAGATCGCCCTGGTCGCTGGCGAGCAACTGCGGGGTCGAGGCCACCAGCACCTGATAGGCGGATTGCTTCCGGCCCCTTGGGATTTGAGATGCCGAATTTGGGATTTGAGATTTTGATTCGGCAATGACCCACGACAGCCGCGGCTTCTGCGCGTCGATGCCGAGCGGATCGGCGCGGTATTCGCAGCGCAGATTGCCGAGGCTTACGGCTGAGGCGCTCGCGATGGAGGTCAACATCACGACGCCGGCAAGCAGGCAGGCCGCGAAGCGTCGGATAGAGGGGTGAGGTTTCATGTGGAGTGCTGCTGGTGGATTTGGTGCTCAATGCGCGTACTTTTCGGGCGGCAATGCTCTTTCACCGTTCAATGGTCCCATGGCCGATAAAGTCACCTTCGGCGTGAGAGCGGGTGGACAAGGTGATCGAGGTTACTTTCCATCCGGCTTGGCCGCGCTCAAGTCGTGCAGGGCGTAAGCGGTGAAGCGCACCGGATTGCCGGGAACCTCCTGGCCGATCCACCGCAGGTTGAGCGTGGCATTCGAAGCCTCCCAGGTGGTGGTGACCAGGACCGGTGTTTTGACCTCACCGTTAGTTAATCGCTGCTTGCTGCCCGCCACTTCCACAACCCCGTTGCGAGGCAGGTTGGAGTTGAATTGCAGCCGGTAGGTGTGCGCGATGGTTAGTCTGCCGACGGATGACCCGGCCGAATCCCGCGGATCGGTCCCGACGATGCGCCGGGCCAGCTTTGAGTCGTGGGGTGGAAGCTTGAAATCCTGCGCACGATCCCCCGCGAACGGTTGCGGCGGGTCCGCTCCAAAAACCATGGACCAGGGCATGACCAAGGCCACACAAGCAATCAGGGCGCGTTTCATGCTGAGATTATTTTGACAAGGCTGTTAGCGGATTGGCGAACTGATGATGGGCGCATAAATGGGTTGCACCGGGTTTGTGTCTGTTCTTCCGCACCGGCTGGTTCGTGGAGATGGCCGGCTCAATCCGGCGCTGCCTAGGGCGCGGGTGTCACTTGGCGGGCGCGATGGTGATGCGGCCGGGGGTGGAGGTGCCGTGGAGGCCGCGGTCATACATGTCTTCGGCGAGGGCGGTGGGCACGGCGAAGGCGCCAGCGCACACGGCTTTCATGCGATACTTCAGCGACCACTCGGCGTTGGCGGGTAGGCCGAGGAAGAACAGCGTGCGATCCTCGCGCAGTTCCGCGAATTCGGTGCCGGCCACCGTGTTGGCACCGGATTTCAAATCGCCGGCCAACACCTCAAATCCCGCCGGCAACAGGTCGACGACCGCTAGATTGGTTAGATCGCGGCCGGACACGTTGCGCACCCGCAACACCACATCCACCGGATCGCCGGCGCGCAGGGCCTGGTCCTTGCGGGCAGGCGTCATTTCCCGCGATACTTCCAGTCCGCTGCGCTCGGGGCCGGCGGGTTTGCCGGAGTCGTAGCCTTGCTCGACAACCTGATAGAACGCACCGATGTCGCCGCTACCTTTCTGCTGGCGCTCGAAGCGCAGCGCGGTGGTGGTGGGGCCGAAGTTGGTGTGCAGGATGCCCTGGCCAGGGCCCGCGAGCAAATGTGGGGCGGGAGTGCCGGTCACTTGGCCGAGGATGGACACCTCGACGCCGGTCCTGCGCGCC
>Ga0118677_10004577_pt1 | contig 25079 bp, 15 predicted proteins | sample AliMusrvi5mmetaG_FD_86154 | JGI IMG/M metagenome (GOLD analysis project Ga0118677, IMG submission 86154)
CCGCCAGGGTGCGGACCACCTGGTCGGTGGCCTTGTTGCGGTAGACCGCCGAGAGGATGCCCAGCGGGACTCCGGCCAGGGTGGCCAGGACCAGCGCCACCAGCGCCAGCTCCAGGGTGGCCGGGAAGAATGCCCGCAGGTCCTCCAGCACCGGCCGCGAGGTGCGGATGGAGGTGCCCAGGTCGCCGTGCAGCAGGCCGCTCAGGTAGCGCCAGTACTGCACCGGCCAGGGCCGGTCCAGGCCCAGGGTGTGGCGGATGTGCAGCACCATCTCGTCGGTGGCCCGCTCGCCGGCGACCAGCCGGGCCGGGTCACCGGGGATGAGATGGGAGATCACGAAGGTGATGACGGAGACTCCGAGCACCACCAGCAGCAGGAGGGCCAACCGCTTGACGATGATCCGCAGATAGGACATGGCATGACCTCGGCCGGACCGGGCGTGGCGCCGGCGCCGGAGCTGGAAGGCAGGGCAGGGCGGTCCCGGCCGCGCCCAGGGGCGGCCGGGACGCTCCGGCGGCTACTTGGTGATGGTGTCGATGTTGAATGTGTCTATCCCCAGGTTCTGCGCCGAGAAGCTCAGTTTTCCTTCGGGCGACGACAACTTGCCGGTGACTTCAGCCTCGCCGCTAAGAATTCCCCCATTCAACCGAGGAACGTTGACCAGGGCTTTGCGCATTGGTTGGGCCTCCTCTGTGCCCAGGTAGGGACTTGAAATTATCATTTCCCACACATCGCCGATATTGACCTTGCTGAATTTACCGGAAGCGCCTTCCAGGAGTTGGGTCTTGGGGTCGAGCGAGGCCAGGTTCAGGTCGTAGTCCTGCTCGCCGCGCCGCAGTTCGAGCTTCGTCTTTCCCAGCTTATTTTCTGCAAACTGGGTCTCGAAACGCATCATATCGAACTGTTTGCCGTTGATGCTCAGTTCATCGGCTTCACCGCTAACATACGCCGACGGGTTGGCCCACTTTCCCGACACCGTACCCAAAGCCTGGCAAGTGCCGATCACATTAGCATAGCTACCGATCCTGTCTTGAACTCTCGCGAAATCGAAGTCCGAAAGCAGGAACTTCAGGTTCAGGTCCTGGGTGTCTATACCTACCGAGCCGTCGAAGCTTAGGGAAGTTTCTTCGGTTTGCAACTGAGCGCGCTCGATGGCGACCTTGTCATTCTTGATTGTGAACTTGGCCACACCGGAGTCGATAGCATAGCCTAAAGCCGAGGCGTCTGCAATTTCTATGTCAGCGGCGCCATCCAGGCCCTCCAGTGGCAGCTTGCTCTTTTCCTGCGGCAGCACGATCCCCTTCGCACTGACTTTTCCGTCGATATTGCAGTCAACATCAGCTTTCTGGTTGAGCATCGTGAGTATGTCTTTCAGGCTGAGCCGCTTCACATCAGCCGTAACATCGAATGCGATGCGCTTCAGGTTGGCCATCGAGACATTGCCGCTGAACTTCGCCTCGCCCGGATATCTTCGGAGCAGGGCGTCTTTGACCGTCACAGCGTGTTTGTTACCGTCCATCAGCACCCGCAGATAATCCGCGTTGTAGGTCTTGTATTTCCCCCCAAACATCTCCGCCGTGCCGGCGAATGAGGGGTCGGCTGGCTTTCCGGAGACCTTTCCCGATAAAAACCCATACCCTCTCACGCCATTCACACCCAGTATGCCGAACACTTTCGCCAAGGACACTTTCTGCGCCTCGACGTCGATGTTCATGTTTGTGAAGGCCTTCGCGCCTTGGTTGAGATGGCGCATGTCGTAGTTGACGCTTCCCTGCGCGGAGATTCGCCCACCGGCAACCGACTGCATCTGCATGGCGCGGATGTCGAGTTTCTTGGAGGTAACTGCTACCTGTCCGGATAGCCTGCCGAATGCGACGTTGCGCACTTTGCCGTTATCCAGTGCAAGATTTATCACGGTTGAAGGGTTATTAGCAGTCCCATTGGCCTCGAAGCTAGCCGAGACGATACCACCAATGGCTGGTATGTTCTTTGGCAGGCGAAGTCCGGCCAGTCTGAAGCCGTCGACTCTGCCGGTTACGTTGAAGCTTGGCTCCCCTTTCAGCGAGGCCCGACCGGTTAGTTGGAAATATGCTCCCAGTGCAGTGCCTCGCAGTGAGGTCAGGTTCACTGTTCCATCACGGAAGTCTGCTTTGACTTTCAGGTCTTCGACGCCATAACCGCGCGCGACAACCTTGGGTATGGACATTTCAGCCGATATCCACGGGTTTTTGGCGCTCCCCGTCACTCTGGCTTGGGTTTTGCTCAAACCCAACACCCTGATACCCGCAGCCTGCTTTGAAAGTCCCGCCAGGCGCACCAGACGGTCTATATCTAGGTTGTTTGATACCACGGAGAGATCCAGCATGGGATTCTGGGGATTCGACACCGTTCCCGATATTTGCGCCTCGCCACCATCAACCTTAGCCGCAAGATCCACCATCGCGCTGGTTCCCCCAGTCACAACCGTGCCGGAAACATCGACTCGCTTCACTCCCCGTTCCGGGACCGAAGCCCACACATCATTAAGAGTCACCGCAGCCGCGATGCGATTCTCCAGTGGTTTGCTCTTTGGTTTGTATTCTATACCCGCTACCACATCCACTGTCCCCCCAAGAGATCGGGGGGCCTTGGGCACTTTCGCATACCGGATCCAGAAGTCGGCGGGGAGCTTTGAGGCGTTAACGTCCGCGCTGATAATGTGGGTTGTCTGGTTGTAGTAGCCGGTGACGATGGTCTGCTGCATACCGTCCCCGGTGATCCTGGCTGCAAACCTGGCGAGTGGGTCATCCGCCGAGTCGACGTCCAAGTTCGCCGCTATCTTCAGCCATTGTCCCGGTTTTCCGAGCTTCCCGGACTTATCCAGGAACTCATACACAAACTTGTGATCACCCTCTGCCCATTTGCTGGTGTTGACAACCTTTTTGGGCAAATCTGCCAACCGGCAAGTCAGGACGTTCTTACCATCAACTGTCAGAGACAAACTGTCTGCAAACCGGGTGAGTATTTCAGAGTTACGAGGAATTACCGTAAAGTGATATGCATCCAGCGCATTGAGTTCAACTGTTGGGACTAGTCCGTTCTTTACTTCGGATTTGTAAGCAAACCAGTCACTAAGTCCTATGTCCAGCACAGCCAACTTAGTGCCAGCTAGAGTAATATCCCGGGAGAAGGATTTCTCCGAACCAGCAGGAATAACCGTCGGCTGAGCGGAGCCGAAGCCGACCTCCGAAGCACTTGGATTCTTAATAGTATAATCCACCTTGACGTGTGCGCCGGTGGCATCGTATGCAGTATCATTTACTGCTATTTTTTCTACAAAAGGCAGGTTGTTTGAGAGTTTCCAGACATCGAATGAATCAACGTGCAGAAAATCTACTGGAAGCTTTATCCAGGTTAGACAGAATGTGTTGCCAGGCTCATTGCTGGCTACTGCAACATTGCCTCTTATGATACTGCTCTTCGCCGGGTCAAATCCGATCAGAGCAAATGGCACTTTTATCTCAGCCTGCCAGTTGTCCGGATTGATTGTTACCTTCGTCTCGGGATTTCCGTTCCAGCCTTTATCCCGATCTCTGGAATCATATATAGCTCCAGCTGCATTTAGAATAAACTGGTAGAATGACCCGGAACCGTTCGGCTGCAGAAAGACTTCTATGCGGTCATCATTCCAGATAACTCCATCCCGCTGGTTCAGACCACTCGGTTTATACCCGGACTTGATTGGGACAGTCACCTTGAAAGTGACCGACTGCCCATCGCTATTTACAAGACAGGTTGCCTTTTGAGGCACACAGAGGCATTTGTTATTATAGTCATATAAAAATGGCACTTCTGCAGACCCAGCAGAGACATTCGGAATAACCAAAGCAGCCTCCGAAGTATCCAAAGCCAGTACTGCGCCTGCAAAACAGGATAATCCAGCCATCAGAAGCAAACAAACATACAGCTTCTTGATATCAGACATTTTTTTCTTTCTCCTTGAAATTAAGATAACACACTACATTATACACTGAGGGCCAAAAACTCCATTTTCCGCAATGGGAATGCGCTATATGTTTATTATCCGCAGGAGTATTCGGAAATAAAATAACCAAATTTAGATTCCGAATACTCTAGATTTCGCAGATTTGCGCGGATTTTTCGGGAGGGAAACCGCGAAATACGCCAAAGCACGCGAAAAAGGGAAGAAATATACCATCTGTAATGAGTAGAATCAGCAGATGAAATAAGGAGGTGAATATGTTATATTGCTTGATGGTGAGTCCGATTGGATGATTACAACCAATCGATATTTACAGTGTCTTCCATCTTCTTGAATTCGGGATCACCTGTAATAATCGGGCAGTTGTGATATATTGCCAGCGCTGCGCAGAAGCAGTCTGCCATTGAAACTGCATACTTTGCTTTTAACTCAACCATCTGAGGGATATACAAATCAGCTCCAGCTATTTGAATAGGCAGAGTCTTTAGAGCCGCTAGAACTTGAGGAGTATTTTTCCCACGCCGGATGATAATGTAATGCACTTCGGCCATGTTAATGATAGACATATGTAATACTGTCCCACCATCAGAGGCATCCTTAATGAGTTGATGAACTTTTTGCCAACCAGTCTCCTGGCGCAGGTATGTTAGGATAGCAAATGAGTCGAGAACATATATATTACTCATGTCGTAGATCCCTTTTGCGTTCTTTCAGTAATTCTTCGGTTGCTGAAGGTCCATCGTTAAGAATACCACACAAGAACTCTATGGGATTTTCTGGAATTGGGGTAAGCAGTATTGAACCATCAACTTCTGATACAGATAGACACTGACCAGCCTTGATGTTGAGTTTTCCGCGTATGGCCTTGGGTATTGCAACCTGAAACTTAGAAGATGCGCGAACCACAGACATAGTTTTACCTCTCTACTATCGTTATTTATTGGTTTTACGTATATTAATATGATACCACATTTTATTAATACTACACCTCTCCGTGTTCCCAAAGTCTCCCATTCTCCGCATCCTCCACAGATCCGGCAGAGACATTCGGAATAACTAAAACAATCTCCGAAGTACCAGAGTCAGAATAGCACTTGCAAGACAGGCTAGACCAACCATCAGCAGTGCAACGGGTCCAGAGAGGTTACCTCCCTGGCAGAGTCCAGAGACAGAGTCTCTGGAAATAAAACTATTTCTCCGATTCCGTAGATCCTACACGCACTCATATCAAATAATCGGCTTGCCACTATATTCTATTCTCAAATAACTGAGATTCTTTCGCGTACTTTTGCGTATTTCGCGGTTCATTATTTGCTGCTAAACTTATTTGCCAATCCTCTTATACTCAATCAACACCGATCCCGGAGTCTCATCTGTTTCGGCTCTCATTTGCATCAGCTCCGCACCAGTCATCGTCTTTGCCGGCATCGGTTCATAACTCTGACTTACCGTTACTCTGTAATTTGCCGAAAGCTCAATCTCCCTCAGCCCACTCAGAGCAAACTCTTTGATTTGTGACTGGTGCCGTCTGAATGCCAGTATCATGCCATCACCGGGTTTCGTCCGGTGATATTGAGTCACGCACCAGGTCGAAGTATCAGTTGTCACCTTGGTCAACGGATACAGGTTTCCAAAGAAGTACTTCCGGATGCGCTTCCCCTCGGTGATAGCTTGCTTGAGCAAATCGCGGGGATAGTCAGCCGGACGGACATCTTCGCAGAACGATATCCCGGCATTGAAACCACTCCTAAATAGATAAGGAGTAGCACCCATCTGTCCACTTGTGCTGAATGGGACATAACGGCTGAGCCCTGCAGTCATTACCTGGTTCTGCAAGGCTGCCTGGTTGTAATTCTTATTCAGCAGTGGATCAATAGTCGCATCGGTTCTCCACAGAGGGATCGAACGGGAGCATGTCTCCAGATCGATCCTGCAGCCACCGGATGCACAGTTGTCGATTGCCAGGTGAGGGAACTCCTTCAGCAGATCGTCCCACAGCTTATAGTGCCCCTCTACATAACGGATCTCAGACATACCGATTCTGTCCGGATGATCCCTGTCCAGCTTTGCCCAAAGACCGGTGTAGAAGACCGCATTGTCCACCCGCAGCCAGCTGATCCCGTATTCCTTTATAGAGTCAGAAAGGTATTTATGGATATACTCCCGAGCTTCAGGAACAGCCAGGTTAAACATCCCCCACCCTCCATCATCAGGCATCACTACCCATTCAGGGTGTTCAGTGGCTATTAAAGTGCCGGCACAAATGCGTTCATACTCAAACCACATCAGGAAATTCATTCCTGCCTTATGCACGGCATCACTGACAGGTTTCATCCCGCCTGGAAACCGCTGAGAATTGAACCCGCGCAGCAGAGGGAAGACATAGTTGCCGATAGTAGGGAAGTTGTCCTTGCCATAGTAAGCATCCACCCAGAAGTCCTCAAAACCAAGACCCTTTATAGCAGTCAGGTGAGAAATGGTACTGGCTTCAGTTCCATTATCCATTTCATAAAACGCCGTGCTGAGGTGTGCAATCGGAGGAGTAATAGTTTTCCCGTCGATCTTAGGCACGATGTGAGCAAACATAGTCCGCCGGAACAGATTATAGGCCTGCATTTCATCATTTCCGGACCAGTACAACTGCAGAATCCGTGGACTTCTAATAGTCTCCCCAGGCCTCAATACAGTGTGAATGTTCTGCATCCCGGCTTGAATCCGGCAAGTTCCACCCGTATTCTCCACCGAAGCCACCCACTGCCCGGTCCACCCGATTGCCGTAATAACCCCGCCGTCATCATACTGCAGATTAAAGAAAGGAGCGTTTCCAAAAGAAGAACGCCCGGCAGTCGGAGCAAACTCAGACTTCTGACCGGCAGGTAAAATCTCATCAAACGGCACCCAGTCCTCAGCCCCCCAGCCTCCACCACCGTGTATCCGGTGCAAAACCGCCGGGTTCTGAACACCGCCCACACTGACATCAACAGCCTTGACCTGCTCAATAACAGGAGTATCCTTTATTCCTTTGTTAGTAAAATACAGAGTCCAGTCAACACCAGCAGTATCCGTATATACAAAAGCAACTGCCTTAACCTCCAGCCCAGTCTCAGGATCATTGAACGTAAGTGTCCGCTTGCGTTTGCTGGAATCAGCTCTCTCGTCTTTCACCTGACTCTTCCAGCCACCCAAAAACTCCGCAGAATTCCGTCCACCATATATAAACGAGAACGGAACTGCAGATCTAACACTAAAAGAACTCTCAGCCCACTTGCGATTGGATGCTATCTCAGCTTTATCATTAGCGAACACAATGGTCCCTCCTGCCAGCGAAGCGATAATCGTTATATATATCAGCGAATATTTAAACAGCATAAAGTGACCTCCAGATGTTAGAAACGCATGGGTGCATCCCGTGTTTTTGGTAAACAATAATGATATGTAGTTTGTCATTCCCAGCTTGACTGGGAATCCAAAAACCTGTGTATTGTCGATAAGTGCGTTTCTAGATTCCCGATCAAGTCGGGAATGACCTGATCTTCTCAGGTGATCTTGTCAGAAACTTGGGATGCACAAAAAGCGTAGTGACTGTAACCAACTATCGAAGATACCACACTTCAGAGCATATACGCAACGAACAGGCTTGTAGAATCTACGGAATGTAGTTATAGAGTTATATATGCAGGGGCTCCACCACTGCATTCCGCTGGGAATATTATCCCCTGACCCCATATACTGTTTTGATTTGAGGGTTCTGAAGACCCTCAAATCAAAACAGAGTAACGGGTCCAGGGAGGTTACCTCCCTGGCAGAGTCCAGAGACAGAGTCTCTGGAGGTATAACTATATCTGCATTTCCACAGATTCCACGAGCGCCTGCTTCAGTAACCAAAAATTGAATTACAGATGCAAATACGCTATACTCACCGTGGCAATCTTAGCAAACGCTGATACTTGCATTATCCCCATCATTCATATCGGAGTTAGAAAGTCTACATGAACACATTTCTACTACTGGTCAGCATCGCTGGCGCCACCGCATTTTGGGTCAACAACCGTTGGGCTTCTAAGGCAGGTGCACGTACCGAAGCCTATTGCTTCTGGCTGATCCTGTTCACCACACTGTTCAGCGGTATACTGGCAGCCATATTACATCAAAGTGTAACCGGGTCATATCTCTGGACGATTGGAGGAATAAGTGGGATTTCATATGTTATCGGTATGGGACTGGTGATGTACGGTCTGAAAGCTGGCCCTGCAGGTCCGACGGTAGCAATAAACAACATGGGATTGCTCTGGCCCGTGGTCATCAGCATCATATGGCTCAAGCCCAGGATTCCATCATTTGCACTTTGTGCAGGCATAATCATCGTGTGCACTGCAGTAGTTGCACTGAGTCTAATGCGATCGGAGAAAACAGCTTCGACAGATCCAACTCCATCCACAGACAAACCCGTATCAAAGCTCTGGTCAATTGCCATGCTCGGATTGTGGTTCGCTGCCGGGACTACAATGGGGAGCCAGGCAATCGGAGCAACCCGTTTAGCTGCATCTCCTTTCGCCCTGTGCTTTGCCTTCAACCTGGTAGCAACACTTATCATTGCACCATTTTACTTTCGTCTCACACCAATCCGTATAAAGAAAAGTGAGATACTGCCAGGACTAGCGCAGGGATTCACCCAAGTCACCACATCATCAGCCATTTTCCTGGCCATCCCCAGATTAGGAGCAGACATGGTGTTCCCATTCGTAGTCGCAACTCCCATAGTTATAATGCTGATAATAGGCCACTTCGTCCACAAAGAACACATAACCCCAAAAGCCTGGGCCTGCTGCCTGCTGGGAGCTGGAGGATTGGTTTTGCTGGCGGTATCATGATTTCAAGAACGCTAATACGTAGATTGGCGTTCCCGTCCATTTAACCATGGTATTTTTTCGTAAACCAGCATATGTTTTCGATGGTTTCAATGCCTTCTTTGTGCGAAGGCACACTGAATTGCAATACTGTCTTTGCCGGATCAAGTTCACGTATTAGCAATTCGACTTCTTCGGGGCAAGTGTATATTAAAACAGCTTTGCCATACGACTGTATGCGCTTATATAGATCCAACCAATAAGCCCCCCAGGGCTGTCCCGCACCGGGAACCCACTGGATGAGGTGGATTTTCTCAATAGAACATATATTACCCAGATGCTTGATAGCATCCGGTCCGTCCAGATGGTAGATCATCTTATCAAACTCATCTGCGGCCATCTGCAATTCCGGCAGAATAAACTCTTTATACATATCAGGCGAGATCATCGCAGAGACATCTGACTGCCATGTTCCCACATAATCCGGACACCAGATAGGGTAATGAAACAGACTGCCATCAAAGTATTTGCGTCTGATCGCATACAATTCCCTGTGCATCCGGAGTAGAATTTGTGTCATCGTCCGCTGGGCATTCTTGATGATCTCCGGTTTATCGATAAGATCAACTAGAAACTTGTCCGCACCTCGAAGTGTAGATAAATGATCGTTTGGAGGCATTTGTCCAAAAGCTCCGGCATAATATTTGCCCTGAGCTCGAATGCAGGACCTTTCCGTATATTCCAGCGCACGTAACCACCATTCATCCCGCCACAAATTATCCCAAGCGATTTCTATATTCCAATCAGCGATAGAATGCTCCATCCATAAGGTGTCTTTCTGAAAGGATATCGGAAACCCATAGTTCTGACACCAACCCAGCGACCATGCTGACGTTGCAGGTATAATATCTCCCATCCAATGCACTGATGCAGTATTGTAATCATCAAGGTCGAGTAGATAGTCAATATCACTCCACTTCGACTTATAATCATTAGGTTCTTGAGGAGGAAGCGAAGCATCTTCGCGTGGAGCAGTTGCAAGCACAAGGGGCCGGCCGATATATTCCCCCCGCCAAAACGCCTCCAGATGCTTCATAGCATCACTACAGTTTTCTTTCAGCGACAGTTCCATATGAACCTCACTAGCTTGCGGTACGAAATAGAAACCTCAAGTTGACGCATCACGGCACCAAAATCCCTTTCCCAGTTCCTCCCTTAGGAACACTGTTCGGGTAGTCAGTGTTTATCTTCTGTGTAATCACGTTTACATAGTCAGATGCTTTCAGCTCAACTGTGTCTTTTCCTTTGAGCTCTTTCAGGTTTGTGAGTTTGAAGTTTCTGACTGTGTTGTCCTTGTCTGGGGAGAAGACTTCTACCCAGGTTGCTGGGTTGCTTGGATCCATTTTGATTGTCATACTCGGAGGGCCTATTTGCACCAGTTTGAAATATGGGGCTGGGGTTGGGAAGGCCAGGGTTACATCGTCTATCGCCATTCCATCCACGTTGGAGCCAATTTGAAATGTTGATTCGAAGGAGTTGTCTATGAATAGTTTGCTGAAGTAAAGGTTGCTGAAGTTGCCGATGGGGTCTGCGAAATCGTTGTCTCTGCCCAGTTCCAGGTTGGGCTGGTCGTACATTTTGAATGTTCGGATGCCTTTTATGTCCCGCACTACGCAGTTTTCGATATCGCAGTCAAGGGTCTTTCCATCCGGGTAGTGCTTGGTGCCTCCTAGGAAACGGATCTCCGCGCGGAAGTCTGAGGTGCTGATTCCGGCGTCTACTTTCTCAACCAGCATATGGTGGATCGGACCGAAGGTCATAACGGTGTTTTTCCAGTCCCAGGCATTTAGCGCTATCATATCATCCCCAGTCACACCCCGGACATTGCGGATGACTCCGTAGCTGGCGGGGCCATTTATATGGACTCCATCCCGGCGATGGTCTACAAACTGGATATTCTCAACCAGGAACTCTGTTGCATTGCAAAACTGCACACCGTGCGGACGGGACTCTTTAATGACAAGATTCTTAACCCAAACCTGCCGGACCCGGTTCATAAGGATCACTCCGTGCCCATGCAGCGCGTTATTGGAGTCAGGTCCACCATTCACATTGCCATTGGACTCATTGACAGTTGTAGCCAGAGTCGTCCATATCCCACCCTCGATTACTATATCCTTGTCACAATCGCTGGGCAGATCCACAGCCCCTTCCTGCCCACCGACCTGGTGTTCATTTCTGAGCATACATGTATTGATCCCCGGTCTGAGCCGTATCTCAGCATTGGGATCAACCTTCAAAGAGCACCCGGATTTGATCACCAGTGGAGCATCAATATAGTAAGGTTCCCCGGTGTAAGGAATATAGACCGACTTGTTCTCATCGAGTGCAGCCTGTATAGCTTTGGTCCAGATTTTGGCAGATACTTTTACATTTCCCGAAGGATGAACCTCAGTCCAGGTGCCGGTAGTAGTAAGTGTAGAATAATCCGACACTGACTTTGGAGTATATTTCTTAGAGCCAATTTTCTTAAGAGGAGCAAGTATCTCACTCACAAGTCTATCCATTCGGTTCTCCTTAGGTTTAGGTGCAGAATACGAAACAACTGCAATGCATAATAACACTGCAATGTAAATGATGTTGTTGGAATATTTTGAAGTCATATTATCTCCTTGATAATGATAACCAGTAGTCTAAAATCACCGCTTTACACTAACCGGCATAACACCCGGACACTCTCTCTCCCCCAGAATACCTTCCACCGCTGCCTGCAGGCTGAACTCCTCAGCTCCGTATGCAACCACGGTCGGTATCCCCTCCGGCAAGTCGCACAGCGCGTACGGAGACTCAAACAGCATCATTCCATTAAGTTTACCAGTTGCAGCAACCTGCTTCCACAACTCACTCTGAGCTGCAGGAAGCCTTGCACCGTCACCTTTATAGCATAGAATATGGGCAAATGTTGCTCCGATCACACTATTTGATACTTTCACAGCTGAATTAACTCTTGCAGCGTCCTCGGGTGTCGGTTCTTCATCACACAGAACAACATCGCAATTGAGCTTATGCTTCAATAGTTCTGCAAGTGGATGAGTGCCTGTAAGCTTCTGACCGGTCTTTTCATCAGCAATTCCCGCGCCCCAGCGGTTCAAATCATCACAGACTATTAACAATGGCTTACTACCAATGTTTCCACGCTCAGGAGCAGGCCCAACCAGAGTCAGCGATGCTTCTGCCATTTTTCTCCCAAGTCTGCGCAAGGCCGGAATTGTCTGGCTGCTCTCCGGCGCTGGAGGTAATGCTGCCCTGCGGGCTTTTAGTTCTCTGACCTGCGCCGCTGCCTCTCGCAAACTTGCCTCAGGCACTCGACCATCCATACACGCCGCAACAACTGCTTCAAGCGTCTCCTTCGGAGATCTCTTGTAGTCGACCAATAACTGCGAATGCCCGGCAGCCAGCGCTCTCCACGCAGCTTCTCCGGAATCCATAGTCTGGCGCAGTCCTTCCATCCCCATTGAGTCAGTAAACAGCACGCCCTTGACCCCAAGCTGATCACGCAGAATGCCGATCAAAGTCGGACTGACAGTTCCGCAATAGTCCGGGTCAATCTCAGGGACCAACAGATGTCCGGTCATCACACTCTCCAGCCCAGCAGCAACTGCAGCCTGGTAAGGAGGCCATTCGACCGCTTCCAGCCGTTCTCTACTCAAATGCAATGTAGGCAGCGAAATATGGCTGTCGATAGCCACGTCCCCGTGCCCGGGCCAGTGTTTCGCAGCAGGATGAATACCGCCGGCAATCAGTCCGCGTGTCATCGCAGCACCAAGCCTTGAAACCAGCCCCACATCCTCGCCAAATGACCGCACATTAATAATCGGATTGTCAGGGTTGGTATTTACATCCAGCACAGGACTCCAGATCACATCCAGGCCGATCCGTCTTGCCTCAGCTCCAACCGCAAACCCCCACTCAAACGCAAGCTCCTCACTCCCCGATGCCCCAATCGCCATCTGGGGAGGCAGCTCGACACCGTCCCGCACAAACCCACTGCCGCACTCCATATCAGCCCCCAGCAGCATCGGTTCAGGACACATATCCCGCATCTGAGCGCTCAGTTCGACATTATCCTCACTCCCGACCTGCGAGCTGCGCACAGCACCCGAGGAGATCAACTCAAAATCATCCTCCCGCCAATCCGGATGATTCCGCAAAACAATAACTTCAGCAACCAAATCCCGAACTTCAGCTTCATTCATCACAAATCACCCCGAAAATCAATAGGTCTGTTCGTATATTTTAGCAAGTCTCGGATTTCAAAGCTATTTAATTTCACGCTAAGCCGCAAAGGCGCTAAGAAGGGAATCTACTAACACTCAAATGTTAGGTGGTTTTCCATTGGTCTCTTCTCGTAGTCAATCCACATAGCGTAAAAAGCCAGAACCACAATCCCTTCTTAGCGCCTTTGCGGCTTGCGTGAAATATTAAAAAGGGATTGGACATGCAAATCCAATCCCATGATTTTCGCTAATTATAAGCCTCTATCCTATAAAGGCGGATAGTAACTGAACAGGCAGCCCATGTGGTCGTTTTCTCCCAGGACTATTCGGCCGTCGGGGGTGGATAGCATTGCTCCAAAGTTGTAGCCATACCATCCCTTTTCGACTGTCGCACAGCACACGCCCAGATCCCGCAGGCTGCCGACTCTGGGGTCGTATACGAACAGGTGAGACATACCGTCCAGCCCACCGGCAAGGCCGTATATCCGTCCGTCTTTTATCCTGACCAGGTGGTCTATCCCACCGAGTGGGACTGGTTTGCCCAGAGTGATGATCGATTCATCATCCAGACAGATCGCATTCAGCAGTCCTTCTGTGTCCCCGACATAAATGCGGTTCTGTGAAGGGTCATAGACTGCTGCGGAGATCTTTGCGTACGGTCCTCGGCCCGGGAAGCACGGGACTTTCACGCTGGTGGCTTCAAACTTATTGTTATAAGGGGTGTATCGCATCATCTTACCAACAGCGCCAAAGGTATAGATACTGCCTTCTTTGTCTTCAACCAGCACCGACCCGAAGAATCTTATAGGATTAACGGGCGCTATTACATCTGATTTACCGGTTTCCGGATCGAACCTGAAAATAGTTCCGCTCGGAGCTGCCAGACCATAAAACTCACCCGAAGAACTCTGGATCATCTTCGCTATCCGTTCGCCTGGCACAGGCACAACGATATCTTCAAAAGCCGCTCTTGGGACACCCCATTCCTGAATAACGTCCCCTGGTAGACCTAATCCCGTGATCTTGATAATCCTGCCCTCAGTTGCATTATTTGCAGCTGCATAGGCTTCATTACCCATGACTATTATTGCACTCGTTTCCGTACAGTCCGGGATCGGGCAGAACGGGATCGCAGCCTCGCGGAATGAAAGCAGGGCATACTGGAACAGCCAGGACTGCTCTCCCTTTGTCGCTCCATAGACCATATGGTCATCGTATCCCAGGGCAGTTATCATAGAACATTCTCTTGGAATAGCTCTCATCTGCCCGTTAAAATCGATTGTTCTTACATATAAAGCACCCTCACTGACGAATGTTTTATATGCAGAATGGGTCAATTCCCCGCTCTCAGGTTTCGAACGGAGTTCTACATCTCTCACCGGCCATTTGTGATTACTTAAATCGATTGGCATGTTATTCTCCTTTATCCCCACAGCCGCATTTTGGTAAATGCAGGGTCGCCAAGGTCTGTAAGCTCATTCTCTTCGAAGTGGATATGGACAACACCGGTAGGTGTCCGTCCGACGACTGCACCGATCATATCCTGCCTGGAAATCCACATGGCACGGCTGACATACCACACGTTCTGGTCCAGTTCAGGATCATAAAGCGGCCCCAGGTCAATGCGTTCCCCTGTATCAACATCCATCCGGAACAGGTGACTGATAGGGCTGCCGTTTTCCTGCCATTCAGTCATTGCGCTATAGTACAGCTTGCCATCCGGTCCAAAACACAAGCCTGCGATGTGGCTGCTGTTGATCTCATTAGGTTCATGTCCGGTCAGTCCGTCATGAACAGGTCCAAGGTCGGTCATAGTTCCCTCGCCCCTCATATCATAAATCCAGAGATGCGGGAATCCGTTCCAAACCACTCCTACCACTTTCCAGGGGTCGTGGCATGTGACGATATCATAACTGACATTGTGCCACCCTTTTTGGAATGCAGGATGCGGGACAAACTGGTCCAACTCGTCCAACCGCTGTGCTTCTGCGTCAAACCGCAGCACCCGGCCAAAATCATTGCATGTATAACCATTTCCATCCGGATCAGTCCACATAACAATCGGATTGACAGCGCCGATGCGTCCATAGTCCGTATCCGTCCGGGCTTCGATATCCCATACATGGAAATGATTCAGAGGATAAGTGCAGGAATACAATTTTTGCCGTTTTTTATCAAGCGCCAGGCACCGGCAGCCTTCCTGAGGATACAGCAGCTCAGTCCTGATCATTTCATCTTTATATATATCGTATACAGCCAGAGTTGCCCCGGCAAAACTCACATGCGGATCTCCCCAGTTCCCCCAGGGGTTATAGACCATCTGCCCGAGCGGTGGCCCGCTCAAGTGTGTAGCGGCATACATCACGCCGTCATCGTCAACAATAAGTGCATCGTGCACTTTACACTGCGTAGCTCTACCATTATCGGCAGGCTGCCCGGTAGCTTCACCCATATCAATAAGCAGTTCACGGGTTCCATCGACCCTGTAACGAACCACCACTGCAGCTACCCCGCCAAGGTGCTCACAGCACGCCCCAACATATGCACACCCGTCAGGCCCGGCATTCATAGCCCAGGTTGTATCGTGAACAGGCAGCTCAGTAAAATCCACTATTTTAACTTGCAATACAACTCCTCCAAAAACGCTCCAGGCAGTCGCCTAACTGCCCGGGCTTTGGTCCATGCCGCAAGTCTAGCACACCCTCTTTGGGTAGTCAATAAACCTGAGTAAATGATGCAACAAAATCCGATTCAATTGTTGTAAATAAATACCTTCCACAACCTGACTGCTCTGTTTGATGAACAAATATGTGCATTTGAAACCAAGTCCACCAATATGTCATATCCTATATTCAATGGATGAATACGGCAATAAGTAATCTACAAATAATTACTCTATTCTCTAAACCTTTCCCTTAAGATTTTGTACATATTAGTAGCATAGATAGTCTAAAGAATAATAATCATATTCACAATAATACTAATAATGCTGTATCTCATTTGCTTCTTCGTCACATTTGATTGTTTCGACAATTGGGTCATGACGTGTCACCCCACTTTTGGGCTTGCAAATACCTGCATTCAATAGATAGAGGCTGTATCAATGCAATATATACCTTTATTACAAAGACCATTCTCCATATCCAGGATTGGGGGCATTTCTGCAGCTATGCTGTTTCTGGCATGTTGCTTTATACTCCCATGCAATGGACAAGAAAAAGCTGATCCTAATGACAATGTAGATCTCACAGAGATGAGTCTTGATGCTTTGATGGGTGTTAAGATATCTACCGTTTCAAGAAAACAACAGAGACTCACCGACACTGCTGCAGCTGCATATGTCATCAGCCAGGAAGATATACGCCGGTCCGGCGCTTCCAATATATCTGAACTTCTTCAAATGGTTCCTGGAATGGATGTAGCTCAGATTAACAGCAGCAGCTGGAATATCAGCCCCAGGGGACTGAAACAAGTCTTCTCCAAAATGATACTTGTACAGATCGATGGACGGACCATTGAAACCCCAATTTTCTCCGGAGTCAACTGGGATGTAGTCGATACGATGCTCGAAGATATCGATCGCATAGAAATTATCAGAGGCCCGGGTAGCGCTTTATGGGGAGCCAATGCAGTTAATGGTGTCATAAACATCATAACCAAGAGTGCAGCAGACACCCGGGGACCACTAATCACCAACACTTTCAGCACGGACGGACTACCGTCCTCTTCCGCCAGATTCGGTGGGCAATCCGGTTCCAACACATATTATCGATTATATGCAAAAGGTTTCGACAAAAATGGATATCTGGAAAACACAGGCACTCATACACACGATCCATGGAAACAAACTCAAGCTGGCTTTCGTGTAGATTCAAACGAACACAAAGGCATATCTTACACAGCACAAGGTAACATATACAGCGGCAGGGAATTTGAGAGTTTCAGCATCGCAGAAGGAATTGTGAGTAGCAACACAATCATTTCCGGCAGCAATGTGCTTGCTAAATGGAGCTCCACGGCTGTTGATGGAAGTACAGCATCACTGCAAATGTATTACGACAAAACCAGACGCCGAAGCATTCATCTTCCGGAAACTCGAGACACATTTGATGTAGATTACCAGAACAGGATAATTGCCAGAGCAGACAATGAAATTGTCTGGGGATTGGGTTATCGTCATTCGCGGGACAGTGTATCAGGAAGCGGCCCAATTGCATTCGGACCAAGCACCGGCGTAACACAGTTATTCAGCGTATTCGCTCAGGACGACATCAATATGAGTGACGGGCGTGACTGTCTGACAGTAGGTTCCAAAGTTGAACACAACAGCGTCACTGGTTGGGAGATCCAGCCAAATATACGGTTTCTACGGAAGATAAGTGAACACCGAACAGTGTGGTTAGCAGTTTCCCGAACTGTAGCCACGCCATCCAGAGGTGAGCAACGTGCGGATATAAATTTACAAACTGCACCTGGATCTGATGCACCCCCACCTCCCAATGATGGTAACGTTAATAATGATCTGAACTCCGAGACTATGATTGCATACGAGCTGGGTTATCGCACAAATATTGGTATGCGAGCGTCAATTGATGTCGCCGCATTTTATAACTCATACGATAACTTGCGTGGATTTATATTTGACGGACAACAAACTATACCAGGATCCGTGACTACAGATATAGCCAACATTGCCAAAGGTTCCAGTTACGGCCTCGAAATAGCTCCCAAATGGAACGTAACCGACAAGTGGAGATTAGCTGCCGCATATTCACTGTATAAAGAAGACGAACACACCAACAGTTCCGGAGAATTACTCGGTTCTGTAGCAGCAGGAGGTAGTCCGAAAAACAAATTGAACCTGCGTTCTTATCTTGATTTGAGTGAAGGCCGTGAATTGGATATCTTCACATATTATGTCGATGGTTCTTCCGTTACACGGATAAACGAAACACCGATAAGAATTCCTGCATATATGAAGCTGGATGTTCGGTACGGTTGGCACGCCGGCAATTCACTTGAGTTTAGTTTTGGCGTTCAAAATCTGTGCAATACACGGCACAATGAGTATGCGTCAGCTACTGGCATAATAGCTGACGAAATACCCAGAACTTATTATTTGAAAACTACTTGGCAACTATAATGCATGGGGGATTTTATAAAATAATGAAGAGCATTCCTATGCTCCAACATGGAATATTTCATACCAATACTGGAAAATCAGCACTGTATTACAAACGGTATCTGTGGACGAAAGCAATTATCACATTAATTGCTTCACTTCTACTAGTCTCAACATGCACTGCGATCGGCAGCCAGCCCACAACCGATGTCCAGCTTAAAGCTGCATTTGTCTATAACTTTATCAAATTTGTTGAATGGCCGGCTGACACATTCCCAAATACAAACTCACCAATAACGATAGGGGTGCTTGGCGACGATAGCTTTGCCAACACTCTTTCTGCAACCGTAAAGGACAAGACAGTTGGTGGCAGAAAAATCGCAATAAAACAATCCATGAAAGCCAGGGATATTGAAGGCTGTCAGCTGGTATATATCGGTTCAAATAATGAATCCCACCTCAGCAAAACAATTGAAGATATTGGAAACCATCACACGTTGACTGTTAGTGACATTGAAGGTTTTGCACGCCGTGGAGGGATTATAGGATTTACCGATGAGAATGACAAACTGGCAATTGAAATCAATCTCAGAAAAGCTAAAGAATCTGACCTAAAGATCAGTTCAAAGCTGCTAAAACTCGCACATATAATTGACTAACCAGCATTATTCAAGTATAAATGCGAAGCATTTATGCAGGCGATCATAAATAATGTAGGCTGATAATTCTACAAGATTATTGAGAAAAGGCAAAACAGCAATGTTAAAACGTTACATCAGCAATATGTCTGTAAGATATAAGATAACACTATCAATGGTTCTGGTTACCTGTATTGCACTTATACTGGTCTGTGGTGGAGTCGTATGGCAACAGGTCACATGGTACCACGCACAGGCTGCAAATGATATATCAACACAGGCCCAGATTTTGGGGGATAATGCAGCGGCAGCATTGACATTCGGAGACCACAACGCAGCAACTGAGACATTAAATAGCCTCCGTAATAAAACAAGCGTGACTGCTGCACGCTTGTATGATGCAAATGGTAAACCATTCGCAGATTATACCAACAATCAGACCGGTCAGCAGAACATCCCCTCGAAACCTTTGAGACAGAATACCTATTTCGTATCCGGACACCTTGACGTATTCAAGAATATCAAACTGGATGGCAAAGTAATTGGAACTGTGTTTATTCGAACCGATGCACGGGAAATACGATCGAGTTTACAGCGATTTGCAATGATCCTGGCATTTGTTATACTCGTTTCGCTGCTTGGTGCTCTGCTGGCTTCTGCCCAATTTCAACGCATTATTTCAGACCCCATACTGCACCTTGCCGGTACAGCACGTGCCATTTCATCCAGGAAGGATTATTCAATTCGGGTTGAAAAAGAAGGTCAGGATGAGATAGGCGATCTTATCGACAGTTTCAATGATATGCTCGCGGAGGTTGAACACCGCGATGAGGTTGTGAGAGAGAGCGAAAAACGCCTTTCAACCATTCTGGAATCCATACAAGTAGGTGTGCTGATTGTCGACGGTGACAGCAATAAAATTGTCGATGCAAATCCAACAGCTCTGCAAGTGATACGCATAGACAAAGATCAACTTGTCGGCAAGCACTACAATCAATTCATGCAGACCCGTGACAACAATACATCGCAGTTTGTCGTATGCAAGAATATAGAAACGATCCTGTTGACTGCAGATGGGGAATGTATACCGGTCATCAATACGGTAACCCAGGTAATGCTTGGAGGACGAAATCATTATCTGCACAATTTCATGGACATTACTGCTCTAAAACAGACTGAACAGGCATTGAAAAAGCGTCTGGCAATGGAAGACATGCTGGCCCACATGTCATTTCAGGCTGTGATGATTGAGGACCTGGCTGCATTCCAGAATGAGTGTATTAAAGTTCTTGGTCGAATACTAGGAGTCAGCCGAGTATATATATACAGGCATGATGTTGAGGCTCAGGCAATAGTGAAGGCTTTTGAGTGGACAGCAGAGGGGATTGAAAGCATACATGAAGTTCAGGGAGTGATAGACGAAAATGGTGTCCCGGGTTATATGGATGCACTCATGCAAAACCTGGCGCCTTCCTATTCAGACATAAATGATATCCCGTCAAGCATCATAAGAGAACGTCTCCACATGAATAATGTCAAGTCAATCACTGCAGCTCCACTGTTTGTGAGCAGGACTTTCTATGGATTTATCGGATGCGATGAGTGCCTTAATAAAAGAGACTGGCTGGAAGAAGATGTGGATATTCTCAGCACTGTTGCACAGATAATAGGCAGTACCATAGAAAGAAGACAGACTGAACACGAACTGCAAGCTGCAAAAGAGACTGCAGAATATGCCGACCGAGCCAAGAGTGAATTTCTGGCAAATATGAGCCATGAAATCCGTACCCCAATGAATGGGATCATTGGAATGACCGATCTTGCACTCGATACCAAACTCACCGCTGAGCAGCGGGAATATCTGGAGATGGTTAAGACATCGGCAGATTCATTACTCGCTCTGCTCAATGACATACTCGACTTCTCCAAGATAGAAGCTCACAAGATGGAAATGAACCCGGTTCCTTTTAATCTGCGTGATTGTCTTGGCGAGATTGTATCGACACTTGGTCTGCGCGCACATCAGAAGAAACTTGAACTGGCCTGCAGAGTTCTCCCGGATGTCCCTGATGGTTTGGTTGGAGACACCCTGAGATTGCGGCAGATTATAGTCAACCTTGTGGGTAACTCTATCAAATTTACTAATGAAGGGGAAGTCGTCCTGGAGGTGAAAACTGAGACAGTCGACGCCGATAAGGCAAGACTTCATTTCATGGTCACTGATACCGGAATTGGTATCCCACAGGAAAAGCAGCAGGCAATATTCGATGCATTTGCTCAAGCCGATGGCTCAACCACACGCAAATATGGAGGAACCGGTCTTGGACTGGCCATTTCCTCACAGCTGGTCAGCCTTATGGGTGGAGAGATTTGGGTAGAGAGCGTTGTCGATAAAGGCACTGTTTTCCACTTCACAGCAGATTTCGAAGTAGTCGAATCAGTAGAAACTGCAGTTCCAAAGGAATCTGTTAACCTGGCAGGACTCCGGGTTCTGATAGTAGATGATAATGCTACAAACAGGCGGATAATGGAAGAGATCATTTCTCATTGGAACATGAGACCGGTGTGTGTCGAAAGCGGTGATCAGGCACTCTCGACAATGTCTGACGCAGCAGTAGAAAATGACCCGTTTGACCTTATTCTACTGGATGTGCAGATGCCTGTAATGGACGGATACGAAACAGCAGAACAGATACGCAAGCAAGCCGTGCATAATGACACTACAATAATGATGCTCACGTCCGGTGGTCCATCCGGTGAACTTGCTAAATGCAATGCTATCGGAATATCAGCATGTCTGGTCAAACCAATAAAGCAATCGGACCTGTTTGATAGAATCATCTCTGTGATGTCGAAAGATGCTGGCAAATCTGCAGAATCTGCTCCAGTTGGTCCTCATCAGACCGAAATAATCACCCGCAAACTGCACATACTATTGGCTGAGGATAACCCAGTCAACCAGAAACTGGCTGTTCGCATACTCGAGAAGAGAGGACACACAGTCTCTGTTGTAGGGACCGGAAAGTTGGCAGTTGAATCTGTAAAGAAATCTACCTTTGATCTTGTCCTTATGGATGTACAGATGCCGGAAATGGACGGACTCGCTGCCACAGCACTGATCAGAGAACATGAAGAAAGAACCGGGGAACACATCCCGATCATTGCTATGACTGCCCACGTTATGAAAGGTGACAAAGAACGATGCCTGGAAGCCGGCATGGATTCCTATGTCTCCAAACCCATAAAACCGGACGCTCTGTTCACTGCAATCTCCAGTTTTGATTATCAGAACGTATATGAGGAAGTCCAATCTACGGAATCAAGTATCGATATGTCGAAAGCACTTGAACGGATAGAAGACGACATGGAACTCTTCAGGGAAGTGGCACAGCTGTTCATTGAAGAATGTCCCAATCTACTGCAGGAACTGAAACAAGCCCTTCAGTCTCAGGATATGCTGTCACTGCAGCATACTGCACATACTATGAAAGGTATGGTTGCAAACTTCTGCGCAGAGAAAGCAGTAGAGGCTTCACGCAGTCTGGAAATGGCGGCAAAAGCAGGTGATATCGCCGGATCTGATACTGCATTTACCATACTTGAACAAGCACTAAAACAAATGAATATTGAACTCAACAGAATACTTCTGGAGGATGCAGCATGAGAGTTCTCATTGCAGAAGACGATCCCATATCACGCAGACTGCTTCAATCTACACTGACTAAGTGGGGATATGAGGTCGAGATAGTTAAGAACGGCGAAGAGGCGCTGGCTGTCCTTCAGGGAGATGACCCGCCAAAGCTGGCAATCCTGGACTGGATGATGCCTCTGGTTGATGGAGTTGAAGTCTGTCGGGAACTCAGAAAACGTAAAGAAGAACCGTACATATATGCCATTCTGCTGACAGCAAAATCCCAAAAGGATGATCTGCTGGCCGGACTCGAAGCCGGTGCGGACGATTATATGGTAAAACCGTTCGACCCGCACGAACTGAGAGTCCGTCTGAGGACAGGCAAACGGATCCTGGGGTTACAATCTGAATTGATATCTGCCCGTGAATCAATACGAGTCCAGGCTGTGCGTGATCCGCTGACTGGTCTGCCCAATAGACTCTTATTTGTTGACAGGCTGACAGAAAAACTGCTGAGCTCCAAGCGCGATGGAACGAAAATCGCTGTCATGTTCCTGGACCTTGATCACTTTAAGTATATCAATGATACCCTCGGGCACAATGCTGGAGACCAGCTGCTGAAGGATGTTTCCGCACGTCTCAAAGATACTTGCCGCGAAATGGATACCATAGCTCGAATGGGCGGGGATGAATTTACCATTATAATAAATGATGCAGAATCCTACGAGATCCCCGAAAGCATAGCAAAAAGGATCATACAAGCACTCTCTGAACCCTTCCACATTGCAGGGCACGAGCTCTTTGTCACAAGCAGTATAGGGGTCAGTATATTCCCGGAAGATGGTAAAGATGTCGAAACGCTCGTAATGAATGCTGATTCTGCAATGTACCACGCTAAAGAACACGGTAGAAATGCTTATCACTTCTATACTGAATCTCTCAATTCAGCCGGATATGAAAGACTGCATCTCGAAAGTGCACTCCGTCACTGCATCGAAAAGAACGAACTGGTCCTGCACTACCAACCCAGAATGGACATGAAGACCGGGTTTATCACTGGAGTTGAAGCACTCGTAAGATGGAACAATCCTGAAGTCGGTATCCTCTACCCGCTGCAGTTTATCGGACTCGCAGAGGAAACTGGACTGATTGAATCCATAAGCCTTTGGATTCTCACGCAAGCATGCAGCCAGAACAAAGCCTGGCAAGATGCAGGGCACAGCTGTATTGAAATTTCTGTAAACATCTCACCAAGACTGCTGCAGAGAACTGATCTGACCGGGATGGTGACACAGGTATTGAATGATACAGGCTTGGAGGCCAAATACTTGAACCTGGAAGTCACAGAGAACACGTTGATGCAAAACCCGGAAAATGCAGTTCAGATACTGGATGCTGTTCGGGAAATGGGAGTTAAAATATCAATCGATGACTTCGGGACAGGATACTCATCCCTGAGCTGCTTGCGCAGGCTGCCCATAGACTTCCTCAAGATAGACCGCTCATTCGTCAACCAGATAACAGTCGAACCGGATGCAGCCGCCATTGCCTCCACAATAGTAGCAATGGCCCACACTCTGAAGTTAAAAGTTACTGCCGAGGGTGTGGAAACATCAGAACAAGTGGAGTTCCTGCGATCTATTGAATGCGATGAAATACAGGGTTTCATAATAAGCAAACCCCTGCCCAATACAGAAATTCCACGCCTGCTGGAAAACAATGCAACCAGAATACCCGACCAGATACCACGCGTAGCGTAACAGTTGGGTCTCTTGAGAATTACGTCATCCTGAACTTGATTCAGGATCGTTTTGGGGCTTTCCTGAGTGTTGAAACACATTCAACATGACGTAGTTCTCAACAGGAGTGCATTGTTACCGCATATCTTGATATACTACCTAACTTAAATTGTAGGGCTTGAATTGTAGGGGCGACCCTCAGTGGTCGCCCGAAACGAAAAATCTACAGTTTATCTATCTTGAGAGCGGAAGAATAACCGCTCTCAAGATAGATAATGTGATCTCAACATGAGGTGAGTCTATTCTACGGTTACATTCACCGGAATATTACCGCGGGTGGCTTTGGAGTAAGGGCATACCTTTGCGTGAGCTTCATTCACTATTTCCGTAGCTTCATCGTGCGAAACTCCAGGGAGCTTGCAGTGCAGATCAACTGCAAGTTCAAAACCGCCATCGTCACCCGTGCCTATATGCACATCACCGGTAATAGAGACTTCACCCACATCTTTATGCTTCTGCCCAGCCACATAACTGATTGCTGCCAGGAAACAAGCTGAATAACCTACAGCAAACAATTGCTCAGGATTAGTGCCGTCCCCACCCGGACCGCCCAGACCCTTGGGAATACTCAGGTCCAGGTCCAGTTTCCCATCAGAAGTCTTCCCATGCCCTTCTCGTCCACCAACAACAGTTGCAGTTCCAGTATATAGTGTCTTCATATCATAAATCTCCAATTATATTTTCGTCTTACTTCTCTACCAGATATAACCCATTTCCACAAAAACCAAACAAAGCCCCCACCCCGGGCACGCCAAACCCCAGTTCGGCCCCCCTTCCCTTCTC